>SMUY01416860.1_pt1 | contig 13879 bp, 14 predicted proteins | sample 2456441 | NCBI WGS metagenome assembly SMUY01 (sample SAMN11095931, study PRJNA526329) | marine sediment metagenome | biome: Marine sediment; feature: Surficial sediment; material: Deep marine sediment; isolation source: Hadal surficial sediment | place: Pacific Ocean | collected 2014-11 | depth...
CAGAGCAGGAACGTCATGCCATCATGCTTTTTGGGCACGTCGGGGTCGGTGCGCACAACGAGGATGCACCAGTCGGCATGCTGGGCGAAGCTGGTCCAGATCTTCTGACCCGTGACGATGATCTCGTCGCCCTTCACTTCACCGCGGCAACGCAGCGCCGCCAGGTCCGAACCCGCGTCGGGCTCCGAGAAGCCCTGGCACCAGACCTCTTCACCGTTCAGAATATTCTGGAGGAAGCGCTCGCGCTGCCAGGGCTGGCCCTTCTGGATCAGCACCGGACCGGTCAGGTCGAGACCCACCGCCAGCATGATCATGTCGGGCGCCCAGACCCTCGCATACTCCTCGCTCCAGACGAGCTGCTCCAGGATACCTAAGCCGCGTCCGCCGAACTCTTCGGGCCAGGAGAGTCCGGACCAGCCCCCGTCGAAGAGCTTGCGCTGCCAGGCTCGCGCCTCGCGAATCCGCTCCGCCGGATCGAGCGGGCCGCGGTAGCCCGGAATCCCGTAGCCCGGCGGAAGGTTCTCCTTCAGCCAGCTGCGGATCTCTTGCCGCAGCGCAGCGAGTTCATCGCTCTCGCGAAAATCCACGGCCCCGCCCCGCCCTACTCGTCGCGCCCAGTGCCGCTCTCGTCGAAGAACAGGCGTGCGGCATTGGCGTACAAGTAGTCGTCGAGGACACCATCACGCAGATCGAGGGCCATCGCGTCTTTGATGCAACGCTCCATCTGGATCGCCGGATGGTCCGACGCCCACAGGACCTTCTTGCGCCCGCGGGTGTTCATGAAGTGGACGAAGTCCGGCGGGAAGTACTTGGGCAGGTAGGCCGACGTCATCATGTAGAGATTCGGATACTTGATCATGAGTCGCGTGGCCTCACCCCACCACGGGTCGGCGCCGTGGGCCATCACGAGCTTGAGTTCCGGGAAGTGCAGGCAGACGCGATCGAGGTGCATCGGGTGCTGGCATTCTCCCGGTGCGCGCGGTCCGGGAATTCCCGTGTTGATCGAGATCGGCAGATCGAGCTCGATGCACTTGGCATAGACTGGGAAGTAGACCGCGTGGTTCGGCGGCAGATCGATCGCAAAGGGCGTGATGCGCGCGATCACGAGATTCGGATGGTCTCGCTGGAACTGTTCCAGCGCCCGCAAGGCCTTCATCCCCTTGCGCGGATCGAGCTGCGCAGCCAGCAAGAAGCGTTCGGGCAGTGCCTCGACAAAGCTCATGGTCTGCTCGTCGGGCCGCCGCGGGTCGGTGGTCAGAATCGCCTTCTCGACCCCGAGCACGTCCATGGTCGCCACCATCTCCTCGACCGAGTAGCTCCGCAGGAAGTCCTCGCCCTGCTTGAAGTACTCCCGGCCCACTTCCTTCACCAGGGACGACACGCCCCCGAGATTCACGTTCACCCAGCAGTCGATGGCGCGTGTGGGCATTGGATGGGGGCTCCAGAGCGTGGGGGGATGCGGATCGCCGAAATCTGACGGACCAGCAGACTCTAACTTGGAGGGTGCGCGCCGCAATCAGGGCCGATTCACAGCCCTCGGAGGTAGCGCCTGCCGCCGAGCAGGTCTTGCTGTTCGAGGATCCAGTCGACGCGGCCGAGCACGTATTCCGAGGGGCGGTGGGCCTTGAGGCGGACCGGATTGGGGAGCACGGCGGCAAGCAGTGCGCCTTCGGCCACGCCCAGGTGGGCAGGCGCGCGCCCGAAGAAGCGCCAGCTTGCGGCTCGGACGCCGAAGGTGCACGGGCCGAACTGCGCGACGTTGAGATAGACCTCGAGGATTCTTTGCTTCGGCCAGAGCCACTCGATCCAGACCGTGAACCAGGCTTCGAGTCCCTTGCGCAGCAAGCTCTTGCCGGGCCAGAGGAAGAGATTTTTTGCAGTCTGTTGGGTGATGGTGCTGGCACCGCGGGTCTTGCCTTCGAACAGGCGCTCTTCGATGGCATCGGCGATCGAGTCGAAGTCGAAGCCCGAATGCCACAGAAAGCGTTGATCCTCGGAGACGATCACGGCCAGCAAGATGTTGGGCGAGATGTCGGGCTTGTCGATCCAGCCGTACTCGACGCGCGAGCAGACGTCGCGGTGCTGGAGCATGAAGGCGCTGGTGGGAGGGTCGATCCAGCGCAGCAGCGCCACCGGAACGACCGTCACGAGGACGAGGATCGCGAACACGGTGACGGCGCCGCGAAGTACTCGAAGACGGAGCGAGCGGCGGCGCCGTCGGATCGACGCCTTCTGGCGACGCGGATTCTTTCGTTTCGTCTTGCGGCGGGACATCGGGCCGTCGAGGCTACTGCGTGTATCCCAGGGCTTCCAACCCCGCCTGGATCTCGGCGTCCTCGAGCACCTGGGGATTGCGCTCCGCGAGCTCCTGCTCGAAGCCGGCGAATTCGGCCCGGATGCGCTCGACGTCTTCGCTGGGTGCCGCCCAATCCACGGACTCGCTGTTGCCGCGAATCACCCGGTCTCCTTCGACCAGATAGAAGCGATGTTCGGGCAGCGGTCGCCGGCTTCCGTCGGCGAGTGGCTCCAGGGCACCGGGCGCGTATCTTCGGCGCATGCCCAATACACGAGCACCATCGCGCGACGGTTCGATGAGACTCACGCCCCGCCCCCATCGCGAGCCCAATCCCGCCAGGTCGATCAGTGTCGCGCCCACGTCGATCGAGCCGACGGGTTCGTTGCGGACACCGGGTGCGACCCGCGGCGAGATGATGAAGAGCGGAACCCGGATCTGCTCGTCGCTCACGCGAAAGCCGTGCCCCACGGCGCCGTCCTCGCCGAAGCTCTCGCCGTGGTCGGCCGTGACGACCACGTGGGTCTCGAACCGATCGGCGTCGCGCTCGAGCCGAACCCTCAGCACCTCGAGCGCCGTGTCCAGCGCACGGACGTCGGAGTCGTAGAGAAACCGGGCTAGGGCGGCCCGCTGCTCCACGCTGAGCGGACGCTCTCGCTTCGGCAGCGGAGGTGGCGAGTCGAGCTCACCGGAATCGCCGTGAGGAGGGTGGGGATCAAAGTAGTGCACCCACAAGAACTGTCGCTCTCCCTGCATATGATCCAGCATTTCGAACGCCCGCCGGTTCACCTCAGGGGCGAGGGAGTAGAAGCCGCCGGCAGCGACATCGACGCCCTGCCAATTCGTGGCGGCGCCGTGTTGGAACACGTCATAGTAGTCATCGAAGCCCTGCGCGAATCCGAACCGGCGGTGCAGCGGAAAGGAAGCCACCACGGCTGCGGTTTCGTAACCGTTCTCGGAAAGCGCCTCGCTGACGGTCGCGAGGTCCGCGTGCAATACCACGCCGTTACGCGCCACCCCGTGCTCCCAGGGATGCATCCCCGTCAGGATCGATGCGTGGGTCGGCTGGGTGGTGGAGGTCGCCGCGTAGCCTCGCTCGAAAACGAGGCCGTGGGACGCCCAGGCGCGCATGCGGGGCATCTCTCCTTCCCTCTCGGCATCGCCCGCGAACGAATCGAGCCGCAACGTGTCGAGCGTGATCAGGACGATCCGTCGAGGACGCTCACTGCCACCGCAAGCACCCATCAACAGGAACAGCAGCAGACCGGCGAAACCGCGCCTCACGGACGCATGTACCAGCCGCCGCTGATGTTGAGAGTCTCGCCCGTGATGAAGCCGGACCGCGCGGAGACCAGGAAGGCGACGAGCTCCGCGACTTCCTCGGGATCTCCGAAGCGCCGCAGCGGCGTGCGGTCCATCTCCGGTTGGAGCCGGTCGGCGTACTTGCGCACGATCTTCGACCAGATGATGCCGGTGGCGATGGCGTTGCAGCGCACGTCGGCCGGCCCCGCCTCGAAGGCGACGCTGCGGGTGAGCGAGTGCAGGGCCGCCTTGGCGGCGGCGTAAGGCCCTTCGCGTCCGCTTCCGATGTACCCGGCGACCGAGGTGATGTTGACGATCGATCCCTTCCGACGCTCGATCATCTGGGGAAGCGTCCGGTGGATCAGATAGAAACAGGCCGAGAGGTCGACAGCGATCACGCGATCCCACTGGGTCGGTTCGAGGTCGACCACGTCACCGAGCGAGTTGATGGCGGCGTTGTTCACCAGGATGTCGACCGGTCCGAGCTGGGAGGTTGTTGCCGCCAGCACCTCGTCCATGCGTTCGCGGTCGGCGATGTCGCCCGGGAAGCCCAGCACCGTCGCACCGGTCTCCGATGCGATCCGCTCGGACACCTCCTTGGTGCGGCCCTCGTGTTCGTCGACCACGACCACGGCCGCGCCGTCTCGGGCGAGGCGCAGGCAGGTGGCGCTACCGATGCCGTCGCCGGCACCCCCTGTCACCAGGGCTACCCGTCCCGCGAATTCTCCGCTCATGCTTCGCTCGCCTCCAGATTCTCTCGCGTCCGGAATCCCTCGCCTTTCGATAGCGAACGAGGTTACCGGATCGCGCTCGCGGGATGAAGGAAACTCTGCTCTCATCGTCCCATGCCTCTTGGCTGCATGAGGATGGGCGTCTACGTCTCGGTCCACGGCGCGATGCCGATGGACAGGATCTTGCAACGCTTCCGGGAGGCCGAGCAGGCGGGCTTTCACACGGCGTGGACGGGTCAGCTGTTCGACCACGACGCGCTGACCTTGCTGGCGTTGGCGGGTCGGTGCACCGACCGCATCGAGCTCGGCAGTTGGGTCTTGCCGGTCCAGACGCGCCACCCCCTTTTTTTGGCGCAGCAGGCACTGACGACACAGTGCGCATGCGACGGCCGCCTGCTCCTCGGCATCGGAGCAGGCCACGCGGCCGTGATCGAAAAACGACTGGGACTTTCGTTCGAGGCTCCCGCTACACAGATGCGTGAAACGATGCAGGTCTTGCGTCCGCTGGTGGCAGGAGAGGCCGTCGATCACAAGGGAGCCGTCCATCGCGTGTCCGCCCGCCTTTCGATTGCCGAGACGGCCGCGCCGCCGTTGTTCGTCGCCGCCCTGGGCCCGGCGATGCTGCGGGTGGCGGCCGAATTGGGCGACGGGGTGTGCCTGTGGCTGGCAGGACCGCGCTATCTCGAAGACTTCGCACTACCGCGTCTGCGGCAGACCAAGCGCACAGACTTCCGCATCGTCTGTGGACTACCGATCCTTCTGACGAATCATCTCGAGGCCGGACGTCGTGCGGCGACCGCCTACCTTGCCCAGAGTTCCCGGCTTCCAACCTATCGACGCGTGCTCGAGCGCGGCGGTGTCGCGGAGGCCGCCGACGTCGCCATCGTGGGCGACGAGGGCGAGATCCAGACGAGCCTGTCCCGCCTCGCCGACCTCGGCGTCACCGACTTCCACGCCGTTCCCGTGCCCGTGGCGGACGATCCAAAAGCCGTGAAGCGAACCACCGAGCTGTTGGCCGAACTCGCCCGTGCATCGAGGCGCCCCGAGGAACCCACCGGTAAATCCATCTGACCCCGTACGAACAGAGGCTGCCCTCTCTACCACAGGCCCAGGGTTGGTCAGTCGCGCTCTTCGAGATCCAGCGATGCGGAGTTCATGCAGTAACGCTGGCCGGTCGGCGCAGGGCCGTCCGGAAAGACGTGGCCCAGATGGGCATCGCAGCGCGCGCACACGACTTCCGTTCGGACCATTCCATGGCGGTTGTCCTCGATGATCTGGACCCGGTCCTCCGCCAGCGCCTGGCTGAAGCTCGGCCAGCCCGTGCCCGAGTCGAACTTGGTCGACGAATCGAAGAGCTCGCTGCCACAGCACACGCAGCGATAGATCCCATCGGTCTTGCACTGCCAGTACTTGCCGCTGAAGGCCGGCTCGGTGCCCGCCTGCCGACTTACGGCGTACTGCTCCTCGGTCAACTGCTCACGCCATTCGGCGTCGGTCTTCTCCAGCTTTTCGGGCATGGCCAAGTTCCTCCCAAAGGCTCGAAAATCGGGCGAAATTACAGTCTAACCGAGGACATGAGCGGCTGAAAAAGCAGCGCGCTCACCTCGCGAAAGCCATCTCGGGCCAAGTCGTGGGGTCGGGGATCGAGCCAACCGGGTTGCACATTCGCGCGATTCCATGAGATCATCTCACCATCGGCAGGGAGGTGACGAAGTCGCACCGGAGGATACGAATGGACCCGTTCAGCCGATTCAGAGAGTACGCGGCCAGCTTCGAAGAAGTGGTGAAAACCGACGACTGGTCTCTACTCGAACCGTATTTCGCCGAAGACGCCGTCTACGAGGTGATCGGCGGCGAGCCGTTCGGCGGCCTCCACGAAGGTCGCGACGCGATCCTGGCCCACATGAAGCGATCGCTCGACGGCTTCGACCGCCGCTTCGACACCCGCCAGCTCGAAATCCTGGAAGGGCCCGCGCTCAGCGAAGGCGCCGTCTGGTTCCGCTGGCGTATTACCTATGTGAGCGAAGGATTGCCCGAGCTGGTGATCGACGGGCAGGAATCGGTGACGATCGATAACGACCTGATCGTGCGGCTCGAGGATCGCTTCCCGCCCCATATGTCCGGCATCACCCAGGCCTGGTTCAACGCCTACGGCGACAAACTTCGACCCGCCGGCCGCTAGACGGTCAGCGTCCCCTCGCGCGTCAGCGCCTGCTACACGAGAACTTCTGCCGCAACCAGCTGCCCGATCTCTTCGGGCGTGTAGCCGAGCATGTCACCCAGGATCTCGTCGTTGTGCTCGCCCAGGTTGGGCCCGGGGATCCGCATTTCGGGCGGATCGTCTTCAAGACGGATGCCGTAGTTCTCGAAGGACATCTCCCCCAGCTTCGAGTGGCGCAAGGTCTGGAAGTGGCCGCGATGAGCGAGCTGGGGATCGTTCAAAAGATCGTCGAAGTTCTGGACGGGCCCGGCCTCGATGCCCGCCTGCTGGAGCGTCCTCGCCAGCTCGTGAGGCTCGTGCTCCGACGTGAAGCGCCCGATGGACGCGTCGAGTTCGTCCCGATGTTCGAGGCGCCCGGCCAGGCTGTCGAAGCGAGCATCCTGTCCGAAGGGCGGGTTGCCCATCAGGCGGCGCAGCAGGCGCCACTCTTCATCGGACCAGATCGCGAGGGCGATCCAACGATCCTCTCCGCGGCACGGATAGACACCGTGCGGCGCAGCGTTTTCATCGCGATTGCCCGCACGGATCACGATCTCAGCCTCGGCCGAATAGCGCAACATCATCTCCGACAGGCTGTAGACGGCCGTCTCGATCTGCGAGACGTCGATGTACTGCCCTTCGCCGGTGCGGCGCCGATGCAGCAGGGCACCGATGATGAGAAGTGCCACGTAACGCGGTGACAGCGAGTCGGTGATCGTGCCGTAGGGCCCGACCGCCTCGCGGTCCGGCCAGCCGGCCAGGTGATTGAAACCCGAGATCGCAGCGCCCTGGCCTCCGAAGCCGGGATACATGCGCTGGGGCCCCGTCTGCCCGAAGAGACAGCTGCTCACCATCACCAGGTCCGGCTTGCGCGCCCGCAGGCTTTCATAGTCGAGCCCCCACTTCGTCATCGCCTTGGGCGAGAAGTTCTCGGAGACGACGTCGGCCCAGTCGATCAGACGCCTCACGACTTCGACGCCTTCCGGAAGGGACATGTTGACCGACACGCTTCGCTTATTCGCGTTCATCAGGACGAACATGGGTGCGCCATCGAGCCCGTGCGGGTTGTCCGGGGTGAAGTGGACCATGCGCAGAAAGTCGGGTCGCTTCGACGACTCGACCCGGACCACGGTCGCACCGTGGTCGGCGAAGTAGCGTGTCGCCACCGGGCCCGCGGCACCCGCACCGAGTTCGAGGATCTTCACGCCTTCGAAGAGCGCCATGTCAGATGACGCCCCGACCGGCCAGGGCCTCGAGCTCCGCGGCGTCGATCCCGATTTCGGCGTAGATCTCGGCATTGTGCTCGCCAATGCGAGGCGCCCGGCTGCGGATGCCGATGCCGCCGATCGAGGACTTCGCGAACGCCACAGGATGCTCGAGGGTGGCGTCGAACTCGGGATACTCAATGCTGGTGAACAGCTCGCGGAAGCGCAGCTGGGGTTGCTCGGAGATCTCCTTCGCATCGTTGCACGGCGCCAACATGATGCGCCGCTCGACGGCCTGCTCATAGAGCTCGCGTCGGCTTTTACTGGCGAAGAACGCACCGAATGCGCCTTCGAGCCGCTCGATCTCAGCATCACTGAGCGTGTTGTGGTTGTACTCAGACCAGTCGTACTTGCGCAGCCACTCGGGGGCCATGTCGTTCTCGGCCATGTACTCGACCGTGGCGACCAGATTCGGGATCCGGGCCTGTCCCCCGCGCAGGCCGAAGCTGACCCAACCATCGCGGGCCTTCCAGATCTCTCGGGTGCGGCCCAGCATGGCTCCGCTGCGGCGACCCAGCCGGCGGTGCTGCGCATATTGGCCGGGCCCCGTCACGAGAGTAGAGAGCTGGCACTCGTGCATGGAGACGTCGACGAACTGGCCGCGGCCGGTTTCTTCACGCGCCCAGAGCGCCATGGCGATGCCGGTGGCCGCCTCGGGGCCGGCGTGGAAATAGGCCGTCGGCATCGTGCAGCGCACCGGCGGGCGATCGGAGAATCCCGTGACCGCGACATTGCCTCCCATGGCGGTCACCACCAGATCGTGGGCGCGCCACTTCGAATAGGGCCCCGTCTGTCCGAACGGCGTGACTGCGCAGTACACGAGCCGGGGGTTGGCGTCGCGCAATGCTTCGAAGCCCACGCCCCACTGGGTCATCTGCCCCGGCGCAAATGTTTCGAGCAGGACGTCGAACTTCACCACGAGTTCGCGCAGCAGCCGCTGTCCGTCTTCCTTCTTGCAGTCCAGCGTAATGCCGCGCTTGCTGGTGTTCAGGGCCAGCCACGGGAGACTCCGTTCGGGGTCCTCCTGTCCGGCCAGGAACGGACCGCGTCGCCCGATGCGATCCCCCCCCGGCGGCTCGACCTTGACGACACCCGCACCGAGATCGCCCAGGATCTTGCCGGTGAGCCAACCGGGCTCTTCGCTCAGATCGAGCACGCGCAAACCGTCGAACATTCGGAAACACTCCGCCGGCTTCGAACGAAGCCGGAAGCTTCGATTCTATCTCAGCCCTCGCCCAGATCTCCCAGACGCTTGCCGCGCTCGGCGCGTCGACGCGCCTTCGAGACGATCTCGGCCGGCACCGGATCCATCTGGCGCATTCCCATGCGCAAGAGCACCGGGGCGAAGAAGCGCAACAGCCGGGCAGCGAAGAGATCGAGCTTGCGACGCGGCACGATGACTTGGTATCGCTTCTTCTCCACCACCTCGATGATGGCTTCGGCCACGTCTTCTGGCGGCGTCTTCTTTCCCTTGAAGGCGGTGGGCTCGTCGAGCTTGTCCCAGATCTCGGTGTCGATGGCGCCTGGGATCACCAGGGCGGCGTGGATGCCCGAGCCTTCGAGATCGCCCCAGAGCCCTTCGGTGAAGGCGCTCATGGCCGCCTTCGAGGCCCCGTAGATGGCCTCCCGGGGCGCTACCACGAGTCCGGCGAAGGACGAGACGTTCACGATCGTCGCCTCCTCCTGGCGCAGCATGTGCGGGATCGCGGCGAAGCTGGTCCAGACGCAAGAAAGAAAATTCACCGACATCACACGCTCAGCCTCCTCGACCGACACGTGGTAGATATGCTTGTGCTTCGAGATGGCGGCGTTGTTCACCAGCACGTCGATGCGCCCGAAGCTCTCGACCGTCTCGTCGACGATCCGTTCGGCGAACTCGCGCTGACCGAGGTCGCCCGCAATATAGATGGAACGCGGCGAATGTTTGCGGCACTTCTCGATCAGTTTCTGGAGATTCTGCTCTCGACGGGCCACGGCAACCACGACGGCGCCGCGGCGAGCGAAGGCCTCGGCGGTGACCCAACCGATTCCCGAGGAGGCTCCGGTGACGATGATGATCTTGTCGCGGAAGTCCAACCTACCCTACTCGTCGGGAAGACTCGATGCATCGGCGCCCGGGGCCCAGTCGAAGCACTGAACCTCGACCATCATCGGAACCAGGTATCGCACGTAGAAGTTGTGGAGCTGGACGACCTTGAAATCCTCGACCTTGGGTTCGACGATCTCGACCCGATCGTCGCCTTCCTGGAACTTCCGCGCCCGCTCGGCGATGTCGTAGAGCTCCTTGGGTGTCCCCACGGACATGCCGAAGTGGTCCAGCTTCGGGCACCGCATGGGATCCGGGTCGGCGATGAGATACACGAACTGCTCGTTCGAGTAGGCGCGAAGCACCAACCGCACCTTGTCCTCGGTCATCCCGGGCATCTCGGTCCAACCGAAGACCTCGCCGAAGAAGCGCAGCAGATCGTCGCGCCCCTGCTCGCCGAGTAGCTCGGCGGGAACGCTCATCGCGATGTGGTTGAAGGTCGGGGTGCGACTGGTTTCAATCGATTGGGACATGGCGAGACCTCCGTCCGAAAAAAGGAATCAACGCGGCGCGACGAGCACCTTGCCACCGAGGCGTCCGGCGACGAGCCCTTCCATGGCATCGATGATGCCATCGAGAGAGACGTCGCTGGCTTCGATCAGCAGGTCCGTGGGAAGCTCGCCGGCAGCCAACAGCTCGAGCGCCTGCTCGAAGCCGTCGTCATCGTAGGTGTAGGCGCCCGTGATCGTCAGCTCGTTCAGCAGCACGCGGTTCGGGTCGAGCCGCGGCCACTTCATGCCGGTGCCGACGATGACGAGGGTTCCCAGCTTGTCGAGCTGGGCGAGGGATGCCTCGAAGGCCGCTGGGTTCCCCGAGCATTCGAACGCAATCTGGCACGCGCCGTCGATGACCGTGAACGGCATGGGCGGCACTTCGAGCGCATCGGGCTCGACCACGCGCGACGCGCCGAGCTTGGAGGCCAGCTGGCGACGCAGCGGCAGCGGCTCGCTCACGGTGATGTCCTCGACACCCTTGGCGCGCAGCGCCGCCAATGTGAGAGCACCAATGGGGCCCATGCCCGTGACGAGGGCGCGCTGGCCGGCCTTCACCCCGGCGAGCGTGATGCCATGCAGGGCGACTGCCAGCGGCTCGGCCAAGGCCGCGGTGCGCAGATCCAGGCCTTCGGGAACGCGCCGGAGCTGGCTCTTCGGCAGCTTCACATACTCGGCAAAGGCACCCTGGAACTCGCCGACGCCGGCGGGCCCAAGTCCGATGCAGAGTGCGGCGCGACCGGCGCGGCAGGGGTCGCACTGGCCGCACGGATCCCGGGGTCCGCCGACCACAGCGTCGCCGATCTTCCAGTTCCGTTCGGCAGAGCCGAGCTCATCGGCAGACCCGAGCGCCACGATGCGACCGGAATACTCATGGCCGCCGATCGAGTCGGACCTCCCCCACCCTTCCATCACCATGTGCAGGTCGGTGCCGCAGACGCCGCAGTGACTGACCTCGAGCAGAACGTCATGGGGCCCCGGCACCGGAACGGGGCGTTGCTCTACGGTCATCCGACCGCGCTCGTGGTAGACGGCGGCACGCATGGTCTCGGGAATGGAAGGGACGTCGGCCATCGGATCTCTCCGCCAAGGAGCATCCCTCGCAGCCGCCGGGTCTGTCAATGAAAGCTCGCCTGGGCGATGGCTCGACGACCGAACCAGATGCTGGCGGGTGAGGGATTCGCCCCCTCACGGCCCTCAGTCGGTCCCATGGCGGGGTTCAAAGGCTGCGAGAGCCACTCAGGCTAGCGGGGCGCCTGGTAGAGCACGATCATTCGGTAGACGAGTGCGGGCTTCTCGCTGCCCTCGACGCCGACCTCGATCTCGCGCACGACGCGCGTGCCCTTCTTGCCAGCCTCGACGGCGGCCAGGCGGCCACGCGAGCGGAGCTTGGATCCGGCCGGAACCGGTGCGATGAAACGCAGACTCTCAGCGCCGTAGTTTACGGCGTTGCCCATACCGACGAGCCGATACGGGGCCACATCCTGGGACTTGGCGGTAAGCCGTGGTAGCAGCGCAAGTGTCAAGAAACCGTGGGCGATCGGACCGCCGAAGGGGCTCTCCTTCTTGCAGCGCTCGATGTCGACGTGAATCCACTGGTGATCGCCGGTCAGATCGGCGAACTGGTTGATCATTTCCTGGCTGACCTCGAAAGACTCACTCCAGGGTCCAAACTCATCGCTGATCTTGGCGCTCAGGGCGTCGATGTCATCGAAGCGGATTTCTTCCACGGATTTTCCTCCTTGTCAGGAAATCTTCTGATACGTATGGCCGTCGATCTCGGCGTTCTCGGACTGTAGCCGCTCGAGGGCCGCTTCCTTGAGCGGCGCCACCTGCACCTTCTGGTTGCCGGTGTAGGACAGCTGATCGGCCCGGAAGACCAGCACCCGCTTGGGAATCTTGTAGACCGCCAGCCGCTCGCGCAGAAAATCCCGAATCTCGTCTTCCTCAAGCGACGCGCCCTCGACGGGAACCGCGCACAGGATGATGACCTCCCCCAGGGTCGGATGCTCGATCCCGACCGGGATCCCTACCTTGATGTCCGGGTGCTTCTCCAGGGCGTGCTCGATCTCGACTGGCGACACGTTGGCGCCGCCCGTCTTGATGAGGTTCGACAAGCGGCCCGTCCAATGGAGATAGCCATCCGCGTCGATGGAGCCGCCATCCTGGGTGCGAAAGAAACCGTCCTCGTCGAGCACGTTCTCGGGCGCAACCTTGTAGTAGCCACGCATGAAGCTCGGGCCCTTGACGGCGATCTCGCCTTCCTCTCCGGCCGGGAGCCGCTCGCCCGTCTCCGGGTCGACGATGCGCAGGACCATTCCCGGCAGCGGCTTGCCGTGGGTCGACCGACGCAGATCGAGGGGCGAGTCCGCCGGGATCGCGCTCGACAACGTGAACGTTTCCGATAGGCCATAGGATGCGCCCATGCTGTACTGATCCTTCTCGATGCCCGCGAGCTTCGCGATCGGCGAGCCGAAGTCGATCTTGCGCACGCTCGAGAGATCGCGGCCGGCGGCCGATTCGTGCTCGCCCAGCGACTTCTGCTGATGGGGCCAGGCGTGGACGGCCGTCGCGCGTTGAGATTCGATCAGGTCGAGGGCGGCGCCGGGCTCGAAGGTTTCCTGGAGCAGCAGACAAGCGCCGGCGGCAAGCGTCGCGTTCAGCGACATGGCGATGCCGGCCGTCCAGAAGAATGGATAGGTGGTGTAGAGACGATCGTCAGCGTCGAAGCGCATCAGGTCGCAGAAGCGCCAGCCTTGGATCACAGCGGCCCGCTGACTATGCAGCACACCCTTGGGCAGCGACGTGGTTCCGGAGGTGTAGATGATGAGTCCGTCGTCGATGGGCTCGACATCGGCACCACAGGCGTCGAGAAGCGCGTCGCTCACGCCCGCGCCGTGGGCCAGCAGCTGCCCCCACGTCTCGACACCGCCCCGCGGCGCATGGATGCCGAGGCAGTAGACGGCACGAAGCTGGGGCAACTCGTTGCAGTGGAGTCGCTGGGGTATTCCGTGGGCGAGGTCGGGGTAGTCGGCGAGCAGATCATCGAGAAACCGGTGCTTGAGCAGCGTCGGCTGCAGCATCAGCAGCGACACGTCGCCGTGGCGCAGGATGTGCCGTAATTCCTCGCGGGTGGCGAAGGTATTCACCGGCACCAATACGGCGCCCAGCATGGCGGCGGCGTAGTAGGCGAAGATCCACTCGGGCCGGTTCGCCATGTAAACGCCGACACGGGCCCCCTTCACGACGCCGGCCCCGATCAGGGCCCGGGCCAGCAGGCGGGATTCGCGTTCGAGCTCGCGATACGAGATCTCACGGCCCTCGAACACGAGGGCCCGACGATCACCAGATTCCTTGGCGACGTCGGCAAGAAATCGCCCCGGTGTGAGCCGGGGATCGCTGGCCTCCATGGCGCCTCCAGTTCTTCTGGTCCCAAGAGCTTCTGGCCCCAAGAGCTTCTGGCCTGGTGAGACTCAGACATCGAGAGCTTCAGATTACGCCTTCGGCCTAC
>SMUY01068465.1_pt1 | contig 13876 bp, 14 predicted proteins | sample 2456441 | NCBI WGS metagenome assembly SMUY01 (sample SAMN11095931, study PRJNA526329) | marine sediment metagenome | biome: Marine sediment; feature: Surficial sediment; material: Deep marine sediment; isolation source: Hadal surficial sediment | place: Pacific Ocean | collected 2014-11 | depth...
CGGCGCGCACCCTGGTCGACTTCGACCGCTTCATCCGGGCGACGCGCCCCGCGGCTCCGGCCGGGTTCCGCGGCATGGCCGATTTCAACGCCGCCCTGGCGGGCCACGTTCGCCGGCACCCGACCCTGGTGTACGCGCCGACCAGCCGGGCCACCCGCTCGGGCAAACATACGGCCGAACTTCTGGGCCGGCCGAAGGGCCCGGCCGCGGCCCTGGAAGGGATGATCCGGAGCGCCGTCGAAGACTATTTGGAGTCGTTGCCGGCGCAGTCGTCCCATCCCTTTATCGCCGCCCGGCCGAGGCGCTGGGGGCTGACCGCGTGGGCGGTCGTCCTCGAAACACAAGGCTATCAAACCGCCCATATTCACCCGGACGGGTGGTTGAGCGGCGTCTATTACGTCAAGATACCGGCCGCCATCGGCACCCCCGGACAAGGCCAGGCCGGCTGGATCGAGTTCGGGCGGCCCAGGGCGCACTACCACTGCACCCGGGAACCGGAGGTGAAGGCGTTCCGCCCCGAAGAAGGACTGATGATGGTGTTCCCTTCCTATTTCTACCACCGGACCATCCCGTTCGAAGCGGCGGAACAACGCATCAGCATCGCCTTCGACGTGCTGCCGGAAGCCTGAACCGGGCTCCGCCGGCCCCTGGACAACCTGCTTGGAGTTCACAACGAGGGTGTAGGGAATGAAGCGGGACAAGCGCCGCCGCACCAGGGGGCGGAAAACGACCCGTCGGACCACGCCCCGCCGCCCACCGGCGCCGGGGGACCGGGCCGCACCCGAGTACGCCGGCCGGGGCGACGGGCCCGGTGCCGATACGTCCGTCTCCGCCGTACTCGAGCGGGCCTTTGCCGCCCACCAGGCCGGCGACCTGCAAGAGGCGGTCCGTCTGTACCATCGGGTCCTGGCGATGCAGCCGAGCCACGCGGACGCTCTCAATCTATGCGGGGTGGCCACGTTCCAGTCGGGCGACGCGGAAAGCGCGGTCAAAATGCTGCGGGCGGTGGTCGGCCTGCAGCCCGACCACGTGGATGCCCTGAATAACCTTGGCAACGTCCTCAAGGCGTCGGAAAAGCTGGACGAGGCGGAAGCCGCCTACCGGCGCGCGCTGACGGTCAAGCCGGACTACGCCGATGCCCACTACAACCTGGGCATCGTGCTGGAGGCGAGGGCCAGGCCCGACGCGGCCGAGGCCGCATACCGGCGCGCCCTCGACATCAGTCCGGCCTTCGCCGGGGCCCGTTTCAACCTGGCCAACGTGCTCAAGGCGTTGAGCAGGCTCGACGAAGCCGTGGACGCCTACGGGCGGGCCCTCGATATCACGCCCGACCACGCCGACGCCCACAACAACCTGGGCAACACCCTTTACGAGCTCGGCCGGATGGACGAGGCGGAGTCCGCCTACCGGTGTGCCCTCGTCTTCAAATCCGACCACGCCGACGCCCATTACAACCTCGGCATCGTGCTCCAGGAAACCGGCAGGCACGACGATGCCATCGCCGCCTACCGCCGCGCCCTGCGCGTCGAACCGGAGTATGTGCCGGTCCACGTCAACCTGGGGTACGCCTTGCAGGAACTGGACAAGCTGGATGAGGCGAAAGCCGCTTACCGGCGCGCCATCGCCCTTTCGCCCGATTATGCGCAGGCGCATGTAAACCTGGCCGACACGCAGTTGCAAAACGGCGATGCGCGCGCCGCGGTGGCGGCGTATGACGCGTACCTCCGCGGCCATCCCGGCGACACCGCCGTGCTCGCCTTCAAGGCCCTGGCGCTGGACGAAGCGGGCGAGCGCGAGGCGGCGCGCACCCTGGTCGATTTCGACCGCTTCCTCCGGCCGACGCCTCTCCCGGCCCCGGACGGTTTCGACACCGTGGCCGACTTCAATACGGCACTGGCGCACCATGTGTGCACGCACCCGACGCTGATGCACGCACCGACCAGCCACGCCACCCGTTTGGGCAAGCACTCGGGCGAACTGCTGGTGGAGCCGAAAGGACCCATCGCCGCTCTCGAAAGCCTGATACGGGATGCGGTGGAAGACTACCGGCGGGCGCTGCCGGCCAACCCCGCCCATCCGTTCCTCGCCGATCCGCCCGAACGCCTGGGTCTGTCCATCTGGGGCGTCGTTCTCGAGGGACAGGGGCACCAGATCCCCCATATCCACCCCTCGGCGTGGCTGAGCGGCGTCTACTACGCGAAAGTGCCCGACGAGGTGCGCGCGTCAGGCCACAGCCGCGCCGGCTGGATCGAGTTCGGCCGCCCGCCGGAACACTTCCACTGCACGGTCACGCCCGAGGTGAAAGCGGTCCGGCCCGAGGAAGGGTTGTTGCTCCTGTTCCCGTCGTATTTCTACCACGGGACCGTCCCCTTCGAGGCGGCCGAACCCCGCATCAGCATCGCGTTCGACGTCCTGCCCGAAGACTGACGGCGGCCCGCCTCACGTCTGGTCCGGCAGATAGTGGTCGGACCATTTGAGCATGATGTTGAAGCTGATGCTGACCCGCGTCGCCTTCGACAGGTTGGGGTGGACGAAGTGGTTGATGAAGGCGGGCCACATCAACAGCATGCCGGGCTCGGGCCGGACCGTGTGTTCCGGGTCCACGTACGGGTCGTTCCGGATGGCGTTCATGTTCACCGCGCCGCGGGGATCGTAGAACGAGATGCACCCCGGACGCAGGTCCTTGCGGGTCTTCAGCTTCTCCATGGTTGTCGGGATCTTGACGTAATAGGTGCCGCTCAGATAGGCCCGCGGGTGGTTGTGGGCATCGTGGTAGTCGCCGAAGCGGTTGATGCTGGCCCAGCCCTGGATGGTCCAGTCGATGGGGTAGTCGATGCCGAGATAGCGGAAGTAGTCGATCACCGTCTGGTTGACGTGGGCCCTCAGCCAGTTGACGCCGGGGTGGTCCGTGTTGAACAGGTCGGGCGCAAGATAGTCGGTGGTCAGGTCCCTGTTGGCGTTCTCCATTTCGCGGACAAGCGCCAGCAGCTCCCGGTTCGGCGCCTCGTGACCGGGGAACCGGCGCTGTACGAAAGCGGTGGGCCAAAGACTGATGATCCCGTCCTGGCCGCCGGCCGTCGGCGCCCCCATGGCGGTGTCTCCCCGGTTGCCGCTGGACCCTGAAGGCTAGAGCACTATCCGGCCGGATGGAACCATTCGACCGGGATGATTTTGCGCCGGCGCCCAGGTCGTGTACCCATAAACGGGAGTTGGGTCGGCGGCGGGGCACGGATTTCGGCTTTAGAGCCAACACCGGACGTTCAGTAGACCCGCGCCGGATGTCCGCTCATAGCCGACAGCGGACATTGGCATTCCATCGATTGACACCGCAATTTGGCACCTAGATGCTAGCAGATGGAAGCCGGCCACGTCATCAGAAGTGGACGCCAGAATGGCAGTTAGAAGTGCTATCTAGGCCGTGCACGATGCGAGCTATAGTATTGACAACCCTACCGTAGAATGTACTAAGCTCCTTATACAGGAGGAAAACTGAATCTCTCGCCAAAGTCTAAAAAAAGACTGCCTAGAGGGTATTTCATACACAATGCTGGACAACCGTCAGCTCCGGACCCTGACCCGGTTCAATCTGGGCGCTTTCGCGCTGTTGTTTCTGCTATTCTGGCTCAACGTTCTTTGGGGCAAGGCCAAGATCAGTTTCGGCTGGCAAGTCCCATTTTTGCTGAGTGATGTTGCCGAATTCCTCTTGTTGCTAGCCACTGCGTTTTTTTTCACTCTGGCGGCGGTCTGCCGTGAAACATTGGTAAGCGGGGATCAAGAAGCCTCTAACCGGCGTTAAGATAAGGTCGACGGCAAACAATCAAGGTTAACAATAAATTGGGAGGTCAACATGACGGACGAAACAGAAGAAAAAGTCACGATCGAATTGGTCGGAGATGTCAGCCGACGTGAGTTCTTTGGCGCAACGGCGAAGTTCGGGGTTACAGCCGCCCTCGTCGCCGCCGCCGGCGGCACCCTCATCAGCAGCGAGGCGATCGCCCAGACCGCAAAGGAAGAGAAAGACCGCCAGGCCGCGGCCAAACACACGATGACGATCGGAACGGCATATCGCATCGGAACGACGCGGTCCTATCCGATCATGCAGTTGAACCTAAAGGAAAACATCCAAAACCTGACCAACGGCCAGATCTATGTGAAGCTCGGCCCCGCCGGGCAACTGGGCGTCGGCACAAAACTCGCCCAAAAGGTTCAATCCGGCACCATTCAGGCGGCGCAGCATTCGCTGTCCAACTTCGCCCCATTCGCGCCGGCGGTCGATATGATCAACCTTCCGTACTGGTGCGGTGAAAACCAGCGCTTCGTCAACCTGGTGACGTCGGATATCTGGCAAAAGGAAGTGGTTTCCAGAGTCCGCGCCAAGGGTTTCAAGCCGTTGTTTTTCTTCTGCATCGATCCGCGCACGGCGGCCAAACGCCGGGGCCTCGACGACAAGCCGTTCAAGACGCCGGACGACCTGAAGGGCATCAAGTTCCGGGTACCGGGATCGAAGATTCTACAGCAGTTTTACCGGCTGCTCGGCGCCAACCCGACGCCGGTTGCCTGGGGCGAGACGCCCACCGCCATCAAGCAGGGCGTTGCCGACGCGCTGGACCCGGCGGTCGAAGCGCTTTACGCCTTCGGCTTCAAGGACATCCTGTCGTGGGTTACGTTCAACCGTCCGGTCCCGGATAGTCAGGTCTATTCATGCAATCTGGCCTGGTTTGAAAGTCTTCCGAAAGACGTCCAGGAAGGCATCGACTTCGCCAGCGAAGTCACCTTTGCCCAGAATCTGGCGCAAGTGCCGGCGGCGCGCGCTTTTGCCATGGCTGAAATGGCCAAGGCCGGCGTTAAGTTCTATGTGCCGACCAAGGGTGAGTTGGCCCAATGGGCCGAGGCCGCCGGTCAGCAGCTCAAGGCATGGGACGAGTGGAAGATTAAACTCGGCGGGTCCATCAAAAACTTCGACATGATGTATGAAGCCGCGCAGACACAGGGCCGTTACTACGTCCACGACGTGTAGTCCTGTTCGACGTTAAACGTGGTTGAGGGCGGGCGGCTCGGTGCCGCCCGCCCTTAATCAAGCTTTGGGCGGGCTGATTTTGGTAAGGGGCAGATGCGGGACATTCTTCGCAACATAGACCGTAACGGCGAACGCTGGCTGCTGTTGGTGTTGTACAGCTTCATCGTCATGGCCATTTTTATCGAGGTAATCAGGCGCTTCGTCTTTCTGTATTCGTCGGTGTGGGGGGAGGAGACAGCCCGCTACGCGTTTATCTATCTGGTTTGGATCGGCGCCTCCGCCGCCGTCCGCGAACGCGCCCATATCCGAATTGACGTGATCACCCATTACCTGCCGCCAAGGGGCGTTGCGGTCATTTATCTGTTCGGTGACGTGATGACGGCGGTTTTGGCCTGCATGGCCATTTACTGGTCCATGGACCCGGTCCTGGTCTCGTTTAAATACGTTAATGTCACCGACGGGCTGCAGATTATCCGCGTCTGGTTCCTGATCGCGGTGCCACTGGGCTTTTCGATGATGATGGTCCGTCTCATCCAATCCATCCACCGTGATATCGGCGACCTTCGCGCCGGACGCCCCGTCTTCACCGGCAACAAGCTGTTCGACTGACGACGATGCTTTACGTCATTCCCGAAGCTTCAAGGGAATTGGGCTGGGATATCGGCCTGCCGTTGCTCCTGGCACTGGTGCTGTTTGCGCTCGCCGTTCCGATCTGGGTGTCGCTGGGGTTCGCGGCCATCGGGCTTTTGGTGATCACGGATGTGCTGCCGCTGACGCTGTTCGGCGAGGCCCTGTTCTCGGGCATGGATACGTTTGCCCTGATCGCTATCCCGCTGTTCATCCTGACCGGCGACGTGCTCGTGCGATCCAGGTTATCGGGAAAACTCCTCGATATCGCCGAGGCGACCATGGGCAGCCTGCGCAGCGGCTTCGGGACCTCGACGGTGCTGGGCTGCGGGTTTTTCGCCTGCATCTCCGGGTCTGACGCTGCCGGCGCGGCTGCGGTGGGCCGTATCACCCACGGTCGGCTGGTAGAAGTTGGTTATCCCCGGCCCTACGCCGCCGCCCTTGTGGCGTCCGGGGCGTGCACCGGAATCCTTATACCGCCTTCGATCGCCTATATCATCATCGGCCTGGTGCTCGGCATTTCGGCATCGACGTTGTTTCTCGCCGCCGCCGTGCCTGGCGTGATGATCATGGTTTCGATCATGATCACCAATGTGGCCTTGAACCGTATCAACGGTTACGAGCGTTCCGACGTTCGGTTTGACTTCAGCCGTTGGTTGCGTGCCGTTTGGGACGGCAAGTTCGCGTTGATGATCCCGTTCATCATCCTCGGCGGCATTTATACGGGCGTCTTCACGCCGACCGAGGCGGCGGCGGTGGCAGTCGTCACCACCATGGTGATCGGGCTCGTTCAGGGGACGCTGAAGCTGGAAGATTTCCCCAAGATGCTGGAAAGCTCGGCCAAGGTTAACGGGGTGATCGTGCCGATTATCGCCTTCGCCCTGCCCCTGGCGCAGGTTCTTGCGGCGCTTGAAGTTCCGCAAACCTTCGTCCAATCGATTACCCGGGCGACCGACGACCCGACCCTGATCATCTTGATGATGCTTGGCATCTTCATCCTCGCCGGGTGCGTCATGGAGACCACGCCCAACATCGTCATCCTGTCACCGATCATGTTGCCGCTGGCGCAAGAGATCGGCATGAACGAAATCCATTTTTGCATTTTCATGGTGACATCCTTGGGCGTTGGGTTCATCACCCCACCGCTGGGACTGAACCTGTTCGTTATGTCCGGCCTGACAGGGGAAACAGTTCTGACCATTGCCCTTCGCGCCGTGCCTTTTGTCGGCGCGATGCTGGTGGTGGTTTTGCTGCTCGCCTTCGTTCCGGCCTTGAGCACCTGGGCGCTATAGACTTATTCGGAAGACTAAAATAATGGCGAAGATCGGTTTTATCGGTTTAGGTCAAATGGGCGGAGCCATGAGCCGCAACCTCGCCAAGGCAGGGCACGAACTTTGTGTTTACGACATCAATCCCAAGGCGGTCGAGGTCCTGGTTGCCGATGGCGCAAATGCCGCCGCCAACCCGGCGGAAGCGGCGCGTGACGCGGAATTCGTGTTCACCATGTTGCAGGTCGGGCCGGTAGTCGAAGAGGTCGTCTTCGGCGACAACGGGATCGCCGAGAGTATTTCCCAGGACGCGCTGTACATCGACATGAGCACCATCCTGCCGGAAGAGACGCAGCGCATTGGTAAGCGTTTGGCGGAACAGGGCGTTCACATGATCGACGCACCGGTCGGGCGCACCTCGGCCCACGCCGCCGCCGGCACGTCAACGTTTATGGTCGGTGGCGAGGACGCCGATATCGCCCGCGCCATGCCTCTGCTGGAGGAATTGGGGGAAATGATTACGCCGTGCGGTCCCCTGGGTTCCGGGGCCATGGTCAAACTGGTCAACAACTACATATCGGCGGTGATCAATTTGGCGACGGCGGAGGGTTTGGCGTTGGCGGAAGCCGCCGGAATAAGCCATGACATCGTCGTCGATGTTATCAGCCAGACCCCGGCCGGCCAGGGCCACATTCGCACCACCTGGCCCGACAAGGCATTGAAGGACGACCCCACCCCGGCCTTTATGCTTGATCTGGCCTACAAAGACATGGGCCTGGCCCTGGATACGGCGGCCCGGTTGAACGTGCCCCTGGCCACCGGATCAGCAGGCCGCCAAATCTACGCCATCGCCAGAGCCCAGGGTCATGGCCGGGAAGATTGGACCACGGGTATCTTCCGGACAATCAGAACGCTAGCGGGCTTGGACGCCAAACGCTCTGCATAATGAACTTCGCTCCAAACCACCGAATGGCGTAATCCGACGAATGTCCGCTTCGGGTCATAAACGGACATCAACACCGGCCCTGAGAATGGTCTGCTTTGCGGGGTAAAGCGTACATCGTCACTCGCAACACCGGTTAATGAGTCCATGACCCAGGCGCGTGTCGCATGGCGATGTGGGGCATCGGCAAAGATACAAAGCGACGGCGGCCGAAGGCGTGCCCGAAAGCGGCGCGCCCCTGCTCCACAAACCGTTCAAGACCGGGGAACTGGCACGGGTGATCAACGAGGTCCTCGAGGGCGGGCAAGACCGGCACATTCTTTGCGCGTGACGGTGTGCGTGACAGCGTCCTCGCCGCGGACGCTCAGGCCTTTTCTTCCTCCCCGGCGCGCGGGCCTTTCCTGGCGGCGGTTTTCTTTTTTTGTTTGGCCTTGCCCTCCTTGGTCCCGGCGGCCCTGGCCTCGGCCCTGCCCGCGGTTTTCTTCGCCTTCGCTTCGGCCTTGGCTTTCTTCGCCTTGGCTTCGGCCTTGGCTTTCTTCGCCTTCGCTGCGGCCTTGGCTTTCTTCGCCTTGGCCTTCGCCTTGCCGGCCTTGGAGGTCACCGCCTTGGCAATGGTTTCTATGATGGTGTAGTCATCGTCGTAATCGTCGAGGCCGTCGCGGAAGGCGAATATGGGGTCGCTGCGCCACAGCTTGCGCATGGCGGCCCGGGCCAGTTTCTCCGGCACCCCGTCGCCGAGGAATGGCGTGTAGTCTGAATCCTTGTCCAGGCCGTCGACGGGCGGCAGGTCCTTGGCGGCGTCCTCGCCGGCCGGCGTACCCTCTCCCGGCGCCACCGCCGGTACGCCGCCCTCGGGGACCGAGGCCGCCGGAAACCCGGGGTCCACGTTGGCGACGGTCACCGGCGCGGCGGCGCCGCGCCGCCCGGAGCGGGCGCTCCCGCTGCGGCGTTTCAGGCGCGACCAGCGGGCGAGCGGGCCTTCGTCCTCTTCATCCATGGCTGCCTCCGCGGCGAGGGTTCCGCGCGAAGCCGCCCCTGCGGGGATCGTAGGGCTCGCGCTTGCGTTTCTTGAACGGCACGTCCACGTGGTGTTCGTCGATGAAGTCCTGCACCCAGGCGATCACCTCGTCCGGCATGGGCACGCCCCCGACCATCTCTTCATCGGTGTCGTCGTAGTCCTGCGCCTCGAACGGACAGACGGTGACGAGGAAGGGGATGACGTCGTGCCCGGCCTCGTCTTCTTCGTCGGGTCTGAGGACGACGAAGACCCGGGGCGGCGCCCCCGGAATCACCGCCACCGGTTGCCAGGCGTAGTCCTGCCACGGGTTGTCGATCTTGCGGCGCTCCAGCACGACGCCGGCGGACATGGTTTCGGTGGGCTTCAGCTTCACGCGGCGCCCCGTGAGTCCAGCCGGCGCCCGTCCGCGCCTTGCCCGCCGGCGGCGGGTGTTTCGGCGCCCAGCAGCCGCTCGGCGCGCTCCAGGTCCCCGGGCCGGTTGACGTTGAAGAACGGATCGACGGGCTCGGCCGCATACTCCACGTAGGCGACCCGGTAGCGCGCCGTCCACCGGTCGATCTTGCGCACGCCGTCTTCCGTCATCGCCCGGCGCAGGTCCCCTGCCAGGCCGACGGGCCACAGCGCGACCACCGGATGGGTGCGCCCGCCCGAGGCGGCGCAACCGATGTGGGCGTCCTCGGCGCCGACGGCGGCGACCATGCGCCGCACCAGGTCCTCGGGCAGAAACGGCGCGTCGGTGGGGAAGCTGGCCACCCACCGGCAACCGGGGGCGTGCGCCCCGGCCCACTCGAGCCCGGTCAGGATGCCGGCCAGGGGCCCGGCGAAATCCTCGATCACGTCTCCCTCCACGGGCAGGCCGAAGCCTTGGAACCGGGCGGGGTCGCCGTTGGCGTTGAGCAACAGAACCGACACCTGCGGGCGCACCCGCTCGATGACATGGGCCAGGATCGGGCGGCCGGCAAGACTGTGCAGGCTTTTGTCGCCGCCCCCCATGCGGGTCGCCCGCCCGCCGGCGAGCAACACGCCCGCGACACCGTCGGCGGCGCCCGGTGAAGCGGGATCAGGCGGCATCGTCTTCACGGGCTCCCTTGCGCTGCAGGTGGCGCGGCTCTTCGCCGACGCGGGCGGTGTCGGCGTCGTAGACGATACGGCGTTCGCCCGACAACGCAATGAACCGTTTGCCCCGGGCGCGGCCGAGCAGGGCCATGTCCACCTGGCGCGCCAGCTCCACCCCCCAGGCGGTGAAGCCCGAGCGCGACACCAGGATGGGAATGTTCATCTGCACCGTCTTGATGACCATCTCGCTGGTCAGGCGCCCGGTGGTGTAAAAGATCTTGTCGCCGCCCTCCATGCCCTTGAGGAACATGTAGCCGGCGATCTTGTCGACGGCGTTGTGGCGGCCCACGTCCTCCATGTAGAGAAGCGGCCGGTCCTCCTCGCACAGCACGCACCCGTGGATGGCGCCCGCCTCCAGATAGAGACTCGGCGCCGTGTTGATCTTCTTGAGCAGGGTGTACAGCCACGAGGTGCGCAGAACCGCGTCTGCGGGCAGGCGCACGCTTTCGAACTTTTCCATCACGTCGCCGAACACGGTCCCCTGGGCGCAGCCCGAGGTCAGGGTCTTCTTTTTCAGCTTCTCCTCGTAATCGGTCTTGCGGTCGGTACGCACCACCACCGTCTCGATGTCGGAGTCGTATTCGACGCCGGTGATCCTGTCGTCGGCGCGGAGCATGTTCTGGTTGAGCAGATACCCCACCGCCAGGTATTCGGGGTAATCGCAGATGGTCATCATGGTGACGATTTCCTGGCCGTTCAGGAACAGGGTCAGGGGCCGCTCCACGGTCACCGAGGTGGTCAGGCGCGCGCCGTCCTGGTCGATGCCGTCTACGCGCCGCGTCAGGCGCGGGTCGGTGGGGTCGGGCTGGACAAGAAATTCCTTAGGCGGCACCATGCGTTTTCCTCCCCGGGGAAGACTCAACACTATGGGTAACCGTTGACGCCAGTACAAGCGCTTGCGGAATATCTCCCACCGGGCCTGTTATGCTCGATTGCGCATTTTTTTGCATAATTATGCTTCGAATACCAAATTTTGGCGCATTATGATACAAACACGCAAAAACGGACGTAAATTGTGGGGAGGCAACGGGCATGACCGATTTCGGCTCCGCCCTGGGGGCGGCCCTTTCGCTGGTGGTCCGGCTGGACCCTGATCTGGCCGAGATCGTCCTTCTTTCCCTGAGAGTCAGTGTAGGCGCCGTGTTGCTGGCGACGCTCATCGGCATGCCCTTGGGGGCGGCGGTGGCCCTGTTCCGCTTCCCCGGGCGCACGGCGATCGTGGTGATGCTGAATGCGCTGATGGGCCTGCCGCCCGTGGTGGTCGGCCTGATCGTATATTTGCTTCTTTCCAGGGCCGGACCCCTGGGGGTGTTCGGGCTTTTGTTTACGCCCGCCGCCATGATCATCGCCCAGGTGGTTCTGGTGACGCCCATCATTGCCGCGCTAACCCGCCAAGTGGTGGAGGATCTGTGGACCGAGTACGAGGAGCAGCTGCGCTCCCTCGGCGCCGGGCCGGGGCGGGCGCTGACGGCGCTGCTCTGGGACGGCCGGTTCACCCTGATGACGGCGGTGCTGGCCGGGTTCGGCCGGGCCAGCGCGGAAGTGGGCGCGGTGATGATCGTCGGCGGCAACATCGACCACGTGACCCGGGTCATGACCACGGCGATCGCGCTCGAGGTGAGCAAGGGAGACCTGGCGCTGGCGCTCGGGCTCGGCATCATCCTGATCGTGCTGTCGACGGGGGTCAACGGCGCCGCCTTCGCACTCAAGGAGGCGGCCCAAAGGCGCCACGCGGGATGAACTCTCCTTCCGCCTTCCCCGCCTCGACCTCCATCCTGCCCCTGGAATTCTACCGGGTGTCCTTCGAGGCCGGCGGCAAGCGCCTGATCAAGGACCTGTCGTGCATCTTCGCGGCGGGCCCGAGCACCGTCATCCTCGGCCCCAACGGGGCCGGCAAGAGCCTGCTTCTGCGCCTCTGCCACGGTCTGCTCAAGCCCAGCGCCGGACAGATCATCTGGCACGGGGCCGAGGGCCGGGACCCGTCCGTCCATCAGGCCATGGTGTTCCAACGCCCGGTGATGCTGCGGCGTTCGGTGGCGGCCAATGTGGACTACGCCCTTGCCCTGCGCGGGGTTCCGCGCCGCCAGCGCCGGGACCTGGTGGCGGAATCCCTGAAAGAGACGGGCCTTGCCCGGCTGGCCCGCCACCCGGCCCGGGTGCTGTCCTTCGGCGAGCAGCAAAGGCTGGCCCTGGCCAGGGCCTGGGCGCTCATGCCCCAGGTCCTGTTCCTGGACGAACCGACGGCGAACCTGGATCCCGCCGCCACCCACACCGTCGAGCGCGTGATCACCGCCATCCACGCCGCCGGCACGCAGGTGATCATGACCACCCACGATCTCGGCCAGGCCCGCCGGCTCGCCGACGAAATCCTGTTCCTGCACCGGGGCCGGTTGCTGGAAAAGGGCCCGGCGGACGCCTTCTTCGCCGGCCCGCGCAACGACCTGGCGCGGGCCTTCCTGCGCGGCGAGCTCCTGTGGCGGCGCCCGCGCGACGGCAACTCCGACCAGGAGACACAAAATGCGTAAAGTGCCGATGTGGCTTTTGTCCGCGGCCCTCCTCGCCGCGTCCTTCCCGCTCACGGCCGGGGCGGCGGAACGGTTCATCACCGTCGCCTCCACCACCTCGACCAAGAACTCGGGGCTTTTCGACCACATCCTGCCCCTGTTCGAGAAAAAGACCGGAATCCAGGTCCGCGTGGTGGCGGTGGGCACCGGCCAGGCCATCCGCCTGGCGCGCAACGGCGACACCGACGTGCTGTTCGTCCACCACCGGCCGTCGGAGGAGAAGTTCGTCGCCGACGGCTTCGGGGTGCAGCGGTTCGGCGTCATGTACAACGACTTCGTCATCGCCGGGCCCAAGGACGATCCGGCCCGAATCGCCGGCATGAGGGATGCCGCCAAGGCATTGAAAAAGATCGCCGGGGCGCGGGCGCCGTTTGTCTCGCGCGGCGATGACAGTGGCACCCACAAGAAGGAACTGGCCCTGTGGCGGGCGGCGGGCGTGGATACGGCCCGGGCGTCCGGAACCTGGTACCGGGAAACCGGGTCGGGCATGGGGGCGACGCTGAATACGGCTTCGGCCATGCAAGGGTACGCGCTGGCCGACCGCGGCACCTGGCTCAGCTTCAAGAACCGGGCCGGCCTGCGGGTCCTGGTGGAAGGTGACACGCGCCTGTTCAACCCCTACGGCGTCATCCTGGTGAACCCCAAAAGGCATCCCCACGTGAAGGCGGACCTGGGCCGGGAATTCATCGCCTGGCTGATTTCGCCCGAGGGCCAGGCTGCCATCGGCGCCTTCCGGGTCAACGGCCAGGTATTGTTCAAGCCCAACGCCACGGCCGTGACGAACTGACGGAGCCGGGACCCGCGAAAGCCGACCGCGCCCGGGGCGGCCACGTCCACCGGCGGCGGCCGTGGAAGGTCGGCCAGAACCTATACGTTCGTATAAAGCACCATACGTAAGGATACTTCCTTCACCCCCCAACGGGTAATTATCATTGGCCATACCCAATGGTTGCCGGAGAACCGTCGCCGCGCGCGCCCATAACGGGAGGCTGTGCCGGCGCCTCGGCAATGAACTCGGCAATTGACGAACGCGTTTGGCGATTGGGGAGGAAGGGATTTCTGGATGACCCAGGTACTGGGCGTTCGAGCCGCACGTTGGATACCGTCGCTGGTGGTCTGCGGCCTTGCCGGCGTCGCCGTGCACATTTTCGGGATGACGTTGGCTCCCGCCGCGCTGGCCCAGGACCGGGGAACCAACGCGCCGGCGCTGCGCGAGGTCGTCGCCGCGGTGCCCCGCTCGTGGCCGCCGCAATACAGTGTCGACGAGAACGGCAAGCCGGTGGGCTTCGCCATCGACGTGATGGAGGAGATCGCCGCCCTGGC
>SMUY01232006.1_pt1 | contig 13872 bp, 12 predicted proteins | sample 2456441 | NCBI WGS metagenome assembly SMUY01 (sample SAMN11095931, study PRJNA526329) | marine sediment metagenome | biome: Marine sediment; feature: Surficial sediment; material: Deep marine sediment; isolation source: Hadal surficial sediment | place: Pacific Ocean | collected 2014-11 | depth...
TACAAGGTCTTTTATATCATCCTTATCAAAAAGATGTCCAACTGCCTCTGCTTCTATACTTGATGGCTGTGTTAATTTTTGGCTGAGAAGAGAAGAAATTTTTACGAATGGATAAAATAGATGGGTGAATAATCTTAAAGGTAATGCTGTTAATAAAAATATTCTATCCGCACTTTCATGTGCGATATATTTCGGCAATAGTTCTCCGAACAGTAACAAAAAGAAAGTTGATAAAATAAGAATACTCAGATCGTTCATTCCAAAATTTATAGCTAGAAATACGGCACTTAGGGAAGAAAGTGCTACGTTTACAATGTTATTTCCTATAAGAATTGTGGAATAGAATGTTTGCGGACGAGTATTGTAATAATATGCACTTTTAGCTGCGGGATTTTTTTTCCTGGCTTTAATTTCAATCTTAAGTTTGTTTGCTACAATATATGCCATCTCTGAGCCGGAAAAGAATCCGCTAAGAATAAGTAACAGTATTAATAATATTAGTTTTTCAATCATAATTTAATAAGCCCGTTCAACCTCTATATTATAAAACCTAAAATATATACTTCCCTGTTCAGATATAAATTCAAGCCTGATATCAATTTTATTATTTTTTTCAAGTCGTTCATCAATTTTTAATACATTATCACTGCCAAAGGAAAATATTTTATCTTCGTTGATTCCGAGATTATAATTATCTTTTTTACTCTTCGGACTAAAATATGGTGTTAGAGTATAAACCACTTCGTCATTTGCATAGACAGTGATGTTATTTAATTCAATATTTTTTATCTCATCCGAGCCTTTATTTTTAAGTGTTATCTCCCCGGTTATATGAAATTTACCTGGAGATGTTCCAGGCATAAGATTCAGCCACGCATTTATTTCTCGTTTCTCAATACTGAGATCTAAATTGTAATTTACTTTTTCAGATGAAACACAGGCACTAATAATAAACTGAATGAACAGAAGTAATGAAGATATTCTAAAAATATTCATAGCAAAATATTATCTGCTAAAAAACTTTATAAATTATTAAAATTGTTGTTATGGTATAAGCAACAATAGTAATTATTAATTGTACATCTGTAAATACAATTATAGTCGCATTATCTCCCTTGTTGCTTATATACTCGAGGTACATAAACCTGAAAATTCCATATACAACAAAAGGAGTTGTATAAATTAAATTTTCCGTTCCGAATATGTTCACTGTTCTTTCTGAGACAGAGTATAGTGCATAACAAATAATAACTGCCGCGGCTGCAATTGTAGCCATTTGATCAGCAAAATTCAGAGAGTACTGTGAAAGCACTTTACGGCTTGGTGCATCTTCATTACCTTCAACTAATACTAACTCCGAATGTCTTTTCATCACACCTAAGAAAAGTGAAATAAACATTGTTGTAAGAATTAACCAGCTTGAAATGGGAACCATAATTACAACAGCACCTGCTAACACTCTAATTGAAAAACCTGCTGCAATACTGAAAACATCAAGGATAACTATTTGTTTAAACCAAAATGAATAAAAAATATTTAGAACTATAAATCCCGTAACAAAATAAATAAATTCAACGTTGAAGTTAGGAAGAAGAATAACTTGAATCACAGCAAGTATTGCAACAACAATCATGGCGCTCTTTTTAGATATCTCTCCTGCAGGCAAAGGTCTTTTATTTTTTGTCGGATGCGATTTGTCGGCTTCAATATCAATTATATCGTTGATGACATAAATTAAACTGGATGCCAGGCAAAAAATTACAAACGCAAAAAGAGTCGTCAGGAAATAATCTTTGTCAAACAAATGAAGAGAAAAAAGAAGCGGAACAAAAACAAATAGATTTTTTACCCATTGATGGACTCTAATAAGTTTTAAATAATTAAGAGGCATTAAAATACTGCAACTTCCTCATATGTGCCGAAATTTTCTTTTAACGCTCCAACCATTTCACCAAGTGCAACATAGTTATGTGCAGCTTTAATAAATATTGGCATTAAATTATTATTATTAGTTGCAGCGTCTTTAATTTCAGCTAGACTTTCCTCAACTGCCCTCTGATCTCTGCTTTGACGGATGTCTGCCAATCTTTGCTTCTGTTCAATTTCTACTTCCGGTGAAATTGTAAGTATTGGAATTTCAATTTGTTCATCAGTTTCAACAAATTCATTAACACCAACAATAAATTTTTCTTTTTTTTCAACTTCCCTTTGGTAACGGTAAGCTGCATCAGCAATCTCTTTCTGAAAATATCCCGTTTCAATTGCAGGAATCACTCCGCCTAATGAATCAATCTGTTCGAAGATCTCGTTTGCTTCTTTTTCCATCCGGTCTGTTAATGCTTCAACAAAATAACTGCCGCCTAACGGATCAACAGTATTGATAACTCCTGTTTCATAAGCAATAAGCTGCTGTGTTCTTAGAGCAATTTTAGCTGCTTTCTCACTTGGCAAGGCAAGAGTTTCATCCATTGAGTTTGTATGCAGTGACTGTGTTCCGCCCAGCACACCGGCCAACGCCTGGAATGCAGTTCGTACAATATTGTTTTCAGGCTGTTGTGCAGTTAAAGTACAGCCGGCAGTTTGTGTGTGAAATCTTAACCACCAGGAGCGTGGATTTTTAGCACCGTATTTTTCTTTCATTCGTTTAGCATAAATTTTTCGGGCTGCTCTGAATTTTGCTATCTCTTCAAAGAAATCTAAATGAGAATTAAAGAAGAAGGAAATTCTCTGGGCAAAGACATCAACATCCATTCCTCTTTCAATGCAAGCCTCTATATATGCAAAACCATCTGCCAGGGTATAGGCAAGTTCCTGCACAGCTGTTGAACCGGCTTCTCTTATATGATACCCACTCACTGAAACCGGATTCCACTTTGGAACCTCTTTCGTACAATATTCAATCATGTCAATGATTATGCGCATCGAAGGATGAGGTGGATAGATATATTCCTTTTGTGCAATATATTCTTTAAGAATATCGTTCTGTAAAGTTCCTCTTAGCTTTTTCAAATCAATTCCCTTATCTTCAGCAACTGCAAGATAAAATGCAAATATCATTGCGGCGGGTGAATTGATGGTCATAGATGTAGAGACCTTATCCAAAGGGATTTTATCGAAAAGTATTTCCATATCTTTCAGTGAAGAAACTGCAACACCGCAAATTCCAACTTCCCCTTCGCTTTCATGTGCATCGGCGTCCCATCCCATCAACGTAGGCGAATCAAATGCAACGGATAATCCCGTTTGACCATGATCAAGTAAATAATGAAATCTCCGGTTGGTATCCTTTGGTGAACCAAATCCTGCAAACTGCCGCATTGTCCAAATTTTTCCCCGATATGTATTTGAATGAATCCCTCTTGTGTATGGATACTCGCCCGGAAATCCGATCTCACTTAAATAGTTAATATTTTCAATATCATCAGGTCCATATAATACATTAATATCTCTTCCGCTAACCGTTGTAAATTTCATGCCGGTCGTTTTCGCCTTACCTGCTTGTTCTTCGTAAAGCTGCTTCTGTTTTTTATACTCATTATTAACTTTCATACCTTACTCAATTGTTTTTAATTTTCATTTTAATCAAATGCCAAAATAATTTATGTTCTTCCAAACCTTCTGTCAAACTCATTCAAAGATATTTTAACCACTATAGGTCTGCCGTGCGGACAAGCATACGGCATGGATGTAGCAAAAAGCTGGTCAATTAATAATCGCATTTCTCTATCGTTAAGTATATCGCCGGCTTTAATTGCTGTATGACATGAATATGACTTTGCTAAATTATCTTTTTCTTCAAGTTTTTTTTCACGAAGATTTGTCGAATACTCTTCAATAGTATCCATCAATATCCGTTCCTCAAATCCTTTTTTTACATCATCCGGAACACCTTCAATTACGATCTTATTCTTTGCTAAAAATTTTATTTCGAACCCGAGCTTGTTAAGATAAGAATACAATTCCTTTGCCAACTCATATCGTCCGGGATCAAGCTGAATAGTTTTAGGGAAAAGAAGTTGTTGTGAAAAAGGAATATCAGCTTCAAACCTGTTAAGAGCTTTTTCGTAAAGTATGCGTTCGTGAGCAACATGCTGATCAATGATCATTAAACCGGATTTTATTTGGGATAAGATGTATTTGTTATGAAGTTGAAAAAAATATACAAACTCTTCCTTTTCAGAACTACGGTTTTCAGTTGGATTATGAAGAACTTCTGTCGATTCGTTTTTTTCAAACGGATGCGGCACCGTTGCACTTGAAGAAGATGTTTTTACATCATCAGTAACTGTACTAAATATTCTATCAATCTCTTCTGTAGAGAATCTCGGCGGTTCAAAATTATAATCTCGTCTCCCGGGTCTGTCACTAAAATCATTTCCCTTAGAGGGATGAAACCTATCCACAATTAATTTTTCCTCATCAAGTATTTCATTTGAAAAAACCATTGAAGGCACTAAATCATGCGTACCCAAACTCTTTTTTACTATTGCAAGAATAAAATTGTAAATACCTTTTTCGTCATCAAATTTAGCTTCCAGTTTAGAAGGATGAACATTCACATCAATTTTTTCTGGATCAATATCCAGCATAAGAATAAAAAACGGATAGTCCCCCTTTTCAAGAAGACTTTCGTACGCAGTAAACACTGCGTGATTAATCTGTCTGTTAATTATATATCTTCTATTCAAAAATAAATATTGTTCTCCTTTACTTTTCTTTAAAAGACTTGGTTTACCAATAAAACCTTGCACACTTAAATAATCTGTTTTCTCATCTACCGGAATGAGAGCATCGAGCATGTTATCCGCAAAGACTTGTTTAATTCTATCTTCCAGAGAGCCATGTTGATAATCGAAAATCAGATCATCATTGTTATAAAACCTGAAAGTAATATGAGAATGACTTAGCGCATTTTTTTTAAATGAATCGATAATATGCTTTAATTCAGTTGAGTCGGATTTCAAAAATTTTCTTCTCGCAGGGGTATTGTAGTATAGATTTTTTACTGAAACACATGTTCCTTTGGCAAAGGATCCTTTTTCCTTAATTAAATTTCCCATCTCATCATTTTTAATCGAAGTACCTAACTCTTCGTCTCGTGTCTCAGTTTTTATTTCTATTTGTGCAACCGCAGCCATAGAGCTTAATGCTTCACCTCTAAAGCCAAGAGTTCTTAATACCTCCAGATCTTCGAATGCCATTATTTTGCTTGTAGCATGCTTTTGAACTGAAAGCAAAGCATCATCTTCTGTCATTCCCGTTCCGTCATCACAAACCCGAACTAAATTCTTGCCAGCTTTTTTAACTATCACTTCAATGTTCGTTGCTTCTGCATCGATTGAATTCTCAAGCAATTCCTTTACAACCGATTCGGGACGTTGAATAACTTCTCCTGCTGCAATTTTACTTGCAATGTTTTCTGATAATATTTTAATTTTATTTTCGCTCAATTTCTTCTTAAATAAGTTACAATTTCAAATTCTTCTTTTTCGTCCCTGGAAATGATCTTCCAATCATCAACATTAAAATCAGGAAATTTAACTTCACCAACAACATCAAATTTCATATGAGAAATTATCATCTCATCTGCAAAAGAAATAGACTGATTATAAATCTCTCCACCTCCGGTAATAAATACTTTCTCTTTGTTTAATGATCTGCTATAATCGACTGCATCTTGTAAAGAGTAAAATATTTTAATTCCGTCAAAATCGTATTTCAAATTAGTGTTCCGTGTAACTATAATATTTTCTCTGCCAGGCAATGGTTTTCCCAATGATTCAAAACTTTTTCTTCCCATAATAATCGGAAAGCCCATAGTTGTTTTTTTGAAATGTTGAAAATCTTCTTTTATATGCCATGGCATTTCACCGTTAGCTTTTCCTATCACTCCGTTTTTGGCGATAGCAACAATTATTACTATCATCAAACAGCAACCTCAAATTTTAATTTATCGTGATGCTGATAATTAATCAATTCAAAATCATCAAATGTAAGATCATCCAGAGGTTTATTTGCAATTTTTAATTGTGGAAGTGGGAGAGGTTTACGTTTTAATTGCTCTTTCAATCCACTAAGATGATCGTAACTCTCTGTCTCACTTCCTTTAGCAGCAACATAGATGTGGGCATCAATTATTGTATGCGCAAACTCACCTAACTCTAATCCTGCCTGCTGTGCAATAATCTGAGTAAGAAGAGAATAAGCGGCAAGATTAAATGGAATACCTAAAGCGATATCACCCGAACGCTGCGTTAGATGACAGTTAAGTTTACCATCATTCACGTTAAACACAAAGGTATAATGACAGGGCGGAAGTTTGCTTGTGGTAGCATTACCCGGTTCCCAGGCTGATACAACCAATCTTCTGCTGTTTGGATTACTTTGTAGCTCATCAATAATATACTGTATCTGATCAACTTCTTTAACTTCCCACTCTCCAAATTTATTTTTCTTTGCACTTGGAAAATGTCTCCAGTAATGCCCATATGCAGTTTCCAGATTTCCATCTTCATCTGCCCATGCATCCCATATTTTAGTGTGCTTTCTTAAATTTCTAATATGGTTCTCCCCGGAAAGATACCAAAGAACTTCACGTAGTAATGAATTCCAATACATTTTTTTGGTTGTCAGTAAAGGAAATCCCTTGTTTAAATCAACTTTGTAAAATGCACCGAAATATGAAATAGTATCTACACCAGTTCTCGAAGGTTTTAGGTTACCTCTATCTATAACAAGTTTTACGAGATCTAAGTATTGTATCATTTTTTCCTGTAAAATATTAAGTTCTAAATAAGAGCTGGTCTAAGCTGAAATTTACTAAATTTTCATCAAGACGTAAAATGCATTAGTCCGGCTTGCTATTAACATTATTCTTGTTATTTAACTCCCATATTTTTGATAAAACCATGAGTTTAGTTAATGCATGAATAAGAGATACAAGTAAACCATGTACTCCGTCCTTATATCCTTTTCGTGCAACGAAGTGCTGATATAATTCGAATATAGGTTTAAAAATAATTGCTAAAGCAGAAACATTTTTAGACTTATATTTTTCAATGGATTCAAGTGAAGAGTATTTATTGGCTTTTTCTATTGCCTGATAAAGATTTTTATTTGTTAAGTGAATAATTGTCCTTTTTAATTTTAATCTTTTGCCATCCACAACAAATCCCTCGTGAACTAAATTATCAGTCAGCTTTGTTTTTGATTTTTTGAACAATCTCAATTGATAGTCATTACCCCATCCGCAGCCGGTTATCAATTTCCCCATAAAATAATTTTCGCGTCTTATATAATAACCAACTGCCACAGAAAGATCTTTGTTTAGGATTTCTTCGGCAAGTTCTGGTTTTACTCTCTCATCAGCATCTATACTCAAAACCCATCCATTTTTTGATTTTTCCATGGCGAAAAGTTTTTGTCTGGCATACCCTTCCCATTTATTTAGAAATATTTTATTCGTAAACTCCTTTGCAATTTCTAGGGTTTTATCTACACTTTCAGAATCCACGACTATAATCTCAGCAGCCCAACTCACACTTTTCAGACAATCCAGGATATTTTCCTCCTCATTTCCTGTTATTATTATTACTGAAATCTTATTATTCAATTTTGCTTCACATAATTGATAGAATCAATCATAATTTACTAACTTAGTAAGTAATATAAAGATTGAATCATTACGAAAATTAAATACTTTTTGAGATCAGTTCATAAATATTATCCGATAATATTCATTATTGCTGCCGGTGTAATTGTTAGATTATTCTTTCACATCGGACATATTTTCTCAGATGATGCCTATTACTCATATTTAAGTTATACTTTATTACAAGGTGATTTTGCCAATGACTATCTTGGATATCCGATCTTCCCGTTAAGGATAACTTTTCTTTTAATCACTACCCTATCATATAAGATTTTTGGGATTAACGAATTTGCAACGATTGTATTTCCTTATTTACTATCAATTGCAAATTTGATTTTAACTTATAAGCTCGCAAAACTTCTTATTGGGGATATAGGTGTTTCTCTTCTATCGGCACTGTTAATGGCTTTCTTCCCGACTGATATAGTATTTGCGACAATTGGCTTTGTGCATTTACCAAACGTATTTATTATAAACCTTGGTGTTTATTTCCTTTACAAATCTTATAAGTCAAACAAAAACCGATTAGCAATCGTTGGCGGTATTTTATTCTTTCTTTCGATGCAGATTAAAGAAAACATATACTACACTGCCATTCTGCTTACTATCTTATTGTTTTACATTATTTTAAAGAAGAAAAAATTTAACACGCAAATAACGATTGCCTTGCTCTTCATTGTATTAAACGTAATTGTTGAAGGAATTGTTTACCTTATTCTTCACAAAGATTTTCTATACCGCTTTACAATTTTGCAGCAGAATTATAATTATAGTTATTATAATTTCTTCCCACACACAGTACAGAAAATCAGCGAAGTAAAAAATTATTGGGGTAATCTTTTCGATCAGATTTTTGTTGTTAATGCCAAAGCAATTTTCCTACGAAGATTTTATCTGTTTTTGCCAATTATCGCGTCAATAAAAAGCATGGTTAATATTAGAAAAAATAAAAATCTTCTGCTTACATTTTGGTTTTTGGGTACATTGATTTTACTAATTGCTTTTACAACTTCATTTACAGAGTATAAACCGTTAGACCTAAAACTTAGCTGGTATGTCTATCCGCTGTTTATGCCGATGATAATTCTTACTGCAATATTTATTAATAGTTTTAAAAAGAATGTAAAATTTTTACTATTAGCTGTTTATATGATTAGTGGAATAATTATGTGTACACATTACGAGATATATTTCGATAAGCAAAATATATCCGAACTAAAATCATTTATAAAAGAAAATCCACACCAAAAAATCTTTACAGATCATTTTACAAAATATAGTGTGGATCTACTTCGCAATTATTCTGATCCATCAAATTCAGAACGAATATCGGGCAAGGATTTTAATTGGAAGAATATTGAATCCGGCAATTGGGTACTCTATAATATTAAGCATATTGAAGAGCTTCAATTGCAGAAGTATGAATTCCCCGATTTTTCAAAATTAAAATCCAATCTCTTTTCTGAAGTTAAGAGATATGGAGACTTTATTATTTATGAAAAGATGAGATAAGTGTATTGTTAAATCCAAACTAATAATTTGTAAATTTGTTTTTTATAAATTATAAATGATTCAAAACATCTAAATGAAAATTATAGAGTACACGAACGATTGGAAAGATAAATGGGATAATTTTGTTATAGGTTCCAACAACGGTACAATATTCCACATGCAGCGATTTCTTGATTACCATCCTAAAGATAAGTTTTCATTTAATCATTTAATATTTTTAGACCGTGGTAATATTGTTGGACTCCTTCCTGGTTCAAGAATTAGCGATCTGTATGAGTCACCAATCGGATCAAGTTATGGTTCCATCGTTACTGAGGATGTAAAATTTTCTTATGCTATGGAAATGATTTCCGCATTGTTAGATTACGGCAGAGCTGCAGGTATAAAAGAATTTCTTTTAACATCTGCACCGAGAGTATATGAAAAACATCCCAATGAAAATCTGGATTTTGCAATGCTGTGGCAGGGCTTCAGATATGATTTGCATTATATTTCCAGCGCTATAAAACTTTTTCCTGATCAGGATATCATATCGCGTTTTCAACCGACGGTTAGACGGAACATCAGGCATGCATTAAAGAATCCGGATCTCCGCGTAGAAATAAACGAGCACTACAATGAATTTCATCCGATCTTAGTAAAAAACAAGGCACGTCACAATGTAGTACCTACTCATTCATTAGAAGATCTTTTAAAACTTAAAGAACTGTTGCCGGGAAAAATCATTTTATTTATGGTCTATTATAAAGATATACCGATTGCAGGATCAAATATTTTTATCTGTAATAATCAGGTTGCTCTTTGTTTTTATAATATGCTTCTCTTCGAATATGAAAAAATGAAACCCATACATCTTGTTATGTATGAAGTTGTTAGATGGGCTACCGAAAATGGTTATCAATATTTGGATATAGGTGTCTCGCAGGATACAAAAGCAGATAACCCTATGACGCCAAGTATGGGTCTTATCGATTTTAAAGAGAAGTTCGATGCAAAAACTGTAATGCGTAACACTTTGAAAATAAATCTTTAGAGAATTATAAGTGTTGTTACAAATACATATTATTCAATTTTCACCTGATTAATCCTGTTCCGTACATATGCAGTTTATTACCTGATCAACTTTTTATTAATATTTGAACTTATTCAATTCTTTTTTTTATAAACACAAATAATATGAACTGGTTTATTGAAAATTAGATTTGCAAACTTATCTTTTAACCTCCATAACCAGAAAGGAGTGAACTGAAGGATTGTATAAGTTCTTAAAAAGATAAGAAATTTATTACCAAAAATATTATAACTAAATTCTTCAAGATCGGTTTCGGAGAACAATCCTTCCAATTTTGTTTCATCAAAAGAATGTAGATGAGCATTTGCCGGCGTTTTTTGATTGCAGTGAATACATAAATAATAAATAATTTTTTCTTTGTAGGGGGTGGTGATGATCAGCTTCCCGTCTTTTTTTAAAACTCTGAATAATTCTTTAACAAACGCTGCAGGATCTATTACATGCTCTATAATTTCTGATGCAATAATGCAATCAAATGATTCATCCGTAATAGGAAGATGGAATGAATCGGCAACAATACCTTTGTGATTTACCGATGGATAGATTTCCATAGCTTTGGCTGGATTTGTAACTGAAATATCAAGTGAATAAACATTAATACTTTTCGATAAATAATGCTTTGCAACCCAGGCTCTTCCGCAGCCAACATCTAAGATGGATCCAACGCTTTTAGAAACTTTTGAAATTACATACTCTCTTACTCTTCGTTCATCGTGTGCTGTTGCGCCTTTTCGTTGCTCAAAATAATTAAAGTCCTTTGCATCTTTTTTATAGTGCTCTATGTAATTAAAATCGCTCAATATTATACTTTTATCAATCCAATTTGAATTATTGAGTAAAAATAAGAATTCTTAAGCAGAAAATTATATTAGTTGCTTTTATCCTTCTAATTTACCACGTTCAAATGTACTTTCAGGAGGAGAATTATGATTTTAAATAAATACATAAGTACTAATCTTTTTCTAATCAGCTTATTCTGCCTATGTGGGTTTAATGTATCAGCACAGAACCAAACAATTTTAATATTTGATCCACATCAGGTTTCTTCCAATTTTCAAAACTCGTTTCATCAACTTAGCTCAGATTCAATTCATATTGTTAATACATTGGATGAAAACATCAACAATTTCGATGCACTATTTCTTTTTATGGGATACTCATATGTAATAAACCAGGAAGAAGGAAATAAACTTATAAATTATCTTCAAAATCAAAATCCGATTTACATTTATACCAATCTTTTTGCTGCACAAACCGAATCTGTTGATTTCTGGAAATTTATTGGTTTAGATTGGTATACTGCAGGTGCTACTGTTGTTCAGGTTGATTCAGTAGTTGGTGTTGATTCAGAATTCACAATTGGTGTAAGTATAGACACAAGTTTCTGGTACTCCGCTGTTCCTTTCGCTCTGGGAAATCTAACCACAATATTGATTGGTCAAGGTAATCCATTGAATATTGATCTTGCATATATTTCAGGTTATGATTCAATAAAAATAATTGTTGACCAATTTTATCAAATACATCACACTCAATTCATTGAAACGGTTCTCATTTATTTTGGATTGGAAGAACCAACTAATATTATAGATGATAATACTGATCAGCCAAATACATTTTATTTGCACCAAAATTACCCTAATCCTTTCAATCCAACAACAACAATAAAATTCACTATCCCCCCTGTCACCCTGAGCGGAGTCGAAGGGTCTCTGGTTACACTAAAAGTTTATGATGTTCTTGGAACTGAAATAACAGTTTTAGTTAACGAAGAATCCGCCACAGGCGGAGCAGGAAGTTATGAAGTCGAATGGGATGCAAGCAGATTTTCAAGTGGTATTTATTTTTATCAGATAAATGCAGGCAGTTTTATAGACACAAAAAAGATGATACTCCTTCGTTAATTTTACCCACCTCTGGCGGGACTATGGAGGACAGGTCATCCTTCTTAAAAAATGACTGCTGGTTGGTAACATTACAGCTCGTAAATTTTGATGAAATAATATTTTATAGTACTAAGTCTATATCTCCTTTCACACCACTTTCTTTTTTTAGTAAATAAATTTTTCAGATGTACTTTTCAAAAAAATAATATTATATTTATGTAAAGTTATCCTGAGCAATATATTTCTTTTAAATCGAATAATAATTATTTACTTATTAAATTATTAATTAAAAGGAGCTCCATTATGAAAACTTCAGTACTAATACTATTCCTTTTCTTATTTCACGCTAATTTATTTTCCCAGGGGTGGGTAAGAAAAACCGTCGATACACAAAGTGATCTACGCTCAGTTTATTTTCCATCCGAAGATGTGGGATATACTGTCGGTCAATTTGGAGTGATATTTAAAACAACAGACAGCGGTGAAAACTGGGTGGAACAAATATCAGGTGTTAACACAAGTTTACACTCAGTGTTTTTTACAGATGACAGTACAGGTTATGCAGTTGGTGATGTGGGAGTTATATTAAAAACAACTGACGGCGGAAATAACTGGACTCCACAGGTATCCAACACTACTGAAGATTTACGGGCAGTTCGATTTCTAAGTGGAAGTCTTGGCTACATAGGTAAAAGGGTATCAGGAAACGACCGTGCAGCTGTTCTTAAAACTGTAAATGGCGGAGGCGAATGGATAAAATTGAATAATGGTATTTTTTCCGACTTTTACACTATATATTTTACATCAGCATTAGTGGGTTATGGCGGCGGGACAACACCTGCTGGTGGTAGTACATATTTACTCAAAACTATAAGCGGCGACTCGGTTTGGACTAACCAGGAATCAAATATGAGTGGTTTACTTCTAACTCTCTTTTTCCCTTCAACTGATACAGGATACGCGGCGGGTGGATTTAATTCGGCAGTACGAACCACAAACGGCGGGACTGAATGGACAGTAATGACTCCGCCTATTACAGGTACGTATAATTCCATATTCTTTACCTCAAATGATACCGGTTATATTGCCGGTCAGTTTGAGTTAGGCAGCTTACCTTTGATCATGAAAACTACCGACGCAGGAAGCAGTTGGGAAGAGCAGATGCAAACTGAAGTGGGTATCCTTCGTTCAATTTTCTTTGTTAATTCTGATGTGGGTTTTGCATGCGGAAGAGTGGGCTTGATGCTTAAAACTACATCCGGGGGCGTTACGGATATTAGCGATGGGAGTCAGGTACCCGTAGAGTTCAAACTCAATCAAAACTACCCTAATCCATTCAATCCAACAACAACAATTAAATATCTAATTCCAGAAATAAGTTTTATTACAATTAAAATGTATGATGTTTTAGGAAATGAGGTTGCAACAGTTGTTAATGAAGAAAAAGCTGCTGGTAATTACGAAGTTGAATTTGATGCGAGTAAGTTATCAAGTGGAGTTTATTTTTATCAATTGAGAGCTGGAAGTTTTATTGAGACAAAGAAGATGGTTCTCCTGCGTTAAAATTGCATCAGGTAAATGTTTATGAAACAGCCTGGTAACATCAGTGTTTCTTAAATACTGAAGACATTTTATCTCCTGCTCTAGTTTTTTTTGAATCAGACAATTTATTCGTCCTTCCGTAGTTTGACGCAAATAATTACGTTTTAGATTTTTAGCGTAATTTAAAACTTTTCAAAACAAAGAACTCA
>SMUY01207620.1_pt1 | contig 13869 bp, 12 predicted proteins | sample 2456441 | NCBI WGS metagenome assembly SMUY01 (sample SAMN11095931, study PRJNA526329) | marine sediment metagenome | biome: Marine sediment; feature: Surficial sediment; material: Deep marine sediment; isolation source: Hadal surficial sediment | place: Pacific Ocean | collected 2014-11 | depth...
ACGCGGCGCAGTTGCTTGATGCGCGTGGTGTCGCCGAGGCGCACGCGGCGCAGGATCTCCGGCGCGAACGCCGGCAGGCCGGTGAAGCGCAGAGTCTCGCCCTCGGTAAAGGTATCGCCGACCCGGATCGTGCCGTGGTTGGGAATGCCGACGATATCGCCGGGGCTGGCATCGGCGGCGAGCGCGCGGTCCTGGGCCAGGAAGGTGAGCGGGCTGTGGATCATGATGTCCTTGCCGGTGCGCACCTGGCGCAGTTTCATGCCGCGGCGCAATCGGCCCGAGCAGACCCGCAGGAAGGCGACCCGGTCGCGGTGGTTCTTGTCCATGTTGGCCTGGACCTTGAACACGAAGCCGGTCATCGCGGGTTCGTCCGGTTCGATGGTGCGGACATCGGCCGGGCTGGGCCGCGGGTCCGGCGCGTGGCGTGCGACCAGGTCGAGCAGGAACTCGACGCCGTAGCCCTTGAGCGCGCTGCCGAAGACCACCGGCGTCAGGTTGCCGTCGCGGTACGCCTGGCGGTCGAATTCGGCGTAGCCGGCGCGGGCCAGGGCGGCCTCCTCGCGCGCCGCCGCCAGGGTGTCGGGGTCGACCCGTTGGTCGAGTTGCGGGTCGTCGAGGCCCTGGCAGGGAAGCACCGTGTCGAAAGCGCCGCCCCCACCCTTGAAGCCTGGGCCCTTGGAGGAGGTCAGGAAGCGATCGCCTTGGAGGTCGTAGCAGCCGGCGAACACGGAGCCCATGCCGATCGGCCAGACCAGCGGCGCGATGTCGAGCTGCAGCAGGTCGTGGATCTGGTCCAGCAGTTCGAAAGGGTCGCGGCCCTCGCGATCGACCTTGTTCACCAGCGTCATGATCGGGATGTCGCGCAGCCGGCAGATCTCGAACAGCTTGCGGGTCTGGCTCTCGATGCCCTTGGCCGCGTCGAGCACCATGATCGCCGAATCGACCGCGGTCAGGGTGCGGTAGGTGTCCTCGCTGAAGTCCTCGTGACCCGGGGTGTCGAGCAGGTTGAACACCAGCCCCTGGTGCTCGAAGGTCATGACCGAGCTGGTCACCGAGATGCCGCGGTCCTGCTCGATCTTCATCCAGTCCGAGCGCGCCCGGCGCCGGTCGCCGCGCGCCTTCACGTCGCCGGCCAGGTGGATCGCGCCGCCGGCCAGCAGCAGCTTCTCGGTCAAGGTGGTCTTGCCGGCGTCGGGATGGGAGATGATCGCGAAGGTGCGGCGGCTTTGGCCTGACGACATGAAAACTCGCTAGGGTGCTGGTGATCGCGGGGGTTGCGGCTTGGCAACCGGGCGCGCGGATGGGTCGGGTGCCGTTTCCGGGGGCCGGGTCGCACTGCGCTGTCATATAGCATCGCCACCCCGATCCGCAAAGGCGGGCGGCCGGTTTTGCCCGAGTTAGGCGCGCTCTAATCGGCTGTGGCGGTCAGCGGGTAGCGCGGATGCTCCTTGGGTTTGAGCAGGTAACGGGCCGCGATCTCCAGGTAGCCGCCGTAGCGGTAGCCGCCGTTCTCGGCGAGCAGTTCCTGGCGCCGGGCGTGGTAGCGCGCCGGCAGCCGGTACCAGGCCAGGCCCGGCTCGGCGTGGTGCAGTGCGTGGAGATTGTTGTTGAGGAACATCAGCGACAGCGGCCAGCCGGCCTCGACGAGTACGGAACGCGTGCCCGCCACCGGCCGCGCCTGGTGCTCCAGGAAGGAGCGCAGCAGGGTCAACGAGAGGCCCGGATAGGCGAAGAACACCACGTAGTCGAGGAGCGGCATGGCGCAGACCCAGAGCGCCCAGGCCAGCACCAGAGCCACGCCAGCCAGGTGCAGCAGCCAAGGCGTCAGGTTGGCGGTGTCGCCGCGGGCCAGGCGGGGCATCTCGCTGGCCAGCACCCGCCAGACGCAGCGCAGGGGCTCGATCAGGAGCCGCCCGGCGAGCGTGTTGACGGTCCAGAAGGTGGCGCGCCCCAGCGGCCCCAGGCGGTCCCAATCCGCGGGCGCGACGTAGAACGACTCCGGGTCGCGTGCCGGCTCGGTCAGAACCGCGTCGTTGTGGTGGGTGAGGTGGCTGACCCGGTAAAGCCGAAACGGCAGCCACAGGCACAGGCTGGGAAACACCAGGGCCTCGTTGAGCCAGTTCCAGGGCGTCGGATGGCCATGCACCGCCTCGTGCTGGAGCGAGCCGTGCCAGGCGACCAGATAGCCCCCCAGCGGCAGCAGCAGCCACCAGGGCAGCGCCTCGTGGTGCCAGGTCGCGAGCCCGAAGCCGCCATAGACCGCCGCGGCCACCGCCAGCGTCGGCCACTCGACGCGTTCGGGCCGCCTGGGTGGGTCCGCGCCCGTGACCCTATCTGTCATGATCGCCCCCCGCCGGTTCCCGGTTCCGTCTCCCTGGGCCGCGCCATTTCGAGCCCGGCGCGTTTCCCTATCTCCCGATAACAGGTGCGGGCTTGGGGGACAACGAGAATACGCGCACGATCCGTAGCGAATGGTCACCAATAAGATCACATGTTGATACTTCGCAACGATCGGTTATCATGGCGGCGATTTTCCGGGGGGCCTGGGGGGCCCGTCGGGGGGAGGGGATCATGGACCGACGCAAGACCGTGGCGGCGTTTCGCACGCGCCTGAGCGAGGTGATCGAGCGCAGTGGGTTGAGCCGCATGGCCTTCGCCGGGCGCGCCGGGCTGGACCGGTCGACCCTGTCCCAGCTGTTGTCGCCGGGCAACCAGCGGCTGCCGCGCGCCGAAACCATCGCCGCCATTGCCGCGCGCGAGCAGGTCAGCGTCGACTGGCTGCTCGGCCTGAGCCAGGAAGGCCAGATCGGCACCGACGTCTTACCCCAGGCGCTCGAGATCGAGTCCGACGCCGCCTCGCCGGCGGATGCGCGGCTGGCGCGCTGGCACGAAGAGGCCGTCGGCTACAAGATCCGCTACGTGCCCGCGACCCTGCCCGACTTGCTCCGGACCGAGGAAGTGATCCGCTACGAGTATCAGGATTACGGCGACCGGGTGCCCAAGGCGCGTATCGAGCAGGCCGAGGAGCGGCTCGCCTACAGCCGCCTGCCCGAGACCGACATGGAGGTCTGTTCGTCGCTGCAGGGGATCGAGGACTTTGCCCGCGGCCACGGCGTCTGGGACCGGCTTTCGGTGGAGAGCCGGGCGGCGCAGCTCAACGCCATGACCGTGCTGCTCGACGAGCTCTACCCGACCTTTCGCTGGTTCCTGTTCGACGGCCTGCAGCACTACTCCGTGCCACTGACCATCTTCGGACCCAAGCGCGCGGCGGTGTACGTCGGCAACATGTACCTGGTGTTCAATTCGACCGAGCACATCCAGGTCCTGACCCGGCACTTCGACGACCTGATCCGCGCCGCCGTGGTCCAGCCGCCCGACGTGATCCAGGTGCTCAAGGGCTTGCTCCGCGAGCTGGAATCCGGTGAAGCCCCGGTCGCGCGGACGCCGGTCGCGCGGACGAAGGAAAAAGCCGATGCCCGCTGATCCGAACGCAAGACCGCGCGCCACCGGCGGCTGCCTCTGCGGCGCGGTGCGCTACCAGCTCCGTGGCCCCTTGCGCGAGGTGGTGAACTGTCACTGCGGCCAGTGCCGGAAGGTCCACGGCAACTTCGCCGCCTACACCTCGGCGGCGCGCGCGGACCTGGTGCTGACCGAGGCGCGCGGGCTCAAGTGGTACGCCTCCTCGAAGGACGCGCGGCGCGGCTTCTGCGGCGCCTGCGGCGCCAGCCTGTTCTGGGAGCGGTTGGGCGCGGACCGGGTCTCAATCGCCGCCGGCGGCATCGACGCGCCCAGCGGGCTCGAGACCATCCGTCACATCTTCACCGCCCATAAGGGAGACCACTACGAGATCGCCGACCGTTCGGAGGCTTTGCCGGACGGCCACGGCTAGGCGCCAAACCGGCGCGTGGATAAGGAGATCCGAGGCATGGGTATTGCCAACCTGGTCATGTACGACCTGCCCGAGGTCGCGGCGGCCAACGACGCCATGTGGTCCGGCATGGCCCGGGCGCTGGCCCGCGAGGGGCTGGACGGGGCGCCTCGGGCGCTCACCCGCGGCGTCGATCTTGACCAGCGCTGGCGCGGTTCCGAGTTGCTGGTCAGCCAGACCTGCGGCTATCCCCTGACCCACGCCTACAAGGACGCGCTCAGGCTGGTCGCGACCCCGGTCTACGACGCGCCCGGCTGCAACGGGACCGACTACGTCAGCCTGATCGTGGTCCGGGTGGAAGACCCGGTCCGCGGCCTGTCGGACCTGCGCGGCCGGACCGCCGCGGTCACCCATACCACCTCGCAGTCCGGCTACAGCGCGCTGCGCGCGACGGTCGCGCATCTGGCCCACCAGGGCCGCTTCTTCGGGAAGGTCGTCGAGAGCGGTGGCCATCCCAACAGCCTGGCCCTGGTGGCCGCCGGCGAGGTCGACGTCTGCGCGACCGACTGCGTGACTCACGCGCTTCTGGCGCGCCACCGGCCCGAGGCCCTGGACGGCCTGCGGGTGCTGGCACGCTCGCCGGCCGCGCCCGGCCTGCCCTACGTCACCCGGGCCCAGGCCGGCGACGAACTGGTGGCGCGCCTGCGTGCCGCGCTGTTCGCCGCGTTCGAGGATCCGGATCTGGCGACCGCGCGCGAGGCGCTGCTCCTTGCCGGCGCCGAGGTGCTGCCGATTTCAGCCTATCAACCGATCCTGGAGATGGAGGCGCGGGCGCGCGCGCTCGGCTACGCCGAAGTCGCCTAATACATAGCGTAATTCCGGTAGTCACTCTCTTGGATCTATGATGCGGGAGGCAAGCAGGTGACGTTGCGGCTGGACAAGACCGCCGGGCGGCTGTGGCGCGATGGCGGGCAGGGCTTCGACGCCGCCACCCGGTCCTGGCGGGCGGTTTCCGGTGCCCCCGGGGGCGAACCGGTCTCCGCCGCGGCGGCGGTCCGCTGGCTGCAGCGGGACAGCGGCAACCCCTGCCGCGCCCCGGTCGGGGTGATCGGCGCCCGCGTGGCTGCCGCCCCGCAGCTGGCCGCCGCCGAACGCCTCGGCGCGCTTCTCGGCGGGCACGGCCTGACCGTGATCTGCGGCGGCCTTCAGGGGGTGATGGAGGCGGTCTGCCGCGGCGCCGCCAGCCAGGGCGGGCTCAGCGTCGGCCTGCTGCCGGAGGACGACCCGGGCGCCGCCAATGCTTATGTCACGGTGCCGATCGCGACCGGCATCGGCATCGCGCGGAACGCCATTATCGCCCGGGCCGCACTGGCGCTGGTCGCCATCGGCGGCGGTCACGGCACCACGGCCGAGGCCGCCTTCGGCCTGCAGTTCGGCGTCCCGGTCTTCGGCCTCCTGGACGCGCCGGCGCTCGAGGGCCTGCGTCCCTGCGCCGATCCGGAGGGCGCGCTCGAACGGGTGGCGGAGGTCGTGCTCGGATTGCCGCAGGAGGATTGACGGCGCCGTTGGCCGCCCGCGCTACTTGGTCGCCCGCGCTACTTGGTCGCCCGCGCTACTTGGTCAGGGCAAAAAAAACGCCATCCCAGTTTCGGCCGGGCGGGGTTTCCTCGTATTGGCCGATGCGATCGCGATAGACGTCATAGAGCTGGTTGAGGGAAGGATCGAGAGCCGAGCAGGCTTCCATCAACTCGCGGGCCTCCTGCCAGCGTTGGTTCCGGTACGCGGCGAGCATGTCCTGATGCTGTCGTTCCAGTTCCAGGAAGCTCGGCCGTTCGGCGGCCTCCGCATCGCCCAGGAGCCCGTAGACCGTGACCGCTTCGCTCTTGCCCTTGACCGCGATGAGGTCGAGTTCGAGGGCCGCGAACTCCGGCGCCAGGCTCCGGGTGGTCTCGTTGATCACGATCCCGACCCCGTAGTTTTTGGTCTGCGCCTCGAGCCGGGAGGCGAGGTTGACCGGATCGCCGAGCACCGAGTAGTCGAAGCGCTGGTCCGACCCTAGGTTTCCGACCAGGCAGGAGCCGGTGCTGATCCCGATCCCGATTTTGATCTCGATTGACGGGGCCTGTGTGGTCTCGGCCTGCCAGGTTCGCAACTTTCGTTCGGCCTCGTTACGTTGTTCAGCGCTCGCTCCGGCCAGCACGCCCTGCAGGCTCATTTCCGCCGTCACCAATCCTTGCTGGGCCGCCAGAGTGAGCCACATGATCGCCAGCATGGCGTCCTGCGAGACGCCGTCACCGCTGGCGTAATGGTTTCCAAGGTGGCGTTGGGCTTTGGCGTAGCCGTGTTCGGCCGCCGCCGTGAACCACCGTACGGCTTCACTTGGGTCCTGGCTCACGCCGTTGCCGTCGCGATAGGCCTTGCCGAGCTCGTATTGCGCCTCCGCCAAGCCTTGCGCCGCGCCGTCCTGCAGGGCCGCGATCGAAGTGAGATGGTGGTCGAAGACCGCTTCCTCGGCCTCAAGATTCGAGTCGGGTCCGGCTTCACCGTCCGATGCCTCCGCTGCCAGCTCCCTATTGAGTCCGGCGACGGCCTCGAACATGCCAAGAGCGGCCTTGCACGCATGGTATGCGTGGCGCTCGTCGTCCAGCGGTGCGTTCCAGAAGGCCATGAGGCAATCGCCGATGTACTTGTCGATCGTGCCGCTCTCGACCAGAACGGCGTCGGTCATGGGGGTGAGCGCGCGGTTGATGAGCCTGGTCAGACCCCGGGGATCGTCCTTGAAACCTTCCGATATCGCAGTGAACCCCCGGATATCGCTGAACATTATGGTCATGTCTCGGAGGTCGCCGCCGAGCTTGAGTTGCTCCGGATGTTCGGCCAGGCGCTCGACGACCACGGGCGAGAGATAGCGGCTGAAGGCGCCACGCACCTGCCGACGCTGCGCCTCGGAGGTGAGATAGGAGATCACCGTGTCCGACAGGAAGACCAGCATCACCATCGCCGATGGCACCAGCGGATCGATCATCCAGCGATGGGCATCGAAGGCGTACCACGAGCCCCCGATGGCGGCCGCGACCGCCAGGCCACCGACGATCGAACCCCAGACCGCGCCGGTCATCGGCAAGAGAACGATCAACAGGAGACCGAGCACGAGGATATAGGCGAGCTCGACGGCATCCGCGAAGGCCGGGCGCTCCAGGAACTCACCGGCTAGGATCTGCTCGATCATCTGGGCATGGATTTCGACACCGGGAATGGCGCGCTGCAGCGGGGTCGCCCGAAGGTCCTGCAGGCCGGCCGCGCTGGTGCCGATGAAGATGATCTGGCCGGCCACTAGATCGGGGTCGAAGCCGTCCGCCAACACCTGCCAGGCGGGGATATAACGCTCCGGCATCGATTCTGTGTAATGCAGCATGACCCGGCCGTTGGCATCGGTCCGCACCTTCATCTGCCCGATCCCGATGGCATCGATCCCGGTTTTTTCACCGAAGGCGGTCACACCGCTCGCCCCGGAGGACTTGATGACGTAGGTGCGCGCGCCCTGCGCGACGCGCAGCGCTTCGGCCACCAGGCTGGGATAGAGCCGGTCGCCGAGGCGCAGGACCATCGGGACGCGCCGGACGATAAGATCGGCCTCGGGTGTCGAGTTGAACGCCCCGTTCCCGGGTGCGGCGGCTTCGATTTCCGGGAGGTTGAGGACGGCGCCCTCGAAAGCGAGCACGAAGGGCTTGGGATCGTCGCCGGCGATGGCAAAGCTGCTCTTTTGGGCCGGAGCCCGCGTCCCTGCGTTGTGGGTGAGCACGAACCCGGCGATCACCGGGGCCTGAGCGATGGCTTGCGCAAACAGGCCGTCGTGCGAGGGCAAGGCGGCGACGGACTCCCGCAGGGCGATGACCTCGCGCGTCTGGGGCCAGACCTTGAGCGCCTGTTCCGGAGAGCTTCGGTCGGGCTCGGCAAAGACGATATCGAAGGCGATGGCGGCCGCGCCGGCCCGCGCCAATCTCTCCACCAGACGCGCCATCACCGGCCGGGGCCAGGGCCACTGGCCGAACCGGGCCAGGGAGGCATCGTCGATATCGATGATCTTGACCGGAAGCCGGGGATCGTAGATTCGGGGCTTGATGCGCTGGTAGGTGTCGAAGACCAACCAACGGGCCTGTTGCGTGGCGCCTGGATCCAAGACCCTGAGGCCCAGCAGCAGCGCCAGAATGAGCAGCGGGACGATCCGTTGACGCAGCCGTTTCATGGCGCCCATGGTACCGGAGCCGGGCGGCTATCCAAGCCTCTTATTGCCTGCCGGCCGGTCTGGCTTAAACGCGGTGGCGGTTTAACGATGATCGCAGAACCGTAGGCGCCGCTCGGGTTGGCGTTCAGGCGACGGCGGTCACGCGTTCGGGTCCCAAACTCGGAAGATCGTGCTCTTCGGCGAAGACATGCGCATAGAGGTTGGCGATCCACTGCTTGCCGTTCTGGGTCATGCTCAGATAGCGCAGGCCGTCGTCGATATAGGGCCGCACCATGCTCCAAAAAAACGCGGGGTAGGCGGCGCGCAAATCCGCGGCGTTCCGATAACCCAGCTTCTGGGTGGTGCCGGTTTCCTGGAACTCCATGAACAGCGCGGAAATCCGGCGCATGTAATTGGGATCCGCCATCTGTCCGATGAGATCGGCCGCCCTAAGCAGGTCCGGGTAACTGGGGCCGGAATCCTTGCTGTTTGCTTCCGGCACGGGAAATTGGGTGTATTCGATGTTGGCGCAGATGACGTCGGCGTCGATGTTCGGGTTGTCGCCGAAGCGCTCGCGGACGAAGATTTTCCCCCGCTCCACATGATAGGGCGTGAGCGCGGCATCGGTGGCGCCCGGCGCCACCACGACCGTGTCCTGCGCGGTGTTGATCACGTAGCGCCCGTCCCGGTCGTGCTTGCAGATACCACGGACATAGCCGATGTCGTGACAGAGCAGCGAGATCGTGAAATGCAGCCAATCCTGCGGTGAGACGCCGCCCTCGAGGAGGTGCTTGCCCTTGAGCATCTCCTGGCCCACCAGTGTCACACCCATGGTGTGGTTGAGATCGTGGTAGGGGGCATCGCTGTTGGCGATGATCTCGAGCGCCATGCGGCTGACATAGGATATGATACCGGGATAGCCCGGCTCGAGCGTGGTGTAGGTGTTCACGTAGGCGTTTCTCAGGTGCGCCTCGAAAGCATCGATGACGACTTCGGTGGCATTGAACATCGCTGGTCGTTGACCTCCCCTGGCTATTCGATCGAACGGCCGGTCGCACGCCGACCTTCAAAATCTCCCCCGACTCTGTCTCGAGTTCTGTCTCGAGTCACCTCCGCCATCCTGAAGCCCGTCCTTGATGCTGGGGCCCGGATCTCGTGTGTCGCCGCTTGCGCTCCCGTTTCGGTGGCCCCATTTCGGAGGCCCTGGCATGTCCGAGTTCCAAAACGGATGTCGAACTTCAAAACAGTTTAGTCACTTCCTCGGCCCTCAAGTGTGACGGTCGTCACACTTTGGTCGGTTCTTGGCGCCCATAGCGTCTAATAAGTGGAATCGAACGCGATGATAGTTCATCGTTGCGGGAAATGGCTGCGGGCCCCACCCTTTGCGGACCAGCATGCTAAGAGCCAACAACCGCTTGAAGTTGCGGTGCTTCAGGCCTCGTGGGGCTTCGCGGTTCGGCCTGGCCCCGGGGCTGCGCGTGCCTAGGCGCTCAGTAGGAAACCAGGAACGGCGATGCCAGGATCATGATGAAGGGTAGCGCTAGCAGCAGACCTATGATGGTGGCGACGCAATCGACGATGAAGACCGCGCTTTTCTGCCATGACATGGTTCGATCTCCTGTGGTTTGCAGGGGCGATGCCCTGCCGTCCCGATATGGAGATGGGTCCGTTTTGGGGATCGCAGTGTGACGGCCGTCACAGAAGGTTGGTTTTTCGACAGATTTCCGCAAAAAGCCGGGATTTTGAACCTGCGGCGGCGCGCGTGGCGGCGAGAGCGCCGTTGGATCCGCAAACATTGTCGTTGACAGCCTGTTAAGAATTGTGGTGGCAGGCTGAGCGTCCGATGTGATGGAGACTGGCTATGCACGGCACCGCGGTGGAACCCCTATCCTCCGAGCACCATGACCTTACAGGGGACGCGCATCTCGCGCGATCGGAGGAGAGAAAATGGTCGGCTGGTTCCGCCATCTCGCTCACGATCGCGATCTCTGCGCTGCTTTGGAGCGCGATATATTTTAGCGTTCAGCCGTTTCTTTAGGTCCCCAAGCCGGCATTTTTCCGTGGCCTTTCACTACACATAGGCCCCTGCATTGCCGGGCAGCCGCGGGCTCGGCCGGTCAAAACAAATCGGCCAGCTGTTCGGCCTTGGAAATCTGTTCGGCGCTCAAGCGCTTTTTCAAGAGTGCTCGGTTCTCCTTGGCTTCTCCGTGCCCCTGCCTGGCCGCCAGGATCGCCCATTTGAGCGCTTCGACGCCGTCCGCTTCGACGCCTCTACCCTTAAAGTAGATGACCGCCAGTTTGTTCTGGGCTTTGGCGTAGCCTTGTTCGGCTGCGAACCGGAACCATTTGGCCGCCTGCGGCTGGTCGGCGGCGACACCGCGTCCGTCGCGGTACATCTTGCCCAAGTTGTACTGGGCCTTGTCGAAACCGGCCTCACCCGCGGCAGACAGCAAGGAAAAGGCCTTGTCCTCGTCTTTCGGCACGCCGACGCCGTCAACATAGATCTTACCCAGCGTATAGAGGGACTGGCCGAACCCATTCGCGGACGCCTTTTCCAGTAATTCGATCGCGCGCGCGATGTCCGGTTGCTGGTCCAGAGTGTCGATATACATCAAGGCCAGGTTATGTTGCGCGATCGCCAAATCCTGATCGGCCGCCTTGGTCCACCATTCGATGGCTTCGGCACGATTCCGCTCCACACCGCGGCCTTCATCGTAGATGACGCCCATATTGTACTGGGCACGGGCGTCGCCTTCTTCGGCCAAGGGTAGCCATTCCGCCATCGCCAGCGCAAAGTCGCCACGCTGATAGGCCTGCCAGCCGGTAACGAAATCAGCGCGCGCCGTGGTTGCGGCGGCAATCGCGCAGGCGCAGACCAGCAGGCCAAACCACAAGCCGCGGCACGGGGTCCGGCCAAGCCAGCCGCCGCCGCGGTGCGGTAAGGGGATGATCGACAACTCCATGTCTAAATCCTTGTTCGCTTTTCCGCTCACGAGGCCGCCGGCATGCGCCCGACCTTGGCCGAAAGGATCTGCAGCAGCCTCTCCACGCCATCGCGCTTCAAGACAGAGCCGAACTCCTGTCTTTGGGATACCGCCATGCTGATGCCCTCGACCATCACATCGATAATCTTGTGCTGGTCATCGATCAGCCGAACCCGCCAGCCCGCCTTGAATGGTGAGCCAGTCTTGCGATGCAAAATCGTGGTGACCAGAAAATCCGACTTGCCGATAGGTTCGGCGCCGACGATGTCGAAACTGCTGCCCACAAAGCCCCCAAGATGCCTGGAGTAGGATTTGATGACGAATTTTCCAAAAAGCTCGACGTAAGTATCGCGCTGATCCGGCGTCGTCGGCCGCCAGTACCTGCCGAGAACGAAGCGAGCGATCAGCGGTAAGGCGAAGCCTCGGCTCAAGATGTCGGCGAGGATGGCCTCACGTTTCTCCAAGCTTATGTCGCCGCGCTGCAAGGCGCCAAAAGCCTGCTCCCCGAGCAGTTGGATGTGTTGAATCGCTCCCGCCTTGGTCGTTGCCGAGGCGGGTTGAACGCCCGCCGGTAGCACCAGCATGGCTAACAGGAACAAGAGGCGCCGATCGAACATAGCGGGAGGTCCCCCTTCGCGATTGGCCACCACAAATCGCGATGGCAACGCGATCATCTCAAGCGAGCATGCGCTCAGTCCCATGCTTTCCGGCACTATTATGGCGCACTCATATCATGCACCCTCGCCTCCAGGTTTTCAATTCTCCTGTGACAAGGGGGGAGGCCCACATCCAATCCAACGGTCTCGCAATTCCGGCACGGAAGACACGGGATGGTGCGTCCCGCCTTGGGTTCGACGCGGATCTCTCTGGGGCTTCCGGGCTCATAGACGGGCGATCCTTTCGAACAGCAGGCCGAAGTAGGCCTCGTCGTCGATCGCGCTCATGACGGTGCAGTTGGGGGCGGCGCCGGTCACGCCCCACCAGTCGGCCAGCGTCATGCCCATGGTCTTCTCGGATGAGATCTCGATCTCGACGGCGACGCCTTTACCGTCGAAGATGTCCGGGGCGAGCAGATAGGCGATGACGCAAGGATCGTGCAGCGGGCCGCCGGCCGTGCCGTACTTGCTCATATCGTGCCGGCGATAGAAGGACAGCATGTCGTGGCAGGCGCGTCCGACGGGAGTCCCGATCGCGCGGAAGCGCTCGAGCCGGGCCGGCGTGGTCAACGCCTGGTGGGTCACGTCGAGGGGTATCAGAGTCAGCTTGCAGCCACTGGTGAAGACGACCCGCGCGGCGTGGGGGTCGACGTAGATGTTGAACTCGGCCGCCGGGGTCACGTTGCCGCCTTCGGCAAAGCCGCCCCCCATCATGACGATCTCCCGGATCCTGGCAAGGATGCGCGGCTCCTTGACCATCGCCATAGCGAGGTTGGTGAGCGGGCCCAGGGCGCACAGCGTGATCTCCCGCTCGCCGGCCGCCATCAGGGTTTCGACCATCCAGTCGATCGCGTGGCTCGGCTGAAGCGCCATGGTGGGCTCGGGGAAATCGTGGCCATCGAGTCCGGTCAGACCGTGCACTTCCTCCGCCGTGGTCAAGGCCCGGACCACCGGCCGTGCGCAGCCGGCGAAGACCTTGGTATCGCGGCGTCCGGCCAGTTCGCAGATACGGCGTGCGTTCGATTCGGTCAGTTCCAGCGGCACATTGCCCGCGACCGCCGTAATGCCGAGGATCGACAGCTCCGGCGACGCCAGCGCCAACAGGATCGCCAGGGCGTCGTCCTGGCCGGGGTCGGTATCGATCACGATGGGGCGTGAGGCCATGACCGGGTTTGCCTCCTGGTTGCGGCTGTCTTCGCCGTTTTCATCGTCCGGGCCCGGGCAGCCTCCGGTGGATCAGTCTGGCCTCGGGTGCGGCCGTCTCTCCGAGCGTGATCGCGTCCCGAATCGCCCGTTCGGCGGCCTCGGCGGCCTCCTGGCTGCGCGCATGCACCAGCGCGAGCGGCCGTTCCGGTCCGACCGCGTCGCCGAGACCGGCGACCTCGCCCAGCCCGACGCCGTGATCGATCCGGTCCCCAGCGTCGCGGCGGCCGCCGCCCAGCTCGACCACCACCAGGCCGATTCGGCGCAGGTCCATCGCGGTGACCACGCCAGGTCGCTCCGGCAGGGCCGGGTGCACCACCGGGGCGGCCGGCAGATGCTTGCCCGGATCTTCGATCAGATCCGGTGGCCCGCCAAGCGATTCCACCATGCGCGCGAAACGCTCGGCCGCCGCGCCCGAATCGAGCGCCGCCTCGAGTCGGCCGCGCGCGGCGGCGGGGTCGGGGGCGAGCCCGCCGAGAACCAGCATCTCCGCGCCGAGCGCCAGGACCACCTCATGCAGCCGTGGGTCCCGCGCCGCGCCGGTCAGGTAGGCGATGGCCTCGCCGACCTCGAGCGCGTTGCCGGCGCTACGGCCCAGGACCTGGTTCATGTCGGTGATCAAGGCGACGCAGGGGAGGCCGGCGCCTTCGGCCACGGCGACGATGCTTTCGGCGAGCTCGACCGCGCCCGCCTGGTCCCGGGCGAAGGCGCCTGAGCCGGTTTTCACGTCCATGACCAGGCCGTCGGAGCCGGCGGCGAGCTTTTTCGACAGGATCGAGGCGGTGATCAGCGGGATCGATTCCACCGTCGCGGTGACATCGCGGATCGCATAAAAACGCTTGTCGGCCGGGGCGAGATCGCCGGTCTGGCCGATGATCGCGCAACCGGCGGCCCGCACCGCCTGGCGAAACCGTTTTTCGTCCGGCTGCGTAT
>SMUY01332326.1_pt1 | contig 13860 bp, 12 predicted proteins | sample 2456441 | NCBI WGS metagenome assembly SMUY01 (sample SAMN11095931, study PRJNA526329) | marine sediment metagenome | biome: Marine sediment; feature: Surficial sediment; material: Deep marine sediment; isolation source: Hadal surficial sediment | place: Pacific Ocean | collected 2014-11 | depth...
CGCCTGTCCCTTTTATCTCAGCCTGCCCATCGCCGAAGCCGCGAAGGAGGCGGGCATCCACTTCCTGGACCTGACGGAAGATGTCGATACGGCGCGCCGGATCCGGGAACTCGCCAACGGCTCGGACAAGGCCTTCATCCCCCAGTGCGGATTGGCGCCCGGTTTTATTTCCATCGTCGCCAACGATCTGATCAACCGCTTCGACGAGCCCTATGACGTGCGCCTCAGGGTCGGCGCGCTGCCGCAATTTCCCGACAACGCGCTCAAGTACAACCTGACCTGGAGCACCGAAGGTTTGATCAACGAGTACTGCAACCCTAGTGAGGCGATCTATAACGGCGAGAAGCGCGAGATCCTGCCGCTCGAGGGTCTCGAGGAATTCTCCCTCGACGGCGTACGCTACGAGGCGTTCTCCACCGCAGGGGGCGTCGGCACCTTATGCGAGACCCTCGAAGGGCGGGTTCGGAACCTCAATTACAAGACCGTGCGCTACCCTGGCCACCGCGACATGGTGCGGATGCTGGTCTTGGATCTGCGGCTTTGCGAGCGGCGCGAAATCTTCCGCGACATCATCGAGCACGGCGTGCCCGTCACCCGCCAGGACGTGGTCTTGATCTTCGTGACGGTGACGGGGCTGAAGGACGGCCGATTGACCCAGGAAAGCTACGTCCGGAAGATTTATGGCGATGAGGATGATAAGGGCCGCAGCGCGATCCAGACCACCACCGCCGCCGCCGCCTGCGCGATGATGGATCTGCTTCGCCAGGGCAAGCTGCCCAAGCGCGGCTTCGTGCGCCAGGAGCAGGCGAAGTACAAGGACTTCATCGAAAACCGTTTCGGCAAGGTCTACGCCTGAAGCCTTGCCAGGACGGAAGCCGAAACCCTTTTGGACCCAACCAACCGCCCAAGGATGAAAAGGCCGCCGCTCCGGCGCGGGCTTGACACCCAGGCCCCGCGGCTCCATGAGAAGGCGTCTGAGTTGAGGGGGAGGCGGCATGGGTTCGAATGGCGGCATCGAAACGGGCTACGTCTCCTGCACGTCGGGCGCCCGCGCCTATTTCGCGCGGCCCGAAGGGGCGGTGGACTCGCCTTGTGCCGTCTTGCTCCACGAGCGTTACGGCTTGGTGCAACACACGCTGAACCTGGCGGAGCGGCTCGCAAGGGATGGGTTTGCGGCCTTGGCGCCCGATCTCTTCTTTCGCCACCCGGACCCGGAAGCGGTCCGCCGGGGCGATAGAAGGGCCAAGCTCTCGGATGCGGAGGTGGTGGCGGATCTCGAATCGGCGCTTGATGCGCTATCCGGCATCGAGGGCGCGAATGTTGAACGGACGGTGGTCATCGGCATGTGCCAGACCGGCCGCTATCCTATCGTCTTTACGGCCAAGCGGCCTGTCAGCGCCTGCGTCGTCTATTACGGCGCCGCCTCGCCCCGGGAATGGGAGGTGCATGAACGCCAGCCCGAACCCCTCGACGGCCTGATCGCGAAGCTCGGCTGTCCGCTGCTCGGGATTTTCGGCGAAGGCGACCATGTGATCTCGGTCGATGACGTGCGCCGGTTCCGCGACGCCCTCGAGACCCACCGCAAGTCCTACGCCATCCATCTCTTTCCGGACGTCCCTCACGGCTGGCTCAACGATACCATGCCGGCCCGCTACCGGCCCGACGCGTCCGAGGCGGCATGGCGGATCATGCTAGATTTCCTGGACGAGGTGTTCGCCGCCGACGGCCAGGACACCGCCGTATCGTGGCGTTTCACCAGTGAGACTTCGCTAGACTACGATCACGCCGAGAACAAGCGTCTCGGATGAACGAAGCCGGATAGTGCTCTAGTGGGGCCGTTCAACAGGCGACATGGATGGATCGCGGCCGGCCTCCTAATCGAGCGCTCTTTATTCTAGGATTGTCCCATGTGTGGGCGCTATTCGCTGACATCACCGCCCGACGCCATGCGCCGCGCCTTCGAGATCACGGGTGCGTTGCCGAACTTCGCCCGGCGCTACAACATCGCGCCGACCCAGGCCGCGCCCGTGGTGCGCCCGACATCCGGGGCACCGGGACGGGAGCTCGCGCTATTGCGCTGGGGCTTGGTGCCGTCCTGGTCCAAGGGGCCGGATCACCGTTACTCGATGATCAACGCGCGGGCCGAGTCGGTGCGTTCCAAGCCCGCTTACCGCGCCGCATTCTTGCACCGGCGTTGCCTCGTCCCGGCGGATGGGTTTTACGAATGGCGCCGGGAGCCGGACGGCAAGCAGCCCTATCGCATAGCACTTACGAATGAGGAGCCCTTCGCCTTTGCCGGACTTTGGGAGCGCTGGCAGGGGGAGGGAGGGGATGAGATCGAGTCATTCACCATCATCGTGACGCAAGCCAACGACACCATTCGGCCGATCCACGACCGCATGCCGGTAATCCTGCCGCCGGATCGGCATGATCTCTGGCTCGAAGGTGGGCCGGGGGCGGCGGACGAGGCCGAAGCACTTCTCAAGCCTTTTCATTCCCTGTCCGTTTGCGCCTATCCGGTAAGCACATTCGTCAACAATCCGAAAAACGACGACGAGAGATGTATCGCCAGGCTCGATGAACCAGGTTAAGGGGCGGAGCCGGTCAATGCCTGTGCCTTGACCTTATTTGGCGTCTCTCTCCTTGCGCCACCGCCAAGGTAGGGTGAAGGTGCCCCGCCACAGGCCCCGTTTGGCGCGCTTGGCTTCCCGCTGTTTGGCGAGGTAACGCGATCCGTCCTCGGGATCCGCAAGCGCCCAACCGGTGTGGACCATGTTCTCGGAAATGTCGAAGCCGTCGACGGAGCATATGGCCACGGCAAGTCCCCGGCGCTTCGTGCCGGTCGGCCGGCAGACCACCGTGGCGCCGGCGGTCAGGTCCATCAGGGCGGTCTTGGCGATATGGCCGCAGTCGATGCTTTTCCCGAGGATAGCGCAGCTTTGCTCCGGCTCGGGCGCGTCGATGCCGAACAAGCGCACCCGCTCACTCCTGATTTCGATGACGTCTCCCTCGATCGCGTTCACCGGCCCGGTCATTTCCGCCAAGGCCGAGCCCGGCAACAGAAGGATCAGTGCGAGGGCTGTTATCGCGTGGTTCATGGCGATGGAGTATCGCACTTCGCCTTGATCACGCAAAGCTCCGGGAGATCACGGCAGGTTCACATTATAGTGATAGAATAGTGACAGAAGGTGATTGGATAATCTTGCCCCAAATCGTAAACTCATATTAACAGTGTGAATGGACGGCCGCGCGTGGCGGAGCCCATGAAAACATGACCGCTTGAGTTGACCCGCCGGGGCGCGCGCGAAGGATAAATGGGGTTGGATAGGCCGAATACATTTAGGCCGAATACATTTAGGAGCGGAGAGATGGCCAAATTCAATGTTTCCATCATGGCGCTCGGCGGCGCTTGGGCACTGGCGCTATCCGCGCTGTTCTCCCCGACCGCGCAGGCGGCCGCGGACGGTCCCAAGGTCATCATGCTGACCCAGGTCGGATGCCAGTTCATCGAGTCCGAGGACGGTGTCGATCTCGGCTTCATGCCGAAAAGGGCGAAGGACTGCGAGACGATCAATTCGCGGACCGGAAAGGAACGCCTGTCGAAAGCCAAGGTGCTGTCCCTTAAACCCGGCAAATACATCTTCCGGGTGCTCAACAAGAACGTTCCCTACGAGTTGGGGTTCTGGCTTCGGAATTCCGACTATGACTGGCGCAATCCCCTCCATAAGCTGACCAAGACCAGCATCTCGGGCGGCGGTCTTTACCAAGGCAAGTCCCGCGACTACGAGGTCGAGCTCAAGGAAGGCGAGTATCTCTATTCATGTCCCCTGAACCCGACGCCGAATTACAGTTTGGTCGTCAAAGGGTAGGGGACATTCGGCGCCCACTGGGCAACCTATCGAGGGCTCCGGTCGATTCGCCGGCGCCCTGATCCGTCGTTCTCTTGGGGTTTGAGGAACCTCTTGAGCACCTTGAAAACCAGAGGCGCGACAAATACCGCCATGACGATGCGCATGAGGTGGTGCACCGTGATGAAGGCGACGTCGATGCCGAGCGTCAGCGCGATCAGGGTCATTTCGGCCAAGCCTCCGGGAGACAGGGTGAGCAGCAAAATCTTGCTGTCGATACCGGTGACCGTCTGAAGGGCGTAGGTGCAAATGAAGGCGAGGGACAGCAGGATCAGCGCGGAGCCGAGCGCGATGCGGACCGTGCTCAACATTTCGATGAGCCTGACGCCGACGAACCTGGTGCCGATTATCGATCCGAGAACGAGTTGGGCGAGAATGATCAGTTCGCCAGGGGGCTTGGAGGCGGTGAGCCCGCTCAGGTGGGCGGCGGCGCTCAACAGCAAGGGTCCGGTAAGCCGGTAGGCCGGGAACCGCAAGACCTTGCCGAGGTAATAGCCGGCGACGCCGCAGGCGGTAAGTATGGCGAGATCGCCAAGCGAGATCGTCGCCAACGGGGCGCCCAAGGCGCTGCTCGACAGCGGTATGTAGCCTTCCACCAGCCGATACCAGAACGGAATCGTGAACACCACGGCGAAAACACGGGTGGCCTGGGTCAGGAAGAATTTGCGCTCATCGGCGCCTTCCGATGACGCCAGGACCAACATCTCCATAAGCCCACCGGGGATGCTGGAGAAATAGGCGGTGACGGGATCGTAGCGGCCGACCTTGCACAGATAGACCATGCAGACCGCCGACGCCAAGACGACGTAAATCGCCACCAGCGCTAAGGTCACGACGTACTCGTCCGCGCGCTCGAAGAACTCGATCGTGAAGGTGGAGCCCAGCATGACGCCGATGATCACGATCATCGGTTGGCGGAACGATCCCGGAATCCTGACCTTGTGCCCGGTAAGGGCGAGGGCGGTCACGGCCGACATGGCGCCGAGCATCCACGGCAACGGCATGCGGAAATAGTTGAAGACGAAGCCGCCGAGAAGGCCGCAGCCGAGCGTCAAGGCGACGGGCCCGAGATCATCCCTGTTCAATCCGGGGACGCGGAATAACACTACAATTCCCTTCCTTTCAGCGGCCCTTGGCGCCGCCGCTCTCTCCTCCCGCCGACGAATCCGTCAGCGCCCATCCCCCCGACGAAATGCTTCCATCCGCCCACGGCCAATCGCCCGGCACCACCTTGCTGTCCGGCGGCTTGAATGGGGTCAGGCCCCGCAGAGACGGTCGATCAAGCTGCTCAGGAACGCTTCGCAGCGCCTGATCTGGTCGATCTCGATGTACTCGTCAGGTTTGTGGGCTTGGGCGATGTCGCCGGGACCACAGACAATGGTTGGAATCGAGGCCCGCTGATAGAGGCCGGCCTCGGTGCCGAAGCTGATCTTTCCGGCCTTGTTGTCACCCGTTATGGACATGGCGTGCCTCAGGATGTCGGCATCGTCGTCCGTCGCGAGGGCCGGGATGCCACGAACTTCCATCCAGGCAAACCCCGATTCGGGGGATACCGCCTGCATCTCCGGCAGTAACGAGTGCTCGGCGAAAGCCTTGAGTTCGGATAGAAGATCGCCGGGGTCTTGGTCCGGCAGGTGGCGGATTTCGAACTCGAAGGAGCATTCCCTTGGCACGATGTTCAACGCCGTACCGCCGCCCATCACGCCCGTATGCACCGTCGTGTAGGGCGGATCGAAGTCGCCGTCATGCGGGCCCTCGTTTTTCAGGCGGCGGGCCATGGCCTTGAGGAACGCCACGAGTTCGGCGGCCGCCTCGATGGCGTTGACCGCCCTGTCGATATGGGCCGAATGCCCCTCCAAGCCGCGGACATGACAATGGACACTCATCTTGCCTTTGTGGCCGTTCACCACCGCCATGCCGGTGGGTTCCCCGACGACGCAGCAGGCCGGGCGCTGGGGCATGTGCTCGAGCTGTTCGATTAGCCGGCGGGCGCCGAAACACCCCACTTCCTCGTCATAGGTGAAGGCAAGATGAACCGGGCGTTGGAGATCGCGCCCAAGGACGTCGGGCACAAGGGCGAGTACCACGGCGATGAAGCTCTTCATGTCGCAGGCGCCGCGACCGAAAAGCTTACCGTCTCTTTCCGTCAAGGTGAAAGGATCGGTCGACCAGTCCTGGCCATCGACCGGCACCACGTCGGTGTGGCCCGACAGCATGACGCCTGAGCCGTCCTGGGGACCGAGAGTGGCATAAAGGTTCGCTTTCTTGCCGGTCTCGTCGTGGATCAATCGTGAGTCGACGCCGAGGCCCGAGAGGTAATCGCGGACGAACTCGATCAACGCCAGGTTCGATTTACGGCTTACGGTGTCGAAACCGACCAAGTCGCGGATGAATTCAGTGGTTCTTCGAGTCGGCGCGGTCATGGCGGTGTGGGGAGACTCCTTGCATTTGTGCCTTCAAACGCGGGTCAGGCCCATAACGATCAGATGAAAGGGGGATCATCAAGGGCGTTTCCGGCGGGCCCGGCCGTTCCCCGGGCACGGCGTCCGGGCGCTAAGGCATGAACTGTTCCTTGACGATCCGTTCCTCGAGGTTGTGCTCGGGGTGGAACAGCAAGGTAAGTGCGATGTCCTGCTCCTGGAACACGTGGACCTTGGCAACGTCGCGCACCTCGGTGAAGTCGGCGACGGCGCTTACCGGGCGTTTGGTCGATTCGAGAATCTCGAAGGTCACGCTCGCCGATTGGGGCAGCAACGCGCCGCGCCAGCGCCGGGGCCGGAACGCGCTGATCGGCGTCAATGCCAAAAGCCCCGCGCCCAGGGGAACGATCGGACCGTTGACCGAGAGGTTGTAAGCCGTGCTGCCGGCGGGCGTCGCCACCAGAACGCCGTCGCAGATCAGCTCGTCCACCCGCACCACCTCGTCCACGCGGATACGGATCTTGGCGGCTTGGCGGGCCTCGCGCAGAAGGGAGACTTCGTTGATCGCAAGGGCTTCTGAGCGTTCACCGCCAACGGTGTCCACCCGCATCCGCAAGGGATGAAGGGCCACCTCATCGGCCGCGTTCAAGCTTTCTTCCAGGCCTTCCTCGTCGTTGCGGTTCATCAGGAAGCCGACCGAGCCGCATTGTATGCCGTAGATCGGCACCTTGCGGTCGATGTAACGGTGGAGGGTCTCCAGCATGAAGCCGTCGCCGCCAAAGGCTACGATCACGTCCGCCTCATCTGGCGAGACGTGCCGGTATTTTTTTTCGAACTTTGCAAGGGCTTCCTTGGCGGGTTGAGCGTCGGCAGCCACGAATGCGATGTTCTTGAATCCCATGATCACGATGCGAATTTAACGCCCTTCCGGGCGGGAGGGCTAATGTATACCCCGCCAGCCGCTTCGCGCCAGTGGTCTGAGGGCGCGGCGGAGGCCGGCGGGGTCAGAGGCGTCGGATGCATCGGCGTGCTCTAACCCCAGGGGCCTCGGCGTCTCGGCCTTCCCAGCAACGGAATCCCCTTGTCGCGGAACACCAAGATTAAGACCATCCCGGCCACGAACCCGCCGATGTGGGCCCAGTACGCCACCCCGCCGCCCTCGCCGCTCGACAGGGCGGATTGGATGAACTGGAGGACGAACCAGAATCCCAGCACGGCGAGGGCGGGTATGCGGATCAGTTGAGTGAAGAACCCGAGCGGAATCAAGACCAGCACCCGGGCCCGCGGATAGAGCAGCAGATAACCGCCCAGCACCCCGCCGATGGCGCCGCTTGCGCCGATCATCGGCACCGCCGAGTTCGGGTCGTGGAACCCCTGGGCCAGGGCCGCGGCAACGCCACAAAGCACATAGAAAATCGGGAAACGGACATGCCCCATGGCGTCCTCGACATTGTTCCCGAAGATCCAGAGATAGAGCATGTTGCCGATGAGGTGCATCCAGCCGCCGTGAAGGAACATGGAGGTGATCACCGCGAGTTCCGCCGGCACGGCGCCGGCCTCGGGGACCACTGCCCGGCCGCCGAAAAACGCCGCCGGAACGAAGCCGAAGGCGAAGATGGCGCGTTCCGCTTCCGCCGGGAAAAGGGATTGTTGCCACAGGAATACGAGGCTGCAGGCGACGATCAGGCTGATCGTTATGACCGGCTTGAGCGTCGTCGGATTGTCGTCGTGAAGCGGTATCATGAACGCCTTGGCCTGCCGTGTCCGCGATGAAGAATCGATGTTGGATCTTGCTGGCGCCGAGTCCCTTACCAGTCGCCCGCCGAAGCGGTGAACCGGGCCTCGCTATAACCGGACTCGCGGGATGGCAAAGGCTTGCCGTGGTGGCCTAACCGCCGGTGACGCTCATATGCCGGCCAAGCGCCGGGCGGTTGTTTCTGCGGTCGATGATGAAGTCGTGGCCCTTGGGCTTGCGGCTTATGGCCTCGTGTACCGCCGCGATCAGGAGATCGTCGTCGTCGCTCTGGCGCAAGGGAGCGCGCAGATCGGCCGCATCTTCCTGCCCCAGGCACATATACAAAGTGCCGGTGCAGGTGAGCCGGACCCGGTTGCAGAGTTCGCAGAAATTGTGGGTCAGGGGGGTAATGAAGCCCAGTTTGCGGCCGGTTTCCTTGACGATGGTGTACCGCGCCGGGCCGCCCGAGTTGTAATCCGTATCCTCAAGGGTCCAGCGTTTCTGCAACTCGGCGCGCACCATCGACAGCGGCCAGTACTGATCGAGGCGCATCTCGCCGCCGATGTCACCCATGGGCATGACCTCGATGATGGTCATGTCAAAACCTTCCTCGCCGCACCATTCGATGATCCGGTCGAGCTCATCGTCGTTCACCCCCTTGAGCGCCACCGTATTGATCTTGACATCGAGTCCCGCGTCCTTGGCGGCGGCGATGCCCTCGAGGACCTTCTCGAGTTTGCCCCAGCGGGTGATGGCGGCGAACTTCGCCCCATCGAGTGTATCGAGTGAAACGTTGACCCGCCTCACGCCCGACCGGTAAAGCGGGCCGGCGAGTTTCCCAAGTTGGCTCCCATTGGTGGTCAGGGTCAGTTCCCTGAGATCGCCCGAGCGAAGATGCCGGCTCAGGCTATCGAACAGGCTGATCACGTTGCGCCGGACCAGGGGCTCGCCGCCGGTAATGCGCAATTTCTTGACACCTAAGCGGACGAAGGCGCTGCACACCCGGTCCAATTCCTCGAGCGTCAGGATTTCCGACTTCGGCAGGAACGTCATGTCTTCCGACATGCAATAGACACAGCGGAAGTCGCAGCGGTCCGTCACGGATACGCGGAGGTAGTTTATACACCGGCCAAAGGGGTCGATCATCAGACGGCTTCCCTTAGTGAACTCCCTAGAATCATTATATAGTGGTTGGGGCCTCCGCGCCAAGGCCGATTTCCAGGAAATACGGGCGTTTGGGGCGCGCCGATCGGGATGCTCCCAATCACCTTGAGACGGCCAAGGAGGAAAGCGGCCGGCGTCACGGTTTCGGCCGATTTAGCTCGAGCCGGAGAGGGTCCGCACCGCGCCAAGGGGTCTCCGCCGAGGCCACGGTTGGAGCCGACTTTGGTCTTGAATCAGTCTTTTCCGGGCACCGGGGCGAACGGCTTGGCGAGGGGAAGCGCAACGGTAAACCGAGCACCGTTATTAGTTTCGCTCTCCAAGGTAATGTCGCCGCCCATGAGCCGGGCGAGGTAGAGCGACACGCTGAGGCCCAGCCCCGTGCCTTGGTCGCGGCGGCTCAGGATGTTGTTTTCGACCTGATAGAAATGCTCGAAGACATGGTCCTGTTCCTCCGCCGGAATACCGATCCCGCTATCCCACACCGTCAGCGCCAGCTTGCCGTCGGCGGTCTCGCGGGTCTCGATGCCGATTTTGCCGTCTTTGGGAGTGAACTTCACCGAATTGCCGAGCAGGTTGACGAAGATTTGGCGGGCCCGCACCCGATCGACGAGGAGCGACCAGTTGTCCTCGATGTCAACGCCAGTGATGTCCAGGCCCTTCTCCTCGGCCCTCAGCGCGACGAGGGCGCGCGCTTCTTGGATCAGTTCCCTGGCGCGCACCGGAGCGACCTCCACCGAGAGTTCCTGTTTCTCGATGTTCGCGGTATCGAGGATGTCGTTGATGATGGTAAGCAGATGCCGCCCGGCGTTGAGGATGTCGTCGAAATATCCGAGATAGGTGTCGTTCAGCGGGCCGAACACCTTCTGCGACGCCACTTCGGAAAAGCCGATGATGGCGTTGAGAGGCGTGCGCAACTCGTGGCTCATCATGGCGAGAAAATCCATTTTCGCCTTATTGGCGACCTGAGCTTTCCCGAGGGCGAGGTCGAGTTGAACGTTCTGCTGCCTCAAGACCTCGAGGGTCTTCTCGAGCTCGTTTTTCGCCTGGGACGCCGACTGCTCGGCCTCGTACTGGCGGGTGAAGTCGGTGCCGGTTCCACGGTAGCCGACAAACTTCCCGCCTGTCTCGTCGAATACGGGAACGCCGCTCAAATGGATGCGCCGCGTCCGGCCCTGATCGTCCGGCATCAAGAAAACCCTGTGCCGGAAGGCCGATTGGCGGTCCATGATCTCCTTGCCCGTGTGGGAGGATTCGGGATCGTCCTCGAACTGGCCGAGGCTGAACAAATGCTTGCCGTTCAATAGTTGGGGCGGCAGGCCCAGGGCCTCCGATATTCGCGGTGATACGAAGGTCAGGTTGAAATTGGCGTCAATTTCCCACACCCAATCGGAAGCCGAGCGGACCACGTCCTGCAGCCAGCTTTCCATTTGCACGGCGCGCAACGCCGCCCGATTCTGTTGACTGACATCGGTATACAGGCCGCCGAAACCCAGAAGCTCGCCATCCTCGTCATGGATGGGGAAATGCCGGGACGTGTAAATTCGGGATTCGCCCCCGATCTCGACGGTGTCCTTGATCTCGACGGTCCGCATATCGAGATACAGCCGCTCGATGATCTTCATGAGTCCCGGCGCCGTTTCGCTAGGCAACTCCACCCCATCGGCGAGGCCGAACAGGGCCGGCGCGATTTCAGCGAACGCTTTGTTGGAGTAAAGGAGGTTGCCGCCGAAGTCGGCGACATAGATCGGCAGAGCCTGGTCCATCACCCCCTGGTACAGGGAAAAGAGGGTATTCGGACGCCGACCCTCGGGGCTCGTGACCCTGCCGATGCTTAGGTTGAGCCGTCCCCGCTTGGCGCCGGATGACGGCCGATGGCGGCTAAGCAATGCGCTGAAATCCTCGGCGAGGGCATTCCGGGAGCTATTGTCGCGTAAATCCATGTCGCCGCGCTCCGCCTCGACCTTCTCCGCCTCATTCCGCTCGGACGGTCCGGCCTGAGGGGTCGGTGGCCGGTCGTCTCCGGGGTGCTGGACGGTGTATAGCCTGTTCTCGCCGGTTCGAGAAGCCCTTGGAATTTTCAACGCGCTCTCCGACGCTCTACGAATTTTGCGGCCGGCGTTTTCTTTCGCAATCCGGGCCTCCCGACATCCACGGAACGGGAGCCAGCCAATATTCGGAAAACAACTCTAAATGAAAATACATATATGTCAAGGCCATGGATGAGTATTTTATATTCTGTCTTGAAGAGTCTTGGGAATCCACGTGTTATTGTTTACATTTTTGGCCTCAATGTTTTGATGTGAAATTGACGTCCGAATCGCGGGGCCAGAGACAGGGGGACCGTCCATCGAGGCACACATTGGCTAGTACTTACTTTCATAGGAGGGTGATACATATGATCGCTTTTCGCGGCCTCCGGGGTGGAGGCGTCGCGCCGACGATGTCTGGACATCGTCAAGCGCCGCTAGAGCCCGCCGGGGGACGCGAAAAGCGACCCTTCGGGCGGCCTTGTGGGCCCTTACGCTCACCTCGCGCGGTCCTTGTGATAGACCTCACGGCGGACCACGCTCCTAGGCCGAAGAACCCGCAAGGCCGTCAGATGTGCCATCCTCCTATGAAAGTAAGTACTAAAGTAAGTACTAAAGTAAGTACTACGGTGTGGATCAGCCCACCGCTTTGTCAACAAGAACCAGTCTGACCACTGCTCCGTTGATCAGGTGTTTGCCGGCGTTCTCGAAATTCACGGTGATGCGGTGACCGATCACCGACTGGACTTGCCCGATCCCCCAATCCGGCCGATCAGGATGGCGCACGAAGGCGCCGGGAACGAAAGTTTGCTCGATTGGCCCCTCTGTCATGGGGGATTGACCTCGCAGTCGGTGAATATGCTATGAACCCACCAGCCCTCCCGAAGTTAGCCCGACTTGAACGGGAATCCTGGATGTGCCGGGGAGATCGCGGGTAGAGACTGGCCATGGAAATGAAAGTGGAACCGAAGGTCATGGAACTCCTGTGTTCGCGGCTGTGCCACGACCTTATAGGCCCGGTGACCGCCATTAACAACGGTATCGAACTGATCACCGAATTTGGCGACGAAATGCGTGGCGAGGCCATGTCGCTGATGGGTGACAGCGCCCGTGAAGGGTCGCGAAGATTGCAGTTCTATCGCGTCGCTTTCGGATTTGGCGGTGTCGGCCTCGGCGATGCCCGCGCCCGCGCGCTCGATCTCCTTGCCGATGGCAGGATTACCCTCGACTGGCCGGAGAGCGGCGCGCCGTCCGATCTCGAGTTACCGCGCGCGGGGGTAAAATTGCTGTTGAACCTGATCCTCGTCGGTGTCGAAGCGCTCGCGGGGAGCGGCACTGTCAGTGTGCTTTTGAATGCCGGATCCGGCGGCGTAACCTCCGCCGTGACCGCTAGAAGCGACAAGGCGGGGCTCAGCGATGAACTCCTCTCGGCTCTTTCCGGCGACCTGCCGGTGGAAGATCTAACGCCCCGCACCGTCCAGCCGTACTACACTTACGTGCTGGCCGCCGGGCTCGGATCAAAGGTGGAAACTTCCGCCGAGCCGGGTGAATTCGGTCTTGTCTGTCGGCTTCAGGGCGTCGGTTGAGGGTCCGTAATCCCCACCAGCCGCCGTTCATGCCGGCGAGCTAAGGACAACCCCGAACCGGCCTCGAGACTCGGTAAAACTTTCCGCCAATGAAGCGGTGAGAAAGCCCGCCACGTCCTTAAGATCAGCGTCGATCTGCCAAGGCGGCGGACCGGGGCGGGTTGTCGCCGATTTTTACCGGGCGTTTACCCGTTATTAACCTTTTTCCTTCAGCTTTTCCGGACCGGGTGACGGCCCCTCGGGGCATGGGCGCGTTCCCCAATTCCCGATCTCTCGAAGATCTAAGAAGGGAAATAACGACGATGGATGATCTACTACGCGAATTCCTTATGGAAAGTTCCGAAAGTCTGGCGGAACTCGATGTCGAGCTGGTCCAGTTCGAGCAGAACCCGAATGACAAAGGGCTGCTGGGCAACATCTTCCGACTCGTCCATACCGTCAAGGGCACCTGCGGATTCCTGGGGTTGGCCCGTCTCGAATCGGTGGCGCACGCATCGGAAAACGTGCTCGGCAAGATCCGCGATGGTGAACTGGAAGTCACGCCCGAAGCGATCTCCCTTATTCTTGATTCCATCGATGCGATCAAGGACATCATGGCGGCGCTCGAGAAAACCGAGGCCGAACCCGAAGGGGATGACAAGGATCTTATCGACCGGCTGAACGCGCTTGCGGACGGGAAAGCCGCGCCCGCCAAGGGCAAGAAAAAGTCGGGCAAGGGCAAAACCTCCTCCGGTTCGGACGACAGCCTCTACGAGCGGCTCGGCGGCGAGGATGCGATCGATGCCGCGGTAAACATCTTCTACGACAAGGTGCTGGACGACGATCATCTCCAGCACTTCTTCGAGCACGCCGACATGGATCGCCTGCGGTCCCTGCAGAAATCCTTCATGACCATGGCGTTCGGCGGGCCCGAAGAATATTCGGGCGCTGATTTGCGTGCGGCACACGAGCATTTCGTGGCTAAGGGAATCGATGACACCCACTTCGACGCGGTCGCCGGACACCTTCGCGCGACCCTCC
>SMUY01140141.1_pt1 | contig 13858 bp, 9 predicted proteins | sample 2456441 | NCBI WGS metagenome assembly SMUY01 (sample SAMN11095931, study PRJNA526329) | marine sediment metagenome | biome: Marine sediment; feature: Surficial sediment; material: Deep marine sediment; isolation source: Hadal surficial sediment | place: Pacific Ocean | collected 2014-11 | depth 0-1...
CGCCTGCATCGTCCGAATCTGTTTGGCTGGTCAGTCTTTAACGAAGACCGAAACATCGATTTCCACAGCGCAGTGTGGGTTCGCCCAGAAGGCAACGTGGTCATCGATCCATTGCCCCTGTCCGATCATGACGAGGCGCACCTGGCGGAGTTAGGTGGCGTGGCCTGGATAGTGATCACCAACTCCGATCACGTGCGGGATTCAATCAGGCTCGCCGAGAACACCGGTGCGCAACTTATGGGCCCGTCACAAGAAGCTGATAATTTTCCCGTCGAGTGTACTCGTTGGTTGACCGACGGGGATGAAGTGGTTCCCGGCATGCTGGCATTGGAACTGGAGGGTTCGAAAACGCCGGGCGAGCTGGCGCTGTTGCTCGAGAGCTCCACTCTGATCACGGGCGACCTCATCCGCGCCCATGACGGCGGGGCAATATGCCTTCTGCCGGAGGCAAAGTTGTCAGACCAGCGCAAAGCGATCGCGTCCTTGCGGCGACTTACACTTCTGCCAGAACTAGAGGCATTGCTGCCTGGTGACGGGTGGCCTGTATTTCGCGATGCAAAAATCCTCCTCCAGGAATTACTGATGAGTCTCGACTGCGAGGAAGGTATCACCGTCTAAGTGGACAAATGGAGTCAAAATCAGGATACGGAGGCGGCCCTGAATTATCACGAAAGCACCAAGCACAGTGAACAGAGTCTTCGTGCGAACGTGCACTTTCTTGATGGGGAAAACAAGCCGCTGCCCTTCAAGATCTACCGCGGCGTGGAATCTGTTCCTCTCATTCGCGATCCGAAGGTTCTCGACAGCTCGACGCTCACGACCTTGGAAGCCATATCGATGCCCGTCAGCAAAGTATCGAACGAGGACTCGGGCGAGAATATACCGGACCTTGCCACGCTCTCCCAAGTCCTTTTCTTGGCCGCCGGCATAAGCAAGGAAAAGCGCTATCCCGGAGGTGAGATATATTTCCGCGCCTACTCGAATACCGGTGCTCTGTATCACATCGATCTCTATCTGGTCACACAAGATCTCCCCGATCTCCCGGCTGGCGTTTACCAATTCGGACCTCATGATTTCGCGCTCCATCGGCTGCGCACCGGCGATTACCGTGGACTTCTGGTTGAAGCGTCGGGCACGCACCCCGGAATCGCGCGAGCGCCGCTGATTCTGGTCAGTGCCTCGACGTACTGGCGAAACGCCTGGAAATACCAGGCTCGCGCGTACCGCCATTGCTTCTGGGACGGCGGAACATTGCATGCTAATCTCCTTGCTATCGCCGCCGCGAAAGCGCTGCAGCCGAACATCGTAATGGGGTTCTCGGATGCTGCTGTGGAGGCCCTGTTGGGCCTCGACCCCGCGCGCGAGGGCGCGCTGACGCTAGTGGCGCTCGGGCGTTCCATTCAAGCACCGCCAGCCGCGCCCCCCATGCTTGGGCTCAAGCTCGAGACCGAGCCGCTGTCCCGGTCAGAAATTGATTACCCGCCGATTCGCCTCATGCATGCTGCCTCGTCGCTCGCGAGCGGTAACGAAGCGGCAGCCTGGCGGGGCAACAACCCGCCCCAAGGAGAGTCAGTGCCGGCAAGCGGCCTCGTGCAGCCACTCCGTCCGAGCGCAGAAGCCGAATTGCCGCAAGACTCGCTGGCGAGCGTCATCCGCCGACGCGGCTCGACTCGTGCGTTTGACCGAGCCCGTTCCATCTCGTTCGAAGAGCTTTCTACTGTGCTCGACCGAGCTACGCGCGGCATCCCCGCTGATTTCATAGCGCCGCGCAGCGCCACGCTTCTCGACCTGTATCTCATCGTGAATGCTGTGGATGATCTAGTGTCTGGCACTTACTACTACCGGCGCGTCGATCGGGCTTTGGAGCTACTCACTGCTGGGGATTTTCGCCGAGAGTCCGGTCGCCTCGGCCTGTCTCAGCAGCTCCCCGCCGACGCGGCCGTAAATGTCTACTGTCTATCCTCGCTCCTGCCGATCCTGAAGCGGTTTGGAAACCGCGGCTATCGAGCAGTACAGCTCGAGGGCGGAATCACTGGGGGACGCATGTATCTGGCGGCGTATGCCCAGCACTTCGGGGCCACGGGATTGACCTTTTTCGATGACGAGGTGACCGAGTTTTTCTCGCCACACGCAGCCGGAAAGGCAGTAATGTTTTTGGTGGCACTGGGCCATCCAGACCTTGTGCGCATCGGTCGCCAGTTTTCGTGAAGAGCGGGGTTCCGTTACGACGTCTTCCTGGGAATACCGCTTTGGTAAGTCCGTCAAACGAAAACCCCGCGCAAGCGGTGCTATCTCGATATGACCCATTTCAACATGTGGCAGGAACAACGCAAAAAACAATCTCTAAAACTGTTGCAGCGATCAATTGAAACAACGACCAATCGAACGGAGTCGAATTCACAGTAGATTTTGGATTTGACCTTCACACACATCACGAAAATAGCCGGAGGATGTGCTGCGATTACAGTCTCGGGGTCTGGAATTATCGGCAATACATAGCCTACGTCGTATACTAAACACTTGGTCTTTCATCGTCATCGAATCCATGGAAGTAGCAGCATCCCTTCTATCTAATTTGCTCGCCAAATGGCCTGTGGCACGTTTGGCAACCGTGAACGAAAACAATCAACCGCACCTGGTGCCCATTGTGTTTGTCGCACACGAAGGTATTCTCTGGTCGCCCATCGATGGCAAACGCAAACAGATGGTCGAACTACAGCGCGTTCGAAACCTCAGAGGCAATGTGAATTTCAGTCTGATTTTGGATCAGTACGAGAGCGACTGGAATAATCTATGGTGGGTGCGTTTGGATGGCCAGTCAGAAATCCATACGGCGGCCGACCACACCTCTGCTCAGGTGACAGCTGCACTCAGGCAAAAATATCCTCAGTATGAAAAAATATCTCTGTTCAAGAATGAACCTATGCTTCTGAAGTTGATGTGGACAAGGGCGACGGGCTGGGCACAAGATGATCTAACGACGACGATTGGTCGCGCACTGGCCGCGCGCGCCGCTGTCGTGTAGTTTACATTAGCAACATCCCCCTCTCTATAGTTAGAGTTTAGATGTTGCATCGACCGGTTAAATCCGCAATTCAAATCGGCTGTTTTGCGATTGCGCATGTTTTAGCCAGAAATGAAGTCCTGCAGAAAACACAAGGGAGACCGTACCGTGCTGACTGCCATTACACGGGAGGTAAATGCTGCCATAGGCAGCTGCGAATTGACTTTTTTATCCAGGATCAGAATCGACCCTGACCTCGCATTGAAACAACATCAGCAGTATCAGTCGGCGTTGTCTTCCCTCGGGTGCGAGATCGTCATCGTGCCGACGGCACCAGGTCTGGCGGATTCCGTGTTTATCGAGGACACCGCGATAGTTCTGGATGAGATCGCGGTGTTATGTCGGCCAGGGGCCGCATCAAGACGGCCGGAAGTTGCGGGAGTTGAGAGTGTTCTGCAACAATATCGGGCGCTTGCGTCAATCCGGCCGCCCGGGACTCTGGATGGCGGTGACCTGCTCCGCATTGACAAAGTCATCTATGCCGGGCTCTCCACACGATCGAATCAAAACGGTATCGAACAGTTGCGTGGCATCGTTGCGGATTACGAATTTTCCGTGAAGATAGTAGAAACGACGAAGTGCCTGCACTTGAAGTCCGCCGTTTCGGAAGTTGCGCCCGGTACGCTTCTGATCAATCCAGACTGGATCAGCAAGTCTGCTTTCGCGGATTACGAACTGATTGAAGTCGACCAGGAAGAAGCGCACGCCGCCAACGCACTTCTCGTAGGGCGAAGCTTGATTTATTCTTCCTCGTATCCGCGCACCATGGAAAAACTGTTGGCGCGGGGCATCGTTGTCGTAGCTGTCGACGTATCCGAATTGCAAAAGGCGGAGGGTGCGGTTACCTGCTGCAGCCTGGTCTTCGCGACGCCATAACAAGGGGGGGTCTGGTAACGGGTCCCAGACGTTCAGGTGCTTACGGGTTGCCTTGACCTACCGGCCCGAGGTAGAGGTCGAGCCACGCCAGGGTTTCCTCGATGTATGCGCTCTTCGGCGGGATATGATCCGTCTCATAGACTTTCAGCACTTTGTGCTCGTCCGGGGTTCCGATCATGTCGAACAGCGGTTTTACCGAGGATTCGTGATCGAGGATCGTATCGTATCGCCCGACCATCATCAGGTACGGCATCGTTATCCTGGGTACGTAGTTGATCGGGTTTGCTTCCGGCAAACCGGCCTCGTAGATGCCGCCCGCGAGTATGACGGCAGTCTTCATCCTGGTTTCCACTGCAGGGATAATTGCGCCCATAATCGCGCCCCAGCTCATGCCGTAGTACGCCAGCCGCCCGGCGTCGATGTCCGGACGTGTCTCGAGGTAGTCGACTGTTCTCCGAAAGTCTTTCACGAGTTGCGTCAGAAACTCGGTGTACTGGTGAGTGTTCGCACCCAGGTGGATCGCCAGCAGCCTGTCGTCGCGCCGTTCGAAAGTGCCCTTGTAGACGGGATAGGCAACCGCGCGGCCAGTCTTGACCAGGAACGACAGGAACAGCGGGTATTCGTAATACTCGTCGATGTCTTCGCTCGTCTCCTTGAAGAGAGATGCGCTGCCCGGAAAATAAATGACGGTCTGATAGGGCGGCGCCGAAGTCTTCGGCAGGAACATGTTGATGATCATCCGCTCATCGCCGTAAGGCGCATCGACCGAAACCCGTTCGACCGTCCACAACTCGGAGCTGTCGTCGAGTGACTCCTGCCTGACATTCAGGTCCTGATCGTCGTAATCGTACTGGCGCAGGAAAACCTCGAAGACCTCGTCGGACACGACTTCGTGTTTGTACAGGTCCTGCGCCGGCTTGATCAGTATTGCCTCGAAGACGCCCTCGGGTGCGTTCGAGCCACCCGGATAGAAGACTGTCCGGAATCCGTACTCCGGGCTGCGGAACATCGGCGGCGCCTGGCTCAACTCGGCGAATCGATACGGGTTGTCGCCGAATGATCCGCCGCGCACCAGCTTGCCCACCGCCGTATCATTTGAGCACCATTCGCGAACGTTTCCGGCGAGATCGTAAGTGCCGTACGCCGTGACACCCGGCAGGCTGCCGACCTCAATAGTGCCTTTACCCCCAAAGTTGCTGAACGGCGCGAACAGGGCGAAGCCGCCCAGCTGAGGGTACTGAATGAGCGGCGAGTACTCGCCTCGCGCCACGCCCCAATGCGTGCCGGTCGGCAGCGATTTGCCGACATATTCCGCGTACGCGGCGGCCTCATACCAGCTCACGCCTGACACCGGATGATTCGCCGTCCCGTCAGGATACGTGCCGCCGAGCCACGCGCTCGGCCCCGGCCGCCCGGTGTCATCGACGAAACGGGAAATACCTTCCTCCCAGCTGATCACATGGCCGTCTTCGACGAAGCCGTGCTGCCAGTAGTCCTTATTGCGATAACCGCCATCCAGAATGAACTTCTGATATTTAACGTTGGTCACCTCATAACGGTCGATGAAGAAATCCTCGATCTCGCCCTGCGGTGTCTGTGCACCGGCGACACGGACCGTTCCCGGCGGCGCCTCACCGATTCTGTCCAGCTTCCGGTAAATGTTGTTCGGGTGCAGAAGATCCTTATCGGTCAACTTGCCAGTCATGCTGATGTCCCAGGATGATGCAGCCGCCAACACCGTTTCGTAGCCTTCTTTCTCGAATTTCCAGCGGAAGATTCCGACCGGAACCCGGGTATCTTCGATCGGCGTAACACCCATGTGTGCCCATTGATGCTCCGGGTTCAGGTAGTTTTTCATGTATACGTCAGCACCGGGCGGGTCCGAGTCGATGTCGATGCGCAACGAGATGGTTTCGAAGATGTCGGCGAGTCCCGGGTCATCCGCGATGACCTCCTCCGCCTGCAGAGCCAGGGCATACGTTTCCGTATAGTCGCGCCAGTTCATTTCGAGTTGGCTTCTGATCTCCGGCAAGAGTTCCGCTCTGGCCCAACGGACGTCGGCCTGGTGATCGAAATACTGCTTGATTTCAATGAGTGCAAATGCAGCGACCGCGACCGTTGTCAGGATAGACAGGGGAACTACGTAACGGGTCAAACGAAAGAGCAGCGTGGGTGCTTCAGAAGATATCGCAGCAAGGTCGATACTGTCCGGCGACCCGCTCAACAGCGAGATGCCAGCAAGCAGCTTCTTGCGGTAATCCTTTTGCCGCATCTCGTGACGCATAAGCGCTTGCGTCGTGCCGGTGGACAGCGCCAGTCCCGGTGGCATTTCTGTTTCGGCGATATGCGATGCAAGGATCGGCGTGTCCTGATCCATGCCGAAATACACTTCGTCGCGGCAATGACGCGAACCCACCGAGGCCGGACTGACGTAGAACAGGACCAGCCTCGCGCCGAGGATCGCCTTGCCAAGCCTCTCGGGAAACTCGGCACCCGGGCTGATGCCCTCGTCGTACCAGATGTTGACGCCCTGATCCCGGAGCCACAGGATTTCCGGGTAGACGATCTTTGCGTCATCGTGCGCATAGCACACGAATACGTACGGCTCGTCCCCTTCGTAGGCTGGAAAAGGCTTGTCCAATCAAGACTCCCCTCCGGCGAAGCCATTGGGCGGCACCGGATCCGCCGCTATTTTGCCACAGGATCGCGGCCAGCCGGCCCTGCTGTTAGCAAATCAGCACCAGCGCGTTTTCTTACAGCAGGCAAACCGGGGCAGAATCGAGGTTTTACTTAAAGAAAGCGTGATAACTTAATGAAATAATAGTTAATTTTTCTCGCTCTCGATCAGGTACTTGCCAAGCCAGGCGTGCGTCTCTTCCCAGAAGTAGCGGGCATCCGGGCCGTTCATGATCCAGTGGTTGGCTTCATGGAAGACCAGCAGCCGACCGGGAATGTTGCGACGCCTAGTGTAGGTCCAGGCGGCAAGGGTCTGATTGATCGGCACCCGGAAGTCACTCTCACCGATCGTCAGCATGATCGGCGTGGCGAATCGACCGGCATAGGTCGAGGGACTTTGATCATGCCAGATGCTGCTGTCCCCCCATGGCGGACCGCCGTTCATGATTTCGCGATGATAGATGCTGTCGCTCGTTGCCCACTGGCCTTCCAGGCTGATGAGACCGGCGTGGCCCACCAGGACCCGAAAGCGCTCGGTGCTTCCCTGCAGCCAGTTGATCAGATGGCCGCCGTAGCTCGCGCCTGTGGCCGCCTGACGGCTGCCGTCAATAAAGAGGAAAAGGCGGATTGCCTCATCTGCGGCTTCGAGCAACTCGGCGCCCGGCGTTTTCAGGGGGTCACCCTCGATCCCGCGTGAGAATGCTTCACCGTATCCGACCGAACCGGAGTAATCCGTCATGAGGACGACGTAACCCGGCGCCGCCAGCAAATGAGGGCTCCAGCGCACATGATCGGCGTCGAGTGACGAACTGAACGGGCCGCCGTGAATGGCCAGAACCAGCGGATAGCGCTTGCTCTCGTCAAAACCCGGCGGCAAGGCAAGCCAGCTGTGAACACGGCGCCCTTTGTTACTCGTATGCCAGAACTCGCGAAACGGCCGCCGGTCGAGTGCCGCGACGCGTTCGGTATTGAAGAAGGTGAGCGCGGTCGTTGCGCCGCTGCGCGCATCAATACGCACGACCTCGGCGGGATGGGTGGCATCCTGCCAGCTTGCCACCAGTACCCTGCCTGCGGCTTTCGGGCCTTTAAAGACGCCGCGGCCTTTGCTGTCGAGCGCTTTCACGTTGCCGCCTTTTGCCGGCGCCGCGAACAGCCGCACCCGACCCTCGTCGTTGGCCGTGACGTACAGTGTCCTGCTATCGGCGCTAATCGTCATGTCGTTCACCGAGCGATCGAAGGACGCGGTGACGATCAGTGGCTCGGCGTCAAGACTCGCTGAGTTTCCGCGCGGCCAGTCGAAGCGGGCGACGCGGGTCAGGTTATAGGCGTATTCGTTGACCGGTTTGTATTTGCAATACAGGGCCCTGAAGTCGGGTGCGAATAGCGGCTTGGTGCAGGTCCATTCCTCGCTGTCGGTGAGGCGCTCGGGCGCGCCACCGTCGGCGGATACCCGGTACAGGTGGTAATAAACCGGCCCGAGCGCCGCCTCGTGGAGATTGACCGTGGCGGCGAATACCAGGGCGCTGCCGTCGGGCGTCCACTGTGCCTGGAGTTCATCGCTCGAGCGGCTGGGTACACCGGCGAACCCGAGCTCAGCGACAAGTTCGGAACCGGCAAAAAGATCACGGGCCACGGCACCGGGCCTGGCGTCCTGCACGAACAGGTGGATCTGCAAGTCGTCGCGCCAATGGTCCCACTTACGCACCGGAAAGATGTCATAGGCCGACACATGGTATTGCCGCCCTTCCCGCTTTTCTTTCTCCTCCTGATTGGCTGCGTCGTCGGCGGCACCCGGGTAGACCTTGCTCTCGAAGGCGAGCCGCTGCCCGTCGGGGCTCCAGGTCGGCGCCCTGGCCCCGGTGACAAGAGCAGTAATGCGCACGGCCTCGCCGGGTCCTGTCATGTCGAGAACATAGATCTGCGCGGGTTCCTTTTCTTCTCCCTCTTCCGCTTCGCCGCGCGCGGCGGCAAAGGCGAGCCGCCTCCCGTCCGGACTCCACGCCGGATCCGCCTCGGCATCCGCGGTCGACGTGAGGCGTCGCGGCGCGACGCTGCCGTCCACGGCAACAAGCCAAAGATCACTAACCGCGCCGCCCTCTTCGTACGAGGGCTCTTCCACCGAAACCACCGCCCAACGTCCGTCCGGGCTCGGCACCGGCGTGTCAACTCTGCGCATCATCCACACATCCTCATGGGTGACGGCACGCCGCTCAGTAACGGCATGCTCTGCACCGATGGCGGACGGTGGCAGCACGAACAGCGTGAAAAGGATTCCGATGGTCAGGGTTGTGCGCACGGTTTTTCTCCTTGCGAGGGATATTGAACGGCAGCATGCCGGAACTGCGAGTTTCAAGGAAGTGAATGACTGCGAATATGGATCAGGTCACTGTGAACACCCGGGTCAGCCGCACTGCTGTCCCATAAACCGGGTACGACAATCAAGGACATGGGTTGCCAGCCTTCAGTCTGAGACCGTGGCCCGCAGGGATGCGGGCCCCGAACCTGCATGGACGTACTTGCGGCGTGTCTCAGACTGAAGGCTGGCAATTCATGTCCGTAGTGATTCACCCTATCGAAACCCCTCGCAACTACTGCGATCCAGTCAATGATGCAATCTTTTATGGGACAGCATTGGGTCGGCCCCGGTTTTAACCGCGCATCAGATCATATGCCTGTATGATTGTCGCTTGGTCCGATGGTCCAAAAAAAACAGGATGAGTGATCAATCTCAGCAGAGTACGGCAGCTGCCTTGTGGGCCGAGCTGAAACGACGCCGCGTCGTCCGGGTCGTTGTGCTGTACGCCATTGCCGGCTGGATCGTTATTGAAGTCACCTCGACGGTATCACCCAACCTGAATCTGCCCGACTGGACGGTCAAGCTGGTCACCATTCTCGTCGTGCTTGGATTCGTCATTGCCATCATGCTTGCCTGGGCCTTCGATATCGGGCCGGGCGGTGTTCACCGAACTGCCAGCATTGACGATGCTGGCGTAGATCCCCGGCAAGACAATGCTGCTTCGGCCGAAGGCGTTGAAGCGAAAAATAAAGTCGGCCAGCCCCCGGCTGAAATCGACGAAAGGAAATCTATCGCCGTATTGCCATTCGTTAATATGAGCGGTGATATCGAAAATGAATATTTCAGCGACGGGATTTCTGAAGAAATTCTCAACCTGATGGTCAAGCTGCCGCAGCTAAGAGTGGCCTCCAGAACCTCTTCGTTCATGTTCAAAGGCAGGGAAGTCAGCATCCCGACCGTCGCTAAGGAACTGGGCGTCAATACTGTACTTGAGGGAAGTGTGCGCAGAGCGGGTGACCGCGTAAGAATTACCGCCCAGTTGATCGACGTTGCCACTGATTCACACCTGTGGTCGGAAACTTACGACCGGGAAATGAAGGACGTATTTGCGATTCAGGATGACATTGCGCAAAGCATCATTGACGCCCTGGAGATGACCTTGAGTCCCAAAGAACGCCGCGCGATTCAGAGTGTGGCCAGCTCGGATGCCGGGGCTTATGATTTCTATCTGCGTGGTCGGAGTTATATGTACACCATGACCCGGCCCGGTTTTGAGAACGCCATCCGCATGTTCCAGCAAGCCATTGACCTGGATGCCAAGTACGCTCTGGCTTATGCAGGAATCGCAGACGCCCATTCGCACATGTATCGGTTTGATGTCAGAGACCGGAAAAATGCCCAGGAAAAGGCCAGGGAGGCTAGCGAGAAAGCTATTGCGCTGGACCCGGATTCTTCCGAAGCACGCGCCTCCCGCGGTTTGGCTATGTTCATCAACGAGGAGTACGCAGAGGCTGAGCAGGAGTTTGAGAAAACGATAGAGCTCAATCCGAACCTGTTCGAGGCCTACTATTATTTCGGCCTGGCGCATTCTTCACAGGGAGAATTTGAAAAAGCCGCTGCTATGTACTTGAAAGCGATGGAGATTAATCCTGCCGATTATCAGCCTCAAATTTTCCTCGCCCAGGCCTATGCTTCGCTGGGCCGTAAGCAAGACGAAATGAAGACGCGCCTGGATTCCGTTGATGTGGTGCAGCGATACCTGGAAATGAATCCCCATGACAGTCGTGCCTTGATCGTCGGCGCGATTCAACTGTGCATCGTTGGCGAAAAGGAAAAAGGCCTGGAATTGGTTGAGCGGGCATTGGTCCAGGACGAAAATGAACCGGCCGTGCTTTACAATGCCACCTGTTTTTACGCAATGCTGGGTGATACAGATCGATCACTGGAGCTGCTTGCCCTTGCGGTCGAACAGGGCTGGGGAAACCGCGCCTGGCTGGAAACGGACAGCGACCTGGATTCTCTACGGGCAGACCCCCGCTTCACCGCTTTGCTCGAAGGAATACACTGAGCGAAAACCGGTTTTCTCCTCGCCCCTAAAATAAACCCGGCACCTTTTGCGGCACCTTTTCCCCCAGGACGCGTCAAGCCTCCCTCAATGCATTTGATTGCGAAACTCCATCGGCGAGCAACCGAACTGCTCGCTGAATGCGCGGGAGAAGTGGCTGCGGCTGGCGTAGCCCACTTTGCCGGCGACACCGTCGACTGATGATCCGCCGACCTGAAGCAATTGCGCTGCTCGCCGGAGCCTGACATCGCGCAGGTAATCCATGGGCGTGCGGGCGAAACATTGCTCGAAGTGCCGGGCAAACGTGGAGCGACTCATGGCGGCGATTGTGCATCATGCGTTTCGCGCGCCAAATGCAAAAGGCCCCTGAACAGGGGCTTGCATTGCCTACCGCCGTCGACATGTCGATCTCAGAATTCGAGCCTGAATAAGGTGGCTGGCTTGGTTTGTTCCCAATTCAGATCCAGCAGGTCCATCTCGTTACGCATCTTGTAGTCGTCCCTCGGGTCATATCCCCACTTTATTCGAGAGGGACTTTTCACGGCCGCAGGCTTTCTCCATTCATACTCTTCTTCAAGGACCTCCATTTCGTAATGCTCCTTAAGAAGCCTTGCCCGCGTCGGATCCTCATAATCCTCATCGACCCGCCTGCGGCCACCCGGCTTCGGCGCTACGACTATGATTTCATCGATTGCCTCGACTGCCTCGCTTTCATCGGCCGGCTCTTCGTCCGCTTGCTGCGCAAATGCAGCGGCGCCAAAGAGTGCAACAAGCGCCGCGGCGGCCCCGAATTTGACAACGACGAAACTCCGCGTAGCAGACATTATTTGCGCGCTTCCGGCACCCAGTCCATAGTCGTGAACCAATAGTCGCGCGCAGTGCCGAGCCACTTGTCCGTCTGCCGAGCTATGATCCAGGCGTTGAGAAAATTCACGAGTTCCTGCTCGCCCTTCTTCACCGCAAGGCCCTCGCTTGATGCCATGATGGGCTCTGTCATCGGCACGTCAATAATTCCGGCATTCTTCAGCGCCAGGAAATTTATCTCGGGGACGCTCGCAACATATGCATGCGCACGGGCTTCGAGAACGTCTTTTTCGGCGAGGTCACTGGTGGGATAGACCTTGATGTTTGCCTGATCGAAAAAGGTCTGAGCTACGCTGAGGGCGAGTGTATCTGCGACGACCGTGATGACGACACGCTTGTCGTTGAGGTGTTCCAGCTTCGTTATGTTCTGCGTTTTGCTGGTATTGGTCGCGAGGCTAATACCTGATGTCGCGAGCGGCCGACTGAAATTCACTTTCAAGGCGCGGCCCGGCGTGATCGCCATACCACCGGCAATGACGTCTATCTCTCCCTGCTGGAGCGCGGGAATGATCTTCTCCCATTCATAGACCGTGAACTCGGGCTTTACGCCCATGTCGGACGCGATCTTTTTGGCGACGTCGATCTCGAAGCCGATCAGTTCGCCCGATTTTGTCCTGATCGTCCACGGAGTAAATTCTGCAACGCCAACGCGGATCGTACCTCTGTCAAGAATATCGTCGAGCACATCAGCATCAGCTAACAGCGGGGAAATCAGGACAAGTAACGACAGTGCCTGGCCAAGGAGTTTTAGTCTCACCATTATTGATCTCTCGTTTAGTAGGGCTTTAGCGTTTTGATATGGCGCATCATTCTCTTGAAGCTTGATTGCCTTGTCCAGCGCCTGACACAGACTGTTACACATCGTATGTCATGCGGGGGCTAGCGTATATCCCTCAGGTCGGCAGATTGACGAGGCTCAGACCACGAGATTCACTGAGGGGGAGCATTAAGGGGACAGTGACCTTAACTCCATTAAGGCCAGGCTTTAAGGCCACTCTCCCCTCAGTTGCGAAGTTCGGTACTGATCTCTCACCGCCCCGAATGTCGTCTGTCCTGAAACCCGTTACTATCGCGTCTCGCCAGAATAATAACTCTCAGGAAAACAACATTGGCGGCCTCGTTCATCCTCGCCAACAGTCCGCGGGCCCGCTTCGCGACAGGTGCGATCATGTACTTCGCCCAGGGGATTCCCCAGGGCCTGCTGTCAATCGCCATACCCGCCTGGCTGGCCAGCCAGGGCGTCAGCGCCGGGGATATCGGCTCGTATCTCGCCGTCATCGTGCTGCCCTGGGCTTTCAAGCTTGTCACCGGCCCGCTGATGGACCGCTACGAGTTTCTGCCGATGGGCCGGCGCCGGCCATGGGTGATCGGCGCGCAACTGGGACTGTCGCTCTCGTTGCTCGCCCTCATGCTGGTGGAGAATCCCGTCGAACAGATCGGCCTGCTGATGCTGATTGGCATGCTCATCAACAGTTTTGCGGCAACCCAGGACGTCGCAGTCGACGGCATGTCGATCGATCTGACACCGATCAGGGAGCAAGGTCGCCTCAACGCTTTCATGAGTTTCGGCAAGGCGGTCGGCTGGGGCACGACGGCCGCGGTGTCGGGCGTGCTCCTCGTTACCTGGGGCCTGAAGCTTACGGCGATAGTCGCATCAGCCGTTGCCGGCATCGTGCTGCTCGCCATAATCTTTGTTGTCGAACGCGAGGGCGAGCGCACCCTGCCCTGGACCTCCGGCAAGGCGGCGTCGGTGCATCAACCCGGCAGCTCTTTCAAAGTTGTATTCGGCGGCCTCAATAAAGTGCTCTGGGTGCGTGCCAGTGTGGTCGTCATGATCATCATGCTCTTCGACGGCCTGGTAATCGGCTACGGCCAGGCGTTGATGCCGATCGCAGCGGTGAAGCTGTTTGGCTATACGACGCCGCAATGGTCGCAGCTGGTTGCCTTGATGGGCCTGATCGGCGCCGTTATTGCACTCGGGCTCGGCCCGCTGATCGATCGCTTCGGCGCAAAGCGC
>SMUY01350062.1_pt1 | contig 13850 bp, 14 predicted proteins | sample 2456441 | NCBI WGS metagenome assembly SMUY01 (sample SAMN11095931, study PRJNA526329) | marine sediment metagenome | biome: Marine sediment; feature: Surficial sediment; material: Deep marine sediment; isolation source: Hadal surficial sediment | place: Pacific Ocean | collected 2014-11 | depth...
ATGACTACGAAAACAGCAACAGGACTAATTAACACGACCCATTCCATATCACGTTTTGCGAACCAGCCCATGAAATGCATAATCAAGATGGCAATTGCTAACCCGTACACGATGTAAAAGACCATGCTATGTCCCCCTTGACGAAAGAAATTGTTTTATAAAAAAATAAGAGAGATTAGCGGTAACAAGCTAAATGAACTCTAATCTCGATACTGTATACCAATATACCACCGAAAATGATTCTAGTTAAGAAAATTTATGAGTTCGATGCCGTAAAACTGTGATTGGCAGGGGCTGACACTATAAAGTTAATCCAGAACCTTAACGCCATTGTCACTGGCAATAAGCAGGACATCCGCAGGTCTTTGCGCGAACAAACCGTTGGTGACGACGCCGGCAAGCTTATTCAATTCCTGTTCCAGCTCAACCGGCTTAAGGATAGTCATGTTATGCACATCGAGAATGATGTTGCCGTTATCCGTGGTAAAGCCTTCACGTAATATCGGTTGTCCACCCAGTTTGGTAATTTCCCTGGCAATATAACTTTGTGCCATAGGAATCACTTCGACAGGCAAGGGAAAGGTCCCCAGCACATCGACCATTTTGGTCTCATCGATAATGCAGACGAATTTCTTACTGACAGCAGCGATTATTTTTTCTCTTGTCAGTGCACCACCACCGCCCTTGATTAAGTGTAGATGTTTGGTAGCTTCATCCGCCCCATCAATGTAGACAGGAATGTCGTTTGCACTGTTCAGGCTTAAGACGGGGATATTGTGCTGTTTCAGCAATGCCTCTGTGGCATCTGAACTCGATACTGCACCATCGATCCTGTGTTTAATGCTTGCCAGGTATTCAATGAAAAAATTAACTGTACTGCCTGTACCCACGCCGACAATTGTGTCGTCTTCTATGTAGGCGAGCGCAGCTTCAGCGACCTGCTTCTTCTTTTCATCTTGTCTCATGTTTGTTTATTTTCCGTTGGGTGTATTTTTTAATGAACCGAGGAATGTATACCCGGAGGCCATAGTAATAAATAGTCATTTTAATGGTATCTTACACTCATGGAAGACTATAAAAAAATGATCGATGAAGCCTGTGGACGAGTTTATGAGGTTGCGCGAAAAACTTCCCTGGATTTTGCACCGCAAGTCTCAAGTCGGCACGGCAATAATATCTGGCTGAAAAGAGAAGATCAGCAGCCGGTTTTCTCTTACAAATTACGTGGCGCCTATAATCTTATGGCCAGTTTGTCAGAGTCTGAAAGGAAAAAAGGTGTGATTGCCGCATCTGCCGGAAATCACGCGCAGGGTGTTGCGCTTGCCGGAGATAAATTAGGTATTGATGCCGTGATTGTGATGCCCAAGACAACACCTGAGATCAAGATCACTGCGGTGAAACGTCTGGGTGCCGAAGTCGTCCTGCACGGTAATAATTATGACGAAGCCAAGGATTATGCAACAGGGGTTGCGAAACAGGAGGGCAAAGCCTATATCCCGCCTTATGATCACCCTATGGTGATTGCTGGACAGGCCACCGTTGCCGTTGAAATATTAGATCAACACCCAGCACAGCCGGACATTATTTTTGTCCCGGTTGGGGGCGGTGGGCTGATTGCGGGTATTGTTGCCCATCTTCAGGGTGTTGCCCCGGAGATAACCATTATCGGTGTCGAGCCGGATGAAGCCCCTTGCATGCATGCAGCATTGGCTGCTGGCGAACTTGTTGAGCTGGAACATATCGGTATTTTTGCCGATGGTGCGGCAGTGCGTCAGGCTGGCGAAGAGCCTTTCCGTATTGTTCGGGATGTTGTCGATGAAATCCTGTTGGTCAATGTTGATGAAATATGTGCGGCAGTGAAAGATATCTTCGAAGATACCCGTTCTATTCCAGAACCAGCAGGTGCATTGGCGCTGGCAGGACTCAAACAATATGTCGCCAGGGAAAATATTAAAGGTAAAGAACTGGTGGCTATTTTCAGTGGTGCCAATGTAAATTTTGATCGTCTCCGTCATATCGCAGAACTTTCCGCGCTGGGCGAAAATCGGGAGGCATTAATCGGCACGACAATCCCGGAAAAGCCCGGTAGCTTCCTTAAGTATTGTCATGATCTGGGCCCAAGACAAATCACCGAATTCAATTATCGTTATGGTGATTCAAAAACTGCTCATATATTTGCAGGCTTGCAGTTGCGCCACGGCGCAGAAGAAAAAAATGCATTGATAGCTAATTTGAAAAATAAGGGCTATGAAGTAGTTGATCTCAGTAACGATGAAGTTGCCAAGATGCATGTCAGGTATATGGTTGGTGGTCACGCAGCTCAGGTAGAAAATGAATTACTTTATCGCTTTGAATTTCCGGAACGCTCGGGCGCGCTATTGCACTTTCTTGGGCAAATGGGTGAGCGTTGGAATATCAGTTTGTTTCATTATCGTAATCATGGGGCTGCCTATGGTCGCGTGTTGATGGGGATTCAGGTCCCTGCTGAGGAACGCCCTGAGTTTCAGGAGTTTCTGGATGGTTTGGGGATGCAGTATTGGGATGAGAGTGGTAATGCAGCGTATGAGATGTTTTTGAGCTAGTTGTTTTGGAGTTTATCCGTCATGCTGGTGAAGCTTGTCCCTGGCTTGAACAGGGAGCCAGCATCCAGTCAAGAGTATACTGCCTGAAAGGCGGCCTTTCTTATCCGTAAGATTTTGTTTTTATCAAGTATGGATTTTGCCTTTTAGCGGCGAGGCACTTCTTTTTTGCTTGTCCAAAAAATGAAGTACCCAAGAAAAAAAGACACCCCTGATATCAAGACCTGCGGCTACCCTCGTCAGTCAGTAGTGCTCACGGGTACGCTCCACATGACTTCCTGTCATGGAGCCGCTTATCTGCACGTCCTGTGCAGCTACCCCTATCACTACTTCTTTCCTCGGCTTGATAAAAGGGGAAGTTAAAGACCACCTTGCAACGAAGGGATCACCTCCCCTTGTGTTATGCCGGGAGGTTTGGAATCGGTAGCGGAATTTGTGCATGGATGCACAAATTAGCCCATCGAATCAGGGATGAGTCTACGGGCGACGCGTGGGCGATTACAGACAAACCGGGAAGCCCCAAGTTTTTATTTGGGGCCGTGACATTGGGGGAAAGGTTCTTTTGCCTACTTTTCTATGAAGAAAAGTGGGTCGTCATGAGGACGAAATACAGACTTTAACAAAGAAAAAAGCAAAGATTCATGCTGAAAATAACATGAGAAAAAAAGCACAGGAAGATTGAGGCGGGTACCAACCGCAGTGCCGCTACAAACCTCAGAACTTGAACCGTTAGTTCAAGTGGGAAGTAACTATGACATATCAGGCTTCCCACGAATGGATATGCACACAATGTCACAAATCAGTTTCCCTTGGTAATGTAGAGTAGGCTCAAGTTACCACCAGCCTGTTAACGAACACCACAGAAGATACCCTAAACTGCTGTCGCTACTACAATTCGGCGTTGTTTCTTATTGATTCTACTGCTGAATTCCTAACTGACTGCCCCTCATCAGGGCATCATCTATTTTCTCCTGTAAACGCCGAACTACTCCGTCCACATTTGAAGTATAGCCCTCGTTTTCCTTTTTGTATGCAAGCATTTCATGGGCGATATTCAGGGCCGCTAAAACGGCAATTCGCTCGCTACCAATGATTTTTCCCGAGGTTTTTACTTCCTGCATTCTTTCATTTAACAAGCTTGCTGCATCGCTGAGAAGATCGCGTTCCTCATCGCTGCATGCAATCAGGTATTCTTTATCGAGGATGGTGACGCTGGTTGGTTTTGTTTCACTCACGGACGTGTTTCCATTGCACGTAGTCTGGAGATCATGGATTCAATACGGCTTCTGGCCTGTTCAGTTTTCTCTATCAACTCAGCACGTTCGACCACCAGATTATTCTGTTGGCTTCGCAGCGCGGTATTTTCTGATGTCAATTTATCGACTGTGTTGATGAGTTCATCAACACGTGTCTCTAGTGCCTTAAGATCGACTGTTTCATTGTTTTTATCTGTCATGAATTTATCCCAAAAAGTTGTGCCTGTCTGTGGTCAAAAACCCCTGTTTGTTTGTTATCATTCACGCAATATAGAGCGACCAGTGGAAGTGGTCAAGATTTACAGGCTAAAAGCTGACTTGAAGCCAGGTTTTCGCATACCAATGTAGTTTGGCTATGATTGATTTTGAAGAAAATAAAGGGATCCGCCAACGACTTATAGTTCATACTCATGGTTGATCAGACAGATGTTCCGGGAACGTAGATAGCATGCAAAATTATGAGCAGTTAAATGAAATATTGATCACCTCTGGCGCTGGATTTTATGCATCAGAGAGCCATGGTTTTTTATGTGCATTGGTTTGTGGAAATGGACAGGCTGAGGAACAAAAAATAAGAGAATTTTTTCTATTAGACAGTGATGAAATCGTAAATCCAGATGAATGCTTCAATTATTTGAAAGCATTGGCTGAAGATATAGAGGCGAAAATGTACTCCTCTGATCTTGATTTAGAGCTGTTACTTGCGGCTGAAGATGATGAGCTTGCAGAGCGATGTCGTTCACTTGCCGAGTGGTGTCAGGGCTTTATGAGTGGCCTGGGTTTGTCTGGTGTGAAAGATGGGCAAATTCCTTCTGAGTCACAGGTATTGATTGCTGACTTTTACAAGATAGCAAATCTGGATTCTGATAACAAAGATGATTCAGAGCAGGGGAACGATTTTGCATTGATGGAATTAATCGAATATGTGCGCATGGGGACGATTTATATCTTTGAGGATCTACGGGGCAATACCGACCATCCTGAAAACTATCAACCCAAGGTAATACATTAATGAACGCTAAGGAGTTTATGCGCCGCCGCAAACGTTTAATGGATATGATGGGTAATGAAAGCATTGCCATCTTGCCTACCGCCTCGGTATATCTCAGGAACAATGATATTGAGTTTCCCTTTCGTCCGGATAGTGATTTTTATTATATAACCGCCTATCCAGAACCTGAGGCAGTGGCAGTCATTATCCCTGACCGACCTCATGGTGAATATGTTTTATTTTGCAGGGAGCGTGATCCGCACAAGGAAGCCTGGGATGGCAAACGTGCTGGTCTGGAAGGGGCTTGCGTGATTTATGGCGCAGACGATGCTTTTCCTATTGAAGATATGGACGATATTCTGCCTAATCTGCTCGAAGATAAAGAACGTATTTTTTACACCATGGGCAATGATGCGGTTTTTGATCAGCGTGTCTTGAGTTGGGTGAATGAAGTTCGAGATAAGGCGCGCACTGGGGTGAATGCGCCAGATGAATTTATCTCGCTGACACATATTCTGCATGACATGCGACTTTATAAGAGTCGTCAGGAAATTACTGTCATGCGTAAGGCGGCGAAGATCTCGGCGGTGGCACATAAAAGAGCAATGCAAATCTGCCAACCAGGTTTAATGGAATACCAGGTTGAGGCTGAATTAGTGCATAAATTTATGCAGCAAGGATCGAGGATTTCTGCCTATCCTTCGATCGTAGGCGGTGGCGCAAATAGTTGTATTCTGCATTACACAGACAATGATGAAGAACTCAAAGATGGCGATATTTTGTTGATCGATGCCGGAGCAGAATATAAAGGCTATGCCAGCGATATTACGCGCACATTCCCTGTTAATGGAAAATTTACCAAGGCACAAAAAGATATATACGAAGTTGTTTTGCGCGCGCAGTTGTTGGCGATAGAAGAGGTCAAGCCGGGCAATCACTGGAATGACCCCCATGAAGCTGCGGTAAAAGCCATTACTGAAGGTTTGCTTGAGCTGGGCATTCTCAAGGGTAAGTTGAGCACGTTAATCAAGGAACATGCCTACAGTCAGCATTATATGCATCGCACAGGTCATTGGTTAGGTATGGATGTGCATGATGTCGGTGATTATAAAGTTGACGGTGATTGGCGCATGCTAGAACCGGGAATGGTATTGACAGTTGAACCAGGTTTATATTTACCAGCCGGGACTAAAGGACTTGCTAAAAAATGGTGGGATATTGGTGTCAGAATAGAAGACGATGTTCTTGTCACTAAAGATGGCCACGATGTGCTTAGTAAAGACATACCAAAAACTGTCGCCGATATAGAAGCCTTGATGGCCGACGTTGCCTGAGTATGATCTTAATGGCGCCCTGTAATTATGTCCCATGATTATGACATCATCATTGTTGGCGGTGGCGCCGTCGGTGCGTCATTGGCTTGCGCGTTAAAGCAGAGCAAGCTTAAGATAGTTGTTATTGAAGCAGTTTCACCAAAAGCTGATATTCAGCCCAGTTATGATGACAGAGGTTTGTCCATCTCCTTGTCATCAAAAAATATTCTCGCCAATCTTGGGCTTTGGCAAAATATTTCATCTCATTCAAATCCTGTAAAACATATCCATGTGTCCGATCAGCATCATTTTGGCTTCGTCAGGATGGATGCAGAATCAATGGATGTGTCTGCGCTGGGCCATATTGTATTGGCTAGAGAATTGGGCAAAGCATTGATAAAAACAATTGAAGCAGCTGACAATATCAATTTGTTATGTCCTGCCTCGGTGACGGCTGTTGAAATCTCTGATTCATCAGCCACAGTTACAGTTAGTATTGATGGCATTGAAAAAGTTATTAGCAGCAAATTATTGGTGGCTGCCGACGGGACAAAATCCAGAACCAGAGAGATGTTGGGTATAAAAGCCAGTGTCGAGGACTTCCAACAGGTCGCAATCGTTAGCAATGTTATTCCGGGGGAACCGCATTTAGACACCGCTTATGAACGATTTACCGAAACCGGTCCTTTAGCGTTGTTGCCGCTTTCAGGGCAGCATTGTGTTCTGGTCTTTACCGTTGCGGCATATGAAGCAGAAAAATATTTGCAGATGGATGAGCACAGGTTTCTGGAAGCCTTGCTGGATCGTTTTGGACGGCGATTGGGTAAATTTTCGAACTTAGGTCAACGCAAAAGCTACCCTATAAAGACGTTACAGGCCGAAGAACAGGTAAAACATCGTGCAGTGATATTGGGAAATGCTGCACACACAGTCCATCCGAATGGTGCGCAAGGTTTTAATCTCGGACTACGTGATGCAGTGGCACTTGCTGAGGTGTTGATCGAGGCAGAGAAAAATAATCGAGATATTGGGGAGCTATCATTACTGGAATCTTATCTGCAGTCAAGAGTAGAAGATCAACAACGGGTATTGAATTTTACAGACAGGTTGGCGAAGAATTTTTATAACAAGCAACCATTGAAAATTATTGCGCGAAACCTTGTTATGCTGGCCACTGATTTAACCCCGTCATTGAAACGTCGGTTTACACGTAGTGCCATGGGTTTTTGGGGTCACCAGCCATCCCTGGTTTCTAAATATTCTTTGCCTTCCAGATAGGAATTACGTGCATTGAATCCTTCAGGGTATATTCAAGTAGATGTCATCATTGTCGGTGCAGGTGTTGCCGGGGCAACTTTTGCGGCTATCCTCAAAGATAGCGGCATCAGTTGTGCTATGGTTGAAGCTGAACCCACCAGTAAAAATAAGAATCTCCAAACTAATATTGATCCCAGGGTTTTAGCATTGACTCTGGCTTCGAAAAATATTCTGCAATCTATCGGTGCCTGGGATGAAATTCCACAACATCGTCTTGGCGTATTTCGGAAGATGCATGTTTGGGACGAGAATGGTCTGGGTGAAGTCAATTTTAATAGTGCTGACATATCAGAATCTATTATGGGTTACATCATCGAACAGAAGGTTGTTGAAAGTGTACTCGAAACGGTATTAAACAAAACCGAACATCTGAGCTGGTTTCGTCCCACCGAAGCAAAATTACTAGGCAATGAAAAAGACAGGGTCTGTCTGGGTCTGGATGACGGGCGCCAATTATCAGCCAAATTACTGGTCGCGGCTGATGGTCAGTCATCCGCAATTCGAAGATTGGCGGGGATTAATTTTAAAACCCATGAATATCACCAGCATGCATTGGCCTGCGTGGTTGAAACAGAACACCCTCATGAGGAAGTTGCACGACAAAGATTCCTGCGCCGTGGCCCGTTGGCTTTTTTACCCATGGCTGAAGCAAATCAATGCGGGATTGTCTGGTCGACAATGCCAGAACATGCAGCGGAATTAAAAGCCATGAATGAGGAAGTATTTAACAAGATCTTATCAGAGGCATTTGATTACCAGGCAGGTGATATTATCAAGACTGGTCCCCGCGCGACATTTCCATTGGCACGGGCACAGGCGGATGAATATTGTCGTTCGCGTCTTGCCCTTGTGGGTGATGCGGCACATCGAATACACCCGCTTGCAGGCCAGGGCGCGAACCTGGGCTTGTTAGATGTGGCTTGTTTGGCTGAAGTTATTTTACAGGCCAAGGAGAAAGGCAGGGATATCGGTGCTCTTTCGGTCCTGCGTAAATACGAGCGTTGGCGCAAGGGTGAGAACAGCATCATGATGATGACCATGGAAGGTTTTAAGTATTTGTTCGAGAACAAAACTGCGGCAGTCTCATGGTTACGTAATGCCGGGATGGATATGTTTGATTCGATGAAACCCATCAAACATGAGGTAATGAAATGTGCCATGGGTCTGGCTGGGGATTTGCCTGCTATCGCCCGTAAACATTATGGTTAACCAGGTTATGATTAATCAGTCAAGTTGATTGGGTATATGTTTATCCTGATTCGGGTACAATTTCCGCCTTGTTTTGAGACGACAGCAGATGTGTAGTGACCAGAGATTGACATATGACTGATTTAGAAAAGACACCGCCGCCAAATTTTATTCGCAATATTATTGCAAACGATGTGAAAGAAAATAAAAACGACGGTCGTGTTCACACACGCTTTCCCCCGGAACCAAATGGCTATCTACACATTGGTCATGCTAAATCCATATGCCTGAATTTCGGTGTTGCCGATGAGAATGAAGGGGGTTTGTGTAATTTACGTTTTGATGATTCAAACCCGGAAAAAGAATCGCTCGAGTATGTTGAAGCAATTAAAGCAGATGTTCGTTGGCTGGGTTTTGATTGGGAAGACAGATTATTTTTTGCATCTGACTATTACCAGCAGCTTTATGATTATGCCGTATTTCTAATTAATGCAGGTAAAGCTTATGTCGAGAGCCTGAGTCCTGATGAGATCCGGGAATATCGAGGCACACTGACAAGTCCCGGCAAAGAAAGCCCTGATCGCAGTCGGTCTATTGATGAAAATCTCGAACTTTTTGAGAAAATGCGCGCGGGTGCCTTTGAAGATGGTAAATATATATTGCGTGCCAAGATTGATATGGCGTCACCAAATATGAATCTTCGTGATCCGGCCATCTATCGGATCAAGCGATGTCACCATTATCGTACTGGAGATGAGTGGTGTATTTATCCCATGTACGATTTTACTCATGGTATTTCCGATGCCCTGGAAGGCATAACTCACTCACTGTGTACTCTGGAGTTTGAAGATCACCGGCCTTTGTATGACTGGTTTCTAGAACAACTAGAAGTTCCCTGTCATCCACAGCAGATAGAATTTTCACGCCTGAATCTCAACTATACCGTGACCAGCAAACGAAAATTAAATCAGTTGGTGACGAGTGGTGTTGTTGAAGGCTGGGATGATCCACGTATGTTGACCATCGCCGGAATGCGTAGGCGAGGTTATACAGCAGCTGCCATTAGAGATTTTTGTGAGCGTATAGGCGTGACCAAGAACGATACTGTGCTCGATATGTCCGTATTTGAAAATTGTGTACGAGAAGATCTTGATAAAACAACACGAAGAGTCATGGGAGTACTTAACCCCTTACGCGTGGTGATTGAAAATTATCCGGAAGGCCAAAGCGAAGAACTGGATGCACCATATCATCCAAATGATCCAGACATGGGCAGTCGAAAAATTCCCTTCTCAAAAATCATCTACGTAGAGCGTGATGATTTTATGGAAGAGCCACCAAGGAAATTTTTCCGTCTTGGTCCTGGCAGAGAAGTACGGTTACGTTACGCTTATTTCATTACCTGTAATGATTTTATAAAAGATGGCGATGGTGAAGTGATTGAATTGCGTTGTACTTATGATCCGGAAACCAAGGGTGGCAATGCGCCGGATGGCAGGAAGGTTAAAGGCACGATTCATTGGGTATCTGCGGAACATGCGTTAGATGCAGAAGTACGCATCTTTGATCGTTTATTTAATGATCCTGAACCAGATAGCAACAAGCATGATAAAGACTGGAAAGAATTTTTAAATCCAGACTCTAAAGAAATTCTTAACAATGCCAAATTAGAACCGAGTCTGGCTACTGCGACAGCCGGCGATCAATTTCAGTTTGAACGTTTGGGCTACTTCAATGTAGATGTCAAAGATTCCAGTGAGGGAAAGCCGGTTTTTAACAGGACAATTACTTTAAGGGATTCCTGGTCTAAGAGGCAACGTAGTTAAAAATTATTTGTTACCGCATTCGCGGGCGTGGCGTACTAATACGATTGATAGATTGTATTGACCGTGTAATGTTGTTTATTGTTTGCAAGCGCATACGTCTTGGCGGTGATGGAGGACTGTTAGCGTCAGGTATTTCTGTTCCGTATCCGGGCTTATCAATTGTTACTTCACCAAAATCGTTGAATACAACAATAGATGTGTCTTCTGATGCTCTTGGTTCCATCAGAATGATTGTTGAAGAAGTCGCGGTAGTTTCTCCCGCCACGTGGGTTCCACGAATACCAATGGTTGCAACAGCGGTTTGTACTTGCATCGCGTTTGGCCTGTTCTTGGCTATCAGACCGGAGAAGAATCTGAAAGTACCTTTTAGAATTTTCATCGAAATACTGTCTTCTTCTCCAGGGTGTTTGTATCGAAAGTCACTGATTTGAAGGGTAGCATTTGAAGCCAGATCAAATTCTGATTTGTCATTCATCAGCAGTTTGACACGCGCATTTGCCCCTGTTCTGATTTCCTCTTTGACGTAGATGGCATCCCCTTGGGCTAATATTCTGGCGGGCTGATCTCCGAGCTGTGCCCATACAGTTCCTTTGATTTCAGCGATGTTGCCAGCAGGTTGTACAGCTTGAGCAGTAAAAGTAAAAATAGTCAGAAATAATATTGATGCTATGAAATTAATTTTATTGTTCATAAGGCTGGCAATTTCCGATTAGTATTGATTTGTATACATACATAGTACGACACTCTGCTGTTGTCCAGGTTCATAATTCCAGAGAAATTTCTTAACGCCTTTTTAAATGGACCTTATAAGATTAAATAAGCTATAGCCATCTTTGATTTTAATGAATAATCAATATGAGATGACAGGTTATAGAGTCAGTGTAATCAAATTTTTTGATCCATCCCTGTTATAGATTGATTATTAGAGTATATATTAAAAATATATTAACCGTTGCCTGTAGCTGAGATGCCCCAGGTATGGGAAAATATCTGTGTTAAATAAAAGTAATATTGAAATGAGCAATCCTTTGGCTGCCCTGTACCAATCAGATATTAAAAGTCTGGCTTTACTAAATCGAGGTAAGGTTCGTGATATCTACGCTGTTGACGATGAACATATGTTGATCGTGACCACGGATCGGTTGTCTGCATTTGATGTGATTTTGCCTGATCCAATTCCTGGTAAAGGCACGATCCTGACGACGGTATCAAATTTCTGGTTCGATAAGACGAAACATATTATTGCCAATCACCTGACTGATAAAACGCTAGATGACGTATTGCCTGATGCAGCAGAACGCAACGTAATTAAAGGTCGTGTCATTGTTGTACGCAAGCTGAATCCATTGCCTGTCGAAGCCATTGTTCGCGGTTATCTCATCGGTTCTGGTTGGAATGATTACCAAAAGACAGGTGCCATTTGTGGAATTCAATTGCCGGAAGGGTTGCAACAGGCGCAGCAACTTCCACAGGCTATTTTTACCCCCTCGACCAAGGCCGAGGTTGGTGGTCATGATGAAAACATCAGTTTTGAAAAAACAGTGAATCTATTAGGTCAGGATATGGCAGAGCAGGTGCGAGATGTCAGCGTCAAACTCTATCAGGAAGCATCAGTCTATGCCCTGGAAAGGGGAATTATTATTGCTGATACCAAATTTGAATTTGGCACGGACAGGAACGGAGAACTGATCCTGATTGATGAAATTTTAACGCCAGATTCATCGCGATTTTGGCCAGTTGATGCTTACCAGGTGGGGCAAAGTCCACCAAGCTTTGACAAACAGTATGTGCGGGACTACCTGGAGACGCTGGACTGGAACAAAACTGATCCAGGCCCGAGATTGCCGGAAGAAGTCATCCAACGAACGGGTGAAAAATATCGAGAAGTCATGAATTTATTAATGAATTAGAGCTGAGGGGGTAATAGTGGATCCACTGGATAAATTGCTTGAGGGGTTTAGGAAATTCAAACAGCGTTATTACATCGCGGAACCTGAGTTATATGAAGCACTGGTTGATAGAGGTCAAACACCAAAAACGCTGGTAATTGCTTGTTGTGATTCCCGCGTACATCCTGCTCAGGTCTTGAATACCAGTCCCGGTGACATCTTTGTTGCACGCAATGTGGCAAATCTGGTCCCACCTTTCGAAGATGATGGTAAATCGCATGGAACCAGTGCTGCAATCGAATACGGTGTTAAGCATCTTAAGGTCAAACATATTATTGTCTTTGGTCATGGACAGTGCGGTGGCATCAAAAGTTTGATGGCAGGCGGCGTGAATTCAGAAGATGATAGTTTTATTAATCCCTGGATGAGCACTGCGGTGCATTCACGTGAGAAAATTCTTCAAAATCATGCCGAGAAATCATTTGAAGAGCAATGTCAATTATGTGAGCAGGCTGTCATAGAAGTGTCTGTTAATAATTTATTATCATTCCCCTGGATTAAGTCGCGTGTAGATGCTGGTAAACTGGATGTTCATGGCTGGTACTTTGAAATCGAAAAAGGTATTTTGTTTGAACTAAAACAAGATGACGGTTCTTTTTCATCTATTCGTTGATCATAGATCACTCATCACCAATAAAGAGGCAAACAAATGATTAAGAAAATTATTTTTCTGGGCGTAGTTATCTTGTTAATTTCGGCATGTTCCGATGATGAAGAAGCAGCATCTGAAAATAAGCTTAGTGGTGATCATGTCTGGAAGGAGCAGACACAGACTATAGATAGAGCCAAAGAGGTCGAGGGCATGATACAGGATGCCGCCGACCAACAACGTATGCTTATTGATGAGCAGACTCAGTAGCTGCGGATAAATTAATCGCAGATGGGATAATCATTATTCTCAAGTGTTTGGGTATAAATGCCGAGAGTGCCAGTGCCCCCGTTATTCAGTTTCAATTGCTCTCGATATTTTAATCAGCACGGCTGGTTATTTCCAGCAAATGATACCCGAACTGGGTCTTTACCGGACCGTGTACTACGCCGACCTCACCATTGAAGACAACCTCGTCAAATTCCTTGACCATTTGACCGGGACCAAACTCACCCAGGTCTCCACCTGTCTTTCCTGATGGGCAACTTGAGTGTTCATTGGCGACATCAGCAAAGTCTGCACCATCAGCTATTTGTTGTTTTAGTTCAGTACATTTTTCTTCTGTGTCTACCAGGATGTGTCTAGCTTTTGCCGTTGCCATGAGTTCTCTCCCATCGTTAATCTTGAGTCAGTCAGTTAAGGAACCTCTGATTAAGTCATGAATCGACATCTGGCGACTAAAACATCCTGTTTCTGCGTTGTAAAATTTCGCAATAGCCTTGCTATTACGCGCGTTTCACGCCTTGAACCAGAATGTTATAACCAGCAATCTGTTCGACCCA
>SMUY01031350.1_pt1 | contig 13841 bp, 9 predicted proteins | sample 2456441 | NCBI WGS metagenome assembly SMUY01 (sample SAMN11095931, study PRJNA526329) | marine sediment metagenome | biome: Marine sediment; feature: Surficial sediment; material: Deep marine sediment; isolation source: Hadal surficial sediment | place: Pacific Ocean | collected 2014-11 | depth 0-1...
GATGTTCTCTCAGTTAATGGACAAGAAAGAGTCGGGCGAATTTCTGCCTGAGGGTGGCTCCACCGATGCCAGCCTTCCTGCCGAAGAGCCCGCCGAGACCGCGGCCGACAAGGCCGAGGAGGAATAGCAATGACCAAGAAGAAGACTGACGAATTGCTCAGCACGTTTGAGGAGATGACCATGCTCGAGCTCAAGGAATTCCTCGATGCCTTCGAGGAGAAGTTCGATGTGACCGCCTCCGCGCCTATGGCGGTGGCAGTCGCCCCGGCAGCCGGTGGAGATGGTGATGCGGATGCTGGTGCCGAGGAGAAGGACGAGTTCGATGTCGTTCTCACCGCTGCCGGGTCGGCCAAGATCCAGGTCATCAAAGAGGTGCGTGGGCTCACGAGCCTGGGCCTGAAGGAGGCCAAGGATCTGGTCGACGCTGCTCCCTCGAATGTTTTGGAGGGCGTCGACAAGGAGACTGCCGAGAAGGCCAAGGAGGCCATCGAGGCCGTCGGTGGTTCTGTGGAGCTCAAGTAGCTGACATAAATCCCAAGTTCGGATGAAAAGGCTCCCAGAAGGGGGTCTTTTCTCATACTGGACGGCCAAAAGATCAAATGCGACGCGCCATGCATTAGAACGCGTGTTTAGGTGAAGTAGGCGGTGACCACCGGGGTTTCGCGCTGGCGAAGTTGGACGTTGGCTTCGAGTTTCTCGAGGTTCTGCTCCACTGCCCGGGTGGCTTCTGGGATCGGGTGCTCAGCAAAGAAGGCCTTCAGATCCGCCGCCACCTCGGGCTCGGATAGCGCCGAGATTCCTTCCACCACCCGTAGGCGAGTCATCCCTGGCATCACCTCCAACACCTCGTCCCAACGGGTCCGGGCGCTGGCCCAGACGGCCGGGCCGGACTTGCCCATCAAAAGCCTGGCAAACACCCAGAACCCGTCCTGGGTCCGGATATCACCTTCGAGGACCTTGTCTAGCGTTGAGAGGGCCTGTTCCTCGGAGCTGACGCCCGCCACCGAGCGGAGATAGCGAAGCTGGTCGAGGGGGGTGGTCGACGACTGATACGTCTTCCACAAGGTTTCGTACTCGTCGGGTCCACCTTGGCGTGCATAGACCGCGAGCGCAGACGTTGCCATCTCCGGATCGAGATCGGCGCCCTTCAGCATTCGAGCCACGATGTCCCTCGATCGTCTGATCGTGCTCGCGTCCTCGCCGAGATTGCCGAGTGCGGCGATGAGGTCGCCCCGAAGCTTGCGGGCAAGATCGCTGTCGGAATCGGACACCTCCCAGCCGAGCCGTTCCAGAGCAGGGACGACCAGGTTTCTCACGAACTCCTGGAAGGCGGGACGAGCCGCGTCTTCCAGGGTGTGGTGCTCGAGCAGCCCTAGTCCGCCGGTGATAACCGACCAGATGGCCTGCTCCGTCTCGTTGCTGAAACCTTCGACGAGGTCGAGGAAGTGTGAGGAAGCTACTTGGCCGTTTCGGACAAAAGAGAGTGTGTCGGAAACCAGGGCGTATCGCTCGATGTCATCCAATTCACCAATGTTCTCCAGCAGGGCGTCGAAGAGATCCTCCGAGTAGCTCGTTCTGTAGAAGCCGAAGCCTCCGGAGTTGGCGACAATCCAGTCGATCTCGCCTTCGATGGAGACCACGGTTTCGTCGTCCTCGGCAAGAACCTTCAATTCGAATGCCTCACCGTTCATGGAGCCACGCAACTGCACGGGCACCTTCCAGACGGTTGAGTCGGTTTCGTCAGGAATGGCAAAGAACCGCCGCTGGGCGAGTTCGACGCCCCCGGTGACCTTCTTCACGTCGATCTGGGGGAATCCCCGCTGGTAAACCCAGGTATCCATGATCTCGCCGACCGGCCAGTCAGAGGCGCCGTCGAGTCCTTCCCACAGATCGGCTGTGACGGTATTGCCGTACTCGTGCTTGCGCAGGTAGTTGCCGACACCCTGGCGGAACTGCTCTTCACCGATGAACTGCTCGATCATGTGAAGAACGGCGTTCCCCTTGCCATAAGTGATCGAGTCGAACATCTGGTCAACCTCGCTGGGAGCGTTCACCTCGAACTCGATTGGCCTCGTTGTCGCCAGCTGGTCGGTGCTCATCGCCCATGGCACTTCGCCGTTGGCGAAGGCGAGCCATCGCTTCCACTCGGGACGCATGGCATCGGTTGCCTTCATCTCCATGAAGCTGGCAAAGGCCTCGTTGAGCCAAGCACCCTCCCACCAGGCCATTGTGACCAGATTGCCGAACCACTGGTGGGCGACTTCGTGTCCGACCACGTCCAGGCTGCTCTGCAACTCGGCCTGGCTGGCCTTGTCCTCGTCGATGACGAGGTAGGCGTCGCGGTAGGTGATGAGCCCGACATTCTCCATCGCACCAGCTGCAAAATCGGGGATGGCGATGTGATCCAGCTTGTCGCCCGGGTAAGGAATTCCGTAGTAGTCGGTGAGGTACTCAAAACAGAAGATGGCGTTTTTCAAGGCAACATCGGTCAAGTGAACATTGCCTTTGGGGACAATGATCCGGATGGGAGTTCCCCTCACATCCACGGGCTCGGTCGCTTCGAAGGGTCCAACCATGAAGGCCAGCAAGTAGGGCGACATCTTCATCGTGTTGGCGAAACTGACCTCGATACGACCGTCGTCCAGCGACTGTCTCTTCAGCTCACGTGTGTTGGTGTACACCGCGAGGTCACTGGCGATCACCATCGTTGTTTGAAAGGTGGCCTTGAAATCGGGTTCGTCCCAACAGGGAAAGACGCGTCGGGCATCCGTTGTCTGGCACTGGGACGCAGCGATTGTGTGCTCGTTGCCTTCGGCATCTCTATAGACAGATTTGTAGAGGCCACGTAGCTGGTCATTGATTATCCCCGAGTGCTCGATCTCCAGGCGATAGCTGCCAGGCGTTGCCGTCGTTTCGAGCACGAGCGTCACCCGTTCGTACTCCTCGTCATAGGACATCTCGGTTACCGCGATCGAGCCGGAGGCGGATACCAGACCTGCCGACTTGATGTCGATATCGGCGGTGTTGAGGACGATGGTGTCGGTCGGCGTCGTGATGTCGATGTCGATCCCGACCGATCCGTCGAATCTCAGGGTCTCGAGGTCAGGCTCGAGACGGATGTCGTAGTGGGTGGGTAGGACGTGGCGGGGCAGGCGGAATGGGCTGTCGGACAAGGCAGATCCTCGGGTGAGAAAGAGAGGCGCCATGGTAACTGTCGGCAACATATGCCCGAATGCCGGCCGAACCTCGTGGAGGAGGCCACGTAGTCCTACCCTCGCCGGGATGAGCGAGCGCTCCACAATCCTCGTCTCGGTCAACGGACCCGACCACCCCGGCATCTCCGCCGGTTTGATGGACGTGCTGAGCGCCGGTGGCGCGGAGATCTACGACATCGAGCAAATCGTCGTCAGGGGCAGACTGACGTTGAACATCCTCGTCGGAGTGGCCGCAGAGCAAGCGACGATTCGCGATCTTCTCTTCTTCGGCTGGGAGGCCGGTCTTCATATCGAGTTCGAGGTGGTTGACACCACGCCGTCCTCCCCCAAGAGTCTCTCGATCGTGACGGTCCTCGGAGTCCGTGTCGGCCCGGAAGACTTTGGGGCGGTGGCGACAGCGATCGCCTCAGGCCGAGGCAACATCGAACGCATCTTTCGACTTTCCAGATACCCGATAATGAGCTATGAGCTGACAATCTCGGGGGGAGATATCGACGAGATCAGGGCTGGCCTAGTGGAGGCGGCGTCGGAGAGGCCAATCGACGTTGCGATACAGGTCGAGGGTCTGGAGCGACGGGCCAGGCGAATGGTGGTTCTCGACGTCGACTCCACCCTGATTCAGGAAGAGATAATCAACCTCCTGGCCCGAGAGGCCGGTGTGGAGGGAAAGGTCTCTGCGATTACCGCGGCCGCCATGACAGGCGAAATCGACTTCGAGGGTTCACTCCGTGAAAGGGTATCTCTGCTGGAGGGACTTGACGAGCCGGCTCTCGATCGAGTGTCGGAGGCAATAGCTGTTACCCCTGGCGCTCGGACCTTCATCCGAACGGTGAAGAGGCTTGGCATGAAGACCGCCATCGTTTCGGCCGGGTTCACCCGGTTTGCAGACACTCTTGCCACAGAATTAGGAGTTGACTATTCGTTGTCCAACACTCTCGAGATCGAAGATGGTGTTCTCACCGGTGGCCTCACAGGCGAACTGGTGGATGGACCGCGCAAGGCCGAATTCCTCAGGTCGATAGCCGACGCCGAAGGGATCGCGCTGAGCCAGGTTGTGGCAGTGGGCGATGGTGCCAACGACCTCGACATGCTGGCTGTTGCCGGTCTCGGCATAGCGTTCAACGCCAAACCGATTCTGAAAGAAGGAGCTGACACGTCGGTCTCGGTTCCGTTCTTGGATGCGATCCTGTTCTTGATGGGGATCCGACGAGAGCTTGTCGAGGCGGCGGATGCCGCCGACCCCGATTTCGAGCAGACACCCCTGATGGAGGTCCCCGGCACCCCGCCGGTCTAGTGCACCGACGGAGCACCAGTGGCGCCGGCACGTCGACCCTACCGGCCTACTCGCTCTGCTCGGCCCAGTTGTGGTGGAAGTACTCGCCTCTGGGGTGGTCGGTCCGCTCGAACGTGTGGGCTCCAAACAGGTCACGTTGCGCCTGGATCAGATCGGCCGGGAGACGCTTCGATCGCATCCCGTCGAAGTAGGCCAGGGCACTCGAATAGGCAGGAACCGGGATTCCCGATTGGACGGCGCCTCCGACCACGGCCCGCCACGATTCTTCTGCCGAGCGTAGGGCATCGGCGAAGAACGGCTGCTCGGTGAGGTCGGGAAGGTCGGGCGTCGAGCGGTATCCGGCGGTGATGTCCTGGAGAAATGCCGCCCGAATGATGCAGCCTGCACGCCATAGCGAGGCCACCGAGCCTAGGTCCAGCTCCCACTCGTACTCCGTCGAGGCAGCGTCGAGAAGCCGGAATCCTTGGGCGTAGGAGATGATTTTGGAGGCATAGAGCGCAGCCTCCACCTCCTCGACACCGACGTCTTCGAGCTGAGTGGTCGGGGAGGCATAGATCTTTGCGGAGCGGGCACGCCTAACCGGGTCGGAACTGACGATGCGGGCGTATACAGCCTCGGCTACGAGGGCGGTCGGCTCGGCGAGGTCCATTGAGGCCATCACTGTCCACTTGCCTGTCCCCTTCTGGCCGGCCGCGTCAAGAATCTTGTCGATCAGGGGCTCACCGTTTTCTGTGGTGCGGAGAATGTCGGCTGTGATCTCGATCAGATACGACTGCAGATGACCCTGATTCCATTCCTCGAACACGTCACCGATTTCCTGAGGCGTTAGCCCCAGACCACGACGCATGAGGTCGTAGGCCTCGGCGATCACCTGCATGTCACCGTATTCGATGCCGTTGTGGACCATCTTGACGAAGTGCCCGGCGCCGCCTTCTCCCACCCACTCGCAGCATGGGGCACCATCGGGGGCAATGGCTGCTATGCCTTTCAGCATGGTTTCGACTTGGAGCCACGCCGAGTGATCGCCGCCAGGCATAATCGAGGGACCGTGGCGGGCCCCCTCCTCACCACCGGAGAATCCGACCCCCATGAATCTGATGCCTTGTTCAGCCAGGTCGGCATGCCGAAGCGCGGTGTCGGTGAACCTCGAGTTGCCCCCGTCGAGGATGATGTCTCCGTCCTCGAGCAGTGGGACGAGCTCCCCGATCACCGAGTCGACGGCTGCCCCCGCCTTCACCATGACAAGAACCACGCGAGGTGAGCCGAGTTGGCCCACCAGTTCCTCGAGGGTGGCCGCGGGAGCTATGCCTTTGTTGGCGGCCGGACCGGCCATGAAGTCGTCGGTCACCGAGGTGGTCCGGTTGTACACCGAAACCCGGTTACCGGCATCAGTGAAATTGAGGGCGAGATTGGCTCCCATCACGCCGAGGCCAACTACTCCGATGTCAGAGACTTGGTTCACACCCTGAGGGTATCGCCATCCATCGGATCCGCTTAGCCTTGCCGCACTTTGAGCCAGGTACGTCTAGGTATCGATATCGGTGCTTCCGCCATCAAGGGCGCTGTGGTGGATCTCGAGGATGGTTCCATCGTTGGTGATCGCCTGAGACTCCAGACTCCCCAGCCGGGGACCCCTGGGCAAATCGGAGATGTGGTGGCGAGCCTGGTCAGGGATCTCGCCTACACCGGCCCGATCGGCATCGGTTTTCCGGCGGTGGTAACCAACGACGTGGTATGGACGGCCAACAACGTAGACAGATCCTGGGTTGGCACAGACGCCGGCGAATTGTTCAGATCGAAGACTGGCTCGGAGGTGGTCTTGGTCAACGACGCCGACGCAGCTGCCCTCTGCGAGGCGCGTTACGGGGTGGCGAGAGGTGTCTCCGGTCTCGTGATTATCCTCACCTTCGGTAGCGGTATCGGCAGCGGCCTCCTGGTGAACGGAGAGCTGATCCCCAACGTTGAGCTTGGAAGTCTGGAATTGGAGGGGCACGCCCGGGCCGAATACCACTTCTCCGCCAGGTCGAGGAAGCAGGAGGGGCTCTCGTGGGACGAGTGGGGTGCGAGGACCAGTCGGTACCTCGCCCACGTGAATACCGTTTTCGCTCCGCAATTGATCGCAGTCGGAGGTGGGGTATCTCGAGAGTGGGATCGCTGGCGTGGCAAAATCGACAGTTCCTTGCCTGTGGTACGAACCGAGTTCGTTAACAACGCAGGAATCGTCGGCGCCGCGACACTCGTCGGTTAGCGGAAGAACTCGACGAACTGGTCCGTCATAGGGGACGGAACCCGAACATCGAGAACCGTTCCATGGTCGTCGTGTTTTTCTTCGATGACATCGCCCAAGCGATGGGCGGCTGCCACGACGTCGCCGCGGTCGTAAGGGACTCTCAGTGTGAGAGTCACCATTTGCCGGGCGACCGTCTCGGCCAAAGTCGAGACCAGCTTCTCCAGACCCTGGCCCTGGAGGGCGGAGATACGAACGACACCGGGATAGAGGTTGTCAACACGGTTGAGTTGAACGTCTGACAGGGCATCGACTTTGTTGAACACAAGGAGTTCCGGAATCTCGCTCGCATTTATTTCCTCGAGCACCTCGCGGACCGCGGCAATCTGACCGGCCGGCTGGTCATCGGTGGCGTCAACCAGATGAATCAGGAGGTCGGCCTCACTGGCCTCGGCGAGAGTGGACTGGAACGACTCAATGAGGCCATGGGGGAGTCGTCGCACAAACCCAACGGTGTCGGCGAGCAGGACAGCCTGGTTGTCGGGAAGGTCGAGTCGACGGACGGTTGGGTCGAGGGTGGCAAAAAGGCGATCCTCCACGAGGGCGTTGGCGTTGGTCAGCGCGTTGAGGAGAGTGGACTTGCCGGCATTGGTGTATCCCACGATGGCCACCTGGGGAATGTCGGATTTCCTTCGTTGTTTCCGCTGTGTCTCGCGATGGCCCGCGGCCTTCTTGAGTTCTCTCTCCAGTTTCGAAATTCGCTGCAGGATGCGTCGACGGTCTGTTTCCAACTTGGTTTCACCGGGGCCCCGTGTTCCGATGCCGGCACCCTGTTGGGAAAGGTCCTTTCCCTGACCACGAAGACGCGGGAGGTTGTAACGAAGCAGGGCGAGCTCTACCTGGAGTGCACCGACCTTGGAGGTTGCGTGCTGGGCGAAGATGTCGAGGATCAACGCCTCCCGGTCGACAACGTCGCAGTGGAACGTGTGCTGTAAGTTGCGCTGCTGGGCAGGGGTGAGAGGGTTGTCAAAAACTACAACATCGATATCGAGGGCAGTCGTCAAGTTTGCCAGCTCACTTGCCTTGCCTGATCCGATGTAGGTAGCCGGATCGATGCGCTCGCGCTTGACGAGTTCCCGATCGACCGGGTCGGACCCAGCCGTATCCGTGAGCAACGACAGTTCGTCGAGGGATCGCTCTTCCTCGGCCGAAGTCATACCGGGCAGGTGAACACCAATGAGAAAGGCGCGCTGGATCGCGATATCGAGGTCGGTGACTGTTGCTGTGAGGCGTCGGCCTCGACGGGAAGGTTGTTCTTGAGTCATCAGATGGAAGCCTGTCGGGGGGCTTGATGATTGTCCCCAGTTTTCTGGGATGCGGCGTGATTAATCACTGCATCTTGCGCCGCTGTTTCGGCGACATACCACTAGAGATACTGGCCCTCGTCGCCAACGTGTTCGAGCTCCTCTTCGGCGATGATCTGAGACACCCGGACCGCGATAACAGGCTTGCCACTTGGAGGCCAGATGAATCGCCAGGCGCCAGTAGGGACAGCCCAGAAGCGCTGGCCGGTGAGGACGTCCACGAGGGCAAGCGCGTCGTTTCCGTCCTTTGTCCCGACGGGTACGAGGAGACCGGAGCGTGTGGTGGCATCTTCGGGGGTTTGACCAACGCGCCAGCCACCCATGACCTTGTATCCGTTGTCGTGGAAAATAGGCAGATCTGTTTCGAGCATGTGCCAGTAGATTCTCGCAGGACACTGGGCCAAGGTCGACTTCTGAATGGGCAAAGCTTCCGCCGACCGTCATAGGCGCCGTCGGTTGCCAGTTTCGGAAAGGGGGGGCAAGGGCCGATAGGGTGCGAAGCATGGCCAATAAACCGCGCTTCTCCGAGGCACTCGAGTACCACGAAAAGCCTCGTCCCGGGAAGTTGGAGATTCGCTCCACCAAGCCCACCGCCACCCAGTCCGACCTCAGTCTTGCCTACACGCCCGGGGTCGCTGAACCCTGTCTGGCAATAGCTGACGACCCTGACTCGGTGTTTCGATATACAAACCGGGGCAACCTCGTCGCCGTTGTTTCCAATGGCACTGCCGTTTTGGGCTTGGGAAACATCGGTCCTCTGGCCGGCAAGCCGGTGATGGAGGGAAAAGCGGTGCTCTTCAAACGGTTTGCCGATATCGATGTCTTTGACCTCGAGATCGATGCCCCCGACCCCGAAGACGTGATCCGTTTCTGTGAACTGCTCGCCCCCACGGTCGGTGGAATCAACCTCGAAGACATCAAGGCACCGGAGTGCTTCTACATCGAGGAGACCCTCCGTGAGCGTCTCGACATCCCTGTATTCCATGACGACCAGCACGGCACGGCCATCATCAGCGGGGCTGCCTTCCTCAACGCACTCGAGTTGACCGGGCGCGACATTGCCGAAACGAGCGTCGTGTTCTCCGGAGCCGGAGCAGCAGGTGTGGCTACTGCCCGTTTCTTCATCGAACTCGGTGTGGATCCAGCCAGCATCATCATGACCGACTCCCGGGGTGTGATCCACGATGGGAGGGACGACCTCAACGACATCAAACGCGAGTTCGCGGTGGAGACTGGAGCCAGGACTCTCCACGATGCCATGATGGGCGCAGACGCCTTCGTGGGCGTTTCTGTCGCCGGGATAGTCACCAAGGAAATGGTTCGGTCCATGGCTGACCGGCCCATCGTGTTCGCCCTCGCCAACCCCGATCCCGAAATCTCGTACCCCGATGCCAAGGCAGCCCGAGATGATGTCGTCATGGCCACCGGTCGAAGCGACTATCCGAATCAGGTCAACAATGTTCTCGGCTTCCCCTCCATTTTTCGGGGCGCTCTCGACGTGCGGGCCAGGGGTGTTTCGGAGGGGATGAAAGTCGCCGCCGCCAGGGGTCTGGCCGACCTCGCCCGAGAACCCGTCCCGGATTCGGTGCTGAGTGCCTATGACATGGATCGGCTTTCCTTCGGGTCCGAGTACCTCATCCCCAAGCCTTTCGATCCGAGAGTCCTTTGGACGATTGCTCCGGCTGTGGCCAAGGCTGCGGTTGACGAGGGACTTGCCCGGGCCCCGATCACCGACTTCGACGCCTACCGCGCCCAACTGCATGCCAGGTTCCAGGCGTCTTATGGATTGATCACTTCCATTACCACCCGGGCAATGGAACAGCCCAAACGGGTGGCCTATCCGCACGCCCACGACCTGAGAATCATTCGGGCCGCGAGACGTGTTGCCGATGAGGGAATAGGCAGCCCGATTCTCTTGGGTGACCGGGAGAAGATCGAGTTTCTCGCTGCGGACGCCGGCATCTCCATCGACGGGATGGAGGTCGTCGATCCGGTCTCAGAGGATTCCGACCGTTTGCGGTATGCAGCGGTGCTCGAGGAACTGCGACGTGGAAGAGGTCTGTCACTTCATGAAGCTGAGCGGCTGGTGGCCGATCCGAACATGTATGCGTGTCTCATGGTGCGAGAGGGGGCGGCCGACGCCGTCCTCGGTGGCCTCACCACCTACTATCCGGAGACGATCAGGCCCGCCCTCCAGGTTCTCAAAGTCGAAGAAGGACGGTCGATCGTCTCGTCTGTTTACATGGTCGTTGTTGGAACGGCGCCCTACTTCTTCGCTGACTGTGCTGTGAACATCGAGCCAACTGCCGAACAACTGGCGGAGATCGCAATAGCCGCGACCGAGACAGCGGAGAAGGACTTCCATCGTGACCCACGCGTCGCTTTCATCAGTTACTCGGACTTCGGGTCCGCCGGAGGAGAAGAGCCTGCCAGGGTGCGCAAGGCGTTGGAGCTGTTCAGGAGAGCACGACCGGACGTCCCTGTCGATGGGGAGATGCAGGCCGACTCGGCTGTCGTTAGCGAGTTGCTCGAGCAGAGACGGCCCAGTGGGCCACTTTCCCGGGCTGCCAACGTGCTGGTGTTCCCGAACCTGACCGCCGCCAACGCTTCCTACAAGCTTTTGAACCGACTTGCTGGTGCCGAAGTGATCGGTCCGATCCTCAGCGGACTCTCCAAGACAGTTCACGTCCTCCAGCGTGACGCCTCGGTAAACGACGTGGTCAACATGACCGCCATCGCCGTGGCCGAGGCCCAGCGCCGAGAAAGACGCACCTAATGAATGACGCGTCGCATGTGACATTTGGCCGCGCGGAAGGAGCCAAAAAGGGAGATACCGTGTCTTCGCGCAAGCTGATATCCGCCACCAGGACTACAACTACACCCAAGACTCACACCCTGGTCGACCTCCGACCTAGCTAGGGGCCAGATGTCCCCGTCTCCGATTCGCCGAGATGGGCGCCCACCACCATGGCTGCGGCCAGAAGCACCAGGTTCTTGAGAATGAACTCGCCTTCTACCGTCAGCTTGAGCGGGTTGCCGTCCTGAAAAGTGAGATCGGGTAGCACAAGGAACACCAGGAAAGTGCCGGCCATCTGAAGGGCCAATACCAGGAGCACCGCCCTGATCCACCGGTTCATGGCAAGCCCCAGGCCGACCAGCACTTCAACGACTCCCAGAGCCGGGACGAACCAGTCGGGGTCGACCCAATAAACGGTTGAAGCGACCAGATCAACGACAGGCGAGACGCCAAGGATCTTCAACGCGCCAAACCAGATGAACACGGTCGCCAGTGAGATCCGCAGGGCCGGGACGCCCCACCGCCGAAGATACGGGATGATGATCTCGTCAATCCGCTCGATCAGCGATCTCATGATCTTGATGGTGGCCCCAACGGGGCCACGACCGAAATCACCCCCCTATTCACCCGCTGGCCGACTCGCTACACGTAGCCGTGCCGTTGCAGCCAATGAAGTGAGAAGTAACCCCAGATTGGGGGAAGAAGGAACGTGACCACCCGGTACATAATGGTGGCAGCGAACGCAATGTCCGAGGGTATTCCTGCCGAAACAAGCCCCGCGGTGAGGATGGTCTCTTGAACGCCGACGCCTCCCGGTACGGGGGCAAACCCACCGAGGAGCATGGCGAAGACCACTATCACCAGGGCAGTAGCCAAAGAGATCCCTTCCCCGTAGGCCCGCACCATGAGCCACATCGTGATGCCGAGGACCAGGTTTGTCCCGAAGTTGCTGCCAAACAGCATTATCGCCCGCCGCGGCTCCCGGATGAGGATTCTGAGTGCGCCCCACATCTCCCGAAAGACGGAAAGCACCCGCTCGCGCAGCGACTTGACCAGCCACAGGATGGCCCAGCCGGCGACGATGACCACCGCGATTATGAGAAACACGAGCGCCCAGTCGGCATTGAAGTCGGCCGAAATGCCAAAGTCGGCATCCCCCAACGTGAACGCGATCAACAGGATCGCCGCCTGGACGAGAAAACCGGTGAAGCTATCGAGAGCCGCCTGGGTCATCGCCGTCACCGGCCCCACGCCGAACTTGTGGAGGTAGGCCACATTGGTGGCGATGCGCCCGGCGGCGCTTGGCACGGCAAGGTTGACGAACTGGATAGCGGACTGAAGGACCATTGTGGGTCTCAGCGGAATCGGCACGGTGACGGCAGCCATGAACGATGTGGCACCGGGGAGCAAGAGCGACTGGCCGACGACGAACCCGGCGAGCACCAGGATCCACGTGGCGCTCTGTATCGCTTCCCAGGTGCTCTCGAGATCGATGCCGGCAAGCTGCTGAATCATGAAGTAGACGGCGAAAATGATCAAGCCCGTGGTGACGAGGCTGGTGACGCTGACGCGACGCAACTCGACAGGCTCTGGCTTCTCGACGCCGGTGACGGCCACTACCTCGTCTTGGACCCTCTTCACCAGCTTCTTCGCCTTGTCCGCCGCTTTCCGCGTCGTGCTGCTGATCGCCGGCAACTGCAGATAGTTCACGACCTCGGCGAGCGACTCGTTGCCGAGACCCTGAGATGCCGTTCCGACGGAGCGTTCTGGCCCCACCAACACTGCCAGCGACACGAGCAGTTCGGCCACGTCGGTGCCGATAGCGGCCGGCGTCGCCGTGAGCGAACCTGCCTGAAACCCCGACAGAATGGCACCGGCTCCATCCAGATATACATGCTCCGCGTCGAGCGATCCGTGGGACATGCCGGCCCCGTGGAGGAGGGCAACCTCCCGCCAGAGGGCCACCAACGCCTCGTCTGAAATCGCCTCGGCATCGAGCTCGCCGAGTGAGGTACCACGGTGTTCGGTGACCAGTACGGCGTCGTCCTCACCAGTCGTAGCAGCGAGGAAGATGGCGGGTACAGCGACTCCCCCATCTCTGGCGAGCAACGTGATCAAGGCCTCATGCTCGACCTGCTGAAGCCGCGAAAACGCGAACACCGGCCCAGTGTCCTTGTACCAGAGGAAACGCCATGCCTTGGCGAAAAATTGGGCATCCCGGGCGTCCTGCCCGTACACCTTGATGAGAAGCGGGCCACCGTCGACGTCCTCACCGAGAAGCGAACGCGCCCCCCAGCTCTGGATCGGTGCAGGCGTGAGCTGTCCTACGTGGAGGCCGAGGGCAGCAAGGTCGGCCTGTAAGCGTGACCCCCGCGGATAACCGGCTGACGAGCCGAACAGCACGAGCAGTGCACCTCCTGCGACGAATCCGATGCCGACGCCGCCGAGGGCATCATTTGGCGTTCCCAGCCCGATGCCGAATCCGGAGATGGCCACAAGGACCACCCAAATCCACCCCAGCCTCCGTAGTGGACGCACCAGATGTGGCCCGGCGGCGACTACGACCGCAGTAACGACCGAGACCCGCATGATCGGGAACCGGGCGACGGGAGCGGTGCTCTGGAGCTCTGGCAGCACAATCGGCCATGCGTCTTCGACCAACCGCACCAGAATTAGGGCAACGGCGGCGGCTGCCACCCCGGCAAGGACGAGATCCCTGGCGATGTCCCACCGGGGATGGCGTCTCAGAACGGCGGCAAAGATGACCCAGAGAACGAAAAGGGCGCCCAAACCGTACGACCAGCTGAACCCCTCTTGAGCCCATGATGGCAGGGCCTCGACGACGTTGATGAATTCGTCCTGGATCCGCAGCGTGCGGTTGGCCAGAAGAGCACCGACGATGACGAGAACGATCCCGATCCCGATGAGAGTCGCGTCTCCGGCC
>SMUY01160105.1_pt1 | contig 13835 bp, 13 predicted proteins | sample 2456441 | NCBI WGS metagenome assembly SMUY01 (sample SAMN11095931, study PRJNA526329) | marine sediment metagenome | biome: Marine sediment; feature: Surficial sediment; material: Deep marine sediment; isolation source: Hadal surficial sediment | place: Pacific Ocean | collected 2014-11 | depth...
ATACGTCTCCTTCACGAAACCCACAGGCAGGGCGTCGGGGTTGAAGAAGGTGTCCTTTTTCTGGGGCAGGTAGCGAAACCGGTCGACGTTCTGGTCGCACAGGAACCACCCCGCGTTCTCGCCGTTTCTTTCACACTCAACTTTCTTCAGTCCCGGCTGTTCCAGTACCAGAAAAAAATCGTACGGCAACAGCGCGGAGCCCTGGGTGGTGTTGTAGAACCAGAGACTGTCGGCTTCGTCCCATCCCTGATCCAGGTACTCCGGGACCGCATAGCTTTCCCCAAAGGCCCCGTCCGCGACGGCGATCGCGCCACGATCGGGATCGTCATCCCACCTTTGGTATATTTGGTTTCCGGCCAATAAAATGGCTGCCCCGGCGACAAATCCCAAGAAACTCCACCAAAGTATTTTCGGGCGCCGCTTAAGGAATTTCAGGTGCCGCTTAAGGAACAAGAACAGATAAAAGAGGAACCTGCCGAGCATGATAGAATCCCCCGATTTTCATCCTGCGGTGCAGAAAACCATCATTAGGTGTTTTATCGCGTCAAAATACCCCAGCGAGGGCGTTATCGCAATCACTTCTTCGCGGGTCAGAGGTAAAATCAAAGGTCGCGGCACGACCGCGGGGACCCACTCATCAAGCGGACATTGCCAAGTCCGACTCGATATTCGTCCCACAAAATTGGTCGTGATGACGGGTCGCGACGCCGCGCGGCCTTTGGAATTAACTCGCCGCCGCCCTTTGGGGCCCCAGGAAGCGGGTCGGGTCGACGCTGCGGGTGCCCTTGCGAATCTCGAAATGGAGTTGCGGGGTGGCGACGTTGCCGCTGCTGCCGATGCGCGCGATCGGCTGGCCGCGGGTGACTGTCTGGCCGCGCCGGACCAGGAAGTCCTGGTTATGGGCGTAGGCGGTGATCCAGCCACCGGCGTGCTTGACCAGGATCAAGTTGCCGAAGCCGCGCAGCTCGTTGCCGACATAGGCGACCACGCCGTTGTCGGCGGCACGCACCGGGGCGCCGCGCGGGGCGGCGATGTTGATGCCGTCGTTGTGCAGGCCGTTCTTCTTGCGGCCGTAGCCGGCGATGGTGCGGCCCTGGACCGGCCACAGGAACTTGCCGCCGGCGCGCGGCGGTGGTGCCGGGATCGCGGCCAGGGAACCCGTAGCTGGCGCGGCCGTCACAGCGGTTGCCGGCAGAGCGACCGCCGCCGGCCGGGACGCGGGTAACGCGGCCGGCAGCACCAGGCTCTGGCCGGGCGCGATGGCATAGGGCGCAGCGATGCGGTTGAGGCTGACGATCTGGCTGGGGTCGATGCCGTAGCGGCGCGCGACGCCATAGACCGTATCGCCGGCCTGGACCCGATGGCGGCGCGGGTTGGGCACCCGCAGGACCTGTCCGACCCGCAGCCCGTAGGGCGGCCGGAGGGCGTTGGCGTCGATCACCCCGCGCACCGGCACCGAGAAGCGCCGCGCGACGCCGTAGACCGTGTCCCCGGCCTGGATTCGGTAGTCGACCGCTTTCAGCAGGCCCCCGGTAAGCGCCCGGGCCGGCGCCGCAAGCTCGGCCGTGGCGGGGGCCGTGGCGGGGGCGGTCGGTTTGCGCAGCGGCGGCAGCGATTGGACGGTGATCCGGGCGCCGTCCCGGGGTGCCGAGATGACCGTTTCGCTCAGTTGCCCCCGGGCCGCAACCGGCATGCGCGTCAGGGTCGAGGCGGCCTGGGCCAGGAGGCGCGCCGGCGGCTCGGGCTTGCGCAGCGGGATCGGTGGCGGGTCGGGCCGCGTCACCGAGCTCGTCAGTTGCCCCACGCCGCCAGTCGGGCCGCCGGTTAGGCCGCCGGTCAGGCAGCCGCTCAGGCTTGCGGCCAGCAGCGCCGGAATCACACTACGCCACGCTGCGCATCGGCGCAGCACGGGCCGCCGGTTCAGGGTGTTCATGACCCGCGAAACGTCCTCTCGGTCCCAGTCGTGGCGCCGCGTCGGGGGGCGCGGCAGCGCGGGGGGTGCCCCTTCATGCCAAAGTCGAACGCTTTGGTCCAGCCCGAATTGAAGGATTGTTATTACGCGGCGTCCGAGGGCAGTCCCGCCACCAGGGGCACGAAGCGCACGGAATCCAGGATTTCCTCGCGAATGCCATCCGCCTCCCGGGTCAGGCGCAGCAACGCCTGGTCGCCGCCCTGGCGCCCGACCGGCACCACCATGACGCCGCCGGGCGCGAGCTGCTCGACCAGGGTGGCGGGTATCGTCTCGGCGGCCGCGGTCACGATGATACGGGTGAAGGGCGCCTGCTCGGGCCAGCCCTGGGCGCCGTCGCCGAGCCGGGTGGTGATATTGTGCAGGCGCAGCTTCAGGAACCGGCGCTCGGCCTCGCCGAGCAAATCGCGATGGCGTTCGACGGTGTAGAGCCGCCGGCACAGCCGCGACAGTACCGCCGCCTGGTAGCCGGTGCCGGTGCCGATCTCGAGCACCTTGGTGCGGCGGTCGGTCCCCAGGGCCTGGGTCATCAACGCCACCACGCTGGGCGCGCTCAAGGTCTGGCCACGGCCGATCGGCAGGGTCATGTCCTCGTAGGACTGGTCCTGGAAGCTTTCGGGCACGAAGGCCTCGCGCGGGATGCGCTCGATCGCCGACAGCACGGCGGTGTCGGCGATGCCGGCACGGCGCAACTGCATGATCAGCCGGATCTTGCGCGCCGCGATGGTCACTCGAAAAACCCCGAGAGCTTCTTCAGCGTCGTCTTATGGGTCATGTCCATGTGCAGCGGCGTGACCGCGATGGCGCCTTCCGCGATCGCGGCCAGATCGGTGCCACGGTCCGAGGAGTCGTCGCTCAGGAAGTTGCCGATCCAGAGGTAGGGCCGGCCTGAGGGATCGACCCCTTCATTGATCGTGGTGCCCTCGTCGCGCCGGCCCTGGCGGCAGGGCCGCACGCCCTGGACCTGCTCGGGAGGCAACGGCGGGAAGTTGACGTTGATCAGCAGGTCCCGCGGCCAGGGCAACTCGGCCAGCCGACGCAGGATGCGCGGCCCGAAATGCTCGGCGGTGCGCCAGTCGATACGCCCCTCGCGCGGCCGCATCTGGCTGAAGGCGACCGCCGGCACGCCCAGGATCGCCGCCTCCATGGCTGCCGCCACGGTGCCCGAATAGGTCACGTCCTCGCCCAGATTGGTGCCGTGGTTGATGCCCGAGAGCACCAGGTCCGGCACGCGATCGCGCAGGATGTGGTGGTGCGCGACCAATACGCAGTCGGTCGGGGTGCCGTCCACGGAAAACCGCCGCGGACCTTGTTTGCGGCTGCGCAGGGGCCGGCGCAGAGTCAGCGCGTGGCTGGTCGCGCTCTGCTCGGTTTCCGGCGCCACCACCCAGACGTCCTTGCTGAGCGACCTGGCGATCCGCTCCAGGGTCTTGATTCCCGGCGCGTCGATGCCGTCGTCGTTGGTGACCAGGATTCGGGCGTTCTCGAGGTCGAGCGAGGCTTTAGCCATCGGGGCCGCCAACGGGGCCGCCATGGCCCCCGATATCGCTCATGCCGCCCATGCGCGGGCGCAGGACCTCCGGGATCTCGAACGAACCGTCGGCGCGCTGGTAGTTCTCCATGACCGCGATCAGCGCGCGCCCGACCGCGACGCCCGAGCCGTTGAGGGTGTGGACGAAGCGCATCCCCTTCCCCTGCGCCGGCCGGAAGCGCGCGTTCATGCGCCGGGCCTGGAAGTCCCCGCAGTTGGAGCAGCTGGAGATCTCGCGGTAGGTGTCCTGGCCCGGCAGCCAGACCTCGATGTCGTGGGTCTTGCGCGCGCCGAAGCCCATGTCGCCGGTCGAGAGCACCACCACCCGGTAGCGCAGCCCGAGGCGCTTGAGCACCGCCTCGGCGCAGGAGGTCATGCGCTCCAGCTCCTCCTCGGAGCGCTCCGGATGGGCGATCGAGACCATCTCGACCTTGTCGAACTGATGCTGGCGCAGCATGCCGCGGGTGTCCTTGCCGGCCGCGCCGGCCTCGGAGCGGAAGCACGGCGTGAGCGCGGTGACCCGCAAGGGTAGCGATTTCTCCTCGACGATATCGCCGGCGACCAGGTTGGTCAGCGGCACTTCGGCGGTCGGGATCAGCGAGAAACCATCGGTGGTACGGAACAGGTCCTCGCCGAACTTGGGCAGCTGCCCGGTGCCGAAGAGCGCGGCGTCGCGCACCAGGTAGGGCGGCGCGACCTCGGTGTAGCCGTGCTCCTCGGTGTGCAGCTCGATCATGAACTGGCCGAGCGCCCGGTGCAGGCGTGCCAAGTTCCCGCGCAGCACCGCAAAGCGCGCGCCCGACATCTTGGCTGCGGCCTCGAAGTCGAGCAGGCCGAGCGCCTCGCCCAACTCGAAGTGTTGCTTGGGTTCGAAGTCGAAAGACGGCGCCGCGCCGACCTCGCGCAGGGTGACGTTGGCGCGCTCGTCCGGCCCGTCGGGGACGTCCGGGCCGGGCATATTGGGCAGGCCAGCGAGCAGATCGTCGAGTTCGGCAGCGGCGGCGCGTTCGCTCTCCTCGACCTTGGCCATGGCCTCCTTGAGCGCCGCTACCTCGGCCATCTGGGTGCCGGCATCCTCACCGCGGCGCTTGGCCGCGCCGATCGCCTTGGAGGTTTCGTTGCGTTGGGTCTGGAGTTCCTGGAGCTCGGTCTGAGTGCCGCGCCGCCGGGCGTCGAGCTCGAGCACGTGCGCCGACGCAGGCTCGAGCCCGCGGCGGGCCAAGCCGGCGTCGAAGGCCTCGGGGGTCTCGCGAATCAAACGGATGTCGTGCATGGCGCTCGGGCGACTCGGAATATCGGGGTGGCAACCGGGCCGCCCTTATACGGGCTCATTGCGCCCGCGTCCACGGTCACGGTCAGGACTCGTCGCCCCCATCGTCGGTATCGCCGCCGCCAAACTCGTCCTCGAGCTCGTCCTCGGCTTCGGCCTTCTTCTTCTCGACCAGTTTCGCCATCAGGATCGAAATCTCGTAGAGCACGATGATCGGGATCGCCAGGCTGAGCTGGCTGATCGGGTCGGGCGGCGTGATCACGGCGGCCACGATGAAGACGCCGACGACGGCGTACTTGCGCTTTTCCGCCATGCCCTTGGAGGTCGCCAATCCGACCCGCGCCATGAGCGTCATCAGGATCGGGAGCTGGAAACAGAAGCCGAAGGCGAAGATCAGCTTCATGACCAGCGAGAGGTATTCGGCGACCTTGGCTTCCAACTCGATCGGCAGGGTGCCGTCGCCGCCCATGGTCTCGAAGCTGAGGAAGAAGCTCCAGGCCAAGGGGAACAGTACGAAATAGACCAGCGCGCCGCCCAAGAAGAACAGGACCGGTGAGGCGACCAGGAACGGCGCCAGCGCCATCTTCTCGCTCTTGTACAAGCCCGGCGCCACGAACAGCCACAACTGGGTCAGGAAGATCGGGCTGGAGGCGAAGGCGCCGAAGAAGAAGGCGATCTTGATGTGGGTGAAGAAGACCTCGGTCAGGTCGGTGAAGATCAGCCGCCGCGCTCCGCGCACACTGTCGCGCTCGTTCAGGAGGTCGGCGAGCGGCTGGACCAGGAAATCGAACAGCGCCTGGGCGAAGTAGAAGCAGATCAGGAAGGCGACGAACAGCGCGATGAAGCTGTAGAGCATGCGCTGGCGAAGCTCGATCAGATGATCGAGCAAGGGCATCTTGTGGGCCTCCGAGCCCCCGTTTGCCGTTGTGTCGCTCATCGCGGTCAGGCCCGTTGCTTGGAACCGACGCCGTCCGCGGCGGCCGCGGCCGGTTCAGGCGTCGGTGAGGCCGCCTCCGGCTCGGGCGGCGGCGTCAGGGAATCGGGCGGCGCGATGTTGAGCGGGTGTTCGATCACGGTTGCGCCCTCTGCCGCGCCCGGCTCCTTGACGCCATCGTCCCCCGCGTCGTTCCCTGCCGCGGCCGGCTCCTTGGCCCCATCGTCCCCCGCGTCGGTCCCTGCCGCGCCCGGCTCCTTGACGCCATCGTCCCCCGCGTCGGTCCCTGCCGCGCCCGGCTCCTTGGCGCCATCGTCCCCCGCGACGTCCCCCGCGTCGTTCCCTGCCGCGTCCGGTGCCTCGGCGCGATCGCCGGCATCCTCTTCCGCCGCTTCGCGCGCCATTTCCGCTTCGAGCTCGCTGGCCTCGTCGCGCAGGCCTCCGGTCGGGTCGATGGTCTCCTCGAGCGTCTTGCCGATGTTGAAGGACTTGGCGGACTCGACCGCCTTGCGCGCGTCATCGAGGTCGGCGTCGCGCACCATGTCGTCGATGCCCGACTGGAACTCGCGCGCCATCGAGCGCGCCTTGCGGGTCCACTTGGCCAGGGACCGCATGGCCTTCGGCAGCTCCTTGGGGCCGATGACGACGAGCGCGATGAGCGCGATCACCGCCATCTCGATCCAGCCAACGTCAAACATGGCCGATGTCAAACATGGTCGATGTCACCCATGGTGGGCATCACGGGACGGGGCGCCAGGACGGAGCGCGGGAGCGGAACGGAGCGGAGCCGGAGCGGCCTCAGCCGCTGGCCGCCGCGTCCTTTTCCTTTTCCTCGACCCGTGCCGCGGTGGTCTCCGCCGGCTCGGACTCGACCACCCTCTTGGGCTCGGAAGCGGCTTCGGCCTTGTCTTTGTCCTTGTCCTTGTCCTCTTCCTTCAGGCCCTTCTTGAAGGCGTTCACGCCTTGGCCCATGTCGCGCATCAGCTTGGGAATCTTGCCCCCACCGCCGAACAAAACCAGCACAACCACCAACACGATGAGCCAATGCCAGACACTGAACGTACCCATACCCTGGGTCTCCTAAATATGTGGATAACTGCTTATCGAGGGCGGACTATCGCAAAAAGCCCGCCCTGCCGCAACGCTCCTGGGCACCCGGGATGTCGCTTTCCGCCCAAGGGGTTAATTTCACATTAATGTCACGGGAAATACGAAAACCTGGCTGCGGTCCAACTCGACCTCGAGCACGTGGTTCTCCTCGGGCAGGAAGCGCCCCGGAATACGGGCGTGCAGGTGCAGCTCCCGCTCCGAACCGCTGACCACGCTCAGATGGACCAGGCTGCTGCGCCCCAGCATGCGTGACGCCATGACCCGGGCCAGGCCCGGACGGGGCATGTCGTCCTCCTCGGCCGGCCGTAGATGGAGCCCCTCGGGTCGGATCAGCACCTCGACCGGGGTGCCCTCGTCCAGGTTCCGGGCCGTCACCGAGCCGAAGGGGGTCGCCACCCGGCCGTCCTTGACCGTGCCGTCGAGCCGATTCACGTCGCCGAAGAAGCCAGCCACGAAAGCATCCCGGGGGGCGAAGTAGAGGTCCGTGGGGGCGCCGACTTGGATCAGGCGGCCGGCGCGCATCACCGCCACCCGGTCGGCCATGAACATGGCCTCCTCCGGGTCGTGGGTGACCATCAGTGTGGCGGTGCCGCTTTGCTTGAGCAAGTGGAGCGTTTCGTCGCGGACTTGGTGGCGCAGCTGGACGTCCAACCCCGAGAACGGCTCGTCCAGCAGCATCACCTTGGGCTGGGGCGCCAGCGCCCTGGCCAGGGCCACGCGCTGCTGCTCGCCGCCCGACAGATGGTGCGGATAGGACCCGGCGTGGCCGGCCATGCCGACCTGCGCCAGGACCGCCGAGACGCGGTTGCGGCGCGCCTCCGCCCTCAGGCGGGTCAATCCGAAGGCCACGTTGTCGCGCACGCTCAGGTGCGGGAACAGGGCGAAGTCTTGGAACACCAGGCCGACGTTGCGGGCCTCGGGCGGCAGGTCGATACCGTCGCCCGCGACCACCTTGCCGTCGAGCAGCACCCGGCCTTGTTGCAGCGGCTCGAGGCCGGCGGCGATCCGGAGCACCGTGGTCTTGCCGCACCCCGAGGGGCCGAGCAGACAGACCAACTCTTCCGGCTCCACCGAGAGGTCGAGGTCGTCGGCCGCCACGATCTCGCCGTAGCCGTGAGAGACGTGCTCCAGGGTCAGCGCGCTCATCGCACCCCCGGCCGTCGCTGGTGGGGTTTAGGTTCGATCATGGCGCAAGCTATTGCGAGCCGGGCGCGATAGCAACCGGGCCCACGCGCCGGCGGCCGCGTCGCCTTTCGGTTCAGGACCGGTCCGGGCCGGGCGCGATCGCCGCCTTGATGGGATAGTCGTCTTCCTCGCCGATGGCGGGCGCGGCCTCCTCGGGGCTGGCCACCTCGATGTCCTCGGCGCCACGCCCCGCCGAGACGTTGTCCTCCTCTTCGTCCCCGGCCGGTTCGTCCGGCACCAGGTTCTCGCCGAAATCCACGGCCAGCAGGGTTTCGGGTTCGGCCTCGCCCTCGTCGGGGTCGCGCTCCTCGGCGATCTCGCCGGCCGCCGGCAAGGCGCCACGATTGCCGAGGGCGGTGATCGCCGGCCGGGTGTCGAGCAGACCTGCGGCCTTGAGCTCGGCGACGCCCGGCAGGGCCTCAAGACTCTCGAGGCCGAAGTGGTCCAGGAAGGCTTCGCTGGTACCCCAGGTAACCGGGCGCCCCGGCGTCCGGCGCCGGCCCTTGGGCTTGATCCAGCCCGCCTCCAGCAGCGTGTCCAGGGTGCCCCGGGACAGTGCGACGCCACGAATCTCCTCGATCTCGGCGCGGGTCACGGGCTGGTGGTAGCCGATGATGGCCAGCGTCTCGACCGCCGCGCGCGAAGGTTTGCGTACCACGGCGCGCTCGATCTGCATGAGTCCGGCCAGATCGGGGGCCGTGCGCAAGGCCCAGCGGTTGCCGATCCGGATCAGGTTGACGCCGCGGTTGGCGTAGCGCGAGACCAGTTCAGCGAGCAGTTCCTCGGCATCGGCGCCCTCGGGCAGGTGGCGCTTGATCTGGTCCAGGCCGAGGGGCTCGGCGGAGGCGAAGAACAGCGCCTCGATGAGGCGGAGCAGTTGAAAACGGTCGCTCATGTCGGTTCCGTTTCTTGGTCGTGGCTGGAGCTGGGGTTGGGGCTGCGGCGCAGGTAGATCGGTTCGAAGGGGCCGTCCTGGCGGATCCGCACCCGCCCCTGTTTGGACAATTCGAGGGACGCAGCCAGGGTCGAGGCGATCGCCGAGCGCCACATCAGCACGCCCTGCAGGCCGCCCCGTAGCTCCGGCGGCAGGAAACTGCTCAGGGTCCGCCAGCCCGGCATCTCGCCGAGCAGCCCGGTCAGGCGGGTGAGCGCAGCGTCGACGGAATAGAGATCGGCCGGATCGATGCGCAGCGTCGTGGCCTGGACCCGGGACCGGCTGCGTCCGTAAGCGCTCAGCAACTCGTAGAGGCTGATGTCGTAGGTGGTCTCGGCGACGATCCGCAGCGGCACCGGCTCGCCGCGCGCGAAAATATCGCGGCCCAGGCGCGGCAGCGCCATCAGGCGCGCACCGGCGTCCCGCATGGCCTGCAGGCGCTGGAGTTGATACTTGAGTGCGGCGGCCATCTCGGCGCCGCTCGGCTCCTCGCCCTCCTCGGGTTCGGGCAGCAGCAGACGCGACTTGAGATAGGCCAGCCAAGCCGCCATGACCAGGTAGTCGGCGGCCAGCTCCAGGCGCAGCTTGCGCGCCCGGCTGACGAAATCCAGGTATTGATTGGCGAGCGCCAGGATCGAGATCCGGGTCAGGTCGACCTTCTGGTCGCGGGCCAGCTGCAGCAGCATGTCGATCGGGCCCTCGTAGCCCTCCAGATCGAGCACCAGGGTGCCCGAGCTGTCGGCGTCGGGCGCCCGCTCGTCATCGAACCCGTCGAACTCGTTGGTCTCGCTCACAACATCACCCTCAGGGTCTCCCCGGCCAGCCCCTCGAACAGCGGCCAGAGCCAATCCACCGGCCGCCAAATCAGCCAATAGACCAGGTTCAGATCCAGGCCCACCTGCCGGCCCAACATGGGCAGCAGGAACACCATGCCGATCACGATAAATAGGCCGAAGCGTTCGAGTCGCGCTAGGGGTATAGCGAGCGCGTTGGGCAACAGCCCGACCGCGACCCGGCCGCCGTCCAAGGGCGGTAGCGGCAGCATGTTGAAGATCGCCAGGATCAGGTTGATCAGGACCGCGTGGCAGAGGTTCCAATAGAGCCAGACCGCGAGGGAATCCGGGGCCTTGACCGCAAGCCCGACCAGTAGCGCCGCGATCACCGCCTGAATCAGGTTGCTGCCCGGTCCGGCGGCCGCCACCAGGACCATGTCCCGGCGCGGGTGGCGCAGGCGGTGGAAGGCGACCGGCACCGGCTTGGCCCAGCCGAACAGGAACGGCGCGTGCAGCAGCAGCAGCAGCGCCGGCACCACGATGGTGCCGAAGAGATCGATATGACGCAGCGGATTGAAGGTCACCCGACCCTTCTGATAGGCGGTGTCGTCGCCCAGGCGCCAGGCCACGAAGCCGTGGGCCGCCTCGTGCAAGGTGATCGCGACCAGCACCGGCAGCACCCAGACCGAGGCCTTGTAAAGTACGCTGTCGAAACCCGTATCGATCATGGTTTGAGGCTAACCACGCGCATCCAGGAGCCTCTCGAGCCGGGCCGTGAGCGCCGCCGTATCCACTTCCTCCGGCGCGCTCGGCCGGGCGGTGGCTGCGGTCAGGCGCCGGGTGGCCTCCGCGCTCAGCGCTCCAACGCCGCCCATCGCCGCGGTCATCTCCTCGGCCTTGCCGTTGCAGTGCAGCACCACATCGCAGCCGGCGGCCAAAGATTTCGAGGCGCGGCCCGCAAAATCGCCGCTCAGCGCCGCCATGGAGAGATCGTCGGTGACCAGCACGCCGTCGAAGCCGATGGCGCCGCGGATCACCTCGGCGATCACCGCGTGGGACATGGTCGCCGGGTTGTCCGGGTCGATCGCCGTGTAGACCAGATGGCCGGTCATCGCCCAGGGCGCCCCGGCGAGCGCGACGAAGGGCCGGAAGTCGCTGACCTCCAATTCCGCGCGCGGGGTCTCGACCACCGGCAGCTGGTGGTGGCTGTCGACCCGGGCGCGGCCGTGGCCGGGGATGTGCTTGATCACCGGCAGCACGCCGCCGGCCAGCAGGCCATCGCAGAACGCCCGCCCCAGCTCCGCGACCCGCTCCGGGTCGGCGCCGAAGGCGCGGTCGCCGATCGCGTCGCTGGCGCCGGGCGTCGGCAGATCCAGGACCGGCGCACAGTCGACCGTGATCCCCAGGGCGCGCAGTTCGGCGGCGATCAGACGCGCGTTGAGGTGCACCGCCTGCTCCGCGAGCTCCCGGTCGCGCCCGGCCAGCAGGCCGAAGCGCCCGGCCGCCGGGGCGGCGCGCCACCACGGCGGCTTGAGGCGCGCGACGCGGCCGCCCTCCTGATCGATCAGCACCGGCGCAGAGCCGCGGCCGATCGACTCGCGGAGATCCGCGACCAGAGCGCGGATCTGGTCCGGGCTCTTGCAGTTGCGCGCGAATAGGATGAATCCGAGGGGATTCGAGTGCGCGAAAAATTCGCGTTCCCAATTAGTTAGGGACAGTCCCTCACAGCCAAAGATAACAGCATTCGCGGTCACGGAGCTCAGCGCTTTACCACGAGACAGTCCTGCCCGCGCGCCTTGAGCGCGGTGCAGAGGCCGCGCGCGCCGGCCCGGTCCGCGAAGAACCCGGCCTGGACCCGGTAGAAGATTCCGCGATCGCCGAGGTCGACCTTCTGGATCGCCAGTTCGCGCTGCCCGAGAAGCGCCGGATGCGCTTTCTGCAGGCGCGCCCAGGCCGGCCGCGCGCCGTCCTTCGCCCTGAGCGCGGCAAGCTGGACCACGAAACCGCCGGTCTTGGCGCCGGGCAGGGCCGCGACCTGGGGCGCCGGCTCGCGGGCCGGCGCGGATGGGGCCGCGACTGGCGCCCTGGGGGGGGCCGCGGGAGGTTCGGGGGCGAGCAGCGTCTCGGCCCGGGGCTCCGGCAACACCGGCTCCGGCAGCACCGGCTCCGGCGCGGCTTCGGGTGGGCTGGCGGCGGCGACTTGGGGCCCGACTTGGGGCACGGCGGGGGGCCCGGCGGGCGGCGCGGCGGGCAGCGGGGCCTCCTCGGCCACCGGCATCTGGCTCGGCGGGCCGGCCGCGGTTTGAAGCGGCGGCCCCAGCAGTTCCTCCACCTTGGTGACGGGCTCCACCTGCGGCGCCTCCGCTTGCGGCGCCCCCGTTGGTGCCATCTGCGGCGCTTCCGGCGGCGGCAGCAGGCGCTCGGCCTGCGGCTTTTCCGGGTCCGGCACCACATCGTTCAGCACGGCGACGTCCCGATTGGGCACCTCGATGCCACCGGGACTTTCCGGGCGCGACTTGATCGGCGTGGTGTCCGCCACGATCACCGGGAGGCGCACGGTCTGCAACTGTCCCATGCCCCAGTCGTAGGCGTACCAGAGGACGCCGACGAACACGGCCAGCGCCGTCACGATCGCAGTGTTGGACCGCCACCCGCCGCGCTGCCGCCCACCGTCGTCACCGAGCAGGTCGACCTCGAGGTTGGGGTCGCCGGGGTAAGTGGCGCCGCGCTGCGCGCCCGCCTCCCGCGGGTCCGATTGGTTGGCCGGCTCTTGGCCGCCGGGCGCGGTCCGGTCCTCCGGATCGGCGTGCAGCCGGCCGTCGAACAGGGGTCTCTTGGAAGCCATCATCGCATCTCCTCGACCGGCTCGACGCCCATCACCGCCAGGCCCGAAGCAATGACCTGCGCGATCGCCTGGACCAGTGCCAGGCGCGCGGCGGTCAACTCGGGCTCGTCCTCGAGCAGGAAGCGCAGCCGGGCCTGGTCCTTTCCCTTGGTCCAGAACGCGTGGAACGCGGCTGCCAGATCGTAGAGATAGAACGCGACCCGGTGCGGCTCGTGAGCCACGGCGGCCCCCTCCAGCAAGCGCGGCCACAGCGCCAAGTGTCTTATCAGACCAAGCTCGGCAGGATCCGTCAAGCGGGCCAGGGGGCCGGCCGCCAGCGCCTCGGGGTCCTGGGACACTGTGGCGAAAGCCTGTTCCGCGTGGCGCAACACCGAACGGCAGCGGGCGTGGGCGTACTGGACGTAAAACACCGGGTTATCGCGGCTCTGCTCCAGGACCTTGGCGAGATCGAACTCGAGCGAGGCATCGTTCTTGCGGGTCAGCATAATGAACCGCACGACGTCTTTGCCGACTTCGTCGATGACCTCACGCAGGGTGACGAAGGTGCCGGCACGCTTGGACATCTTGACCGGTTGGCCGGCGCGCAGCAGCGTGACCAGTTGGCACAGCTTGACGTCGAGTTCGACCTCGCCGCCCGAGAGCGCCTTGACCGCCGCTTTCATGCGCTTGACGTAGCCGCCGTGGTCGGCGCCCCAGACGTCGATCAGCGAGGTCGCGCCGCGTTCGATCTTGTCGAGATGATAGGCGATGTCGGGGGCGAAATAAGTCCAGCTGCCGTCCGATTTCTTCAACGGCCGGTCGACGTCGTCGCCGAAATCGCTCGAGCGGAACAGGGTTTGCGGCCGCGGCTCCCAGTCGACGGGCTTCTTGCCCTTGGGCGGCTCGAGCACGCCGGTGTAGATCAGGCCGTTGCGTTCGAGCAACGCCAACGCCTCCTCGACCCGGCCAGCGGCGACCAACGCGCTCTCGGTGGAGAACACCTTCTGGTGCACGCCGAGCGCGGCGAGGTCGTCGCGGATCAGTTCCATCAGCGCATCGATGGCGAAAGCGCGCACGATAGGTAGCCATTCGTCCGATGCGGCATTGACGAATTTTGGACCGAACTTCTTAGCCAGCGCTTCGCCAACAGGAACGAGGTATTCGCCCCGATACTCCAGATCAGTATCCGCTAGAAAGCCTTCGATAACCTCTTCGGAAATTGTATCACCGAGCGCGTCGAGGTATCGCCAGTAAGCTGCGTAAGCAAGCTTGTCGACCTGGGCGCCGGCGTCGTTGATGTAGTAC
>SMUY01289026.1_pt1 | contig 13829 bp, 11 predicted proteins | sample 2456441 | NCBI WGS metagenome assembly SMUY01 (sample SAMN11095931, study PRJNA526329) | marine sediment metagenome | biome: Marine sediment; feature: Surficial sediment; material: Deep marine sediment; isolation source: Hadal surficial sediment | place: Pacific Ocean | collected 2014-11 | depth...
AAGCCCCGTTCGAACACGAAAGGGAGGACCAACCAATGAAACCAATGCTCCGGAGCAGCGTGGCCTTTGCCGGCGCCGTGGCTTGCGCAACTTTGTCCACATCGGCATTTGCACAGACGACCTGCACCTCATACAACGAAGCGCCCATGCTGGCGGACGCCGTTGCCTCTGGCAGCCTTCCGGCGGTGGGTGATCGTCTTCCCGCCGAGCCGATGGTTGTAGAAGTGGCCGAGCAAATTGGCGTCTATGGTGGCACGTTGGTCGATTCAACAGGCGGCAACCGTCTGGCTGAATTCCGGCACTTCGGCTACGAACCGCTTGTGCGCTGGTCCGTCGATGGGTCACAGGTGATCCCGAACGTCGCCAAGAGCTGGGAAGTCTCAGATGACGCCACGACATACACCTTTCATCTGCGCAAAGGCATGAAGTGGTCGGACGGTGAAGACTTTACAGCCGATGACATCGTTTTCTGGTGGGAACACGTCGAGACCAACACCGACATTCAGTCCAAACCGCGGGGTTTCTTTGTGATTGGCGGCGAGCAGGCCACGGTCACCAAGGTTGACGACTACACCGTGCAGTTTTCCTGGTCCAAGCCCAACGGCCTTTTCCTGGAAAACCTGGCGACACCCTACGGCGTGCGTGCCGTGCAGTTCGCAGAGCATTATCACAGCCAGTTCATCAAGGGCCTGAATCCAGACGCTGTTGCAAGCGCGATGGCGGAGGCCGGTGCCACGGAATACACACAGTGGTGGACGGCGACGGTTGGTAGCTATGGCAAGCAATCGGAATACAATAACCCCGATCGCCCGTTCATTCATGCTTGGATCCCGCGCGAACCTTTCCTGGGCAAGGAACGCTTTGGATTCGAGCGCAACCCATATTACTTCAAGGTTGATGCGGACTGTAACCAACTTCCGTATATCGACCATCGCGTATGGGTTCTGGCCGCTAACCCCGAAATCCAGTTGGCAAAGTCACTGACCGGCGAGGTTGATATCAGCCGCATCAACATTTCGACGCCAGCCAACCGCAGTGTGTTTTTCGATAATATGGAACGGGGCGACTATCGTCTGGTCAGCGCGGATTCCGCCGATATGAACGTGGCCCGCTTCAGCTTCCCGGAAAACCATCCCGACGAATTCCGGGCCTCAGTTTACCAGAACAAAGATTTTCGGATCGGGCTGTCGTTGGCGATTGACCGAGAAGAGTTGATCGACGTCATCTTCTTGGGACAGGGTGAACCATACCAGGTCGGGCCAGGTCCGCGCTCTCCGTTTTACAATGAAAAACTTGCAAAACAGTACACCGAATACAATGCCGCACTGGCCGCCCAACACCTTGACCTAGTGCTGCCCGAGAAAGACCGAAATGGCTTCCGCCTGCGCCCGAACGGCGATCGGTTCACGCTGGTTATCGCGGTCAACAAGGACTTCAAGTCCGACTGGGTTGACATGATGGAGCTGATCAAGGGCTATTGGGACGCTGTCGGCGTGAATACCATCGTCGAAGTGCTCTCGGATGCAACTTCCATTGGTCGCCGCGGAGCGGCAGACAATGACATTGGTCTGTGGCTGTCCGAAAATGGCACCGGCCGCCTTCCGCTCCTGCTGTTGGATGAAATGCTCGGCGGCGATGACGATCTTGAGTGGACCAAGTACCACGATACCAATGGCGCGGAAGGCACTGAACCGCCTGCCGACGTTCAGCGCATGTTCGCGCTGAAAGACCTGATCCCACAGCTTGCCGGTGCACAACAGGACGCTGCTATGGCTGAGTTTATCGACCTGCTGGCCGAGAACTTTCCGATCATCGGGATCGCCCTGCCGGCCGGCAACTATCGCGCCGTCAGCAACCGGCTGCGCAATGTGCCCGAACCGCTGATGGAAGGTTGGCTCTATCCCGGTATCTCGCCGGCCAACTTCTCGACTTTCTACATCGAAATAGACAAGCAGTAGGCGAACCGGCAAAGATGAAGCGGGGCCCACGCGGCCCCTCTTCTGACTCTTCAAAAGGCAAATACCAGCCATATGGTTCGATTTCTGGTCAGAAGACTTTCTCTGATGTTGCTCACGGTGTTCGCAATCACCGTGATCTCGTTTTTCGTCATTGTCCTGCCGCCAGGTGATTTCGTGGATCGGCTGGTCCTGGAGGCCAACCAATATGGCGAAGTTTTTGAGGCCCACGAAATAGAAGATCTGCGCCGCCAATACGGTTTGGATCGCAGCGCGGTGGAGCAGTATCTAATCTGGATGCGCAATATCCTTTTCCGCGGCGATTTCGGATTTTCGTTTGGATGGGATGTGCCCGTGTCCGATCTTATCGGCCAGCGGCTTGGGCTTACCACCTTGCTCTCGATTGTTACACTTCTTTTCATCTGGGTCGTGGCGATTCCGATCGGGATCTATTCCGCGGTCCGAAAGTATTCGCTGGGTGACTATGTGGCCACATTCGTGGGCTTCATTGGTCTGGCAATCCCAAATTTCATTCTTGCGCTTGTGCTGCTTTACGTGTCGTTCCGCTACTTCGGGCAAAGTGTCGGGGGGCTGTTTTCACCCGAATATGTAAACGCCCCCTGGTCGTTCGACCGTGTTCTGGATCTGTTGTCACATCTGTGGATCCCGACCATCGTTCTGGGAACCGCCGGAACTGCCGAAGTAATCCGAAAAATCCGCGCCAATTTGCTTGACGAACTGCACCGCCCGTATGTTCTGACCGCGCGCGCCAAGGGGCTCCATGAAACACGGCTGTTGTTGAAGTATCCCGTGCGGCATTCGCTCAATCCCTTTGTGTCGGATCTGAACGATTTGTTCGTCAAGATCATCTCGGGCGAGACCATCGTCGCCGTCGTCCTGGGTCTGCAGACGACCGGACCGCTTCTTCTTCAGGCGCTCAAAGAAGAGGATATGTATCTGGCATCATCCCTGATCATGTTTCTGAGCTTTCTGGCAGTTCTGGGCACTCTGTTTTCGGATCTGTGTCTGATGGCCCTCGATCCCCGAATTCGCCGGCAGGCAAGAGAAGGAGAAATGATGTGAGACAAAGTCTTTCTGCCGCGAGCGCAATAACGACGCCCGCAATTGCCCGACTGGGCGTTCGACCGTGATCGTTGGTGCGGAAAATGCGAGCTACGGCGTGCTCATCTGGCGCCGCTTCATGCGCCATAAGCTGGGTGTGGTCGGTGCGGTCGTGGCCGCCGCGATCTATTTCGTGGCGGCGTTTACCGAGATCTTGGCCCCGCATGCTCAGGGGACCTACACAGCGCGCGACGTTTATGCCCCGCCGCAAGTCGTCAGGTTCTTCGTGGAGGACAAGAACGACGAACGACATTTCCAGCTTCATGTTTTGGGATACCGGTCAAAGATCGACTACAATTCCGGCAAGCGAATCTTTGAGGCCGACGCCCGAAAGGTCATTCCGCTGGGGTTCTGGGTGAAGGGTGACCCGTATAGGTTCTGGGGTTTGTTTGCGTTCGACCGGCATCTGTTTGGACCGGTCAATCCAGGGGATCGGGTCTATCTTTTTGGCGCAGACCGGTTGGGTCGCGACGTGCTGAGCCGGACAATCCATGCCACGCGTGTGTCCATGACCATCGGGCTGGTCGGTGTGGCACTGAGCCTTGTGCTGGGGATTTCGATTGGCGGATTGTCGGGCTACTTCGGCGGTGTCATCGATCTGGCTATCCAGCGATTAATCGAAATCCTGCAGTCAATACCGTCGATCCCGCTCTGGATCGGACTTGCAGCCGCAATCCCGCCCACGGCTCCGCCGTTGCAAACCTATTTCCTGATCACCGTGATCCTGTCGATCATTGGCTGGACGGGGCTGGCGCGCGTGGTCCGCGGTCGCTTCATGGCCCTGAAAGACGAAGACTATATCAAGTCGGCGCGTCTTGATGGGAACAAACCGATGCGGATTATTGGGCGTCACATGGTGCCGAACTTTCTGTCCCATATCGTCGCCGTAACCACACTTGCCATTCCGGGCATGATCATCGCCGAAACATCGCTTAGCTTCCTGGGGATCGGACTACGTCAGCCGGTCGTGAGTTGGGGCGTGCTGCTGCAAGAGGCCCAGAACCTGAAGTCAATCTCGACGGCACCCTGGTTATTCCTGCCCGGCCTCGCTGTGGTGATTGCCGTGTTGGCGCTGAATTTTCTCGGCGATGGATTGCGCGATGCCGGAGACCCTTATGAGCACTGATATGTTGATGTCTGTGCAGGGCTTGTCGGTTTCGTTCATGGAGGAAGATCATCGCCTGCAGGCGCTCAAGGATGTCAGCTTCGACATTCCGAAAAGCAAAACCATCTGTCTGGTCGGCGAGTCGGGATGCGGAAAGTCAGTCACCGCGCGCAGTATCCTGAGAATCCTCGGCCCCAACGCGAGCATCGACCACGGCAAGATCCTCTTCGCAGAGCGTGACGGCTCACAACTGGACATCGTGGGAATAGGCGCGAAATCCCCGGAGCTTCGGCGGCTTCGTGGCAACGATGTGACGATGATCTTTCAAGAGCCAATGACGGCGATTTCTACGTTCTATACGATTGGCAACCAGATAACCGAAGCGCTTCGCCAGCACGAAACCCTATCCAACCATGAGGCGCGGGAACGAGTCATCCAGGTTCTTGAAGCGGTAGGAATGCCCGATCCGGAGGCGCGCCTGAACGCCTATTCCTTTGAACTGTCCGGTGGCCAACGCCAGCGCGCGATGATTGCAATGGCGCTGATTACCAATCCGCGATTGCTGATTGCCGACGAGCCGACCACGGCGCTGGATGTGACGACACAGGCGGTCATCCTCGATCTGATGCGCGACCTTCAAAAACGTTTCGACATGTCGATCCTGTTCATTACCCACGATCTGGGGGTGGTGGCGGAAGTGGCTGACGAAGTGGTCGTCATGTATCTCGGTGAGGTTGTGGAAAGTGGGCCGGTAGAAAAGATCTTCTCGGCGCCCAGGCATCCCTATACGCGGGCACTTCTGTCTGCTGCGCCGCGGTATGGCGGCAGCAGAAATGCCCGGCTTCCGGTCATCCCGGGGATGGTTCCGTCGCTGTTTGAGCGGCCGAAAGGCTGCGCATTTGCCTCGCGCTGCCCTCACATGACAAAGGGACTATGTGATCAGGAGCGCCCGCAGATTGTTGAGGGTCCCACAAACGTGCGCTGTTTTCTTGAACGGGCCGGGGTGCCGGCCGAATTCGAAAAAGACGGGGTTGCCTCCGGTCCGACAGGGCAGATCCTGGAGGGACCGGTCAAAAAAGAGCCGGTGCTGATCGTCGACGGGATATCGAAACGTTTCGAACGCCGCCGCGGCGTTTTTCGCAAGACCATACATACGACCCGCGCGGTATCGGAAGTCAGCTTCGAGCTTCATCAGGGCGAAACCCTGGGGCTGGTCGGGGAATCCGGATGCGGTAAGACCACTCTCGCTCAGACGATTGCCGGGATGATCGATCCCAGCGACGGACGCGTTCAATTGCGGCGTGACGGGCAATGGCAGGATATTTCCCACTTGCCCGAGCGCGAGCGCCGAAAAGTCTGGCAGCACATAAGGTTCGTGTTCCAGGACCCATTTGCCTCTCTTAACCCACGGATGACGGTCTTTGAAATCGTATCAGAGCCGCTGCGCGTGGGGCCGGCCAGGATCACGAACCGGACGGAAATGCAGCAGCGGGTCTATGACTTGCTTGAACGTGTGGGTCTGGATCCTGCGCAAAGCGATCGTTACCCTCATGCGTTTTCCGGCGGTCAGCGGCAACGGATCGGGATTGCCCGCGCACTGGCGCCGCGACCGCGCATTGTGATTGCCGACGAGCCGGTCTCGGCGCTCGATGTTTCGGTTCAGGCGCAAATCCTGAACCTCTTTCAGGATCTGCAGCAGGAATTCGGCCTGACCTACCTTTTCGTGTCCCACGACCTGAACGTGGTGTCGAATATCTCGGACCGCGTGGCGGTGATGTATGCGGGCCGTATCGTGGAATTGGCGGAAACCGACCAGATTTATAACGCCCCCCGGCATCCCTATACGTCGGCTTTGCTGGGCGCGGTGCTGATTCCGGAACTTGATGCACACAAGGGGTCACGGGAAGCCCTGCAAGGCCAGCCGCCGAACCCCGCAAACCTGCCGCCCGGTTGCGCTTTTTCAGAGCGTTGTGTCTTTGCGACCGACATATGCCGACGGTCGCTTCCATTGCTCGAACCTGACGGGAACGGTCGGTTGACTGCCTGTCACAGAAGGGATGAGATTTCCTTGCCGGGGATTCGGGCCAATGTCTAGGTGGCACGGAACGGACCTGCCGATTGCCAAGAGGAGAGCACGTGCACCAGGTTTTTGAGGGCCAACTCACGCTGGATCACATGGCGACCCATGTGCCGTATCGTTTTGATGTGCCCGAAGATGTGGGGACCTTGCGGCTGGATTTTACCTTTGCGCCCCGGCACCCCGGTGTCGGCGATATCGCCCATCAGCTCAGTATCTCGGTTTACGGTCCAGGCGGAGCCCGGGGAACACGGCACAACAATGCCGATCAGAGCCCCGTGATTTCACGAAGCTGGGCCTCGCCGGGATATCTGGCGGGTCCGATCGAAGCCGGGGAATGGGTCGTCGAGATCGATGTGCACCGCATCCTGCCCCCGGGCGATGTCACTTACCGCATCGAGGTTGTCTGCGAAGCCGAAGAGTGCGAGGTGCCGCCCGTCACGCTCGCGCCCGAACTGCCGCGCAAACCGAAGCGGCGGGGGCCGGGTTGGTATACCGGCGATCTGCACGGGCATACATTTCATTCCGATGGCGATTTCAGCCCGGCTGAGTATCTGCAAACAGCCCATCAGCGCGGCTATGATTTCGTTGCCCTGACCGATCACAATACGTTTTCGGCTGTGCCGCAAGTCCGGCGCTTGGCCGAAAACTGGATAAATGTGATCGGGGGCGTGGAACTCACCACATTCAATGGACATGCCTTGGTGCTGGGGCTTGAGGGCTGGTCCGAATGGCGTGTGAAAGACGGCACCACGATGAGCGGTATTGCCCGGGCAGTACACGAGCGCGGCGGGATCTATGTGATTGCTCATCCAAAAAGCGAAGGGCACCCTTTTTGCGCCGGCTGCCGCTGGGCCTTTTCGGATATGCTCCCGGGCCCAGCGCGCCATGTCGAAATCTGGAACAGAGCATGGATCGAGCGAACCCATAACGAAGGCGCGGTTCAGATGTTCTACAAATGGCTGGACGCCGGCTGCCGCATGGTGGCAACGGCGGGAACCGACACTCACCGCCCTGTCCCTTTCGACCACAGGATACCTGCTAACCGCGTTTATGCCGAGGACAACACACCCGAGGCGATTTTGTCCGCTCTACGCCGCGGCCACAGCTTTGTCACCTGCGGCCCGGATCTCGTGCTGGGCGCAGAAACCGCCGCTGGCACCATGGCCGGAATGGGCGATGTCGTCGCCGCCGGCCCACTGCGCCTGACCTGCGGCTGTCAGGTTGGAGAGATCGGGAACGATTTGAGCGATCTCGCGCTTTGCCTGATCCGGCAGGGGCAAGAGGTCGAAAGGTGGCCATGCGGGCAGGGCTTGGATACCGTCGTTGAAACGCAGGCAGAGCCCGGATGCTGGTTTGTTTTGGAACTGCGTGACCGAAACGGCGAGCTGTATGGCCTTACCAACCCGATCTTTGTGGGACAAGAGGGCGACCCCTGGCACTGATCAAACGGAACCGAATACGGTTGTGGGCAGGGTCTGACGGCTTCGCAACCAAGCGCTGCGGGGACTGACACATGGAACCCACAATCCTCGTACCCGGGCAGGTATCGGAAATCAACATCACGGTTACGCCGGCGGATAAAGCTAACACCCCGTTTCTGGACATCCCGTTTCAGCTTCCGGCCGGCGTTACCCGGCTCGACGTAAGTTTCGACTACACCCGGGGCAATGATTGCGCGCTCGATATTGGCATTCTGGACAGTCGGGCCACGGATTATCCGACCCGAACCGGGTTTCGAGGCTGGAGCGGCAGCGCCCGGAACGCGTTCTTTGTCGCCACCGATGCAGCGACGCCGGGATATTACGCGGGACCGATGCCGGGTGGTGTGTGGAAGCTACTGCTGGGGATGTATCGGGTGCCTGAAAGCGGCGTAGCGGTGCGCTTGGCGCTAGTGGCGGATGCAGCCCCGCGAGGAGCCTTTGCGGCGTCGAGACCAGCCACGCCGCGCCGGGAACAGCCGGGTTGGTATCGCGGCGACCTGCATTGCCACACCTACCACAGCGACGCTAAGGGCGCACCAGAATTGCTGGCAGAAAACGCGCGTCGCCAGGGGCTCGATTTCCTCGCAGTCACGGATCACAACACGACATCACAATGGCAGTATTTCGGACCGCGAAGTTCTGAAGAGCTGGTGTTTCTTCCCGGAATGGAAGTGACCACCTATCGCGGCCACGCCAATATCTTCGGCCTTGCCGAATGGATCGATTTTCGCCTTGGCGGCAGCGCCGACCTGGACGCTTTGAAGGGCGAGGTGCGCCGGCAGGGCGCACTGCTTTCGGTCAACCATGACAAGGAACCTCTGCCCTGGGACTACGACTATCCCGACATGGATTGCATGGAGGTGTTCCACGGCCACTGGTTGACCAGCAATGACGGCATTCTGGAACGTTATGATCGTTTACTGGCCGAAGGGCGGCGGATATCGCTGATCGGCGGCAGCGACTACCACCAGCCCGCCGAGTTGCAACCGCCCGGGCCGGTTGGGCTGGGCAGGCCGACCACGGTGATATGGTTGCCTTTTCTGGATGCCGGGTCTGTCCTTGAAAGCCTGAGGGCCGGTCACTGTTACGTCACCGAGTCCCCGACCGGACCGCATCTTTCCTTCATGGCAAACGGACTCCCGATGGGCAGTGTAGTTCCCGAAGGTGGGAGCATCGATATTGGGTTCGAGGTGAAAGGCGCGGCCGGTGACCGTCTGGTCTGGGTCAGCGAAGATGGCCCTATCGCCGATATGGTCATTCCCGCCGATGAATGGCAGCAGACCATCGACCTGCCGGCGCCGAACAGGTTCCTGCGCGCCGAAATCGTTGCCGATGCCAGCCGGGCGTCATTAGTCGAGGATCTTGTGGACTGGTGCGCAGGAAAGCCCGAACTTCTCCGTGCCGGGCAATCGCTGAGCGATCCCCCGCCCATTCGCCGCGCGCTATCCAACCCCGTCTATTTTGGCGCTCCGGGACAACCTGTTCCCTGAACCTTGCCAGGAAAACTCCGAACAAATGATCAGGATCACAGCAGAATGGCATTCAGCATCTTTTCCCTGAACCTCTGGAATCTGAACCAGAATTTCCGTGACCGAATGCAGCGGCTGGACGAATATATGTCCGAGGCCCGGCCGGATATCGTTTGCCTGCAGGAGGTATCGCCGATCACGTCCGCAGGTCGCCCGCAATCGGATCTTGTTTGCACTTTACGTCCGGAAATGACGCGCCTTTATTCCTCGCAATACCGGTGGGATGAAAGGGAAGAGGGGCTTGCCACCTTGTCGACCCTTCCTTTGGTGTCATTCGAAAGCTTCATGCTGCCAGCGGCGAAAGGTGATGGACTCAGAAGGCTGCAAATCGCTGCATTTGATTACCGCGGGCAAAGGATGCTGGTGGCCAACACCCACCTTGCGTTTCGCCACGAACAGCACGACGAGCGCCTGGCGCAATGCGAGACGATCATCTCCCATTTGACAGCGGCTTCTGTCTATCACCAGACGGACGCGATCATTCTGGTCGGTGATTTCAATACAACGCCCGCGTCGCCCCCGATTACAAGTATCAAGGGCAGCCAGCTTGGGCTTCGGGATCTGTTTGAGGGAACCGAACTACGCCGCACCCGCAACACCTATCCCGATACCGGCAGCTATTTTGACGGCGACGCCGCATCTGTCAGGTGGATCGATTATGTCTTCGTGACGGACCGGTTTGAGGTGCTGTCATCAGGATTGGCAATGGACGGGCGGACAGGTGGCTATGTGTCCGATCATGTGGCGCTTGAGGCAAGATTAGAACTATCGGCCCAAGGGCCTGCCACCAAACCGGCAGGCGAATAGCGGTATGCACGGTCCAACCAGCGAATATGGAGTGGTATCAATGGGTCAAAAACCAAAGATCGAGTATGTCGGAGACGTGCTGCAACACGAGGCCCTTTCAAACACCCATATCGTGCTGATGGACATTGAACCAAATCACCCGGCATTCGCTGAATGGTTCGAAATTGTGGCTGCTTGATCTGGGATTACGCCGGCCTAATTGATTCACGAGTTGACAAAGCCTGTCAGACACGAATTGGGTTGTTATTGTTCATTGGCGCCCACTCTGAAAAGAGCCGCTGCGCCGATCGCGCCGCCATATTTTGGTATGGCACTTTTTAAGATTGGAAGTGAGCTGCAATCACGCGCCCAAATGTGTGGCCGTATTTTCTGTTCCAGAATTGCAAAGAGTTTTGGCGCCGTGCCAAGACCGCCGCCAATAATAACTGCGTGGGGATCGAAAATATTGACCAACTGGCCGAGGTAACTGCTCAACGCCGATGTCGCCTGATCCACAAGCAACTTCGCAGCGCCGCCGCAATCATCATTGACTAAACTGCGGGCATCAGTAACTTCGTCTGTTCGATTGCGGAAGGTTTCTGCTAGCCCGCGGCCTGATGCGAAAGCTTCAAGGTTGAATGCACTTTGCGCTCCACAGGCAGAACAGACCGCCAGAATATCGCTTGATCCGAAATGGATAGCATAGCCGTTTGCCCCGCGATGAATTTGACCATCTTTACTGAAAGCAAATGAAAGCCCTGATCCAATTGTCACAAAAACAAAACTTGGATAATTCTTTCCATGACCAAAGTGGTGCTCGGCCAGGGCAGCGGTTCGCGCGTCGCTTTCCAAAATTACGACGCCAAATTCGGAAAGCCGTTCGGTTATGCTGCGCTTGTCCCAGTTAAAATTCCAATTGCTTTTGATGACACCCTCATTGTTCACAAGTTCCGGGATGCCTATTCCGATTCCCAATATCTGAATGTCAATTTTCTGAAGTCGATCAAGCAAGCTTTTTATCATGCCGATAAGGCGTTCCAAAACCCGCGCACCGCCGTCCTGGCGCCGCGTTGGGATTTTGTCGTGCATTAAAATTGAACCTGTGCTGATATCGACCGCAGCGGCAGCGATTTTGGTACCGCCGACATCCACCCCGATTGCGACCTGTCGCTTCATACTGTGGCCCAGCCGGCAGCCAGATGATCGGCAAATAATACTGCGTTCCGGCATTCAACAATGATGCTTGCGGGCCAGTCAGGATCGTAACATGTCGCCTGGCTTATGTGCTCATAGGCAAGTTGTTTATCCACTCCGGACAGGATCATCACCGCGGACTTGGCTTGCGATGCGATTGTGTCGATACCGACTGTGACGCCATAGCCTGGGACGTCATCCAGTGACCGGAATTCCGGGAATGTTTTCAGATTGTCCTTGCGGGTCGGTTCGGAAAGCTCAGCAACGTAGGATCGGCTGATCCGCGCGCTGCCGCGTGGGTTGAATGCAACATGGCCATCGCTGGCACCAGAAGCGAGGATAAAAAGATCAATGCCACCAGCCGCCTCGATCCGTACATCATACTCCGCAGGCGTGTTCGGATCGGGAAACCAGATATTTTCGGGCGGCAGTTGACGAGTTTTGGGTAAGGTCGCGTTAAACCCACCCGCAATGTCATGGGCCGCAAACCGGCGACAGCTGAAATGGCATTCGCGGTCAACAAAGTCGAACAAAGAAGGCGTGCCGGTCACGTAGTCATCCATCATCACGAGGATCAGGCCGCGAAGATCTGCCCTGGAATTGGAAATCATAGCCGCGAGCGCTTTGTACGTGCGTTTAGGGCTGCGCCCGCTCGGGCACCCAAGCAGGTATTTCTTGCCCTTGCGTTGTGCGCCCAGAAATTGCGCGAATATGATACCCGCGAGAGCAATACCGAGGTCATCCTCTGTCTCATGAATGCTGATGCGCAATACGAAGGTCTCTTCCTAGCTGCTGCTGTATGCCCTTACTTTTTTAGCACGATGTCGGGCGATGGGTTCATGTTTGCGTAAAGCGGCAATGCCGCTGTAGTAATCACGCCCACCGAGGCACTGTCACGTTAACTCAAGCAGGTCCATGTCACCGATTTTTTTGACGATTACGCAACAACGATTTCATTCCACGCTACATATGCTGCGGCACGCGTTTGATGGAGCGTTCGCCGCGAGACCAGATGACGCTGCAAATTGAAATGGTTGTAGATGGCATCGTGTACGGACGTAAAGCGTTGCATTGATCCGGGTGATTTGAACCGCCCCATTCGACGTTCTCGTCTGCGCGTCGGCTGATGTGAAACCTCGGCTCGATTGTTCGATCGACCGCCCGTGACGTGGATGTGGGACAGCCCCAAGTCACGCAGGGCAGCCGAATATGAGCCCAGTTTGTCGGTGACGATTTAATCCGGAATGCATCCCTGCTTTTTCAGTAGTTTCCGCATAAGTTTAAGGGCCACGCGTTTGTTTCGGCGAGATTGGGCCAGGACTTCAAGAACCTCACCTTCATCGTCTACGGCCCGCCACAGATAAGTCCGTTTGCCGCCGAAGCTTGCTCAATGGCGGTACCCCTTCCCTCGGGATCTGACGGTTTCAAGAGAGGAGAAATCTCCGGCTGGGATGGTGTGACCGCTGGGGAACGGCGGCCCTGGCTCGGCGCCAATCAGGCTTCGCACCCGATCCGTTTGGTAGTAACAATCGTAAATGCGGAACACCAAGCTGTTGAACACCTGGGCTTCGGTCCGGGCAAAATTCCGAACCAGGGCGACGCGCGCTGGCAGCGTCTGATCGGGAAAGTTGTCATCGATTTGACCCAGTATTCCCGTCAGAACCGGCAGAAACTCTTTCGCCTGCGCCTGCAGATAGGATAGGAAATCCATCTCACTGGCGCTGGGCATGGTGCCATCCTCGCTGGCTGGCAAAACGGTGTCCAGAAGCGCTGACAAGCAACTTAATTGTGCGTCGTTCGGTGCCTGAATCGCTGCTGAATTTTCGGTTTTCATGCCATTGGCTGCCTTAGTTATCAAACAGATTTACGAGATTTTTCTTGATCTTATCGCCGATGTAGAGCGCCAGCGCCTGGATGGTGCTGGTTGGATTGACGCCGCCCGCCGTGACGAAAATACTGCCGTCGACGATAAACATATTCTTCACGTCGTGACTGCGTCCCCACGAATTCACAACCGAACTGGCCGGATCGTTTCCCATCCGTGCAGTGCCCAGAAGATGCCAGCCACCGGCGCGCAAAAGATCAGTCGTGAGAATTTCGCTGGCACCTGCCGCACGCATCACTTCTTCTCCGCGCGCTAAACCATGGGCCAGCATCCTGCGGCTGTTGTCGCTGAGGCGGTAAGTGATTTTCGGCGCCGGGATACCGTTGGAATCGACCAGTTTCGGATCAAGCGTGACCCGATTACATTCTTCGGGCAGATCCTCACAAACCGCGAGAATGTTGACCGTGTGATCAAAGCGTTGGTGGAATTTCTCGTGATGTCCCGGACCCCAGGGGATATCGCCGGTCTTAAACCCCTGCATTGCCGTCGCCAGCGGTCCGCCTGAACCACGCACAACCTGCATCGTGTAGCCGCGAACAAAATCCCTGTCCGGATCCGTTTCGTAAAATTCCTTGCTCAAAATGCAACTGCCTTGCGGTCCCTTGTGCGTGTCCAGCCGTTCTTCAAACACGCCGCGAACAACACTAACGGGATGAAACATCAAGTTCTTGCCGACTTGACCACTGCTGTTG
>SMUY01279517.1_pt1 | contig 13817 bp, 16 predicted proteins | sample 2456441 | NCBI WGS metagenome assembly SMUY01 (sample SAMN11095931, study PRJNA526329) | marine sediment metagenome | biome: Marine sediment; feature: Surficial sediment; material: Deep marine sediment; isolation source: Hadal surficial sediment | place: Pacific Ocean | collected 2014-11 | depth...
AAGGAAATTCCGACGGTTTACCCGCCGGTCAGCCAGCTGACGTTCCTCGGCCTCTACGCGATCAAAGGCTCGGTGCTGACCTTCAAGGCGGGCTTATTGCTGTTTGAAGCCTTGATGGTCTTCGTGCTTGCCTTTATCCTGAAATCCCTGCAGATCAATCAGACGCGTCTGCTCATTTACCTCTGGAACCCACTGCCCATCGTTGAAATTGCCGGCAGCGGCCATGCCGACATCATCGGCGTCTTTTTCCTGGTGGCAGCATTGTACCTGATGACGCAAAAAAAATGGGTTGGCGCCACGGTCCTGCTGGCTTTTTCATTCCTGACAAAATTCATCGCGGTCATTCTGCTGCCCGTGCTTACCCTGGTAAAAAAGCGCCGCAAGATCGTCATTCCGCTGGTTTTTCTTATTGTGGTGGTGCTGTTCTATTTGCCGTATGCCGATGTTGGCGCGCAGCTTTTCAGCGGACTTTCAACTTACTCGGCCAAGTGGGAATTCAATGGCTCGGCATTCCCGCTAATATCTCATCTGCTTGAAAAAACCGTGCCGGAACAGTGGGTGGTCAAATGGATGATCCAGCCTTTCGGTATGACAAGGACTCCAGAGACGCTGATAACCAGAACGCACGACCTGGCCTCAGCAGTTACAAAGGGTCTGATCACCATTTTTTTTGCAGCCGTGGCTTTGTACTACTTCAGGCGGTTGAGTGACGACCTTCGGGCGGGAGGCGAGATCTGGTTCTTCAGGCTAACCGTGCTGCTCTACGGTGCCTTCTTGATCCTTAATGCGACGGTGCATCCGTGGTATTTGTGCTGGATTGTACCGCTGTTGGCGGTAACGCCAAACCGCGCCTGGCTGTTGCTGACAGGGTTGATCGCTTTGTCATACTGGGTTCTGGTGGATTATGCAAGGACGGGAATATGGCAGGAATCCCTGGCGATCAAATACCTGGAATACCTGCCGTTTTATACGCTGCTAATCCTCGATGCAGTACGAACAAAATACAGGAAGCCGGCAGAACCATTATAAAAGAATTCCGGCAATCGTAGCGGTTAGCCACGAGGCCAATGCTCCGCCAATCATAGCCTTGAGGCCAATCCTGGCCAGGTCTTGCCTTCGCCCCGGCGCGATACTGCCAATCCCGCCAATTTGAATAGCGATAGAGCTGAAGTTCGCAAAGCCGCACAACGCGTAGGTGCCGATGATGAATGATCTGGGAGATAGCGTCTCCTTCAAATTTCCGAGCTCGACAAAGGCAACGAACTCGTTCAGCGAAACCTTGGTGCCGAGAAGATAGCCAAAATTCAGAACATCGCCCATCTCAACGCCCATCACCAGGGCGAGCGGCGCGAAGGCAAAACCCAGCAGCTTCTTCAAACCAAGTTCCTCAAACCCGAACAGGCTACTGAACTGTATCACGCCATAGTCCAGCAAATGAATCAGCGCATAAAAGGCCAGCAGCATGGCCCCGACATTCAAGGCGAGCTTCAGACCGTCGGCAGCGCCGTTGGCAGCAGCGTCCACCACGTTCACAGAAGTCTTTTCCACGCTAATCTCAGCGGCATCTTTGGTTGCGGACTCCTGAGTTTCCGGAAAAATAATTTTTGCCATCACCAGCGCAGCGGGTGCGGACATCACACTGGCAGCCATCAGGTGGCCGGCATCTGCCCCGAAACGCACATAGGCAGCCATAACCCCGCCAGCGATGGTGGCAAAACCTCCGGTCATAACGGCCATCAATTCAGACATGGTCATCTGAGCGATAAATGGTTTCACCACAAGGGGTGCTTCTGTTTGACCAACAAAAATATTGGAGGCAACAGATATGCTTTCAGCGCCACTGGTGCGCATGGTTTTCTCCATAACCCAAGCCACACCTTTTACCAGTTTTTGCATAATGCCCACATGGTATAAAATCGACATAAGGGAGGCAAAGAAAATAATGGTCGGCAAGACGTGCATCGCAAAGGAAATCCCGATGTCCACAAAACTCTGAGTATTCGGATCCCATATTTGATAGGGTCCGGGCATTTTGAGGCCTTTTACAATGCCTGATTCTCCGAGGTAAAGGTTGCCAAACAGGAATTGCGCCCCGACATCAGTAAAGCTTAACAGCTTCATGACGCCCGCCCTGCCATAGACAAAAACCGCCTGGCCGGCTGCGGTTTTTAGAATGAGGACGGCAAAAATCAATTGCAGCAGCAGCCCCCAGCCAACCACGCGGTAGTTGATCTGCCGTTTGTTGTTGGACAGCAGCCAGGCAATTCCCAGCAGGACAAAACATCCGAATATACCGATTAGACGTTCCATGCAATTCCTCCCCGGTTTGTGTAACTCAGCTATTCGTCAGGTGGTTGGTAGCAGTTTCGACAACGCGCTTCGTAAATGTCTTTGGCTCCGACGACAACTCGATCCTTGGCAGCGCTGACTCGCTGTGTCTTGTTGGCGGGATTTCCACAAACGACACATATCGCCAGCGTTTTCGTGACGTACTCAGCGATGGCCATGATCTGCGGCATGGGCTCAAACGGTACGCCGCGGTAGTCCTGATCCAAGCCTGCCACGATCACACGTTTTCCCTGAGTCGCGAGTTCCTCGCATACGTGAACAATCTCGGGGCCAAAAAACTGCCCTTCGTCGATGGCCACAACCTTCGCGTCATGTGATTTCTCCAGAATTTCAGAGGCGTCTTTTACAGGAACGGAAGGAATGCGCTGTTCACTGTGTGAAACAAGGTGGTCATCGGAGTAACGCCTGTCGATTTGTGGCTTAAAAATGGCAACTTTTTGGCGAGCAATCTCGGCCCGGCGCAACCTGCGGATCATCTCCTCGGTCTTGCCGCTGAACATGCTGCCCACGATCACCTCTATCCAGCCTAAATCCTTGCTGACTACATTAAGCATCGGTCATTGCTCCTCACTACGAATGATGGTCTCTATTCTCTCTCCCTGAGCAGCGCTTCGATTTTCGTCTTGATCAGATCGACTGCCACTTTGTTGTAGCCACCCTCAGGGATGATCAAGTCGGCGTATCGTTTCGATGGTTCAACGAACTGCAGGTGCATCGGCCGGACACTCTCCTCATACTGTTGAATCACCGTCTCCATGGTTCGCCCACGCTCCAGAATATCCCGCCGCAGTCGGCGCAGCAGCCGGATGTCGGGGTCCGTGTCGACATAAATTTTGATGTCCATAAGTTCCCGCAGGTCGGGATTATCAAGAATCAAAATGCCTTCGAGAACGATGATCAAATGCGGCCCGATCTCCACATACTCGTCCTTGCGCGTGTGCGTCACGAAATCATAGATGGGCTGCCGAATGCTTTCGCCTCGCAGCAGCGCCATGAGCTGCGCAATCAACAGTTCCGAGTCGATGGCAGCCGGGTGATCAAAATTCTGTGAGTGCCGTTCTGCTTCGGAAAGGCGACTCAGATCTTTATAATAAGAATCCTGGCACAGCCTCACAACTTTGTCAGAACCAAGATCTGAGTAAATATTTTTTGCGACCAGCGTTTTGCCGGAGCCGGAGCCGCCGGCAATACCGATTAAGATGCCTCTTTCAGTCATTTCGTTTCGATTAGCCTGTCTCCCGGTGCCGCAAGAAATCGTGGCCGAACGCCTCGGGCAGCAGTTCAGCGATGGTGGTCTCTTTTGTCTTTCCAGAAGAACTGAGTAGAATGACTTTAAGCTCTGGCGCGAAATCTGCCAGAACCTGGCGACAGGCGCCGCAGGGCGGGCAAAATTCCTTCGTATCCGCAGTGACAACGATCCTGATGAAATCTCTGACACCCTCCGAAATCGCCTTGAAGAGCGCGACCCGCTCGGCACAGATGGTCAGGCCATAGGAGGACGACTCAATATTGCAGCCGGCATAGATCTCGCCGGTCTTTGCCTGTAGTGCCGCTCCAACCTTGAACTTCGAGTACGGGGCAAAGGCGCGTTCGCGGGCTTCCTCAGCCCGTTTTATCAATCCGGAAAGCTCCAGGTCACTCACTTTCACAATGCCTTGTCTGGGTAAAAAAAATCCGAGAGAACACTCTCGGATTTCGTTTGTTGTAAAAAAATATGCTGCGGTTGAGCAATCAAAGTGAGTCCGTCAGATTTTGTCAGCGTTAGCCGCTAAAACGGCAAATCGTCTTCGTCTGTCATTGCTGGCGGCGCGGGTTCTGAGCTCTCCGGTGCGGTTGACGGTGGCGCTTCCTGTGAACCGCCACCACTCTCAACTCTTGTGTCTACAAAAGTGATGGAGTCGCCGACCACTTCGGTCATGTAACGTTTGTTGCCGTCTTTGTCGTCCCACGAACGTGTTTGTAATCGCCCCTCGACATACAATCGGCTGCCCTTCTTGAGGTACTCGCTGGCCAGCTCGGCCTGCTTGTGCCACAGCACGATCCGGTGCCACTCGGTCCTTTCCTTCTTGTTGCCCTCCTTGTCCTTCCAGACTTCATTGGTTGCGAGGCCAAAGTTAGCAACGGCAGCGCCGCTCGGTGTATACTTCAACTCTGGATCCTGACCCAACCGGCCAAGCAAAATGACTTTGTTGACGGTACCCCTTCCAGTAGCCATGTCACGTCCTCCTTACACGTTAACAAAAGTTAGTTAGAAAATGTTTTTCTATCGTAACAAATAAAAGCTACTTTGTCAAGTACTTTTTCTGGATGGCTGAACAGACCCTGCGACGATCCTGCGTTGATTTCAACTGGGCATTGTGCGGCTGTCAAATCCGTAACCTAATTGCCCCGGATCTCGATTTCCGGCAGGGAAGGCAAGCTGATGTCTCCTTTCGCATTTCGACTGCGAACGTGAACAAACTTGGCGCCCTCGCCAACGTCAGCCGAGTACAAGTACTCGTGTATCTTTCCTGCGAGCACAGGTTGAGGCAAGTTTTTGACTGGAGCCAGGATCAGACTATTGTCCGAAATGTAAATGTTGTACCCGGCGAAGTCTGGCCGTTTTTCATCCGGACTTGCCTGCCAGACGATGTTGCATGGCCTGCTCGGACCATCCGCAAGCCGGACATTTACAGGTGGAGCGAGCTCAGTAACATCGCGCACCCTCGGCCCGGAACCGGCGCAAGCCACGACCAGTGATAGAATCCCACTCCAAAGTAACATTCGCACTACACGCATTCCTCCCCTAAAAGCGTAGGGCGAAGAGAGTGGAGCGGACTGTGCGCTCTTTCGCTTCACGCTCCACGTCCCCCTCTCCGTCCATTACTCACCGATAATCGCAACGATGCGCAACGGCCCGCCACTGCCGCCCTTTATTTTCATGGGCAGGGCGATTACAATGAAGTCGCTGTCCGGAAGCTGGTCGAGATTGGCGACGTTTTCGAAAGCGGGGATATTGTGCTCGCACAGCGTCACATGGCTCTGGAAGCGAGTCGACTGGCCGTGGTCGATGCTGGGGGTGTCCAGGCCGATGGCTTTGATCTTGCGGTTTTCAACCAGCCATTTGGCGGCATCGGGATGCAGGCCGGGGAAGTGCAGTTTGGGCACGGCCTCTGCGCCGCGCTCGTCTGTGCCCATGTATTTCACGCGGTCTGGCCAGTACTCGCCAAAGCCTGTACGAACGAGCACGATCAGATCGTCGAGGTGCCGGCCATGCGCTTTCTCCCAGGCGGCAAAATCGCCGGAGGTCACCTGGTAATCCGGGTCCGCCGCGCACTTGCTCGAGACATCGATAAGCGCGCCGTCGCCCATCAGACGGTCCAGTGGAATTTCATCGGTGGCATGGCGTCTGGCGAAAAAGTGCACCGGCGCATCGATGTGAGTGCCGCCGTGTTCCGCCGCGCTGAAGTTGTTAGCTTCGTAGTGGAAGCCGTTCGGGCTTTCACCTTTAAAAACGACCTCGAGCTTAAATTCTTCTGCAGTCGGCCAGTAAACCGTCTGCGCATCGAACGCGTGCGTGAGGTCGATGATTTTCCCATTCAGAGAGTCGCCGGACGGCGGAGCACTGCAGGCCCAAATTAAGATAGCGAAGAGCAAAGACACATGGATTGAATTTCTCATCGGCTTTGACAGCCTCCCGGTTCAACACGATCATCAACTGTACAAGGGCTTGGTCGCACCTAACGTAGAATCCACAAATTGTTCGGGTACTAAAACCGCACGCGTCCCTTATCCCGCCGCTTGCTTTTGTTCCGCCGCGTGACATTGACATGCTCGTCGCAATATTCGGTGGGAGCGAGATCTTTAAAAAACACCTCTTCAATTACATTGCACGGACAATTGGGGCGCGCCAGTAGTTTAGAGTCCTCGCAAATTTCCACGCGCACTACGCCATCCGGCATTTGGAAATCCCGTTCGGGTAACCCGAGGGTGTCGTGAACCGCCTTCATATAGGGCGCCCAAATTGGAAGTGCAGCGCTGGCGCCGGTCTGGCCTTTGCCTAATGTAAGAGTGTAGTCGTCGATGCCAACCCAGACGCCGGTAGTGACTTGCGGCGTGAACCCGACAAACCATGCATCGCTGTAATCGTTTGTGGTTCCGGTCTTCCCCCCTGCGGGACGGTTGAAATTATACTTCCAGCGAGCACTGGCACCCGTTCCTTTGTTAATGACAGTGCCAAGCAAATCGGTGATGATGAAGGCCGTTTCTTTGCGAAGTACCTCCTGGCTGCGTGGAATATTCTGCTCGAGGATATTTCCGTTCTTGTCCTCCACTCGCAAAATCGCCACCGGCTCAACATGCACGCCCCCGTTGGCAAATACGCCAAAAGCAGAAGTGATTTCCATCGGTGTCACATCCGAGGCGCCGAGCGCAATGGCATCGACGGCCTGCAACTCCGATTTGATGCCCATTTTGTGAGCGTACTCGACGACCAGGCTCGGTTTCTTAATGACGCTCTGTAAAACCCGCACGGTCACAAGGTTCAGGGATCGGCGCAAGCCCTCGCGCAAAGTGGTGGGCCCACCGACCGACAGATCATAATTCTGCGGCGACCAGCGTTTGCCGTTTTCCATAATAACGACCACCGGCTGATTGAGCACCTCATAGGTTGGGGGGTAGCCGTTGTCAATTGCGACGGTATAAACAAATGGCTTGAATGCAGATCCGGGCTGCCGGTGCGCCTGCACTGCTCGGTTGAACTTCGACTCCTCAAAATCTCTGCCGCCTACCATCGCTATAATGTGGCCGTTGGTCGGGTCAATGGAAACCAGCGCCACCTGCGCCCGGGCGCGCGCCGCGATGACCGAATCCACAAACGTGGAGTCCCGCAGGAAGGCTGTCAGTTTCCCCTCATTTTCCTTAATAAATTCTTGGCTCAGTAACTTTTTTACGCGGCCTTTGCTGCGGTAATAGGCGGCGACACTTTTTTGCAGGTTTTCCATGTGCTCATTGACGGCGCGTTCTGCACACGCCTGCGCCCGCGAGTCCAGCGTGGTGTAGATGGAAAGCCCGTCCGTGTACAGGTCATAGCCGTACTTTTTTTGCAAGATTTGCCGGATGTATTCGGTAAAATAGGGCGCCAGGCGTCCGGTTACCGTCTTGCTCTGGTCCACCTCAATCGGTTTCTGCACGAGGTTGGCATACATCTCATCATCAATGTAGTTCATCTCATGCATCGATCTCAGCACAATATTGCGCCGGGTCAAGCACCGGTTGGGATAGCGAATAGGCGAATATCGGTTCGGCGCTTTCAGCACTCCGATCAAAATCGCGCTTTCATCCACATCGATGTCTTGCAAATCTTTGCCAAAAAATGTGATCGCCGCGGACTGGGCGCCATAAGCGCTGTGGCCAAAATACATGTGGTTCAAGTACATCTCCAGAATTTCTGGCTTGGTGTAGGTGCGCTCGATCTGAATGGCCGTAATCAATTCCTTGATTTTCCGCGTGTAGGTTTTTTCCAGGCTTAAATAGAGCTGACGGGCGAGTTGCTGCGTCAACGTACTCGCCCCCTCTTTTTTCAGACTGCCGGCAATCACGTTCTTGAGAAACGCGCCGCCAAGTCTTCGAATGTCCATGCCCCAATGGTCATAAAACCTGCGATCCTCAGTTGCGATAACCGCATCGATGAGACTTTCCGGCATCTCCTCCAGCGGCACAAAACTCCGCTTTTCAAGATAGTACTCGTGAATCACTTTCATGTCCGAGGAATAGACTTTGGCAGCCAGTTTCGGTTTGTACGCTTCCAACTGCTGCAAGGAGGGCAGGCTTCGCGTGACGAGAAAAAGGTAAACCACTGGCGCCAGCAGAACCACAGCGAGCACCGCCCACAGAGCTTTGCGTTTTTTTGCGCCACCTGCATTGCCGGTGGTTATGAAATCAGGATCGGGTTCGGAATCCTTGAATTTCCGTCTCATAAACTTTGGCCTAACAAATTAAGAATGGTAAGTTGAGGGTTATACTCCCGCAATGCCGCCAGGTTTCGCCTGTCACGTCTCATCGGGGACTTCCCAGGTTTTCAAATTAAAGGACTTCTCTGTCAGTTGCAAATAGGTGAAGCATGTGACCCAATCCCCCAAATTTATGTAATATTTAGACCCGGAACACTCAAGAACGGGTTCGTGCGAGTGTCCCAAGATGACGGCATCAAACCCGTCTTCAAGTTTCTTCAAGGCGAACTCCCGGTACTGTACGATGTAGGGGTTTTTGCCTTTTGCCTTGCTCCTGCCAGACACATAACGCGCCAACGGAATCCCGATATCCGGATGAATGAGTCGATAAAGGAAAATGTTTTGCCGGTTCTTGAAAATTTTTTTAATGAACCGTAGTTTTCGCTCTCCCGCGGCGAGACCGTCGCCATGTGCAACGAAAAGCTTTAAGTCGTTGTGGACCACACTGGCAGGCTCGTGATACAGCTCCACGCCCACTTCCTCCACGAAATACTTGTCTTGCCACAAATCGTGATTGCCTGTAAAATAGCGCACGACTGTGCCGGATTCCACCAACTGGCACAAACCAGCAACAACTTTCAGGCTTATCTTGGGAATGGCCTTACGGTACTCAAACCAGAAGTCGTACAGGTCACCCACAACATATAGATAATCGGCTTTCTCTTTGATGGACTTCAAGAAAGAAGTGAGACGGGCGATTTTTGCGCTTTCCAATGACTCAGAATGCGCTCCAAGATGAACATCGGAAATAAAATAGACGCGATCCACAGGACCAAACTATAGATTCATCGGCAAAAATGCAACAGTTTTCGCGTCTGGCGTCGCAGCTTGCGGGTGAAAAATATGTTGACAATATATAAAAGAATCCCTATTATTTCCGTTGATTAGGTTCCCACAGTACTTCATTCAGATCCAATGACTAACAGGAAGGAGTTCCTTTCGATGAGCTTAGATGCGTTAGGTATGATAGAGACCAGGGGACTGGTTGGTGCGATCGAGGCTGCTGACGCCATGGTTAAGGCCGCAAAAGTATCGCTGATCGGGAAAGAAAAAATCGGCGGTGGCTATGTCACCGTAATGGTCAGAGGTGACGTAGGTGCTGTAAAAGCCGCCACCGACGCCGGCGCATCGGCTGCCGAAAAAGTCGGTGAACTCGTCTCGGTGCACGTCATCCCTCGGCCACATGCCGATGTTGAGATGCTCCTGCCCGCCCGCAACGAATAAACCATTTTCATTAGAATGGGTTGACAAATGGATGAGAGAGCTCTGGGACTGATAGAAACCAGAGGCCTTGTTGGCGCAATTGAAGCAGCCGACGCGATGGTCAAGGCTGCCAAAGTCAAGCTCATCGGAACTGAAACAACCATAGCTGCACTCGTCACTGTAAAAGTGGTCGGCGAAGTCGGTGCAGTAAAAGCCGCCGTTGACGCGGGAGCGATAGCGGCTGAACGGATCGGCGAGCTCGTCGCATGTCACGTCATCCCACGCCCGCACGACGAAACCGAGAAACTCGTCTACGAAGAAGTAAACCTGAATCCCCCGCCATCTGCTGAACAACCGCAACTGCACAAGATCGAAAACCTGCCGGTACGTCAGTTGCGGCGACTGGCAAGGGAGATGCCGGACTTCCTAATTCAGGGCAGGGAAATCTCAAAGGCCAATCGAGATCTTCTGCTCAAAAAATTTCGGGAGTATCATAACCGATAGATTTGATTTCCCCTCCTGCCCACTGCTGTTATGAACGTCATTCAACTGCCATCCTACGCTAAGATAAATCTCGGCCTGCTCATCAAAGGCAAACGGGCGGATGGATTCCACGAGATCGAAACCATTTTACAGCAAATCTCGCTATGCGACAATATCAAGCTGACGTTGACCGAAAGCAGCCGCATAAGCCTGCAATGCAGCGACGGCGCTTTACCAAGGGACGCATCCAATCTCTGCGTCCAGGCGGCCAGACTCCTGAAAGACCGAACAGGATACGAGCAGGGAGTTGACATTGCCCTCGAAAAAAACATCCCGGTGGGGGCCGGACTCGGCGGCGGCAGCAGCAACGCAGCGGTGGTCCTGCTGGGGCTGAACAAGATGCTCAACCTCAAGCTTTCAGCGCAACAACTGGAGGAAATGGCCGCGACGCTGGGTTCCGACATCCCGTTCTTCATTAGAGGCGGCACATGTTTGGCCACGGGCAGGGGAGAAATTTTGCAGCAAGTCAGCCTTGATTTATCGTCCAAAACTGTCCTGATTGTGTTCCCCGGGATTCCCATTTCCACGAAGCGGGCTTACGAGAATTTGGACTTGACAAAAAGGAAAAAATATCTTACATTGTCAAGTTTTGAGGAAAAAAAATTCAACGATGTAGAATTCTTTAAAGTCATTCGAAACGATTTTGAAGAAAGCGTTTTTCCTTCGTTCCCCGCTCTCGGCCACATAAAACGCCAGATGAATGAACACCATGCAGCGTTTGTCGGTCTTTCCGGCTCCGGTTCTGCGCTGTTTGCTCTTTTTGGCAAACGCCGTGCCGCGGAAAAAGCAAGAAATGCGCTGGAGGAGGGATTCGCTGTATTTGTTGCGGAATTCATTCATTGGGGATACGCGCAAATAAATAGCGAGATGCAGGTGCGATAGAAAATGACTTTTCGATGAGCATGAATTCAACTGAGTGGTCATTTCTATGGAGGGATGCATGGAGATTACAGAAATCAATGTCAGCTTAAGGAACGAGGATAAGCTGAAAGCATTTGTAAACATCACGTTTGAAGATGCTTTTGTGGTACGTGGAATGAAGATCATTAAAGGCACAAGCGGTTACTTTGTCAGTATGCCAAGCCGAAAAATGCCCGATGGCTCATATCGCGATATTGCGCACCCGATCAGAAACGAATTCAGGCAATACTTGGAAAAGAAAATTCTGGACGAATATCAGAAGGCCTTGGACCAACAGGGAAACGAGCTTTCCGAAAACGTGACTTCAGAATTAAAAGACATCGAAGAATAGTTTTCTGAATTGGGGCGTCGCCAAGTGGCAAGGCACAGGGTTTTGGTCCCTGCATTCGGAGGTTCGAATCCTCCCGCCTCAGCAAAAAAACTTGTGTACTGGAATTGAATAAAATGACGGAATCCGGTTCGGGTTGCCGTCATTTCTTATGTTACTGAACTGGAAATGTTACCAAACCCTATCCTGTTTAGCGGCAACGCCAACCGAGCGTTGGCGGAAAAAATGGCGAGCTACCTCGAGATACCGGTAGGCGACGCACAGATCCGTTATTTCAGCGACGGCGAGATCTGGGTAAAGTATAACCAGAACATCCGCGGCGCCGATATCTTTATCGTGCAGTCCACGAACTCGCCCACCAGCAACCTGATGGAATTGCTGATCATGCTCGATGCTGCCCGGCGCGCTTCAGCGGAGCGAATAACGGCGGTTATTCCGTATTTCGGTTATGCCCGGCAGGACCGGAAAGATCAGCCCCGCGTGTCAGTGACCGCGAAGCTGGTCGCGAATCTTTTGACCACGGCCGGCGCCGGCAGAATTCTGACAATGGACTTGCACGCGCCGCAGATTCAGGGCTTCTTTGACATTCCGGTGGACCATCTGTATTCGTCCATAATTTTCAGCGATCATTTCAGGGACATGAATTTGCCGGATCTGACTGTCCTTTCACCCGACATAGGCGGCATCACCCTGGCACGCGCCTATGCCAAGCGGTTGAACGCCCCGCTCGCGATTATTGACAAGCGGCGGTCCAAACACAATGAAGCTGAGATTATGAACATCATCGGGGAGGTGGCAGACCGCAACATCTTGATCATCGATGACATCGTGGATACAGCAGGAACATTGTGCAATGCAGCCAAGGCGCTAAAAGAACAGAGCGCGCTCGATATTTATGTAGCATGCACGCACCCTTTGCTCTCGGGGCCGGCCATCGAACGGCTCACAAAAGCGCCGATCACCATGATGAAAGTGACAGACACGGTGCATTTGCCACCCGAGAAGCATCTCGATAAGATTGAGATTCTGACGGCCTCAGCCTTGTTTGGTGAAGCTATTAAAAGAATACATGGAGAAGAATCGATAAGTTCATTGTTTGATTAAAAATCCGGAGACTGTGTGATGGCAGAAGTGCTTAATGTTGAAAAAAGAGAAAACCTCAGCAGAAGCGAAAGCAGACGGTTGAGGCGCACGGGACGAGTGCCCGGCATTTACTATATTCACGGTGAAGAATCTCTACCACTTTCCGTGGATCTAAAAGAATTTCAGAGCGTTATTCATTCAGATGCGAACATCGTGGACCTCGCCTTCCCTGACCAGAAACACCAGGTCAAATGCGTCATCCGCGAGGTACAGTGGGACCCGGTTCAGAGCAACCCACTGCACGTGGACTTCCTGGGCGTTAAGCTCACTGAAAAGGTCACGGTAGCGATTCCCGTTCATCTTGTCGGAACCTCAACCGGCGTTAAGAATAACGGCGGCATCTTGCAACACGTTATTCGCGAACTCAACGTTGAATGCCTGCCGCTTGACATTCCCGAGCACTTCGAAATTGACGTCACAGACCTTGAAGTTGGCGACGCCATCCATATTTCCGATATTTCTATCGACAAGGTCACCATTCTCAATGATTCAGACCAGTCAATTGCCATTGTGAGACCTCCGGCGGTCGTGGTAGAAGAGGTTGAAGAAGTAGCGGAAGAAGAAGTCACGGAACCCGAAATCGTTGGCGAGAAAAAAGATGAAGCCGAGGAAGCGGCCAGGGAATAACCAACCTGTTTATGGCAGTCACACATGCGCTGGTAGGGCTGGGCAACCCCGGACTACGTTACAGGAATACACGACACAATATTGGTTTCAGGGTGCTCGATGAACTCGCCAGCATGACTGACAGGATTGGACAAAGCAGGACGAAACACGCGACTCGCATCAAGGTGCGCCTTACCGCCGACCACAGCGTGATCCTGGTTAAACCGCGGACGTATATGAACCGAAGCGGGGTCGCGGTTGCCGAATTGATAGGAGAGTTCAATATTCCGCTCAGCAACCTGCTGGTCATTCTGGACGACTTCAATCTTCCGTTTGGAAAGATTCGTTTCAGGCGAGAGGGCAGTGCGGGCGGCCACAATGGCCTGAAATCGATTATCGAATGCTTGGAAGATACTTCGTTTTCCAGGCTACGGCTGGGTCTCGCACAGGGAATTGTCGCAGACACAGTAGATTTTGTCCTTGGAAAATTTACGCGGGAGGAAAAACGAATGCTTCCTGAAACTATACACCGTTCAGCAGAGGCATGCGTTTTCTTTGCGGAGAACGGCATCGCAAACACCATGAACAAATATAACTAGGATTAGACAAGGAGGATTTCATTGATAATTCCGATCGTAGCAAGTCTCATCGCGCTCGGCTTTGTGGCCTTTCTGAGTATCGATGTGGTCAGGAAAGACCCCGGCAATCCCCGAATGGTTGAAATCTCTAAAGCC
>SMUY01382925.1_pt1 | contig 13803 bp, 9 predicted proteins | sample 2456441 | NCBI WGS metagenome assembly SMUY01 (sample SAMN11095931, study PRJNA526329) | marine sediment metagenome | biome: Marine sediment; feature: Surficial sediment; material: Deep marine sediment; isolation source: Hadal surficial sediment | place: Pacific Ocean | collected 2014-11 | depth 0-1...
AATCATTTTAGTGAAACACCCACGGCATTGTATGGTGGAGTGCTTTTAATGGCAGCTGTCGCTTCTGCAATTCTAAAAAAATTGGTACTGAGTGAACACGGTGCTGATTCTTTATTATCAAAAGCTTTGGAAAAAGGTGTAAAAGAAAAATTGTCGCTCGTCCTCTATGTGCTTGCCATACCTTTAGCATTTGTCAACCCATGGATTTCAGCAGCGATCTTTATCATCGTTGCATTAATTTGGATTGTCCCGGATAAACGGATTGAAAATGCCTTGACAAAAAGTTCGCGTACATGATAAAACAATCGATGATTTGACCGCTTCGGCGATCGGTAGAAAAACAATTATAAACACATGAAAAAAGATAACTAAGCTATAACGGAGGATAATTATGACTAACAATGATCGCCTATTTCTAGTCGTAACTGGTATGATCGGGCTAATTGCAGCCATTCTGGTCGGTGCGGGAGAGTTTCTGCTGCATTTCGATCCGTTGGCGCGCTTTTCCGAAACCAGCTATGAATTTATGTTGGCGGCATCGGATGAACGACAAACTATCGGACACTTCTTGGGAGTACTTGGAGGGCCCCTATACGTTGTTGGCTGTTGGCACATTTATCTGATGCTGAAGCCCGCAAACCAAGTACTGGCATTTGTTGCATTTGTGCTGGGTGCTTATGGCTTTATGATAGGCGCGGACTGGATTAGCTCGCGTGCAAGTATTGGCGCAATTGTGCATCTTCAACAAAACGGAGTGGCTGTCGAATCTTTAATACAACTTTATCAGGAACGTTATGAAAGCCTGTTGATGGTAATTCGTATCACCACGTTAGTTTTGTCTCTTATATTTATAGGGCTGACTTTAACGGGTCGCTCTCATTACCAAAAATGGCATGCGATATTTAATCCCATTCTCCTGCTGGTCGGTTCCTTCATTGTCTATATGGTAAGTCCTGATATTGGCAAATACCTTATGCCCATAGCGCTTAATGTGGCGTTTGGGATTTTCTTTTTACTATCAATACTTCAAACACGTAATTTAAAGTAAGGTATAGAGCTATGAAAAAAATACTATTTATACCAGTTATAATTATCGTTGCATTGATTACAATTGTAGTCGTTCGCTTCAGCCTGGATAAAAGGATCGATTACGATGTTTCTACGAATAGCGTTACTGTGCCTAAATTTTCTGAATTTGTCTTGGATTTCGTACATAAGCTAATTGATTCCGAATCACTGCCGTTTGTAGCGAGTGCCATTATTGATGTAGACAATGATGGTATTGAGGAACTTTTTCTCGGCGGCGGACCCAACCAGGAAGACGTCATCTACGAGTACAAAAATGGCGGGTTTAAGAGGCTCAGCGCTGATGTGTTTCACAAAACTGAGCTCGCAGACGCGACCTTTGGAGCATCCGTAGTTGATGTCGACAAAAATGGCTACTCCGACCTCATCATATCACGCACCAATGGTGTCTGGCTTTATCTGAATAATAACGGCCACTTTAGCGGCCAAAAACTGGACCTGCCTATTCCATTGGATACTTCTCCACTGTCCGTTGCGATTGCAGATATCAACCGTGATGGTCATTTCGACATGTACATTGCTGGCTACATTAGAAAGGAATTAGTAGAAGGCCAGAATATCTTTAACAAAGAAGGTTATGGCGGTAGCAGCATAATGGTAATCAATAACGGCGATAATACCTTTACCGACATTACAGAATCTTCCGGCTTGTATTACAAACACAATACCTTCATGGGGGTGTTTGTTGATGTGGATAATGACGGCCTTGAAGACTTGGTAGTCGCTCACGATACCGGACAAGTTAGAACCTGGAAAAACCTCGGTAATATGAAGTTCAAAAATATGAGCAATCCAAATTCATCACAATACAGCTATCCAATGGGTATCGCCGTCACCGATTATAAGAATAACGGTTTGGTGGATTTCTTTTTCTCAAACGTTGGCAGCACAGCTCCTGCTTTTGCAGCCAAAGGTGATCTGCGTGATGATCAGGTCTACAATCCCAAGTGGATTATGTTTCAGAATAAAGGCGGCTTTGCTTTTAACGACATTGCGGAACAAGTCAAACTGGCGGATTACGAGTTTTCCTGGGGGGCGATATTCGAAGATTTCAACCTCGACGGTCTTGATGATCTCGTTGTATCAGAAAACTACATTGGTTTTCCGATTCACAAAATACCCTTTTTACGCTTGCCAGGCCGTTTCCTGATACAAACGCAATCGGGTGAATTTGCTGCCAGAGGACAGGAAAGCGGCGTAATTAACACTGGCTACGGTATTTCACCGATTACCGCCGATTTTAACAATGACGGTTATCCTGACTTAGTGCACGTTAATATCGCAGGTAACTCCAAAGCCTTCATCAACAAAGGCGGTGATGCCAATTATTTGAAGGTGCAACTGCCTAATACGATCGAATCGATAGCGGCAAAAATTAAGGTTATTCGCAGTGACGGGCTAGTGCTAAGAAGAGATGTGGTTTCTGGTGAAGGCCTCTGTTCTGATCAGTCGCATGTTCAGATATTCGGCTTGGGGGATGCATTGGCTACTGAAGTTTCTGTGCAATATCTTGATGGTCGGGTAGAAACAAAAACGGGTAACTATAGTAACACACTGATTCGCTTTTAGAATGCTAAATAAGATATCCGTAATTGCCCTCTACCTACTCGTAACCGGAGGGCTTTATGGGGCATTGTTTTTGTCTTACAACACTATAACCGGAATTGCGCCGTGTCCGGGCATATCAGGAATACCGGTATGTTTCGTGGTAGCCCTGGGCTACACTGGTATGGTCCTGGGTTTATTATCCAAGACTACATTAACTGTAAGATTGTTTCTGCCAGGCTGGTTTGTGGTATTCAGCATCGCTGCTATTGGCACCTTGCTTGAAATCACGGTTGGTAACAGTTGTCCAAGTAATGAATTAGGAATGCCGTTGTGCTATATCTCTTTTGCTTTGTCTATTCTTATCTTAATTTTGTTTAAGTTAAGGCCATCTAGCAAGGCAAATGCATTCGGACGGCAAAAAGCTTCATGAATCCAACTTGATTTCTAACAGAATAGTAACTACTTTTGGCGTTTCGACACGCTCGGCATACCTTTAGCATTTGTCAACCAATGGATTTCAGCAGCGATGTTTTATCATCGTTGCATTAATTTGTATTTCCCCCTGGGAAAACGGATTGAAAATGCCCTGACTATCATGATGACTTCGATGATATGCTCAGAACTTTCAACACGTCAACCTATTTCAGGACGCGACACGTAATTTTTAGGTTTAAGTTTTCTTCACAACCTGCCCTGGTGTAAAGAATTAGCATGTATATACCGAGTGTGTAAGAAACGAATTCACTTACACAAGACACGCCACACGAAAACGACTACTCAAAATATGCCGCATCAATTCGACAAGCATAACACTAAACTCACCGGCCTCATACTTTTCTGTAGCCTGCTGGCGGGAATTTCTTCCTTGACAAATCCGGCCGGTGCTGCCGAAACTATTTCAGCCAAAACAGATACGCTTATCAAACAAGGTATCATTTTGAGCATCGAGCAGTCGTATGCAGATGCTGAAGCCATTTTCGTTGCAATGAAACGCCATGCCCCAGAAAGCCCGGCGGGGTACTTTTTTCACGCCGCGGTCCTGCAAACCAGAATGATGGACGTGGAACGCTACGACCAGGAGAAGCGCTTTCTGGCGCTGGTGGACAAAACCATCCGTTTGGCACGCAAGCAAATCAAGAAGGACAAACGCGACGCCTGGGCACACTTTTTTCTGGGTGGCGGTTACGGTTATCTGGCTTTCTACCAGGCGAAGCAAAAAAAATACTGGAACGCGTTCCAGAATGCGCAGAAAAGCGTTGGCGCTCTGGAGAAAGCGGTCAAAATCGACAGCACACTCTACGACGCTTACCTCGGCATCGGCTCATACAAATACTACCGCAGCAAGCTGAGCCGCCACCTTTCCTGGTTGCCGTTTGTGAAGGATGAACGCGCGGAAGGTATCGCCATGATCAAGCTGGCCATGACGAAAAGCCGCTACTCGCGCTACTCAGCAGTCAACGGCGTCAGTTGGATTTTTGTCGATGAAGCGCGCTACGACGAGGGCCTGCAGTTGGTCGAATCCGTACTGGCGGACTTTCCGGACAGCCGGGTGTTTCTCTGGTGCGCGGCGAAGATCACTAAGAAAATGCAGCGTTGGCGGGAAGCTGCGGACTACTACGAACGCATCCTGCAATCCTTCGAACAGCAAGGCATTCTGTCTCCCTACAACGAATTAACCTGCCGCAAGAATCTTGCGATGCTCTACCGCCGCCTCGAAGAGGTGGAGAAAGCGGAAGCGGAGTGTGCCAAAGTCAGCGCAATTTTGGCGGACAAGGAAATCCAAAAGAAGTACCCCCAAGCGCTAAAAGAGATCCAACAAAACTGCGCGCACGGTTCCGCTGAACTCGCCGGGGCGGAATGAGGCAGTTTAAACGTTGGTCGCCAGCTGACCGCACCCGGCATCGATGTCATCTCCCTTGCTCCACCTGATCATCACCGGCGCCCGCATATCTGATAGTCGTTCATAGAATGCCAGAATGCGCTTTTCGGAAGTGCGTTGGTAAGCAGCAACGGTCGGATTGTAGGGAATGAGATTCACTTTGCACAAAATCCGGTCCAGCATTTTTTTCAGCCTGTCAGCGTCCGCCAGCGTGTCGTTGACGCCTTGCAGCAAAACATACTCAAACGTCACCGGTTCGCCCAGTTTTTCGGTGTAGTATTTTGCAGCTTTCAACAACTCACGGATTGGCCAGCGCTTGTTCAAAGGCATCAAACGCGTCCGTACCTCATCTGTAGTTGCGTTGAGTGAAATCGCCAGGCGGTACTTGCGCTTTTCATCGGCGAATTGATAAATCCTCGGAATCAGACCGCTGGTGGAAACCACGATGTGCTTGTTCGCCAGGTTTGGGCCGTCGCCATCGGTCAGAAGCGCGCACGCTTTCATCAAATTGTCGTAGTTGTGAAACGGCTCCCCCATGCCCATCATCACAACGTTGGTGATTTTCCGTCCCTTGAGCCGCTGCACAGTCAAGAACTGGTCGATGATTTCGCCGTCGCTCAAGTTGCGTTTTAGGCCCATCATACCGGTAGCGCAGAACTTGCAATCGATGGCGCACCCCACTTGAGTGGACACGCAGATCGTGGCCCGGTTGTCTTCAAACATCAGAACCGATTCGATGGCGAGCCCGTCCTGCAATTTGAACACAAATTTCTCCGACTGGTCTTTGGCAGACTTCTGGCTGGTCAACAACTCCAGGGCGCTCAAACTGACACCCTCTGTCAACCGTAGGCGCAGGTCCTTTGACAGATTGGTCATCGCCTCGAATGTATCGACATTCCTGCCGTACATCCAGGTGAAGATTTGCCGCGCGCGATAACGCGGCTCACCGATAGATTTTACATATTCTTCAAGTTCGGCAACACTCAGGCCTTTTAAGCATAAAAATGGCATAATAATGTCCTCTGGAAAATGACACTAATTTAATCTGAACCACCCATAGGTACAAGGAAAATCATTGACATTACAGCACAAAATAATTACACTTGACGTTTACTAAATCAAGCGAAAATTTGAGTGGAAAATTCGGAGGTTGTATGGCAGCCGCTGACGCGAAAATGAAGGACATCGAAATCGTCGAACAGCTCAAGGAGGCGAATAACAGATTGGCCGACGAAATCGGCAACGTTATCGTAGGGCAACGAAAAGTAATCGATGAACTGCTCATTTCCCTGTTGGCGCGCGGGCACTGCTTGCTGGTAGGCGTTCCCGGTCTTGCCAAAACGCTCTTGATCAGCACGGTGGCCAGAGCGCTGGATCTGAAATTTAGCCGGATCCAGTTCACGCCGGACCTCATGCCATCCGATATTACAGGCACTGAGATTATTGAACAAGACACTTCCACCGGCCACAAAGCTTTTAAGTTCGTAAAAGGCCCTGTGTTCGCCAACATCGTTTTGGCGGACGAAATCAACCGCACGCCGCCGAAAACGCAGGCCGCGCTGCTACAGGCGATGCAGGAGCACGAAGTCACCGCCGCCGGCACAACCTACAAACTCGAAGAACCGTTCTTCGTACTGGCCACGCAGAACCCCATCGAACAGGAAGGCACCTATCCTCTGCCGGAAGCACAGCTTGACCGCTTCATGTTCAATCTCTGGGTGGACTACCCGTCCCAAGAAGAGGAGGCCGAAATCGTAAAGGCCACCACCAGCGCATACGAAGCTGAAGTCAAACCGGTGCTGAACGCTGAAGAAATCCTAAAGCTGCAGAGGCTCGTGCGGCGTGTGCCCGTAGCGGATGAAGTCATCGACTACGCCGTCAACCTCGTGCGTAGCACCCGCCCGGCATACGATAAATCTCCGGATTTCATCCGCGAATGGATCAACTGGGGCGCCGGGCCGCGGGCGTCGCAATACCTGATTCTGGGCGCCAAAACCAGCGCCATCCTGGACGGCCGTCCAACGCCGGAAATCGCGGACGTGAAAGCCATCGCCAAGCCGGTTCTGCGCCACCGCCTGGTGACCAACTTCAATGCGGAAGCCGAGGGCGTAAGCACGGTGGACATCATCGAGCGGCTGCTGGAGTAGGTCAAACCACATATGACGCCTCTCTTTTTTTCACCGACAAAAATCACTGAGAATGCCCAAAACTGAAAAAGTCGACTCCCGCAAATATCTGAACCCCGAGATCCTTTCCAAGCTCTCCTCTATGGAGCTGCGCGCCAGACTGGTGGTAGAGGGGTTCATCACGGGTCTGCACAAAAGTCCGTACCATGGCTTCAGTGTGGAGTTTGCCGAGCACCGGCAGTACATGCCCGGCGACGACATCAAGCACATAGACTGGAAGGTGTATGGCAAGACCGACCGCTTTTACGTCAAACAATTCGAGGAAGAAACCAACCTAAAATCCTATCTCCTGCTCGACGCCTCGGCTTCGATGGGCTACAAATCCAATGGTGTCAGCAAGCTGGAGTACGCGTCCTATCTCGCCAGTGCATTGGCTTACCTGATGCTTCGCCAGCGGGACGCCGTCGGTCTGGTTACCTTCGACGAAAAAATCCGGCGCTACCTGCCGCCGCGTTCCGTGACCACGTACCTCAACCAAATCTTACTGGAACTAGACAAAACCAAACACAGCGCCAAAACCGATATCGCGGGCGCGCTACACCAGATGGCGGAACGCATCAAGCGCCGCGGTCTGCTCATTCTGTTCTCAGACCTGCTGGACGATCCGCAGCGAGTGATGAGCGGCCTCAGGCATTTCCGCCACAATAAACATGAGGTCATCGTCTTTCATATTCTTGATCCCCTTGAGCTTTCATTCGATTTTAAGCAGGATGCGGTGTTTAAAGACATGGAAATGGGCGAGGAGATTAATACCCAGCCGTGGCACATCATGGAAGACTACCAACGCCAGGTAGCGCAATTCAACAAATCCTACAAGAAATTCTGTCTGGAACACCAGATCGAATACGTTTCCCTGGACACAAGCCAGAACTACGGCCGCGCGTTGCTCGAGTATCTTCAGAAAAGAAAACGAATCGGAGGGTAGTGGCAAACAATGGAGACGGGCGCCGCCGCAACAAGCGTAGGCTTCGGAGGTTGCCCGCGCTTCTTATCGGTACCGCCCGTCTTTTAAGGTAAGTGTGTTGTTTGAGGATTTTCTCTTTCTAAAGCGACTCGCTACGGAACTCCTCGTATAGTTTGAGCACAAACGGAACATAGTCCCGCGTTTCTGCCCAGAGAAGGTCGTCGTTCTTCTGGTTGGCTAGCCACAACCTGACCCGTTTTCCGCCGCCGTTGTAAGCTGCCAACCCGCCATACAAATCATAAGTCTCAACCAGCGCCGAAAGGTAGCGTGTGCCCAATCTGATATTGTAAACCGGATCGAAAAGCACGTCCTCCGCTGACAGCCAGTCGATGGATTCAAACCTGGCGAGCCACTTTCCCGTCGCGGGCATGATCTGCATCAACCCCATTGCGCCGGCTTTGGAAATTGCCTGCGGGTCCCAGGTCCGGCCGCTTTCATGGGTGATGGTGGCACATATCAAGTCCAAGTCCAAATTCGGATACTTCACGCTCATCTCGTAGATTTCATCAGCTATTTCCTCGCTCTGACTGACCGGCATATCCGGATTGAAACGTCTGATGATATTGACCACCTTCCGTCTGGCCGCCTGGCGCGCCTGATCAACTTCAGTGACTGCCCGCAGATAACTGACCATATTTTCAAACCGCGATGGCTCATCGGTGTTCCGCAGCCTATCAAAGGCGAAAAAATTCAACGAGACGGTTACAATCAAAATTGTGTATAAAAATGACTTCATCATCAACCCTCCTTGACACTGCAATAACCACATCTTATGAACATAGAGGCCTCGTTTGCTGAGATTCTCTCAAATTTTTTCATGACGCGGTCGCGCAATTGTTAGATTCGAGACCCGTGGTATCGTGCGAAATGAAGTCTTCGTTCAAGCTAACTTACCTTCCAAAATCGCCAGCCATTCTGCAACTACCGTTCCAGCAATTCAGCAATCGAACCGACAAGGCTATCTTTATTGTTTATTAACTACTTAACAATAATTATGAGCAATATCGGTTGACGTATTTTTTGTGCAAAGGGAATACAAATGTATCAGATGTGGAACAGAGCCAGAGGGGTGGCAAAAGGTTTGACGGACAAAAAGGAGAGACCAGAAAAACTGAGGATTGGCGTACCTTCAGGAGATGGCGTGCCCGTTTCGACTGAAACCCGCGATGGCTTCAGCAAGGGTATCGTACGACTTCAAGAACAACTCAAATTCAAGGACTCGGTACACTTCGTAAACATCTGGCTGCATCCGTGCCAGCTTCAAATCACCATCATTCATTCTGACGTCTCTGATTTTACTCAGGAAAACGCCCCATCCCATGCTGCTGACATATTCGACTTCATGCAGATCCACAATGATATTGAAATGCTTCGCCTTGAGCATCTCGTCTATTTTGGAATCCAGTTCCTCAGAGGTCGTCGCGTCGAGATACCCCTTGACTTTGATGACCGAAATGTCACCGTTCGTCTGTACCTTGTCAGAAACAAACGCGGTCGTGTTCAAGATAGCCCCCAATCATTTTTGATGCGAATCAAGCCAGGCAGTTCATCATGATTTAGTAGAGGCAGAACCACCAAAGTGCGGTAAAAAACATGGATGTTTTTTGTACGACCTCCTACAACTTCAAAGTTAAGCTTGTGTAACCATCATAATCTATTTGGATTTGAACTCAAGATCGTTTATACTTAGTCACAATATTATTGGACGACGAGTTGACGGATGAACGGGACTTTTTCTCTCTGGTTACCTCATCCTCTAACACACTCGCAAAAACTCCATCGAGGAACCCACACGTGCGTCGTGGAAATATCATTAAGCTGATTCCATTTTTTTTATTTTTAATCTCGCCATTGAAGGCTCAAGATGCAAAGTTCGCGGCCGGAGAACTCATCCTCAAGCTCAAACAGGAAACCAATTCGGCACTCACGTTCACAGGTATTGCCTTAAATCGCACCGGCATTTCATCTCTGGATGCGCTCAATGCGCGCTACTCAGTCACGGAAATTCGGCGACTTTTCCCGAATTTGAAGTCTAAGCAAGCGCAGAAGCAGAACCTCGGTGTCATTCTGAAAATCAAGTTGCCAATAGAACTCAGCCCATTCGAACTGGTGGCCGCTTACGAGATCGATCCGAATGTCGAGTACGTACAGCCCAACTACGTGCGTCGCATTCACGGCACGCCGGACGACCCGCTTTTGCCGCAACAGAACGCACTGCAGATAATTCAGGCCGAACGGGCGTGGAACATCCAACTGGCGTCTCCGGACATCATCGTTGGCGTGATTGACACCGGCATCGATTATGGCCACGAAGACTTGCGCGATGCGATCTGGCTTAATGCCGGCGAAGATCTCAATGGCAACGGTCGCGTCGATTCAACCGATTTCAACGGCGTGGACGACGACGGCAACGGTTTTGTGGACGACATCCGCGGTTGGGATTTCACCGATGCCCCCTCCTTTCCGGACGGCGGCGACTTCGAGCAACCCGACAACGACCCGTTTGATGAAAACGGCCATGGCACCTCTGTCGCCGGCATCATTGGAGCGTCCGGCGGCAACGGCACCGGCATCGCTGGTCTCGCTTACGGCTGTCGCATCATGCCGCTGCGGGCCGGCACGGCGCTGGGCTTCCTGGAAGATGATGATGTGGCCGCGGCCATCGTTTATGCCGTGGACAACGGCGCGCGCATTATCAACATGAGCTTTGGCGACGAGGTGGTCTCTCCCCTGCTGCGCGATGTCATTGCTTACGCCCATGCCCGAGGCTGCGTTCTGATCGCCTCCGCCGGCAATTCGGCCACAGACAGAATCCACTTCCCATCCGGTTTTGCAGAAACCATCTCGGTTGGCGCCACCAACGAGAATGACGTTTTAGCCGGCTTTTCAAATTACGGCGCGTCCGTGGATCTCGTCGCGCCCGGCGTAAACATCTTCACCACAGCCCGCTTCGATAATTACCAAAACTTCAGCGGTACCTCAGCCTCGGCGCCTCTGGTTTCGGCGCTGGCAGCGCTGATCTTGTCGCAGGCGCCTCAGCTTTCAAACGAATCTGTGCGCGGCCTGCTCATCTCCTCCGCAGACGATCTCGGCACCGCAGGGTGGGACGATTTTTACGCGGCCGGACGCATCAACGCGTTCGAGGCGCTGGACTCGCCATACTTTTCACTGGCGCAGATTACGTCCCCGCAAGTCAATCAAGGTTTTGCCGACGGCCCCGTTCAAATTCGCGCTACGGCGCGAGGGGCTCTGCTGGCTGAGTTTCGCCTGGAACTTGGCGTCGGCGAAACGCCCACCGACTGGACCGTGCTCGTCCGTCAGGAAAACAAGCAGGTCATCGACGAGCCGCTCTTCGATCTCGACATCTCGAATCTTCAGGACAATCTCTACACAATTCGCCTCACCGTGCAAAATCACGATGACACCGCAGTCGAAGACAAGATCTCATTTTTCATCGACCGCACGCCGCCGGTGATTGCCAACGTACGCCAGACCTCGATGCTCGACGGCGATCGCCACAGTTTCCTCTTGGAATTCGACACGGACGATATTTGCGGCGCTGCAATCAAATTCCGCGAGAAAGGCTCTCTGAGCGAATTTCAGGAAAAACTGCTGCGGTTCAGAACCCACGAACACCGCATCAACTTTACACAGAACATTTTCACCGGCGAGATGGAATTCTCCATTAAAGCCGTAAATGGCGCCGGTCTTGCCACCATCGCAGACAACAACGGCGCTTTGTTTGAAGCTGATTTGAGCGCCCCGGCCATCGGCGGCCTGCCGGTTGACATCCTGCCCATCTCGTTTCGGCCGGGCTTCTTCCTGCCAACCACGTCAGATTTTGACGGCGACGGCAATCCCGAAATCATCCTCAGCGAATACGACGCCAATTTCAACTTTGGTGCGCTGAAAATTCTGGAGTTTGAAAACGGCAGGTTCGTCGAAAGATTCGCCACCGAAGACGTCTTCATTCCGCGTGACTGGGGAGATGCGGACGGCGACGGGCTGCTGGAGATTCTGGCGGCACGCGGTTCGCACAGCTTCATCTTCGAGCAGGCAACACCAAACAGCTTTCTGTTCGATATCGTCTGGTCCGAAAGCGACAAGTGGGGCAGCAAGATTACCGACCTCGACCGGGACGGCGCGGGCGAGCTCATTCTCAGAATCGATGACACATTCACTGTCTGGGAAACCACAGCCGACAACCAGTTTGCGCTGGTCGATTCGTTTCCGAATCTCACCACCGGCACCAATTTCGTCGGCGTTCCGCGTACGGATGTGGCTGATTTCGACGGTGACGGCCAGCTCGAAATTCTCATGGGCGACTTTGACGGCGATGTCTACATTTACGAAAACCGTGGCAACGATTCTTACCAACTAACCTGGTTTGGCCGGATGCCGCTCATCGACACCATCGACTACCTTGCTCACGGCGACTACGACGGCGACGGTGTGCCCGAGTTTGTGGTGGGCAGCCACTCCGATCCCAGCCTGAACCTTGAGAGCAATTTTGACAGCCGCCACTGGCTGTTTCGCATCTACAAAACAAATGCGGACAACAGCTTTGTTCCGGTCTGGGAGCAAGCATTCTTCGGTTTTCAGTCGCCGGCGGATTTCGACGGCGGCGTCGCTTCCGGAGACGTGGATAACGACGGCCGCCCGGAAATCTTGCTCAGCGTGTTTCCCGATTTCTACGTGGTGGATTTTGACGAATCAACGGCGAACTACGAAGTCATCTGGCATGCCAACCCCAGCCGCAGCAACACGACGCTGGTCGGAAATTTCGATTTCGACGGCCTAAACGATTTTTATTTCAATGATGGCACAGCGGTGCGTGGCCACGAAATCGTCTCGGATTTCAACGGCCCTGCGACGCCCACCGCTTTCACCGGCAGACCACTGGATTCCACCCTGATTGAGCTTTCCTGGCAGCACGCAGGCAGCCCCGACGGATTTCGGATTTACCGTGGTGAAAACGCCGCGACCCTCAGCCCGCTGGCCACAACCGAAACGCCGCCCTTTTTTGATTCGAGCGTTGCGCCAGCAGTGACCTACTGGTACGTGGTCACCGCCATTGACTCCTCGCGCGCGACTGTCGAAAGTCGCCCCACCGCGCCGTTGACATTGCGAACCGGCGCCAAACCGTTTCTCGAAAAAGCAGTCTATCTCCCGCCGGACCAGATCCAGCTCATCTTCAGCGAGCAGATGAATGCGTCAGTCAAAGATCAGACCAACTTTGATATTTCAGGAATTGGAACGCCCACTTCGGCCATTCTTCACCGTTCCGGCAAGGAAACAATCCTGACCAGTGCGCAGGCGCTGCCGCCGGGCGCGTACACGGTTTTCGCCAGAAACGTCTTCGACCTCCACGGCACGCCCATCGACACGCTGCGAAATACTGCTGCCTTTCAAGTGGTGGCAAGCGCCACCGCACCCTACCTCGTGCGTGCTGAACTGCAGGGACAAAATCGACTGCGCCTGACCTTCAATGTTGCGATGGACCCCGCCTCGATTTCCGACCCGGACAATTACAAGCTGGAGCCAGAGGTGGCGGTCCAAAGCGCTTTCCTCAGGTCCGAAGATCCGGCTGTGGCTATCGTGCAACTGGACTCTGGAGCGCCCATTGGCCCGTTTGGCAAAGATTATGTCATTCGCGTACAAAATGTCCAGAGCCAGGACGGCCTCACCATCCAGTTTGGCGAGGGCGACAGCGCGGCGCTGATTGCCAGCAGTCCGGACCTGTCAAATGTCTTTGTCTACCCCAATCCGTACCGCGCGGACTCGGCCCAGGACTTCGTCACCATCGCCGGTCTGACGGCACAAGCCACAGTGCGCATCCTGGATACTTCGGGCCGGCTGCTCAGGACATTGGAAGAAACCGACGGCAACGGCGGTATAGAGTGGGATTTGCGCGATGAAGATGGGGAATTGGTGGCGTCCGGGGTTTACGTGTTTTATGTCACCGGAGACGGCGGTGAGAAAACGGGAAAATTTGCGGTGGTGCGGTAGCATGTAGGGCGAACGGCCGTTCGCCCCTAGGACTACGCTTGAGCGCGCTCTAATAGTAGAACAAAAAAAGCGCTATACCAGCAGTAGGCAGAAAATACTTGCAGAATTCCAACAAAACGAGTTACTTTATG
>SMUY01425468.1_pt1 | contig 13797 bp, 9 predicted proteins | sample 2456441 | NCBI WGS metagenome assembly SMUY01 (sample SAMN11095931, study PRJNA526329) | marine sediment metagenome | biome: Marine sediment; feature: Surficial sediment; material: Deep marine sediment; isolation source: Hadal surficial sediment | place: Pacific Ocean | collected 2014-11 | depth 0-1...
CCGCTATACTTTTACAGGGGTTCCTGTCCTGAGGCGGTCTGATGAACGTGTATCGATTCACCCGTGCGCACCCCGCACGCTCCATCCATGACGTGGCAAGCGAACGCGGCTTCTCGTTGATCGAGCTCCTTGTCGTGGTCGGCATCCTGGGCATCCTGAGTGCGATTGTCGTTCCCCGACTCGTCGAGAGTTTGGATAGAGGCCGACAAAAACGAACGCTCTCCGACATGCGTAATATCGCCAACGCCAACGAGCGTTTCTTTGTCGACAATCGACGATACGTCACAGCGTTGAGTGACCTGGCGCCCGACTACATGCTGATCATTCCGACCGCGGATGCCTGGGGAACCCCTATGCGTACACCACCGAGTCGGGCGCGACGATCTGCACGTTGACCTCGAACGGTTCCGACGGTGCCGCCGGACCGGCGCCGCCCCCGGGTTGGGTCAACGCCCCCTATGAACCGGACCTGATCATCACGAACGGCGCGTTCACCCAGGCTCCCCAGATCACCGCCGCGGTCGAACCGCCGATTAAAAAGTAGCAATCGCTATCGAGACCATTTACCTCATGGTGCTCAGTAGGCGCTCGAGCTCGGCAATCAGACCGTCGAGGACCTCGGCAAGCTCGTCGTGGCGTTTGATGGCGTCACCGCCGGGCTCTTGGTCGGCACGATCGAGGTTGCCGTACAAGTACTGGAGCTGACCCAAGAACATGATCGGCGAGTAGCGATAGGGCTCGTCGACGAACTCTTTCTCGATGATCTCGAGCGCCTCGTCGAGGGCCCTGGCCTGGTCGGTCTCGGCGCCCTCCAGCTCGGTGCGCGCCTCGCTCAACTTGTGGGCCGCGAGCCGCGCGTTGCTGAGCGTGTCGCGGACATCGAGAGCAAAGGCGGCCTGGCGTTCGAGGACATCGGCGGTCATGCCTTCCGCCGCAACACGCGGATCCATCACCACCTCGAACGTCCGGCTGGCGCTCCAATCACCCGCCGTCAGGCGTGCCTCGTAGGTGCCGGGCGGAACCATCGGTCCGCCGCCGCCACCACCACCGTTGCCGCCGCGACCGCCGCCGCCACGTGGCGCCGCCCAGGGACCGGCATGCCGCAGATCCCAGACGAAACGGTGCATGCCGGCATCCGACGGGAGCCTCGGCGTGCCCACCCGCTCGAGGCGCCACTCGCGCATGCTGAGCTCGTCGGGGACCTGGAAGCTGATACCCGATGCCTGGCTCGACAGGCCACGCACCAGATTGCCCGCGGTGTCGAAGATCTCCAGCGTAACTTCGCCGTCGGGGCGTTCGGCGAACCAGTAGTCGAAGTAGGCACCGACCGGCGCGTACTGCGGCGCCGACGGGCTGCCGCCACCGCGGCCGCCTCGACCGCCACCGCGCACCCGCACGGCGTCGGTGATCTCGAAGAAGTGCGCCGGCGAGCCGGCAATCGCCTCCGACACTTCGTGCAACGGCGCGAGGTTGGTCATGATCCAGAAGCCACGACCCATCGTCGAGATCGCCATGTCGGTGCCGACGATCTTCAGGTCGGAAACCGGGGTGTGCGGCAGGTTGAGCTGGAACGACTGCCAGTTCGCTCCGTCGTCGAAGGAGATCCACATGCCGAACTCGGTGCCGGCGTACAGGAGCCCTTCACGGGCGGGATCCTCGCGCACGACCCGCACCGGCTCGTCGTCGGGGATGCCGTTGGTAATCGACACCCAGGTGGCGCCGTAGTCCTCGGTCTTGAAGATGTAGGGCGCGAAGTCGCCGACCTGGTAGCGCAGAATTGACGCGTACGCCTTGGCCGGATCGTGCGGCGAGACCTCGATCGTCTGGACGCGGCCATACGGCCCCATTTCGGGGGTCACCTCGGTCCAGGTAAGGCCGTTGTCGCGGGTGACGTGAATCGGCCCGTCGTTTGCACCTACCCAGATGACGCCGCGCTCGTGGGGCGACTCTTGGATCTCGTAAATCACCGAGAAGTGCTCCTCGCCGGTGGCGTCAACGGTGATCGGGCCGCCCGAGTGCACCTGCGTTTCCGGGGTGAACGCCGTCAGGTCGGGCGAGATCGTCTCCCACGTGACGCCGCCGTCCTCAGTGACGTGGACGTATTGGGAGGTGTGGTAGACCCGATTCGGGTCGTGTGGCGAGACGTGAATCGGGGCGACGCGCTGGAATCGAAACGCCAGGTCCGCGGGGTTACGGCCATAGAGGTTCCAGAAGCCGACGTAGTACTGCTGCTCCTGGCCGGTACGGCGGTTGAAGACGCCGAAGCGACCCTTGCAGTTGGCGTACACGATGTCGGGATCGCCCGGCTTGGGCACCACCGGGCCGGTCTCGCATCCACCGTGCGACTCCCACAGACCGGCGGCGCCACCGGGGGTGGAGCGATCCGGGCGACTCGGCACCGAGATCGTCGAGTTGTCCTGCTGGCCGGCGTAGAGGCGATACGGAAAGTCATCGGATACGTCGACCTGGTAGAGCTCGGCGGTCGGTTGGTTGTTCTGCGTCGACCAGGTCTGGCCGCCGTCTCGGGTGACGTTGGCACCACCGTCGTTGCTCTGGATCATGATGTCCGGGTCGTCCGGATTGATCCACAGGTCGTGGTTGTCACCGTGCGGCGTGCGGCCGCCCGAACCCCAGGTGCGGCCGCCGTCGTCGGAGCGGCTGTAGCCCTCGGCCATCCCCCACAGGATGTCGGGGTTGGTCGGATGGGCGACCAAGTTGTTGTAGTAGAAGGGCCGGTTGCGGATTGCCTGGTAGTCGCTGACCTGGTACCAGCTAGCGCCGCGGTCGTCGGAGCGATACACCCCACCCTCGTCGCCCGGCGCTTCGATCAGCACGTAGACCCGGTCCGGATCGCCGGCGGAGACGGCGAGGTCTGATTTGCCGCGCAAGCCGTTCGGCAAGCCGTCCTGCAGGTGGATCCAGGTGTCGCCGCCGTCCGACGATTTGTAGACGCCACCCTCGTAGCCGCCCGAGATGATCGTCCACGGCTTGCGCTCGACAAGCCACATCGAGGCATAGATCTCGTCGGGGTTGTCGGGGGCGAACTCGAGATCGACGGCGCCGGTCTTGTCGGACACGAACAGCACCTGCTCCCACGAGTCACCACCGTCCATGGTCCGATACACGCCGCGCTCCGGGTTGGGCGCGAACGGGTTGCCGATTGCCGCGACGTAGGCGATATCCGGGTTCTGCGGGTGAATCAAGACGGCTCCCGAGTTGCCGGTGGCCTCGAGGCCGAGATGCACCCAGGTGCGCCCGGCATCCATCGACTTGTAGACGCCCTTGCCGATGATCACGTTGCTGCGCAAGCCATCGGAGCCGGTGGAGACGTAGACCACATCCGGGTTCGACGGGGCCACCGCGATCGCGCCGATCGAGCCGGTGGCGAAATAGCCGTCGGAGATCGGCCGCCACGTCTGTCCCCAGTCGGTCGTCTTCCACACGCCGCCGCCGGTCGCACCCATGTAGAACGTCGACGGCTGGGCCCGGTGTCCGGCCACCGTGGTAACCCGGCCGCCGCGCGACGGGCCGACCATGCGGTACTGCAGAGCTTCGAAAAACTCGGGAGGAATCGTTTCGCGAGCCTGGGCCACGGCAATCTGCGGCTGCCCCGCCTGGGCGATCGCGGCGATCATCAACGCGGCGACGATACCGACCTTCATACGCATGGATCCTGCCTCCTGGAAATCATCGAGATCGTGGGGATGGGGAAAATCTACCGGCGCGGGGGCGAAGAAACAACAAAACAGCGGTACAACAAAGGACATAATAGGGTGCTGAAAGGAGACCCCGATGACCAACCGCTACGCGGCACGCCGGATCCCGGTCCGAGCGGCCGTACCAGCCGCCCTTTTTCTGTGCCTCCTCGCTTTGGCGTCGGCACCGCCGAAGACCCTTGGCGTGCCGTCCGAGCCATCGCAAAGCACCGAGCTGAGATGGAAGTTCACCGAGGGTACCGAGCTCGTGTACAGGCTGAGCGTGTACAACGAAATGGAGCTACCACAGGGCATGGGCACGTCGGTGACCAACCTCGAGACCACCCAACGGTGGGAAATCATCGAGATCGCCGACAACGGCGACGCCACCATCAGGCTGACGACCGACCGGGTGCGCCTGAGCATGCAGTCGCCCATGGCAAACATGACCGTCGACTCCGCCGAGGAGACTCCGCCCTCGGGAACGCCGCTGGACGCGATCACCGCGATGGCGGGGACAAGCTACACCGTCGTCATCGATGCTACGGGTACGCTCAAGTCGCTCGAGGGACTCGAGGAAATGCGCGAGACGCTGCGCCAAGCCATACAGGATCCGTCGATAGCGGAGATCCTCGACCCGATGCTCACCGATGACACCCTCCGCAGCCAGTGGCAACAGGGCATCTACGCCATGCCCGAGGAGGCGGTCAGCGTCGGAACGACCTGGAACCGCAGCTTCACCGTCCCCGTGGCCATGCTCGGCAACATGACGACCGACTCGCGGTACGAGGTCGAAGCGATCGATGACGGCATCGCGGTCATCGCCAGCACGGGCACCATGTCGATCGGGGAGAGCGGCGAGCCCCCGTCTCCGATGTCGATGCAATTCACCCGCGTCGACATGATCGGCAGCGCTCGATTCGACATCGGACGCGGCCTGCTCCTGCGCAGCGAAAATACGATGACCATGGAGATGACCATGACCCTGGGCGGCCAGGAGGTGGTGATGGGATCGATCGCGAAGAGCACCTTGGAGCTGGTCGAAGAAGGCCGCTAGCAGGTCAAGCCCATCACGCCCGCCCCGATGCTCGGAGAAAATCAGCGCCGGCCGGACGGGATCTTCAGCAGCTGGCCCGGGTAGATCTCGGTACCACGCAGGCCGTTCGCCTGCTGAATCGCCTCGGGCGTGGTGTCGTAGCGCCGCGAGATACGCCACAGCGTGTCCTGGCGCCTGACCGTGTAGGTCGCTTCGGCATCCATCGAGGCGGTGATGGCGCCGGTCGACAAGCCGGTCAAACGCGAGACATGGGCGACATACTGCTGCGGGTACAGAGCGACGTGGTAGTGGGCCGGGCTGGTCTCTCGCGTCGCCTCGAGCACACCTTGCCCCTCGAGATACAGCAGCGTGTCCTCGAGCCAAGTGCGGCAGGGTCCCGGAAACGGGCGCCGCAGGTCGAGGGCCATCCCGGTCGGGTGTACCGAGCGCCCCGATGCGTTGCGCGGCTGGTTGGCGAGCGGCCGCGTCAAGCTGGTGATCACGAGGCGCTCGCCGCACGCCGTCCGGTACTGGCTCCCGAGCCGCTGGACAAGGAGCTTCACCGCCGGGCGCGCCACCGGGAACGAAACTGCCTTCAGCCAGTAATCGGCGGTGTCATACACCGGAACCAGAAGGCCGGCGTCGACGAACCGCTGCACATGTTTGGCGTCGCGCAGACGACTGAAATCGTGCTGCAGCGCCTGCCGGTTCTGGCGATCGAGCGAAGCCGCGCTGCCCCGCAGGCTCTGTGCCTCGACATCGACGACAAGCGCGAAGACACAGACGACGGCGATTGTAATCGCGGCGACCGCCCGCCGGCCCCACTCATGAAGCGCAGTCATCTCTTGTCGTCCACCGTCGAATGCACATCACCCTCAAGATTGAAGGCGATTCAAGCCGGTAGCAGAACCGCGTACCGGTTATCGGCACAACAGGGTAGCAAGCGGCGCGCCCCATCGGAATACCCCCCTCTCGGATGGCGCCGACAGCCGGTCGACACCCGGCGGCGGCTCATCTAGCCGGCCGGGGGTGCGAACCGCCGGTCAGCAGGGTGCCGGAGAGCTCGCAGCACCCCCGGGAAATATTCAGCACCCTGCTAGCCCGAATATCTCAACAGGCTACACTCACCCGTCGACGTGCGGGAGGGACGCGGTGCCAGCAGACGCAGCCAACAACGAACAGGCCCTCATCGACTTCACCTGCGCGCTCGTGCGGCTGAAAAGCGTCCTGGGCGACGAAACCAGCGTCGCGGAGCACGTCTCCCGAGAGATGCGGCGGCTGCTCTTCGACCACGTTGAGATCGACGCCACCGGCAACGCGGTGGGGATCGTGCGCGGCCTTCAGGACGGAGCGACGATACTCTTCGACGCCCACATGGACACTGTCGACGTGGTTCCCGCCGATGCGTGGACCCACGAGCCGTTCGGCGGGGAAGTTGCCGACGGAATCATCTGGGGGCGCGGTAGCTCCGACATGAAAGGCGCCCTGGCGGCAATGGTCTACGCCGCCGCCGGGCTCGAGCGCGCCAACCTGGCCGGCTCCGTCATCGTCTCGGCATCGGTCGGCGAGGAAAGCGTCGAGGGCGCCGCCTTGCGCGCCGTCATGGAGCGCCACGAGCCCGATTTCGTCGTCATCGGAGAAGCTTCCGGCCTCAACCTCGTCCGCGCCGGGCGCGGACGAGCCGAGTTCGTCGTCGAAACCACCGGCAAGCCGGCGCACGCCTCGGACCCAGGTGCCGGGATCAACGCCGTGCACCTCATGGCGGCGGTCATCGGCGAGATCGAGAAGATCGCGATGCCCGAGCACGAGTTCGTCGGCCGCGGCGCCCTGTGCTTGACCGACATCATCTCGGTTCCGTATCCGGCCCACTCGGTGGTCCCCAGCGGCTGTCGGGCGACCTACGAGCGCCGACTGCTACCGGGAGAGGAGCGCGACGTCATCGAGGCCGAGCTGCTGGCGGCCTGCGCCCGGGCCGAAGCCCCCAATACCGTGGTTCGATTGGCGGCGACGGACTATCGAACCTATACGGGCGAGCGCTGGGTCGAGCCCAAGTGGTTCCCACCCTGGGAGCTCGGCGAGGACCATCATCTGGTTCAGGAGGGGCTGCGGGGCCTGCGCGGCGCCGGCCTCGATCCCGGCCTGAGCAGCTATCAGTTTTGCACCAACGCCGCCTACAGCGCCGGGGTCGCCGGCGTCCCGACGATCGGCTTCGGACCATCGACCGAGAAGCACGCCCACGTGGTCGACGAGTTCATCGAGATCGACCAGCTCGTTCGCGCCCGTCGAGGCTATGCGGGCATCGCCGCCGCCTTGCTCGGTGGCACGGGGTACATGACAACGTGCTGAAGAACTCCCGGGAGTTCTTCAGCACCCTGGCCCGGATATCTCATCGGGTCACGGCTGCGCGAGCACGATAGCGCGCGATCAGTGCGTTGCGCTTGCTTCAGGTGCTCGACCTACTGACACGTACGCCTCCGCGCCCGAATCGGCGCGCGCCTTGTCCTCACACGCCCTCGCGCCCGCTCGCTTCGTGACCCGATGAGATATCCAGGCTAGACTTCCGCTACCGGGGACGGAGCCTGCGTACGGGAGGCGCGCGACATGTTCAACCGACGGGAACTCTTGATCGGATCGGCCTCCGCGTGGGCCCTTTCAGCCTTCGAGCTACCGCTTCCCCGCGCTATCGGGCGCTTGGCCGCACCGCGCTTCGCGTCCTATCCCTTCACCTTGGGCATCGCCTCGGGTGACCCGACGGCCGACGGCATCGTGCTCTGGACCCGCCTCGCCCCCGACCCGCTGCGCGGCGGCGGGATGCCCGCGGCGCCGCTGGAGGTGCAGTGGTCGATCGCCGAGGATGAGTCCATGGGCCGCACTGTGCGCCGCGGCACCGCGATCGCTGCCCCCGAGTTAGGGCACTCCGTACACGTGGAGGCCCAGGGGCTGGAGCCGGATCGCTGGTACTTCTATCAGTTCCGCGCCGGCGGCGAATACAGCCAGGTCGGGCGCACACGAACGGCACCCGCACCCGGGGCCGCCAACGATCGGCTGCGGTTCGGGTTCTGCTCGTGCAACCACTACGAGCAGGGCTACTTCACCGCGTTTCGGCACATGGTCGAGGAAGACCTCGACGTCATCTTCCATCTCGGTGACTACATCTACGAGTACGAGGGGCGCGAGGACCGCGTTCGCATGCACACCTACGGTGAGATCGAAACGCTCGACGACTATCGAAACCGTTACGCCCTGTACAAGACCGATCCCGACTTCCAGGCAATCCACGCCGCCGCGCCCTTCGTCGTCACCACCGACGACCACGAGGTCGACAACAACTACGCCGGCGACATCTCGGAGCGGGACGACCCGGTCGAGGCCTTTCTGCGCCGCCGTGCCAACGCCTACCAGGCCTACTACGAGCACATGCCGCTGCGGCGAGCCTCGCTGCCCCGAGGTCCCGACATGCGGCTGTACCGCAGCCTGTCATACGGCCGGCTCGCCGGGTTCTACGTCCTCGACACCCGCCAGTACCGCACCAACCAGCCCTGCAACGACGAGAGCGGCCCGGCCTGCCCGGCGGTCTTCGACGAAGCCGCCACCCTGATGGGGGCCGAACAAGAGAGCTGGCTGTTCAACGGTCTCGGCACCTCGAGCGCCGGCTGGAACATCATCCCGCAGCAGGTGATGGTCGCCCCGGTGGACCGGCGCCCCGGCGACGAGGAACGAATCAGCATGGACCAATGGAGCGGCTACGCCGCCGCCCGCAACCGCCTGGTCGACTTCCTGGCGACCAGCCGGCCCAGTAATCCGGTGATTCTCACCGGCGACATCCACTCGAATTGGGTCAACGATATCAAAGCCGATTTCGCCGATCCGGACTCGGAGACCGTCGCCACCGAGCTCGTGGGTACCTCGATCAGCTCCGGCGGCGACGGCTCCGACACCGGGGAGTCCACCGCGGGGATTCTCGACGAGAATCCGTTCGTGAAGTTCTTCAACGGCCAGCGGGGCTACGTGACCTGCGAGCTGTCCACCGACCAGTTGAAGGCCGACTATCGGATCGTCGACTACGTCAGCCAGCCGGATTCCCCGATCTCGACGCGAGCCTCGTTCGTGATCGAGAACGGCAAACCGGGCGCGCAGCGGCTTTAGCAGGCCTTGGTGAAAGTGTGATGGGTCTGGTTGCAACGACAAGATGCCAGATGCAAGGCGGCGCGATGAGAATCGCCATCGCGTTGCTGATCGCCGGTTGCTTCGCGACCGGCGCCGCGGCGGCACCTGCGGCGCAGCAACAGGCCGGACAACGTCGGATAGCCCCACGCGGCCCCTGCGCTGAACGCGGCGTGAGTGACCTCTATTGCCTCGACCTGCACGCGATTCCCGACGCCGCCGGCGCTACCGGCTCCGTTGATCTCGGTCGCGTGCCATCGCCGTTCGGCGTCGCCGTCACCCCGGCAGGCAACCACATCCACGAGCTCACCGCGCACATCGCGGGCCTGCCGGCGCCGGGCTCTTTCGGCCCCTACTCGGCGTACGTCGCCTGGGCGGCGACACCGTTTTTCGACCCCGTCATCAAGCTCGGCGTGGTCGACAACGGCGTCAACTCTCTGGGCCGGGTCGCGCTCAACAAGTTCTTGATCCTGATCACCGCCGAGGCCACGGGCGACGTCGAGGAGCGCAGCGGCCGACTCGTCCTGCGCGGTCGCTCCCCCGCCCTGTTCATGAACCCGCACGACCTGATGACCCAAGCGCCTTCGGCGGTCCTGCCACCGATGAACCGTATCGATCCCGCCGACGTCGAAGCAGCACGCCGGAACCCGACATCGCGCGGACGGATCCGCTCCGCTGACATCCCGTGGGGATGGCCGGCGCCGCCGATGCACCCGTTGGTCCCGATGCTACCGGGAATGATGGAGCTCGCGCCCCAAGTGGAAAAGCTGTTTCCGATCGTCCTGGCCGGAGATCAATACGACGGGATCCCCCAAGCCCGGCCCAGTCAGGTTGTCAATCTGCCCGACGGCGGCACGCTCGACCTCGAGGCGGACCTCGTGCGCCAATCGTTCGGTGGCCGATCGGATAACGTCATGATGGCATTCAACGGCCAAATTCCGGGGCCGATGATCCGCGTGCAGGCCGGGTCGACGATCTTCGTCAACTTCACCAATCGGACGCGCGTTCCGACCGCGGTTCACTGGCACGGCATACGCCTGGACAACCGCTTCGACGGCGTGCCGGGTGTGACGCAGGATCCGGTGGAGCAGAACGGGACCTTTCGCTACCGGATCCACTTCCCCGATGCCGGGATCTACTGGTACCACCCGCACCACCGTGAAGATCTCATGCAGGAGCTCGGGCTGTACGGCAACCTGCTGGTCGACCCGCGGCCCGCCGACTACTACAGCCCGGTCAACAAGGAGCAAGTGCTGATCCTCGACGATTTTCTCGTCAACGCGCGGGGCGAAAACGTCTTCTTCGGTGACGAGTCTGCCAACTACATGCTGATGGGTCGGTTCGGCAACGAGTTCCTGGTCAACGGCGAGCCGCTCTACGAGCTCGACGTGGACCGTGGAGAGGTGGTCCGCTTCTACTTCACCAACGCGTCGAACACCCGCACGTTCAATGTCTCCTTCCAGCAAGAGGACGGCCCACCAAGGGACTCACGCGCCGAGTACGTCGCCGACGGCGCGATGCAGCGCGTGCCCACCGCCCCGCTGCCGATCAAGGTCGTCGGCTCCGACGTCGGCAAGTTCGAGCGCGAGCAGATGGTCGAGAGCGTGGTGATTGCACCGGCGGAGCGTTACGTCGTCGAGGTGCGCTTCGATGAGCCCGGCGAGTTCCATCTCAACAACCAGGTGCAGGCGATCAACCATCGATTCGGCACGTTCTTTCCCGAAGTCGACACGCTGGGGGTGGTCCGGGTTGCCGATCGCGTTGCCGCCGACGACCACGGGCCCGCGTTCGACATCCTGCGCGAGAATGCCGACGTCATCGGCGACATCGACGAGTACCGCGACCGCTTCGATGATCCGATCGATCGGGAGCTGTTGTTGACGCTGGAGGTCGACAACCTGCCGCTGCCGATCGAGCAGTTGATGCTCTACGACTGGATCTACTTCAACCCGGTCGAGTGGAGCGGAACGATGCCGATGATGAATTGGTTGACCACCGGCAACGAGATCGCCTGGTTGCTACGCGATCCGGCGACCGGCGCCGAGAACATGGACATCGATTGGAGCTTCCGGGTCGGCGATGTCGTCAAGATTCGCCTGATCAACGACCGCGACGCCTGGCACGCCATGCAGCACCCGCTCCACATCCACGGCCAACGCTTCCTGGTGCTCGAACAGGACGGCGTGCGCAACGACAACCTGGTGTGGAAGGACACCGTCCTGCTACCCACCGGCACGACCACCGACATCCTGCTGGAGATATCGAACCCGGGCCGCTGGATGGTCCACTGCCACATCGCCGAACACCTCGAATCTGGAATGAAGTTCGTCTTTGAAGTACAACCAAGTGCACCCGACAGAGGAACAAGCCGATGACCCCGATCATTTCACCCAGCCACAGCGCCCAGCCGTTCCGAGTCACTCTCGTGCTCGCGGCTCTTGCCCTGCTGGTGTCAACGAACTGGTCGGCCCCCGACGCGGCGGCGGGCGATGAAGCCGCACAGGGCGCCGGCGAGAACCGCTTCATCGCCGTCGACGCCGACGAGATCCTCATCACCAACGTCAAGATCATCGACGGCACCGGCGCGGCGCCGCGCGACAACCAGACGGTGTTGATCCGCGACGGCCGGATTGCCGCGATCGGCGCCGCCGGTAGCGTGCGCGCCTCCGCCGAGGCCGAAGTCATCGACGGTACCGGCCACACGCTCATTCCCGGCCTGATCGGCCTGCACAATCACAGCTACTACACCGCCGCCGGCGGCCGCACCGCCCAGCTCAGCACGACCGGGCCGATCATCTATCTCGCTTCGGGGGTGACGACGATCCGCACCACCGGCGCCCAGTCACCGTACGAGGAGCTCAACCTCAAGGCCGCTATCGACGCCGGCCGCCGTATCGGGCCGCGCATCTTCGTCACCGGACCCTACCTCACCGGGCAGCGCGGCTCGATGTCGATGGCGCATCTCAACGGCGAGGAGGACGCCCGCCGCATCGTGCGCTACTGGGCCGAGGAAGGCGTCAGGTGGTTCAAGGCCTACACCTGGATCAGCCGCGAGGAGCTCGGCGCGGCGATCGACGAGGCCCACAAGAACGGCATCAAGGTCACGGCCCACCTCTGCTCGGTGACCTTTCGCGAGGCGGTTGCGCTCGGCATCGACGGGCTCGAGCACGGCCTGCTCACCAACACCGACTACCTGCCGGACAAGCAGCCGGACCAGTGCGCCGGTATCGGTTCGGCGTACCTCGACCTCGACGTCAGCTCCGAAGAAGTCCAGACGACCTTCCGCGAAATGATCGCCGCCGGCGTCGGCATGACCTCGACGCTGGCTGTGTACGAGAACTTCGTCGTCGGCCGCCCGCCGGTGGAAGACCGCACGCTCGAGATCCTGGCCCCCGAGATCGCCGCCGCCGTCAAGGCCGAGAACGACCGTTACGTCAACGCTCCGGAGGGCGCCAACATCGGCATCCCGCCCGAGATGTTTCAGAAAGCGCTGGAGTACGAGGCCGCCTTCGTACGCGCCGGCGGCACCCTCGCCGCCGGTGTCGACCCGACCGGATACGGCGCGGCGCTGCCAGGCTTCGGCGATCAACGCAACTTCGAGCTGCTGCGCGAGGCGGATTTCACCCCGCAGCAAGTCGTCCAGATCATGAGCGCCAACGGCGCCAAGCTGCTCGATATCTACGACGAGACCGGCAGCATCGAGGTCGGCAAGCTGGCCGAGATGGTCCTCCTCGAGGGTGACCTCGCCGCCGATCCGGCGGTGATCAAGAACGTCACGATCGTGTTCAAGGACGGCGTCGGCTACGACTCGCCGGCGCTGCTCGAATCGATCAAGGGACAGGTGGGAATCCACTGAGCTTCGACACGACACAATGGACGCTGATCGTCGCTGCGGGTGACTCGCGACATCCGGACTCACGCGCGGCGCTCGAAGACCTCTGCCAGTCGTATTGGTACCCGCTGTACGCCTATCTGCGCCGGCGCGGCTACCGGCAGGAGGAAGCGGAGGACCTTGTTCAGGGGTTCTTTACCCAGTTGCTCGACAAGAAGTACTTGAAGGCGGCGGACCGCGAGCGCGGCCGGTTTCGCTCCTTCCTGCTCACCTCGCTGAAGAACTTCGCCGCCAACGAGTGGGATCGGAAGAAGGCGCACAAACGCGGCGGCGCGACCACGACGCTGTCGCTCGACTTCGAGACCGCCGAGGGCCGCTACCATCTCGACCCTGCCGACGAGCAAACCCCCGAACAGGTGTTCGATCGCGGCTGGGCGGTGACCCAGCTACGGCAGGCTCTCGAGCGCCTGGGCGCGGAGTCCACCGGCGGCGACAACGAACGCCGCTTCGAGCTGTTGAAGGGCTATCTGACCGGCGACGCACAGGATGTCCGCTACAAGGATGTCGCCGACGAGCTCGACATGAGCGAGGGCGCGGTCAAAGTTGCCGTGCACCGGCTGCGCCAGCGCTTCGGCGACGTCCTGCGAGACGAAGTAGCACGCACTCTCAACGATCCGGCCGACGTCGACGACGAGATCCGCCATTTGTTCGCGGCGTTCGAGAGCTGAGCCGGCCGCCGCTACCGGTCCTAACGGGCTCGATGGCGTCGGGGTCGTTGTAGCCAGCAAGGGCTGGCGCTACTGTCACGCTGGCGGGGTCCCCCATGGCACGGAGTGAGGCATGGCGCTCGACCCTCATCGTTTCCAGGAAGTCACCCACCAGTCTTGGTTCTCGAGGATCGGCGGGGCGATCAAGGGCGTCGTCGTCGGGCTCGTCATGTTTGCCGTGTCGTTTCCCCTGCTTTTCTGGAACGAGGGCCGCGCGGTGCGCCGCTACAAGACGCTCGTCGAGGGCGCCGGAGCGGTCGTTTCGGCTCCCTCCGATTCCGTCGACGCCGCCAACCAGGGTGC
>SMUY01294267.1_pt1 | contig 13782 bp, 12 predicted proteins | sample 2456441 | NCBI WGS metagenome assembly SMUY01 (sample SAMN11095931, study PRJNA526329) | marine sediment metagenome | biome: Marine sediment; feature: Surficial sediment; material: Deep marine sediment; isolation source: Hadal surficial sediment | place: Pacific Ocean | collected 2014-11 | depth...
CCTTCCAGTGTCGCTGCCGCGCATTGCCCCGCAAAAGGCCCAATAGAGAGGGTCGCCAAAAGCAAGGCCGGGAATTTCACGGTCTATTGCTTGTTCACCTGGTGCAAATGCACGTCTGTTTGCGGGTAGGGGATGTTACAGCCGGCCGCTTCGAGTTCAAGTTTTGCCGTCTCCAGCAAATCAGTGTGAACGGTCCAGTAATCACCGGATTTACACCATGGCCTGACCTTGAAATCGACACTGCTGTCGCCAAGATTCGACACGAAGACGCCGGTGGCTGGTTCATCCAGCACCAGTGGGTGTTCGCGGCAGATTCGCTCCAGCACACCGCGTACCACCTTCAGATCATCGTCATAGCCCACGCCAAATACGAGGTCCACGCGTCGCGTGTCGAATGCGTTGTAGTTAGTGATTGAGTCTGCGGCCACCTGCCCGTTTGGAATGATGACCTGGCGGTTGTCTGAGGTTCTCAGGATGGTGCAGAAAATACGCACGTCCTCCACTTTGCCCGCAACGCCTGCCACTTCAATCCAATCACCCCGGGTAAATGGCCGGAACATCACCAGCATTACGCCGGAGGCAAAGTTTCCCAGCGAGTCTTTCAATGCCAGGCCGATGGCCAGGCCAGCGGCGCCCAACACCACCACCAGTGAAGCCACCGGCATGCCCAGGGACTGGAGGGCGGTGATGACCACGGCTGTCAACAACACGGCGTTGACGACGTTGCCGAGGAAAGACACCAGGGTCACATCCATTTCCGCCAGTTCCAGTGTGCGGCGGAACGCCTTCACTACCCAGCGGCTAATCCAGCGCCCGACGACGAAGATCAGCAGTGCGGTGATGATTTTTAGTCCCCAACCCAGGGTCAGTTGCTGAAAATCGCTGTTTTCCAGGAATGTCCTGATGCTTTCCATAAGGTGTACCTCTTTTTGATTCGGAGAATTCAATTCAGGCGATATCGCCATCCGGTTCGAATGTTTTTTCGATTCTGTCAGCAAATGGCGCCATGGTATAGATTACGTGTTCCAGTTCCTGGTCGCTGAGGGTGGAGTAGGGCATGTTTTCACATAGTTTGATGTATGGCGTACCTTCCAGGTCACCGACTGCCAGGTAGCCGACCCGTTGCATCAGGTTGATGCGCAGGCATTTCTCGGCGTCAAAATCAGCCAACGGGACAATGGGTGTTTCCACGCGCAGGAACCGGCGGCCATCCGAAGTTTTCAGCTCCGCGAGAAACATGCTCTGTTTTCTGTCGCTGCCGTCCATGGCGATTTCAAAGCCAAGGAGAAAGGGCTCATCAATGATCAGCGCATGATGGCCCATCACGTGGTTTCTGATTTCAGCAAATGTTTTCATTAATGTTAATGCCTTTTTTTGTACTACCTGGGCTGCAGGCGCACCGCGCCATCGAGACGGATGGTCTCCCCATTCAGATAGCTATTTTCCATGATATGCGCGGCCAGATCAGCAAATTCCTCGGCTTTACCCAGGCGGCTGGGAAACGGAATGGAAGCGCCCAACGACTCCTGCACATGTTCCGGCATGGTGTCGACCATGGGCGTATAAAAAATCCCCGGGGCGATGGTCATCACGCGAACGCCGATACGGGTGAATTCACGCGCGATAGGCAGGGTCATGCCAACGATGCCTGCCTTCGATGCCGAGTAGGCTGCCTGGCCGATCTGTCCTTCATAGGCGGCCACCGATGAAGTGGAGATGATTACGCCGCGTTCACCGTCTTCACCCGGGTCATTGGCCTCCATCGCCGCGCCGGCGGCTTTGCACAGGTTAAAGCTGCCCACCAGGTTTACCTGGATGACCCGGGCAAAGAAGTCCAGGTCCATCGGCGCTTCGCGGCCCAGCACGCGGCCGGCGCCGATGATACCGGCGCAACTTACCGCCACGTTGACAGCCCCCATCCGTTCAACGGCTCGCGCAACGGCGGACTGTACGCCGCTTTCATCGCTGACGTCGGTATGGATGTAGCTCACGGCATCACCCAATTCAGTGACTGCTGCCGCGCCGGCTTCGTCATTGATATCCAGCAGCGTTGCCTGGCCACCTTCGGCCACGATTTTTCGCGCGACTGCCAGGCCGAGCCCTGAAACCCCGCCGCTGATCACCGCCTTGACTGTGTTCAATTTCATCAAACCCTACTCCCGGTTCATTGAATTATTCAATATTGCTTTGCAGGAGCGCCAGTCCGGCTTTGCTCATGTTGGGGCGTTCCAGGTGATTTGAAATCCACCTTCCGGTCAATGCCAGCTTTTTCAGGTCAACGCCGGTGGAGAAGCCCAGGCCGTGCAGCATGTAAACCACGTCTTCGGTGGCCACGTTGCCGCTGGCGCCGGGGGCGAAAGGACAACCGCCCAGTCCGGCCACCGATGCGTCCACGCAGCGCACCCCGGCTTCCAGGCAGGCCAGGATGTTGCCCAGTGCCTGTCCGTAGGTATCGTGGAAATGCACCGCGAGCTGGTGCATCGGTACCACGGAACTCACGCTGTTCAACAGCTTGCGCGCAGCACCGGGTGTGCCGACGCCGATGGTGTCTGCCAGCGATATCTCACCCGCGCCCAGGGACAGCAGTTTTTCGCACACATCCACCACCGCAGCGATTGCAATGTCGCCCTCGTAAGGGCAGCCGAGCGCACAGGAAACGTAGGCACGCACCGGCAGGCCTTTTTCCCGGGCTTGCGCGGTGATGGCAGCGATGCGGGACAGGGATTCTTCGATACTGCAATGTGTATTGCGCTGGCTGAAACTCTCGGAGGCTGTGGTGAATACGGAGATTTCGCTCGCACCGGCGGCAATGGCGCGTTCGAAGCCCTCGAGGTTGGGCACCAGTACCGGGTAACGCGTGCCGCGGTACGGTTCCAGTCCGGCCATCACATCTTCCGCGTCCGCCAGTTGCGGCACCCGTTCCGGGTGTACAAAACTGGTGATTTCGATCACCGGCAATTCGCATTCAGCCAGGCGTGATATCAGATCCAGCTTGGTTGCCGTGGGGACGATTTGCTGTTCGCTTTGCAATCCATCCCTGGGGCCGACTTCAACGATGCGTACGAGTTCATTCATTTTTGTCAACGACCCATGCGGGCGTCCTTTTTTCCAGGAATGCGGCCAGTCCTTCCTGGCCCTCGGACGATACCCTGAGCGTTGCGATCAGTTTCGCCGTGTACGCATCGAGTTCGAGTTGGTGGTTTTCATCGTGACCGGATACAGAAGCGACCAGCCCTTTGCAGCACCGCGTTGCTTCGGGTGCAGCGTTTAGCAAACGGGTGATGATTTTTTCGACTTCTGTTGCCAGCGAATTTTCGGCGACCACCTCCTGCACCAGGCCAAGTTCCCTGGCCTTGTCCGCGTTGAATCTTTCCCCGGTCAGGAAATACCGGCGGGCGTTGCCGGCGCCGATGCGACCGATCACGTAGGGCGAGATCACGGCCGGTGCGAGGCCCAGTGTTACTTCCGTGAGTCCAAATTGGGCCGTGTCTTCAGCGATGGTGATATCGCAACAGGCAATCAGGCCCAGGCCGCCGCCGAAGGCCGGGCCGTTAACCATGGCGATGGTCGGCCGGTCCAGGAAATTCAACGTGCGCATCAGTTGTGCCAGTTCAAGGGCGTCTTTTTCGTTTTGTGCTTCCGGGGCATCCACCTGGCTGCGCATCCAGTTCAGGTCAGCGCCGGCGGAAAAGCAAGGTTCGGTGCCGGTCAGCACAACCACGCGGACCGCGGAATCCTGCTCCGCTTTTTGCAAACTGCGTGTCAGGCTTTCGATCAGTTGCTGGTCAAATGCATTGTGGACCCGGGGCCGGTTCATGGTCAGGCGTAGTACGCCCCGGTGGTCGAGTTGTTGCAGAAGATGGCTCACTTTATCAATCTACATCCGGAAGATGCCATGGCGGCCGCGCACGATGGGCGCGTTCGACGAGGCTTTCAGGGCCTGGCTGAGCACCTTGCGGGTATCCACAGGATCAATGATGCCATCATCCCACAGGCGGGCGGAAGCATAAAACGGGTGGCCTTGCTCTTCATAGGCCTTTTCAATCGGCGCCTTGAAGTCTTTTTCCTCTTGTTCGGACCACTTGCCGCCCCTGGCTTCGATGCCGTCGCGACGCACTGATGCCAGCACCGCTGCCGCCTGCGGACCGCCCATCACCGAGATGCGGGCGTTCGGCCACATCCACATGAACCGCGGCTGGTAAGCGCGTCCGCACATGGCATAATTTCCGGCGCCGAATGAACCCCCGATGATGACGGTGAATTTTGGAACATGGCAGGTCGCGACGGCCGTCACCATCTTGGCGCCATCCTTTGCAATTCCGGAATGTTCGTACGCCTTTCCGACCATGAAGCCAGTAATATTTTGTAAGAATATCAAAGGAATATTGCGCTTATTGCAAATCTGTATGAAATGGGTGCCTTTCAAAGCCGATTCTGAAAACAGGATGCCGTTGCTGGCCACGATGCCGACCGGGAACCCGTTCAGGTGGGCGAAACCGCACACCAGCGTTTTGCCATAACGGGCCTTGAATTCATGCAAGGCGCTGGCGTCCACCAGGCGTGCAATCACCTCCCTGATCTTGAGCGGAAAGCGGGTGTCGCTGGGCATGATTCCATACAGGTCTTCGGCCGGGTAAAGCGGTTCTTGCGGCGTACGCATTTCGAATTCCGCCGGGGCCATCCGGTTCAGGTGGGAGATGGCTTCACGGGCCAGCTCCAGTGCGTGTGCATCGTTCTCGGCGAAGTGGTCGGTAACGCCGGATTTGGAGCAATGCACATCGGCGCCGCCGAGGGATTCTGCATCGGTGATTTCCCCGGTCGCCGCCTTCACCAGCGGTGGCCCGCCGAGGAAAATGGTGCCCTGTTCCTTGACGATGATGGATTCATCGCTCATGGCCGGCACGTAGGCGCCACCGGCGGTGCATGAACCCATCACCACCGCGACCTGCGGGATGTTGGCTGCGGACAAACGCGACTGGTTGTAAAAAATCCGCCCAAAATGATCACGGTCGGCGAACACTTCGTCCTGTAAGGGCAGAAATGCACCGCCGGAATCCACCAGGTAAATGCACGGCAGTTGGTTTTCGAATGCAATTTCCTGCGCCCGCAGGTGTTTTTTCACGGTAATCGGAAAATAGGTGCCGCCCTTCACGGTGGCGTCGTTGGCCACGATCATCACGTCGCGGCCACTGACTTTGCCAATTCCGGTGATGATGCCGGCACAGGGCGCCTTGTCCCCGTACATGCCCAAGGCCGCCAATGCTGACAACTCCAGGAATTCACTGTCCGGGTCCAGCAACATCTTGATACGGTCACGCGGCAACATCTTCTCGCGTTTCAGATGCTTGATGCGCGCGTCGTCCCCGCCGCCGAGTTGTACGGATTCCAGCTTTTCCTGCAAATCTGCAACCAGCGCGCGCATCGCCTGCGCATTGGATTGAAAATCCGTGCTGCCCGTGTCCACCTGGCTCTTAAGCGTACTCATGGCAGTTCAAGGGCCAGTGCGGTGGCTTCGCCGCCGCCATTGCACAGGCTGGCGACACCGCGTTTCAGCCCGCGATGTTGCAGCGCATTGATCAGCGTGACCACCAGGCGCGCGCCGGAGGCGCCGACCGGGTGACCCAATGCACAGGCGCCGCCGTTTACGTTGACGCGCTTGTGATCAAGCTTGTGTTCTTTCATGGCCGCCATGGTTACGGCCGCAAAAGCCTCGTTGATTTCAAACAGGTCAACATCGTCGGTGGTCCAGCCAGCCTTGTCCAGCACCCTGGCAATGGCCCCGACCGGCGCGGTGGTGAACCATTCCGGCTCCTGGGAAAAAGTCGCGTGCGCAATGATGGTGGCAATCGGCTCGATGCCAAGCTGCGCGGCTTTTGCCCGGCTCATCAGCACGGTGGCTGCTGCGCCATCGGAGATTTTCGAAGCATTCGCGGCCGTCACCGTGCCATCTTTGCTGAACGCCGGTCGAAGCTGTGGAATTTTCTCGATGATACAACGTGGCGGCTCTTCATCACGCTCGACAACGGTCTCGCCGCGCCTTGATTTCACCGTCACCGGGATGATCTCATCGGGAAACTGGCTGTCCATGGCGCGTTGTGCGCGCAATACCGTTTCGGTGGTGAAGGCGTCCTGAGCTGCACGGCTGAACTGGAACTTATCGGCACATTTATCGCCGTATACGCCCATCATGAAGCCCTCGTCCGGGTCCTGCAGGGCGTCGGTAAACATGTGATCAAGTACCTGCTGGTGGCCCATGCGGTATCCGTCACGGACCTTGGGCAGCAGGTAGGGTGAGCGGGTCATGGACTCCATACCACCGGCGACTACCACATCGGCAGAACCTGCCTTGATGGCGTCATGCCCCATCATGATGGCTGCCAGGCCCGAACTGCAGACCTTGTTGATGGTCACCGCGCCCGCTTTGACAGGAATACCCGCCTTGCGCGCAGCGAGGCGTGCAGGAGCCTGGCCGATGCCGGCCGGGAGTACACAGCCCATCAGTACATCGTCAATCTCATCCACGCTCACACCGGCATGTTCAATCGCTCCGCGGATTGCCGCTGCACCCAGTTCGTCAGCGGGCACATCACTGAACTGGCCCTGGAATGAGCCGATGGCAGTGCGCCTGGCGCCGGCGATAATGACTCTTGTCATTTGTATATCCTTTTAAAACTTTCGAATTTGCTTCATTTATCCAAGCAGTTAATCGTGATTAGGAGATATCGTAATTAGGTGATTAGGTGATTAGGTGATTAGGTGATTAGGTGATGAGGTGATGAGGGTGATGAGGTGAGATCTTCTTTGTGCGGATCGTTAAATCGCTTTTACCTAATCACCAAATTACCTAATCACCAAATTACCTAATCACCCAATCACCCAATCACCCAATCACCTAATCACCCTCCACCACGCACCAGCTCCCTGCCAATCAGCATCTTGCGGATTTCACTGGTTCCTGCGCCGATCTCGTACAGCTTGGCGTCGCGCAGGATGCGCCCGGCCGGGAATTCGTTGATGTAGCCATTGCCGCCCAGCGACTGGATGGCTTCAAGGCCGACCGCAACCGCGGCATTCGAGGCGTGCAGCAGGCAGGCAGCCGGGTCAATCCTCGATTTCCGCCCGGCATCGTAATCTTGGGCAACGCGGTAGGCGAATGCGCGCGATGATTGCAGTGCGGTGTACATCTCCGCCAGCTTGGCCTGCATCACGCCAAATTCGCCAATCGGCTGGTTGAACTGGCGGCGTTCACGCAGGTAGGGCAGCACCAGGTCAAGGGCCGCCTGCATCAGGCCCAGCGGGCCGCCGGCAAGGACCAGGCGCTCGGTATTCAGTCCGCTCATCAATACCCTGGTGCCCTGGTTCACTTCGCCCAGCACGTTTTGTGCCGGGATCACGCAGTTTTCAAACACCAGTTCGCAGGTATTGGAGCCACGCATGCCCAGCTTGTCGAGCTTCTGGGCGGTGGTAAAACCCGGCATGCCCTTCTCGACGATAAACGCGGTAAGACAGCGGGATCCGGCCTCGTTGCCTGCGGTGCGCATATACACCACCAGCACGTCCGCTTCCGGCCCGTTGGTGATCCACATTTTGTTGCCGTTGGCGACCCAGGCGCCATTCTTCTGCTCGGCGCGGCAGGCCATGGAACCGACGACATCCGATCCCGCACCGGCCTCGGACATGGCCAGCGCGCCTACCTGTTCACCGGCGCACAGCGCGGGCAAATATTGCCGGCGTTGCGCCTCGTTGGCGTTGCGGTACAGGTTGTCAATGCACAGGTTGCTATGAGCGCCGTAGGACAGGCCCACGGAACCGGAAGCGCGGGAGATTTCCTCCATCGCCACGACATGGGCCAGGTAGCCCATGTCCGAGCCGCCCAGTGCGCCCGGAATGGTCATGCCCAACAGGCCCAGGTCGCCCATTTTTTTCCACAAGTCCTGTGGAAAATTGTTGCTGGCATCAATTTCGGCCGCGCGCGGTGCAATTTCCGCGGTGGCGAAACGGCGCACGCTGTCGCGCAGCAGGTCCAGTTCTTCGGATAATTGATATTCGATGCCCATCTGTTGCCAGGCCCTAGCCGGAGTTGCGTTCGCGCCCAGGGAAGCGGTGGGGTTTACCCATGTGTGGCATCTTGATTTTGCCCAGGATTTCGATGCGTTCCTCGGCCATGCGGTCGGAAGCCCTCCACGAGGGGATGCCGTCACGGTCGGCGATCTTGAATATCCGGCTGACGTTGTAATAGATGGTCCGCGACATGCGCAATGCCCGTTCCTCGCTGTAACCTTCGAATTCGATCGACACGTTCATCAGGCCGCCGGCGTTTACCGCGTAATCCGGCGCGTAAAGAATGCCGCGTTTCTGCAGCTCATCACCGCTCTCGTCGTCGGCCAGTTGATTATTGGCGGCACCGGCCACGATTTTGAATTTCAGGCGTGGCAGGGTGTTCTCGTTGATCACCGCGCCCAGCGCACAGGGGCTGAACACGTCTGCCTCCAAATCATAGATCTCATCCAGGCCCACCGCTTCGGCGCCCAGTTCAACACAGGCGCTGACCGCTTCCTCGTTGATATCGGTGACGAACACCTTGGCGCCTTCTTCGAGCAACAGGCGCACCAGGTGATAGCCGACATGGCCGGCGCCCTGCACGGCGAAGCTGTATTTGCCCACGTCCTCGTCGCCAAACTTGTGCTGCAGGGCCGCGCGGATACCCTGGACCGTGCCATAAGCGGTGAAGGGTGAGGGGTCTCCCGATCCGCCGTGGACCTGGTGCACACCCACGACGTTATTGGTTTCCTGGAAAATGAATTCCAAGTCGTTGACGTCGATGCCGACGTCCTCGGCGGTGATGTAACGGCCATTCAGGGTATCGATGAACTTGCCGAATGCACGGAACAGCGCTTCGGATTTGTCCGTGCGCGGGTCGCCGATGATCACGGCTTTGCCGCCGCCGAAGTTCAGGCCGGATACCGCGGCTTTGTAGGTCATACCACGGGACAGGCGCAGCACATCATCCAGCGCCTCCTGCTCTGAAGCATAGGGCCACATGCGCAGGCCGCCGAGCGCAGGGCCCAGCGTGGTGTTGTGGATGGCGATAATGGCTCTCAGGCCGACATCGGTGTTGTTACAAAACACCACCTGTTCATGCCTGGAAGCTTGAATCGTTTCAAACAGTTCCATTAATGCTCCTCCGAAAGCTTGTTATTTTGGGCGCAAGACACGTTTCATGAATAAAACAGGGCGTTGTTGCAAAATGAACCCAAAAAGAAGTCTGGGAAAGGTTACGGATTCAGCCGCTCATTATATCGTATCGCGGCATTTCCCACACCCCGGTTCAGCCTTTCATGATGGCTTCCCGGACCGCTGATAACGGCGCATCGGGCACCATCCGAACCCGGTTGAAGCGGGTTTTGATGCCCAGTTCCTGCCAGGTAGCCCCCATGTCCGGAAATTCTTCACTGTGCACATGCTCGCGATACAGGCTGGAGAAGATCTGCGTGCCGGTAATTCGGTCGAGTTCCGACAGCAGATCTACAGCCCGCCAGGTTTTGCCGTTATCCAGGCAACACGATTGCAGCGCCTGCAGCGCGCTGTCGAGTGATTGCCGGCTTTCCGGCAGCGCGCGCAAACGGGTATCTGCCAGCAGCATCATGGCTGCGCCCGACCAGTACACGCGCATGGTGGCGCCCCATCCTTCCTGCGTGGCTTGCGCCAGCGTTCCGCCGTGGGTGCCGGCCTGTCCCCTGCCGAAGCCTTCAAACAGACGTTGCCAGGCCTGTTTCTCGCTGATGTCGCCGGCGCGCGCGCGCAGCACGTTTTGGTAGTAGGAAGCCAGCCCCTCCGACAGCCAACGGTCACGGCGGGTTATGAAGGGCAACAGCATATGGCTGAGTTCATGGCAGGCGGTCCAGTCGGCGTTAAAATCAGCCAGCGGCCGGGTCTCGTCAACAAAAAACTCCGCCGCCAGGCCGCCGCCACGCATGATATGCGCCCAGGGCACGGGTTCCGACCGCGGGCCGATCGGAACCACCAGCACCTGCGGTGAAGATTGGGGAAAACGGCCATAAACGGCACTGACCGTGGCGGCCGTGTGGCCAATCCAGCGGCTGAATTTTTCCCGCTGTGCGTCATCGAGCGGCCCGATTGCGGCGAGCCGGATTTCCGTGCCCGGGGCCGCCACGGCGATGATCGGAAAATGGCCGATGGCGATATGCGATGACCAGGACGAAGGGCTGTGGCCGGGCCGGAATGTCACGGTATTTTTGCTGCGCCCGGTTTCGGTCCAGGGCGTTGAGAAATTCACTCCGGCGGGGAGTCCGACGCTGACCTCGATGTCACGCTCCATCGGGCCTTTCCAGAACCACAGGTCTGCTTCCATCAACAGGTCGCGGCCCACGCGCATGGCCAGGCGGCGATCGCCAAGGTCTGCTGCCTGGCCGATATTGACCTTCCATTCGAGACAGCTATTTTCAGCCAGGGCGCCGAGGCGCAGGGACCGGGCGCCTTCCTTGATACGCACATTGCCGTTCGCGGCCTTGATCCAGGCGGTAAATCGGCCGGCCTCAGTATTGTGATACAGCCGCTCGGGCGGGCGCCCCTCGAAACAGGCACGCACCACAACCGTCTCCAGCCCATTGTCAAAACGGACCTGGTACTGATCCCGGGCAAGGGCGGAAAAAGAACAGGCCGCTAACGACAGGCAAAGGAGCATGATGCGCATGCTTCATTATCACCGATCCATTTGTTTTGATGTTTCGTCCAAGCCGAATTTTGCAACGGCCGATCCCGGCTATGACCGATAACTCCCTAACCTGCATATTTCACCAAGGATCCGGAGTTTGCGCTGTAGCTGGCGAAACAGTTTGGTAAATTGCTCGAAAAATCATAGCGATAGCTATGGGTTGAGAAGAATTTTCCGAAATGTGAAGCCAGATGCCGTGCAAAACCGGATAGGACAAACTGTAAATAAGGAAATCGCTCAATTGTCCTGTAAAGCCGTGCATTAAAACGATAACTGCCATCTTGCTGTCCGCCTTGGTGAAATATGCAGGCTAGCGCTCCTCAAAATTAAGGCGAATCTCTTCTTCGTACTCCTCTCGAGAAATACAGTCGTACGTGCCCGTGTCTTCGTACCAGATTCTAATAGTGTCAGGTGGGCAGCCCGACCACTGACTGTGTGGGTTGGTCGAGGTAGCACAGCCTGTTAGTAGTAGCAGGCAAATCAACAAAACCTTTGTAGAGTTTGGCAATGTTATTCAGACACTCTAACGATTCCTTAGTCATCGTTAACAGCAAAGGGGTTGATGAATGCAACCACTTTGGTGGCCCGGGAAGTGAAACTCTCGTATGTACCGCGAATCCATATCAGTGCGGTCTCCTACCTGCTCCAGGCGGGCACCAGGGGCCGAAGACACGGAACTGACCAGCAACAGGGTATTGCCGGGATCGTTATCATCAATGATCGCCCTTTCATCCTCGAACCAGGACCAGGCCCCGTTGGGACGCTATCGACCGAACTGAGCGTAATCAGTTTTCCACCGATCAGGTTATCCGCCTGGACCAGTCCCATGCCTATAAAGCGGAAAAAAAAAGAGCCACACCGGGGAAGCGACCCACAGCAAAGAAAAATCCCTTCTATTCATTTGCGTGCGCTTATCCTGTACGTGATTGTTGCCGATCCAGAGCTTTGCAGCCGGATAATCAATGGGTAAGCATTAACACCTGGAAACGGGTGATAGTAGCGCTCACGCTGATCCCCGTGAGACAAGGTGTATGGCACGCTGCTCGACTCTATTTTCAGCTGCCACTGCTCGCCATCTCTTGCGGTGATCACGAAGGTGTCGTCCCGTTCCAGGGCATAGCTGTTGCCCGGGTTGTCAACGAAGGGCTCGACGATCTGCACCCCGGCAGCAGAGGCGAGTACCACTGTTTTGCTATAGCTGTCTTTGGCAAAGGCATGCTTCCATATGAAGGCGGACCCGGTGTCACCATCTATGGACCGTAGCGCGCCCGAAGAAACCACCTCAATGCTTGAATGAGATTTCGCCACTTTCAAGTCTGCGTCAGGATCAAAAAGGTTGGAAAAGTACGGGCCACTGGTCGTTTCGATGCGCGGAGTAAGTGGCAAGGGATCAATGCCGTCAGGCATGTGCTTCTCTTCAATTCGGCGGTACCGGGTCTGAGATGAGAGTTGTAAAAAACCATCAGGGCCATAGCCATCAAACCAAACCACCGTGGCGCTTCCGCCTCTTACGGCAGTTTCCAGAGGGTAGCGAAGGTTGTTGGTATAGGCAGAGAGGGTGGCCATAAGCTGTTCAGTACGCAGCACAGCGGTTTGCGTTGTGGGAAAGAATTTAATCCAATTGGTTTGTTCCGCTGGAATCGGTGCCGTGTCGGTGGCTTTCGGTCCGTGTTCAAGCGCTGTGGCGATGCTTTGAGCGCGTGCAAACGTGGGGTAATTGCTCGGTGGATTGCTATTTTCATGTAGATAGGCGTGCGGCCCGTAGACGACCCGGTTTTCAGCATCCAGGGAGTGATTTACCAGCCAGTTGAGTGCCAGCTGGGCACCACGAAGTATGCTCGGTTCCTTGTCGACAAGTAATCCAAAAGTAAAGTGCACGCCGGGTGCCGTCTTGGTGCCGCTCTCCAGCATCCATTTGAAGCTTCGGGTGCCCCAGGAATTATCGATGGCGCCGTTGGGGTACATGAAATGCTGGTGGGTCTTCAATAAGGATGCTGCTAGATCCACAGTTTCTGGTGAATCCTGCAAGATGCCGTACCATGCGATGAATCCTATGGTCTGGGCGATGTTGTAGCCCAGATCAACACCCTTGCCCTCGCCGGTAATAAGGTTGTCTTCGTTGACCTTGGACGCGACATGGGCTATCAGACTTTTCGCTTTTTCGAGCCAGACGGCCTTCGGCTTTTCAACCGCACGGTATGCGAGTACCAGACCAACTGCTCCCGTCGGCGTGTAATTGATGTTGCTGGTTCCCGGAAACCTCTCGAGGGAGAAGTCAGCTGCCTTGGTGATGGCAATTTCCCAGGCTTGTCGCTCTGCAGCTTTGAGGTTCTCCCTGAGTAATACCAGCGCACCCGCAAGTGAGATCAACTGGTCCGCCGTGGTCCCGTTCCAGCCATCATGACCAGGCCATTCTTCACCCCATGTGCCGTCGTCCTGCTGAATGCTCACCAGCCAGTTACCCAGCAGGACCGCAGCTGTCATATATTTTGCGTCTTGTGTGTGTTTATAGGTAACTGCAAGGGGATACACCGCTTCGGCTGCTCGTGAGTGCCTGGGGTTTGGCTGCGGATTCGTACTGGGGCTGATCAAGGCACCGTAGTCTGGATCGATGGGGTCGGTAATCTGTGTACTCACTAACTGGTCGACGAGCAGTATTAATGCTTTCAGATAGCGGGCTTGAATGGGTAAATCATCCTCATTTTCGCTGGCCTGCGTGCTGGCCGATGGTTCGGAAATACCGGTCTGACCAACGGTTGAGGCCGCGATGTCTGAGCCCCACGCTTTGGGTGAACGACCAGCCCCCAAAACGAGGGCCAATGTAAAGAGCAAAAAGATTGTAGACAGCGGTTTATCAACCATGTGCACAGAGTGTAATTGCTTTTCCAATGATTTTTTCATAACACGCTTCACCGTCTGCTGCCATTAAAAGTAAAATTGGGCGGAGCCACTACTGTTCCACTTATTTTGAGCCTGTTCTGTTGTCATTCAATTACCACAGGAGATTGAGTGAGGTTCAGACTTTCGAGACATGAAAATCCATGCCC
>SMUY01437812.1_pt1 | contig 13781 bp, 12 predicted proteins | sample 2456441 | NCBI WGS metagenome assembly SMUY01 (sample SAMN11095931, study PRJNA526329) | marine sediment metagenome | biome: Marine sediment; feature: Surficial sediment; material: Deep marine sediment; isolation source: Hadal surficial sediment | place: Pacific Ocean | collected 2014-11 | depth...
GCAAATGGCACCGAGCGGGACGGCGGTTGAGGGTATTGCTTGCATCACCGCGCCGTTCAGATCGAGCAGGCTGCCCACGATGAGGTTCGCGAAAAGGATCACCACACCGATTGCCCCGAGCGCCAGACCGGCAAATTTCATCGTGGGGACCCGCATGTGCGATCCGGTTAGAACCTGAGCGGCCAGCAGACCGATGGCTGGAATCAGCGGAAGCAAGTACTGCGGCCGTTTCGAATGGGATAGGGAGAAGAAAACCAAAGGCACCACCACCCAGAGCAAGAACAACATCATATGCCGGTCCCACTGACCGGACGACTCGCGCAGGGCGCGGCCCTCCTTCCAAGCAGCGAACAGCGCCACCGACCACGGGAATGCTCCCGTTACGAGGATCGGAAGGAAGTACCAAACGGGTCCGGTGCGTTGCAGCTCGTCGGTGGTGAGTCGCATTACCGTTTCGGTCACCAAGACGTAGCGGAGAAAATCCGGTACCACGCGCGACATCGCCAGCACCCACGGCAGCAGAATTGCGACAAACAGAAGCACCCCGACGAGATCCCACATCGCGTCCCACCGCCGCCGCCATCCCAGATATGGGGCGATCACCATCAGTGGGATGGCGATCGCGATGGGACCCTTGGTCAGGGTTCCACATGCCATGGCGGCCCATGCCACGACGGTCCACCATGCGCCGGGTCGCTGCTGCGCGGTGCCCGCCTCGCGCTGGGGTGCTTCCGCCGCCAGAAAGAAGCAGAGGATCGACAGCACGACAAAAAAGGTGAGGGCGCTGTCGAATATCACGGTTCTCGCGAATGCGAGCGTCAAGGGAGTCGCTCCAGTCGCTGCCGCCGCGATCAAACCTCCGGCTGGGCCGAAGCTGAGCCAACCGAACCAGCCGACCAGCGCCAGAGTTGCCAGGGTGAACAAGAGGGACGGCAGGCGCACCGCGAATTCCGTGGGGCCGAGGACCTCAATGGCGGCCGCCCCGGCCGCGAAGTACAACACGGGCTTATCGAGGTATGGAAGTTCGTTCAGCCGTGGCACGACATAGTCGTTCGATGAGGCCATCTCCCGCGCCACCTCGGCGTTTCGCCCCTCGTCGGGATCCAGTAGTGGATATCCGCTGATGCGGAACGTGAGGCCCACGAGCATGACGAAGATCGCGGCGATGAGCCAACGATCCGGACGCAACCGATTCATGGAGCGGTCCCGTGCGGCATGGGAGACCCGATCAATGCGACCCGGGCGGTTTGGGTGGAGCTTCCGGTGCCAAGGCTACCGTGATCGGCACGAAAGAGGCTACCTCGCCGTCGATCGAGATCTCAAACGTGTACGTGCCCGCGTCATCGAACGGTACGTCGAACAGCAGCACGGTGCCGGCCTCGATTTCTACGATCCCAGCCGGCGGTTCGGCGAAGGTCACCGTTCCGTCACCACTGATGACCTCCTCTCCGTCCTCATTGACGAGGCGAATATTCACGGCATGCTCGCCGATCTCGGTGCGGCGCCCCTTCAGGCGCATCACGAGGTGGAGGCGGGGGTGAACCACGGGGAACTCATGTACCCAGATGTGCTCGAAAATGCCGAGGACGGACAGCTTGCCGTATTGGTCGATGATCGCGTAATCGCACACAAGCGCCAGATCGATCTTCACGGTTTCCTCATGTAGGTAGTGCTACACCGTGGAAGACGGGCACAGCGTCGTGATGGGACACTCCTCACATTTCGGCTTGCGCGCGCGGCAAGTTTGACGTCCGTGCTCGATCATGAGGTGGGGGAACAGCGTCCAGTCCTTCTTCGGTACGACGTCCACGAGGTCGCGTTCGATCTTTACAGGGTCTTGCTTGGTGGTGAGCTTGAGGCGGTTGGTTATGCGTTTGACGTGTGTGTCCACGACGATGCCCTCGTCGATGCCGAACGCATTGCCGAGTACCACGTTGGCAGTCTTCCTCCCCACGCCCGCAAGGGCATTGAGTTCGTCCATTGTGCGAGGCACCTCGCCGCCGTGTCGTTCCACGAGCGCCTGTGCCATGGCCAGAATGGAGCGCGTCTTGTTGCGATAAAAACCGGTGGACCTGATCAGTTCCGCCATCTCTTTCGGATCGGCCTCCGCAAAATCCTGTGCCGTCTTGTAACGCGTGAAGAGTTCCTTGGTGACGATGTTAACCCGCGTATCGGTGCACTGTGCGCTGAGTATGGTAGAAACCAGGAGTTGCAGCGCGTTGGAGTGATTGAGCGAGCACCCTGCGTTGGGGAAGCGAGCCTTCAGTCTACGAATGACGGCCCGGGTTCGGGCCTTCTTGTCGCCAGCGGTCAATGCGCCCTGCGTTGCGCCACATGGTCGAGGAATCCGTCGACCGGCCGGGCGTTGAGGATCCGGTCTTCGGTGAGCCACCCCTTGCGCGCAAGGCCGACGCCAAGATCCATGTTGGTCATGCCCGCTGTGTTGTGTGCATCCGCTCCGATTGAGATGATGACGCCCGCATCGGTGGCCGAACGCACCAGCCGCCAATCGAGGTCGAGGCGCTGTGGATCCGCGTTGATCTCGATGGCTACGCCCAACTCGGCGGCCTTCGCAAAGATGGCCTCGAGATCCATTGGATAGGGCTCGCGAGAGAGCAATAGGCGCCCGGTGGGGTGGCCGAAGATCGTCATGTGCCGATCGTCCATCGCCCGCAGCACGCGTGCCGTCATGGTCTCACGATCTTGTCCGAACCCGTTATGTAGCGACGCGATCACGAAGTCGAACGTGGCGCGAATCTCCGGGGTGTAATCGAGCGATCCGTCCCGGAGAATATCCACCTCGACTCCCTTGAGAATGACGACCTCCTCGATCTCGGCGTTCGCCTCATCGATCTCGGCGTGCTGCTGTAGGATAGCATCGGGGTAGAGCCCTCCCGCGAACCGCGCCGCGGCGCTGTGGTCGGTAATCCCAAGGTATTCGTAACCCGCGGCGCGCGCCGCCTCGGCCCATGCCCGAACGGTGCTCGTGCCGTCGGAGTAATCGGTGTGACAGTGGAGGAATCCGCGAATGGCACTGGGTTCGACCAAGCTGGGCAATTGTCGCTGGGCGGCTGCGTCTACTTCGCCTCGCCCTTCGCGCAACTCTGGCGGAATCCATGGTAGGTCCAGCGTGGCGTACACGTCTTCTTCGGTGGCGCACGGGAGCGTGGTCCCGTCCCGAACGATGCCTGCGGAGGTCCACTCCAGCCCCAAACCCTCAGCGCGCTGCGCGAGCGCACGCAGGTGATCTGCATTGCCGGTCGCACGCACGATTTGGAACCCCGCCTCGCTGGGGTTCACCGCGTACACGTGGGCCACAGAACCGCTGGTAAACTTGATGGTCGATATCGCGCCTGCCTGACTCGTGAACTCAGCCACGTCGGCCATAGAGTTCAGCTGGCCCGCCAGCTCTTCCAACGGTCCTGTGGACTGAACCACGAAGTCCATATCTTCGATCAGCTCGCACCGCCGGCGGATGCTCCCGACGATCCGAGCATCGGATATGGCTGGGAGTTCCTTCAGTGCGGCGTTGAGGGCTTGCGCTTCGGAATTCGCATGGTGAAAGAGGCGGGACTCGCTGACTCGCATCAGAAACTCGAGGCTGCGGAGCACGTTGGCGGCGGCCTTGGGGCCGAACCGATGCAATCCGGCCAGGCGCCCGTCGCGAGCCGCCGCCTCTAACTCGGAGAGCGTGTCGATACCTAAGCCCTCATGAATCTGCCGGATCTTCGTGACGCCGAGGCCGGAAATCTGCATCATGTCGACTAGTCCGGCCGGGATTTCCCGGCGGAGACTTTCCAACATTTCGCTCTTCCCGGTTGCCAGGATCTCAACGATGATCTTGAGAGTGGCCGGGCCGATACCCTTGAGTTCGGTGAGTTCCCCGGTCGTGGCGGCAGAAGCGAGATTGTCCGAAAACGCCCCCACGGCTCGCGCCGCGTTTTGATACGCTCGTACGCGGAAGGTGTTCTCTCCCTTCAACTCCAGACAGGCAGCGATCTGCCCGAGCTGCCGGGAAACTTCGTTTTTTCCCATGGGTCGTCCGTGGAACCTACTCGGTCGCCGATAGCAGCGCGAGGTGGGTCAAGTGGAGCAATTCTCCTTCGCTCGTTACCGAGAGAAACCCGGCTTCGCGGCCGCCGTCCATCACGGGGCCGAACGGCGGCTCTCGCCTGGTCGCCGCCGCTGCAAGCATATCGGCGACCGTGGCCGATACCGTTATCTGAGAGAATCCATCGCGATCCGGTCGCAGCCCGAGTACCGCCACGACCGTGAGCTGGGGATCGGAGTCGTTGCGTACCACGAACATCCCTTCCAGCGGCTCGTACGGGTGATTTTCACCGATGGTGGCCCAGAACCATTGCACGGGAAGCTCGATGTAACACGCCTCGGGCGATACGGGAGGTTCGTCGCTGACGGGGTGGGCTATCGCCCGCCGGAGCGAATCCTTGTCCACAGGAACAGTGTGTTGTCCCGCGTGCCAATACCGGAATGCCACGAACAGCGACATCATGTATTCGGCCACCGCGAGCGGGTTCGGGTCGGCGGGGTCCGGCGACGTCACGTCCCGCAATAACTGCTGGGTGGCGGGGAGCCGAGCCATGGCCGCGAGATCCACCGAGGCTCCGCCCGCTTCCTCACGGATCGCCGGGAACCTGGACGTCGCGAGTTCGGCGAACGCGAAGTCGAAGGGATGGAGACGGCTCATCGAGCGCTGGGAAGAAACTCGTCGAGCGCTGCTACGAACGCGTGCGGGTTCTCCACGTGCGGGACGTGGCTGCAATCCTCCAGCACCGTGAGACGGGCACCAATGAGGTTGGCGGTCTCCCGCGCGGTGCTGAGTGGGATCGGATCGTCACGCCCGTGAACCACGAGCGCTGGCACCCCGAGGCTGGCCAACCGATCGCGCAAGTCGAATCCCGCCAGGCTAGCCCACACGGCGCGGTGCGTGCGGCTCGTGATGCGAAACGGAGTCAACGACCGAGCTTGAGACGGGTCGCGAAAGTATCCCGCCACGGCCAGCTCAAACGCCCGTTGCCGATAGGCCGCTGGATCGCGGGCCCGGAGATCGGACGCTCGAAGTTCCCGGCGTGCCTGAGTAATTTCCGGCCTCGCCATGCGGGCGGCGAACCGTCGCTCGTAATCCCGTTGCCCGGCGGCGTATGATGGAGCCGGAGACACGAGCGCGAGACGGCCAATCTGTGTTGGGTGCTCGGTCGCGAAGAGCAACGCCAACAGCCCCCCCCAGGAATACCCCAGCAACGTGGCGGGCTCCAACCCCCATTTCGTGATGAGGGCTCGGAGGTCGGCGACATGTTCTTGCCATCCGAGGGGCACGTCTCGGCCAACGGGCGATCGGCCCCCGCCGCGTTGGTCGTAATACCGTAGGCGGCGACCGACGGCCAGTTTGTCGAACTGCGGCAACAGGTAGTCGTGGTGCGCGGCGGGGCCTCCGTGAAGCACCAACACGTCGGGGCCCACACCCATTGTCCGTGTGAACAGTTCGATCCCATTCACAGTCACGCGCTCATCGATCGCGCTAGCGGTGGCCCCGGTCACGTTGCGAAAACGATCTTAGAGCAGAACGGCGAGCGCGTCTGCCACCTCCTTGACCGCCGCCTGCTCCATGCCGTCGAAGCCGTTTGGGGCATCGCTGTCGATGTCGATCTGGCCGAGGATCTCTTCGTTGCGGCGTATCAGAACGATCAATTCTGAACGAGTGTCGATGTTGCAGGGGAGGTATTCGGGGGCGGCGGACACGTCCGGTACGTTGAGGTCCGCCCGCTCGGTGATGGCCTTGCCGCACAAACCACGGCCTAGGGGGATGCTCGTATGTTCGGTCTCGCGTCCGTCGAACGCTTCGAGGAGAAGCGTCTCGCCGCTTTCGTCGATCATGTACAGATACACCGAGGTGTAAGGGGGGCCGGTGGCGCGCATCTTGGTCGCCGCCAGTTTAAGTATCTCGGCTCGCCCCGCGTCACGGCAGAAGGCCGCGTGGAGGGCCTTGACGATTGGTTTGGATTTGAGTGTGGCTTCAGCCACCGCGTTGTCCCAACGTCGCCGTCAGTTCCACCACGTCGTCGCCTCTCCTCACACGGACCGTGACGGTTTGACCAGGTTTGTGCGCCCTGAGCGCGTCGGTCATCTCGTAGAGGTCAGCGATGTCGAACTCACCGATGCCGACGATGATGTCGCCGGCCCGCACTCCGGCCTCATCCGCCGGACTACCCGCCCGCACTCCCGATAGGCGCACCCCGTTGGGGGAACCGGTCATATCGGGGATGGTGCCAAGGTACGCGCCATATCCCCCCGAGGTCGTCATCTGTCGCGGCTCGGCGTCCACGAACGTGAGCGGCTCAATGCGAGTGGCGAGATTCCACGTGAGTGCGGCCACGAAGGCCGCAACGCGCGCGGCGCCCGCGGCGTTGGTGCGGTGCGAATCGTCGCTCGCGCGGTGGTAGTCTTCGTGCGTGCCGGTAAAGAAGTGCAGCACCGGGATCTTGGCGGTGAAGAACGACTGCTGGTCACTGCGACCGAAGCCGTCTCCCGACGCCGCCAGGTCGAAGGCGAAGCCGCGGTTGATCGAATCGAGAAGGAGAGGAAACTCCTCGGCCGTCTCCGCTCCGAATACTGCCAGCTTATCGTCCGTCAGCCTGCCGACCATATCGAGGTTGATCATCGCATAGGTCGAGTCGCTCGTCACCACCGGGTGGTTCACGTAATAGCTCGACCCGATGAGGCCCATCTCCTCCGCGGTGAATGCGACAAACACCACGGTGCGTGCATGGTCGGTTTCGCGCGCCTGAAGCATCCTTGCCACCTCGATCATCACGGCAGTGCCGGAAGCGTTGTCGTCTGCGCCGTTGTGCACGACATTCACGCTGTCGGAATCCAAGCTCCCGAAGCCTCCGTATCCGAGGTGGTCGTAGTGCGCGCCGACGACGACCGCCTGACTCGCCAAATCTCCCCACCCGGGAAGGACACCGACCACGTTGCTCACGTCGGCTCCTCCCAGTCCAGCATGAGCCGCAGCGGGTGCGGACGAATCGATGGCGAACCATTGCAGGAATCCCAGCGGGTGGTGCGGCCGGAGGCCAGCTTCTTCGAATCGGCCGGCAATGAACGATGCGGCGGAGTCGAGGCCGGCCGTGCCGACGCCCCTGCCCTCGAGCGCGTCCGCAGCGAGGAATTCGATGTCGGTCGAGATGCGATCAGCCGCGCTCGTGCGTGTCTGTCCGACCGCCGCGACGGTGGGGCCGAGCGGAAGCGCGATCGCCATGACCGCCATGGTACGGGAGTATGTGCGAACCATCACGATTCAATCCGTAGTTACGCTCGCTGAAATTTAATGAAGGGTTTGTGTTAATGCGTCCCGATCGCGGCAACGCCGATGAAACGGCCGCATGCCGCTCAAACGGTCGTTGACAACGCCGGTGGTTCGGTGTCCCGAAACCCGGCCGGATTACCTGGGGATGAAGTCGGTGTCGCGTGTGATCTGTCTGGCAAATCCTGCCAGTAGGCGCGCGGCGTTCTCCAGGTCTTGGAGGTCGACCATTTCGTTGGGACTGTGCATGTAGCGGGAGGGTATGGAAACGAGCCCGGTCGCTATCCCGTGGTGAGCGGTGTGGATCGAGTCTGCGTCGGTACCCGTGTATCCCGGAGCGGCCGCCACGCTATATGGGATGTCCTCCGCCGCGGCCGTTTTTACGAGGAGGTCGAACACCACCGCGTTGACCGCCGACCCGCGGGACAGCACCGGCCCGCCTCCCAGCCGAAAATCCCCTACTTCTTTCTTCTCTACGTCGGGGTGGTCTGTTGCATGGGTGACATCCACCACCACGGCAACGGCTGGTTCGAGTGCTGTCGCACTCGTACGGGCTCCGCCGCCGGTCCAAGAGATTTCCTCTTGCGAAGTCGCCACGGCAAAGACGCCGGCGGTGGGTGGTTCAGCAGAGAGTAACCGTAACGCCTCCAACACCACGAAGGCTCCGATCCGGTCGTCGATGCTGCGAGACACGATGCGGCCCCCGGGCAGATCCTGCATCGCTGCGGATAGTACGGCGGGATCACCGACTTGCACACGCGACAGCGCATCCTCGCGGGACGTGGCCCCGATGTCGATCCAGAGGTCGGAGACTTTTGAGACCTTGTCGCGGTCTTCCTTCTTGATCAGGTGGATGGCTTTCTTGCCGATGACGCCAGCGACGGTCCCGTCGCTCGAGAGGACGATCACTCGCTGACCTACCAGCACCTGGGAATCCCATCCGCCGATAGTCGAGAAGAACAAGAATCCCTCGTCGTCTACGTGGACGATCATGAGGCCGATCTCGTCGATGTGCCCGGCCAACATCACCCGCGGCGTCGCGTTCGGGTTGACCGCCGCGAGGGAGTTCCCCTTCACGTCAGCTGATACTTCGGCCGCAAAGCGCTCTGCCTCCGTGCGCCAGACGCGAGCCGGTGCGGTCTCGAAACCCGATGGGCCTGGCGTGTCGAGCAGCGTGCGAAGAAACGCGAGCGAGGACTCTTGCATGGTCATTCCCTTACCGTGGGCGGGTATGATAACGACTGCCTGTCACAGGCGTGTCAACACGGATCGCCCGCCGATGGCGTGCCGGTGTATCTTGGGACCATGCGCGAGTTCGAAGACGCCCGGGGATCCCGCTGGCGTGCGGAGGTGATCAGCCGGGGCGGCACGTCGGGATACCTCAATCCGCGGGTCCATCGGCCAATCCTCCAGTTCTCATGTCTCGATCGCCGGTTGCCGCGCCGGTACGTCGGCTATGCCGGAAAGATTCCGGACGAATTGAACGCGCTGTCGGACGCCGAGCTGCAGCAACTTCTCGACCGCGCCACTACTCACTGACCGGCTTCGTTCGGCGGGGCTATGCCGTGCCGATCCGTCGTCATCCGTGGCTCTATTTGACGCGTTTGCCGCCTTGGATCACCACGTCAACGTGGCGCAACACCGCCATGTTGTGGAGTGGATCCCCGCGCACGGCGATGATGTCGGCCAACCGTCCGGGCGCCAGCGTGCCGAGATCGTCTTCGACATGAAGAAACCGGGCGGGCCACAGCGTCGCCGCTTGAATCACCTGCATCGGAGGCACTCCGAGGTCGACCCAAAGCGCCATCTCCCGCCATGTTGCGTCGTTGTGAAACACGGAGGGGATCCCCGCGTCCGTTCCGATCAGGAGCTGCACGCCGGTTTCTCGTATCTGTCGGAACTTCGTCGGCAGAAGGCTGATCCTGCTCGGGAAGAGAGCGTAGTAGGGCAGCTGCGGGATATTGGTGAGTGAGGCCCGGATTTCGTCCGCCATTGCGGCCGGCATTCCGGCGCGCCAGGAGGGGTCGTCCAAGCGCTCGGGAAATACCTCTCCGGTGTATTGCATGACGTAGAGCGGAGAGATGGTTGGGGTCCAATAGAGAGAGGCGTTGCGCTCGTTTAGCGCGCGGAGAATGTCTTCCGGGTAGCCGGGGGCGGTGCCGAGACCGGTGTGCTCGAAGTTATCGACGCCGTGTTCCAGGCCGACGCGGATTTCATCCGGACGGTGCGCGTGGGCCACCACGGGCACGCCGCTTGCATGGGCGGTCTCCACGACGGCCGCCACCTCCTCGGCGGTGAGCTGATCTTGATCGATGAGCTTGATGACATCGACTCCTGCGTCGATGAGCTGTTGCACCTTCCTCCTGGCATCCTCCGCGCCGTTCACGCCCCAGCGATACTCAGCTTGCCACGGCTCGTACGCCTCCCGCTGGATAAACGGTCCGGACACGAAGAGCCGGGGTCCCGGAATCTCGCCGTTCGCGATTCGCCGTTTGACCGAGAGCACGTCGTCGAGGGGACCCCCGAGGTCACGCGCCGACGTCACGCCGCTCATGAGTAGCTGACGGGCGGCGATGGGCATGACCAGATCACCGATGCGGTCGCCGTACAGGGAATTCCAGCGTTCGTAATCGCCGTGACCCAGGATTTGCAGATGTACGTGCATGTCAAACAGGCCCGGAAGCACGGTCATTCCTTCGGTGCTGATGATTTCGATGCCGGCGGGCACCGCGAGGTCGCCGCTCGCACCCAACGCGACGATTCGCTCGCCCGCAATCAACACCACACCGTTCTCTATGACGGGTCCGCCGAATCCGTCGAGGATTCTGCCGCCAACGAGAGCCAGGTTCGGCTCCTGGCCGAGAGCGGCGTGGTTGGTGGCTACGATGAATCCCAGGGCCAGCAGCGCGGGGCGCAGCGTCATGACAGCCACGGACCGTGGCATCATTGCCCCGTCGCTGTTCGCGTCGGCGCGACCGCCACGCGGTAGAGCATGAACATGACCAGCATGAGCAATATGATTCCGGGGTAGTTGACGTCTGTGTGATCTCCCCAGAACGCGAGCACGTTGGCGTTGCCGGCGATCACGATCGGTATGGCGAGGACAATCCCGACGAGGGCCTCCCCGGTGATCGCTCCGGCCGCGAACAACAGTCCGTTACGATCGCCGGTCTCCGTGGCTTCCTTCAGGCTCCCTTGCCGCTCCGCCGGCGCCGCGTCCGCCGCGTTTCTTTGGTGTCGCTTTACCGCCCACGCAATCATCCCGCCGAGGAAAATTGCGACCGACAGCTCGAACGGCAGGTAAATACCTACTGCCACCGCAAGCACCGGTGCCCGGAAGCTGCTCGCGCGCGCCTTGAGCATCTCGTCGAGTATGATCACGCCGACCGCGACCAGCATCCCCACGCCGATCATCCCCCACGGGAGCCCGCCTCGGAACACGCCGTCCGCAACGGCTGCCATGAGGGTGGCTTGCGGCGCGGCCAGAGGATTGGGGTGGTCCGGTGTGGCGATCCCGATTCCATACGCCTTGAGCAGAAGCGTGAGCACCGGCGCCATCACAAGGGCGGCAGCGATGACGCCGACGAACTGCATGATCTGTTGCTTGTAAGGCGTCGCTCCGACGATGCGGCCGGCCTTGAGGTCCTGCATGTTGTCGCCGGCGATTGCCGCGGCACACGCCACGGTGGCTCCGATCAAGATTGCCGCGGCGGGGCCGATGAGGCTATCGGTGCCCAGCAGTGCCACCAGCAGCAACGAAGAAGTGAGAATGGTGGCGATCGTGACACCCGAGATGGGGTTATTGGACGAGCCGACGAGGCCGGCCATGTGGGCCGCGACCGCGGAGAAAAGGAAACCAGCAACCAGCATGACGACGGCCATCAGCGCGCCGATGCCAACGTTATCGGTGAACGTTACGAACAGCGCGAGAAGGGGCACGCTCGAAGCGACCAATGCAATCCCGACCCACTGCATGGGAATGTCCCGCTCCCTGCGATCGACACCCTCGCCGCCCCGCCCCCCCGCCTTGGCCTGGCGGTAGGCTTCCACGCCGGCGGAGATGCCACGTACCAGGCTCTTGCGTACCGAGATGAGCGCCCAGAGCCCCCCAACCACCATCGCACCCACGCCGAGGTATCTGGTTTGTGTGGACCACAGTTGGTTGGCGGCAGCCACGGCGTCGGTTGCGCCGGCGGGAATGCCTTGCATGATCGCCACGATGGGAATCGCCACGAACCAATTCAGGGCGCCGCCCAGGAAGATCAGCACGGCGATGTTGAGCCCCACGATGTATCCGACGCTGATCAGGGCCGGAGAGAGATTCGTTCCGAAATAGGCTATCGATCCCCCGACGTAGGTTGCTTTCTCGTAAACGCCCCCCCACAGCTTGAGCCCGGTATCGCCGAATTTGAACGCCGCGCCAATCAAGGCAGCCCACACGATGTACTGTATCCCACCGCTGCCGGTGTCACCAACCTTCAGCACCTCGGCGGTTGCGACGCCCTCGGGGAAACGAAGCGGGGAGTCCACGATCAGCGCGCGACGCAGCGGGATGGTAAACAACACGCCCATCGTACCGCCCAGTGCGGCGATGAGCGTTGTCTGCAGATAATTGAATTCGGTCCACGCCCCGAGCATGATCATGGCGGGGATCGTGAAGATCACACCCGCCGCGAGACTCTCGCCCGCCGAGGCCGCCGTCTGTACGATGTTGTTCTCCAGGATGTTGGATTCGCGAAACAGCCGCAGGATCGCCATCGAGATCACCGCGGCCGGGATGGACGCCGATACCGTTATGCCCGCGAACATTCCGAGGTAGGCGTTCGCTCCGGCGAGCGTGATCGAGAGCAGCACCCCGAGAACAACGGCCTTGACGGTGATCTCCGGCAGGTTGGTCGATGCCGGGATGTAGGACTCGCTGTCTCCCGTGCTTCTCTCCGGCTCGTTGCTCGCCATGGTCTCTCCTCTGGTCGCGTCGCGTAGCGATTATACACCCAAACCGGCGGGCGGCTAGTTGAGCTACAAGCTACGAGCTACGAACCATGAGCTTTGCTTGGTAACTTCGGTCAACTTACAACTCACAACTCACGACCTACAACCCCACTTCACCTTCCCGCAGCAACGCCTTAGCGATGGTATTGAGCTGCATGTTGCTGGTGCCTTCGTAGATGGTTCCGATCTTGGCGTCGCGGTAGAACTTTTCGACGGGGTACTCCTTGGAGTAGCCGTACCCACCGAACAGCTCGACGCACAAGCTCGTGACGCGCTCGGCCATCTGGGAGGAATACAGTTTTGCCATTGCGGACTGCTTGGCAAACGGCTTGCCGGCGTCTCGCAGTCGTGCTGCATTGTAGACCATCAAACGGGCGGCCTCCAGCTCGGTCGCCGCCTGCGCAAGCTGGAATTGTACGCCCTGGAAATCCGCGATGCGTGCGCCAAACTGCTTGCGCTCCTGGACGTACTTCAGCGCCGCATTCAACGCCCCGCGCGCGATGCCGAGCATCTGGGCTCCGATGCCGATCCTCCCGATGTTGAGGGTCTCGATGGCCACCTTGTACCCCTTGCCAACTTCTCCCAGCAAGTTCGCGCCCGGCACGCGGCAGTTCTCGAACAGCACCTCTGTCGTGCTCGATGCGCGGATACCAAGCTTGTCTTCCTTCTTGCCGACCCTTAGCCCGTCGAATTCGCGCTCGACTATGAATGCGGTGATTCCCTTGTAGCCCGCCGAGGGATCCACGGTGGCAAAGACGACAAAGATGTCGGCCTCGGCGCCGTTGGTGATCCACATCTTGGTGCCGTTCAGCACCCAGTCGTCGCCGTCCGGCTCCGCGCGCGTGCTCAGCGCGAAGGCATCGGATCCGGAACTCGGCTCGGTGAGCGCGTAGGCGCCCACGGCACCGCCCGCCAGCTTGGGCAGGTAACGCCGCTTCACGTCGTCGGTGCCCCAGTCGTTGATCGGCTGGTTTACGAGGGTGTTCTGGACATCGACCAGAATGGCCGTCGACGCATCAATCGCCGATAGCTCCTCTACCGCCAGCACGACCATGAAGAACGTTCCGCCGGCCCCACCCAGATCCATGTCCACGTCGATGCCCATCAACCCGAGTTCCGCAAATTTCGGTATCAGATCGCGATTGAACGCGCCTGCCCGCTCCATGCTCTCGACCTGTGGGCGTACTTCGGATTCCGCGAAACTCCGCACGGCGTCGCGAAACATCGCCTCGTCTTCAGTGAGGATTGTCAGCGGAGGGACAGAAGAAACTGGCGTGGCAGTCATCGGGGGAACTCCCTGGCTAGCTCAACGAGGTTGAACTTACTCGGCCCGGGGCTGCGGGCACTACTGGCTGTGAGCTATCGGCTGGGACTATGGGCCTGACGGCGGGGTTTGTCGGACGCAGCGCAACGGCAGAATGGTTCTTTCGTGGTGCGAGTCGCGAGAAAACGGGGCCTGCTTGGC
>SMUY01235657.1_pt1 | contig 13765 bp, 11 predicted proteins | sample 2456441 | NCBI WGS metagenome assembly SMUY01 (sample SAMN11095931, study PRJNA526329) | marine sediment metagenome | biome: Marine sediment; feature: Surficial sediment; material: Deep marine sediment; isolation source: Hadal surficial sediment | place: Pacific Ocean | collected 2014-11 | depth...
TTCCGAAGTTTTTTAAACCTGGTTATGCGTTGCCATATAGTATCCCGTTTTTTTTTAAATGCACCTAAATTAAAAAGCCTTCCGGCAAAAGGAAAATCTATTTCATTGTTCAAAATTACTAAATGAACCTCATGACCTTGTTGGTCCAGCATTTGTGAGAGTATTGCACAGGAACGTTCAGCTCCACCCTTTGCTAATGATATTGAAACCAAACAAATTTTAAATTTTTGACCATTCACAAATTGGGTCATAAATAAGTTGTATTTTTTGAATAAGTTTACAAAACCAAATATAGCATAAATATGAAGATACTCTTGGTAGGAGAATATAGTAGATTACATAATTCATTAAAAGAAGGTCTTCAATTACTGGGGCATCAAACAACTTTAATAGCCGCCGGAGACTATTTTAAAAATTTCCCTGCCGACATCAATCTTTATAGAAAATACGATTCAGGTTTTAGCAAAAAAATAAAGGTAGGACTTTATAAATTATTCGGAATTGATATCACTTCGCTTTCATTAAAAAAACAATTTTTTAAACATCGACAAAAACTAAAAGATTATGATGTGGTGCAACTTATTAATGAAAGTCCTTTAGGAGCAACTCCTAAGATTGAAAAACAAATCATTTCATTTTTAAAACAATACAACAATAAACTCTTTTTATTATCCTGTGGTACAGACCACATAAGTGTTACTTATGCCTATGAAAAGAAATTTAGGTATTCTATATTACTCCCTTTGTTTAATGGAAAGGTCACAGAAAAAAAATTTGCTCCAATTTTAAAATATCTCAAACCTGAATTTAAATCTCTTCATGATTTTGTATATGAAAATATAGTGGGTGTTATTGCTTCAGACTTGGATTATCATATCCCATTAAAAAAACACCCTAAGTACCTAGGACTTATTCCGAATCCGATAAACACCGAAAAAATAGTGTACACTCCTAATGAGATAAAAAAAAGGGTTGTTATTTTTCATGGAATCAACAGAGCAAATTATTTGAAAAAGGGGAATGATTATTTTACTGATGCTTTAAAAATTATTCAAAAAAAATATGATGCTAAAATTCATATAGAAATTGTAGAGGACTTGCCCTATTCTCATTATATAGAAACATACAACAAAGCACAAATTGTTTTAGACCAAGTATTAGCATACGACCAAGGTTATAATGCTTTAGAAGCCATGGCAAAAGGAAAAGTAGTATTTACCGGAGCTGAAATAGAATTTGAATTGTATTATAATTTGAATAAAACTGTAGCTATCAATGCCTTACCCGATGCAAACAAAATCGCTAAAAAATTAGAGGATCTCATCTTAAACCCTGAAAAAATTACTGAAATTGGCAGAAATGCCCGTGATTTTGTAGAAAAAGAACATCACTTTTTATCTATAGCTAAAAGATATTGTGAAATCTGGGAAAAAACTTAATTTTCAATTATTATTTTTTGTTTTTTAAAATACCGCCATAGCAAAAATAAAACAACAATAAAATAAATTATATAACGTATAAAGTGTGCCATCACAACACCTTCTGCCCCATAGTCTACTATAAAATATTTAGAAAGCACATAAAACAAAGCAATTGAAAGAAATTCAGTAAAAATAAAACTCCGTACCATTTTCTTTGCTAAAAACTGATGTGCTATAACCAAAGATCCTAAACGCACAAAATCACCTAAAAGTTGCCATTTAAACAACGGTTCCATTCCTAAAAAATTAGGATATACTAAATCTATAACATAATCTCTAAATATATAAATAACTATCATTCCTAATCCAAAAATGGGTAGTAGTGTTTTATATATATGAAAAACTTCCTTTTTAAAAATTTTACCGCTTGTAATATTTGAAAATCTAGGTATTACATATAAGGTAAATAATGACCCCGAAAAGACCATATAATTTTTTGAAATATTAGTCATGGCTGTCCAATAACCCGAATCATTTTCTGTGATTTTATTTTTAATCATATTTCGAATATCTATCTCAATATAATTCAATAATATAGTTGATACTATAGACATTAATGTGAATGCCAAAAGTTGTTTGGCATAGGGGATTTTAAATGAAATATCTTTAAAATACAAATATTCTTTTAATACAGATCCAAAGATATAAACCAATATTCCCAGCTGAATAACAGGTGTTACCGCTATAGCAATAAGTACTCCTTTAAGATCATAATTATACAGACAATACACTAATAAGGAACTAGCAAGCAAGTACCCAAACAGTTCAATCTTTACAAATTTTTTATAAGCAGAAAGGCCATTTACTACTCCATTAAATACACGATGCACTGATATACAGGGGACTACAACCGATAATATTTTAAACAGAAATACAAAATTGTTATTCCCAAAAATCCAATTGCTAAATAATGACGCTCCAAAAAACAACAAAACAGCAGCTAGAAATGTTCCGAAAAGAACAAACACAAAAGTAGTAGAGAATAACTTTTGAAGTTCCTTTTTGTCTTCTCTAAATTCCGAGACATACTTAACAATGCCATTAAAAACACCTAGGGTAGAAATCGACATTAGCATTGCCATGACATTTCGCAATTGTCCTATTTTAGCAATTCCAGCTTCGCCAACCAATTCGGCTAAAAGGCGCTGTATAAAAAGAGAAATAATTAATCGAATACCAACAACCACCGCATTTAAAGAAGTCATCTTTAATAGCAAATTTTCACGTATGAATTTTGGAAGTTTCAATTAATAAGAATTTAAAATTGATATAATCGTTTCAACTTCCTCATTTGAAAGTATTGGATTCATAGGTATGCTCACAACTTCATTGTGTATTTTTTCAGCAACAGAAAAATTCAAACTTGAATATTCTAAAAGTGCATTTTGTTTATGAGGTGATATAGGATAATGAATTAATGAACCTACTTCATTTATCTTAAGGTACTCCATAAATTCATCCCGATCGGTTACCATTACAACAAATAAGTGAAATACATGGTCCTTACTTCCTGCATATTCAGGAAGTATTATCTTTTTATTATTAATTTCTGAAATATATTTTTTTGCAATATTTCTTCGTTTTTCATTATCATCATTTAATAAAGGCAACTTGAATCGTAAAAACATCGCCTGGATCTCATCTAAACGTGAATTAAACCCAAGGTACTCATTCACATATTTCGAAGAAGAACCATAATTACGAAGCATTCTTACAACCCGGGCCAGTTCATAATTATTCGTGGTAATTGCCCCTCCATCACCTAGTGCTCCTAAGTTTTTTGTAGGGTAAAAACTAAATCCGGCAGCATCACCAAGATTTCCTGCAATCTTACCAAGTGAATTGCAAGCACCATGAGCCTGTGCAGCGTCTTCAATCACTAACAAATCATACTGTGATGCTAATTGAGATATCTCATCCATTGGAGCCAGCTGCCCATATAAATGTACAGGCATAATGGCTTTTGCTTTTTGGGATATAGATTTCTTTAGCTCCGCTATATTAAAATTGAAGGTCTTTAGCTCAGTTTCAACCAATACGGGAGTTAAACCCGCTTGTTTTATAGCTAAAATAGTAGCGATATAGGTGTTTGATGCTACTAAAACCTCATCTCCTGTTTTCAATTCTCCTAATACTTTATACCCTTCAAGAATAAGCCGGAGTGCATCTAGACCATTACCTACACCTATACAATGAGAAGAACCACAATAGCTTGCAAATTCATTTTCAAAAGCAGTTACTTCTTCACCCAAAATATAATATCCTGAATTTAAAAATGAATTAAATCGTTTTTGGAATTCATCTTCAAAACGCAGGTTTATTTTATGTAAATCTAAAAAAGGTATCATGTTAACTTAAGCTCTAAAGTTTTATATACAGATGTGTCAACTACATAATTATCAGCTGTAAATGTACGCGCTCCACATCCTTCTTTCCAAAATAGTAAGCCTTGATTAATGAGTTTACCATTCTCCTCACTAGAAATATTAAAATCGAAGTATCGTTTATCATCTCGAAAATGATTTATTATAAAATCGTACAATAAGTCAAGGCTGCCAAAAGTATTTTTATCGACATTTCCGGAAACGTATTGTGGATGTATCGTAGTTTTTGTTAAGAATACTGTTGTTCCTGCAACAATCTCATTTTCCTTATACACATTTATTTGGTGTATATTATCTGGAAATCGAGAAGCTAAAAGTTTTATTTCATCTAAGGAATGAACAGGTGATATCTCATGTTTTTCAGAAAGATTTGGAATGAGAATATCGTTCCAAAAAGCTTCAAAATTATTATCAATTTTAACTTCAAGCCCATTACGAACGGCTTTATTTATTCCCTCTCTGCGATTTTTCTGAAAACGTAATTTATTAGAATAATCAATAACCATTAAAACATCCCTTTTTATCAATTTAGCACCGGCTTTAAAAAGAAAATATTCCAGCTCGTCTGAAGGAATACTATTATAAAAGGTTGGTATTATACGTATATCCAGTTTACTAATTCCTGCAGAAAAAAGGAACTCCAATATCTTTTTAAAGGCTTCAAATGAATATAGCAACTTAGCACTTTCCAGCAAAACAAAACTACCATAGGTTAATCCCTGGTGGGAATAAACTGTATCATCTTTTCGATTGGCTGGTAATACTGCATATAATTCAGCATCTTTATAAACCATAAGGGAGAAATCATCGAATCGGTCACTATGATAATCCATAAATTCCCTCTGAAATAAAAATGTAGCATTCTTAGCAGTAGCTATAAATTTATTCCACTCCTCTTTGCAATCATTGGTATATCGTTTTATCTTATATATGGTTAATGTTTTTTAAAAGTTATCTTTCCATTACCATCAATATATTGATAAATTCCTTTGGGGGCACCTTTATAAATAATCATATAACTATCGTCGGGCTGTAAGTTAGACAAATAGCTCATTTCCTCACTTAAATATGAAAAAAGAATTCTAAAAACATTAACACTAGATTTAAATTTATTGTCAAATTCTGGCGCCAAGCCATTTGGCCAATGTATTGTCAATATACTGCTAAACATCGAATATATTTTTTTTCTATCCTGTGTTTTGATATAAACTTGTTCTGCATAAGAAAAACCAACAAACCCCCCGTGATCTGCCATAATTATAATAAGAGCATTATCATCACTGTCTGTAATTACCGAAACGATTTCTTTTAATTTACTATTTGCCCGCATAAGAGAATTAGTCCATTTCTCTTTTTCCTTTTCTAATCCCTCTGAGTTTCTCTTTTTATTTTGAATATGTCCTGGATTAAACATTTCTATAAAAAAGAATTTAGGTTTGCCAAAATCCTCATTCAAATATTTAACTAAGTAGGGCTTAATTTCTCTTAAATTATTAAATCCTGAACCTATATATGATATATCACTGTAACTAAAATTACATTTATCATAACCTAATTTTGGTCTGTTTAACAGTAAGTACGGCATTTCGGTAATAAAATACGTTTTGTAATTATTTTTCTTGAAAACGTCCAATACTGTATTTTTTGAAATAATAATATTTCTTGCATGAAGAGCTTCATTAAAATTTGATCCTCTGTTATAATGATGGTGTTTCATCATAAAGGTTGAGCTATTCGAAGATAGGGTAGAAGCATAATTACTTCTGAAATTATCGTAGTTTTTAAAATTATTTTTCTTTAAAAAGTTTTCAAAGTCTATATTATCTATGTTATAAACTCCTTTTTTTAATTCTGAAAAATTAGTATAACCATCGGGTTGAATGAAGTAAACATTTGGTTTCTTTTTAAAAACTACTTGTTCAATATCATCTGGCTGTTTCATCCATTCTTTAGAATAGTTAAGTTGTTTAATAACTATAGGTACTAAAGTAAAAACACCAATAATCACCAATATTAACTGTATGACTATAAATTTTTTAAAATGTTTATATAAAAATAAAGCAAATAAAACTGCAATAATGAGTATCCCTAATGATATTTTCTTCTGAATACCTGCGTAAAGACAAACTTTCAGTAAAAAAAGAAAAACAAATATATTTAAAAAAGGGAGTACATAATTTCGCCATTTGCTAAAGAGGGGTAGCTTAGACAGACGATGAGCAATTACAAAAACAACTATTGGAATCAGTAAAAAAACGAATACAAAATAAGCCAAATGCGACCAGGTATTAATTAATGTGTAATTATTTGAATAGTAAAAAAGAATTGGATACGATCCTGCGGCAATAGCTGCTAAAATTGGATATTGCTTATTATCAGCAATAAACTTTCCAAGAAAATTTTGTCTTTTATTAGTTGCCATTATATTTTTTAAAGATCACGTTTCCGTTTTCATCAATACACTTATAAATTCCCTTGGGTGCTTCTTTATTAATTATTAAAAAACTAGCATCTTCTTGTAAATGATTTAAATATTCTTCATTCTCCGTTAAATATGAAAAAAGTATCCTAAAAACATTTACAGAACTCCTAAAGTTTTTATCCATTTTTGGAGCTTCATTATCTGGCCATTTAATTGCCAAATTAACACTAAATATAGAGTATAATATATTTCTATCATCAGTTTTAATTCTCATCTGCATCATATAATCCATTCCTACATACCCCCCATGATCTGCCATTATCATAACTAATGCATTAGGATCTCCTTCTTTAATGATATCTATAACATCCCTAAGCTTTTTATTGGCAATTTTAAGGTCTTTAATCCATATCTCTCTTTCAATTTTTGCCCCTTTTGTTTCTACTTTAAGCGGAGGTACATGGCCCGGCTTAAAGATCTCGATAAAAAAGAACTTAGATCTTTCAATATCTTCCTCTATATACTTTTTTAGGGGTGTTAACAATTCTTGTTCCTCGGTAAATCCAGTATTCAAATAGGATATATCACCATAGTCAATATTACATTCATCATAACCCATGTTTGGATAGTTAGTTAATAAATAAGACCATTCTGCCAAAAAATGGGTTTTGTAATTATTTTTTTTGAAAATATCCAATACGGTGTTTTTGGATATAATAATTTCACGGCCATCTATGGTTTCAGTAAAGTTAAAACCACTATTAAGATAATGATGTTTCATCATAAAAATAGAAGTATTAGAAACCAATGTAGAATTATAATTGCTTCTAATATCATCATATATTTTAAAATCGTTTTGTTCTAAATATTGTTTGAAGGCATTATTATCAATTTCATAATACCCTTTATCTATTTCAGAAAAATTCACATAGCCATCGGGCTGTATAAAATAAACATTAGGTCTTTTCTTGAATACGGCTTTTTCAATTTCATCGGGTTGTATCATCCATTCCTTCGAATAGTTTAATTGTTTACTAATAGTGGGTACAAGCGTAAAAACACCAATAATTGCCAATAGAAATTGAAACACAATTATTTTTTTATAATGCCTGGAAAGAAAAATAGTTACTAATAAAGCAATGATGGTAATTCCTATGGTAATACCTATTTGTATTCTTGCATATAAACATAATTCCAGAAAAAATAAAAAAGTAAAAATATTTAGAAATGGAAGTATATAACTACGCCATTTGTTAAAAAATATATGTTTTGCTATCCTGTTAGTAACAGTAAAAATGATTATAGGAGAGATAAGAAACATTACGATGAAAAAACCTAAATGCTTCCAGGAATTAATTAATGAAAAATTATTAGAATAATAAAAAAGTACAGGATACATTCCTGCTGCAATGGCGACTATCACAGGATGTGTTATCTTGACTTTTATAGAATTTAAACCCATAAAATTATTTTTAATGATTTAATTAATTTTTTTGAAAAGCGTATTGTAATTTTCATCAATAAGTTCGTAAACGCCTCCTGGTGCCGATTTATCAATTATCATATAGCTTTTATCAGCCTCTAAATTATTTAAATAATCTTCGTTTTCACTTAAGCAAGAAATTAATATTCTAAATAAATTTACGTTGGTTTTTAGTTTATTTTCAAAGTTAGTTTTTATATTATCAGGCCATTTTATTGCCATTATTGCTGAAAAAGATGAGTAGATTAAACTTTTTTCATCCGTTTTTGTTTTAGCCTCTTCCATTGATTTATATCCCACAAAACCTCCATGATCTGAAACGATTACAATCAAACTATTTTTATCTAATTCTATAATTAAATTAACCATTTTTTCCAACCACTGGTTTACTTCGTCTAATCGATCCAAATATAATTCACCTTCTCTTGTTTTTCCGTCACTATCTCTATTATAATTTTGAACATGTGAGGGTAATATTTTTTCTATAAAATAAAAATTATGTGTGTTTTTATTTTTTAATATGGATGTTCTTAAATCTTCTAATAAATCCTTTTTCTTACTGTAACTATTAGCCATAGGTGATATTTCACTATAAGAAAAATTACAAAAATCGAATCCAATTTTTGGTTTATTTACTAGGACATATGAATAATCAAGTAATAAAAATGTTTTATAGTCATTATTATTAAAAACATTAAGAACAGAATTTTTACCTGCAATTGTTTTACCGTAATCGTAATAAATATCTCCCTTAAACTTAGGTTTTAAATAATAATGATGTTTCATCGCAAACATAGATGCGTTAGATGTTAATGTAGAATAGTAATTGCTTCTAAAATCAGGGTAAAAATCAAAATCATTATCTTTTAAAAAATATTCAATCTCATTATTCTTAACATTATAATAACCTTTTTTTAGTTCAGAAAAATTAACATAACCATCTGGTTGGATAACATAAACGTTTGGTTTATTTAAAAACACCGCATGTTCAATATCATCTGGTAGGCTTAACCATTCATTTGAATGATTAAGAATGCTATAAAGTTTTGGTAATAAGCTTATTATTACAATAATAGACATTAGTAGTTGCAACAATACGATTTTTTTTATTTGCTTATAAACTAAAAACATCAATCCAAAAGCAAATATCAATGCAATAGCTATTATTTTTTTCTGAAATCCATAAGTGCTAATTATAATTAAAACAATAAAATTTAAAAAATTTAATCCAGTAAGAGCATATTTACGAAAAAAAGAAAGGAAAGATAATCGTTTAATTGCATAATTAATAATTATAAACCCTGCTATTGGAATAGCCAAATAAGTAATTATAAAAAAAATAAATTGTTCCCAGGAATATAAAAGTAAAAAATTTTGATTGTAATAATATAAGAATGGGTATAATACAGACGCTAAGGCTGTTAAAAATACATAATCTCGATTATTCTGTAAAAAATGAATAATAATTACTCTTATTTTATGCATTTTTAATTTTTAAAAAATACATTATTCTGTTAGAATTTTCTATTTGCTGTTTTTCTAAAATATCAAAATAATTACTATACGCAATTTCAAAATTGGTTTCGTTATAGAAATCAAAATGATTGATAAATTCTCTTTTTCTTATTAGTAAAGATTCTACCCAGGAATCTTCACGGGTAGGAAATTCAATAATCAAATATTTAGAAAAAGAAGCGAAAAATCCCGCCGACTTCTCAAAAGGGACATTTCCAGACAATGTAATATGATGAATTAACGCCAACGCTAATGTTACGTCGGGAGCAAATTCTTTTAATCTAAAAATAAGTGAATTTCTTTCTGTATTGTTAAATCCAATACCTGGAGCTGGTTGTAGTATATCGCAAACAAATGGTAATATGTTCTCTTCATTATTTTTTTTAACCTGCCTGTAATTATTGTCAACTGCATTATAATCTATATCGGTCACTAAAATAAAGGGGACTTTATCTTTTACGGTTCTAACAAAAGTTCCGTCATTTCCTCCAATATCTATCAGTTTTTGAGGGTTTAATGAATGCACCCATTGACGAATAAGTTCTTTTTTCTTTTCAAAAGCATCTGCCTTGTAATTGGTTTTAGTATAATAATCTCCCCATTCACTTGCTTCTTTTAACTCCAGTTTTTTTATATAATTGAATAAACTATCAATAATGTTATTGTGGGCTTTTTTAGAAAGCTTAGTTATCTTAGTTTCTACATTGTAATCCTCACTATGTTTACTTTCCATTTTGGCCAAAAGATGAATATTGGTATATAAAACCGAGCTTAATTTCGATCTTGAAGGAAGTAAGGATGCTATTAACTTAACAGGTATACCATCGATATGTGTTTGCAACATTTTAAAAACATCAGTACCATGATATTTTGAAAGAACCAGAGGTCCCAGGAAATGAGTTATAAATTGTTTATAGGCTCTCCAAGGTGTGTTTTCTTCATAAAAGTCGAAAGATAGGGTATCTATAAAAATAGGTTTTCCCTTATGGAAAGTTACATTGTAAGCTGAAGCATCCTTTAATATAAATCCTTTTGAAAGCGCGTATTTTTGAATTTTCAATGTAAGTAATGCTGCTTGTTTATATTGTTCGAAACACCATTCGTATGGATTTATAATAAAAGGAATTTTCTCGGGAGTAATAACTATTTTTTCTTCGGAAACCGAAGTTTCCTTATGTGAAATTAATAGATTATTGTTAATAAGGGTTTTATAAAAACCGCTTTCGGTAAGTTTTCTATACTGTGGAAAATAAATAGGATTAATGACCCTTCGAAGGGTACCACCATCGTGAAACATATAACCTGAAGGATCCCGAAAAGATGCTTCGTGTATATTATTCGTTTTTGTCATTGGTTTCGGTGTCTTGTTCATCAATATCTATTGAATCATAAGAATCTTCCTCTTTCACCAAGCCAAAAAACGACTTTATCTTATACATTGCATTTTTAGAAAAAAGTAATATGCCCGCTGCTGCTGCTACCACAGCTTGAACAATCATTGCTCCTAATCCGGGGTCGAAATATAATAAGTTCATAAGTGTAAAATATTATGTTGTGTTAAATCTTAGCAAATTAACTAAAAAACACCCAGTTTATTGAGTTAATTAGCAATTATCTTCAAGTAGAATTACAGCTTATTACGTTTGCGATCTACTTCTTTTAGTATTATTTTGCGCAGACGGAGATGCTTGGGCGTTACCTCAACATACTCGTCTTTCTGTATATATTCTAAAGCTTCTTCCAATGAAAACTTAATAGCAGGTACAATTCGTGCTTTATCATCTGCACCCGAAGATCGTATGTTAGTTAACTTCTTTGTTTTTGTAACATTTACTACCATATCATCTCTACGTGTATTTTCTCCAATTACCTGCCCTTCATAAATTCCTTCACCCGGATCCACAAAAAACTTTCCGCGATCTTGTAATTTATCTATAGAATATGGGATTGCTGTTCCGTTTTCCATAGAAACCAAACTACCGTTTTGACGCCCGGGAATTTCCCCTTTTAAAGGTTGATATTCCAAAAAACGATGTGTCATTATAGCCTCTCCGGCAGTTGCCGTTAATAATTGATTTCTTAAGCCTATAATTCCTCTTGAAGGAATTATAAACCTGCAAATCATGCGATCGCCTTTGGCCTCCATGCTTTGCATTTCACCTTTTCTTATGGTTATCATATCGATAGCTTTACCACTGACCTCTTCGGGTAAATCTATGGTGATTTCTTCTACGGGTTCGCATTTAACACCCTCTATTTCTTTAATAATTACTTGAGGTTGACCAATTTGAATCTCATACCCCTCACGACGCATTGTTTCAATTAACACCGAAAGATGTAACACCCCTCGTCCGAAAATTAAGAATTTATCAGCACTATCGGTAGCTTTCATACGTAGGGCTAAATTCTTTTCAAGTTCCCGTTCCAAACGTTCTTTAATATGGCGAGAAGTAACAAATTTTCCATCTTTACCAAAGAAAGGTGAATCGTTACTAGTAAAAAGCATACTCATTGTGGGCTCATCGATAGCAATTGTTGTTAATCCTTCTGGGTTTTCAATATCAGCAATAGTATCTCCGATTTCAAAACCATCTATCCCTACCAGGGCACAAATATCACCTGCTTCTACTTGAGTTATTTTTTTTTGGCCCAGACCTTCAAAAGTATGAAGCTCTTTTATCTTAGATTTTATAATTTTTCCGTCACGTTTTATCAACGAGATTTGCATATTTTCTTTTAGAATTCCACGGTGTAAACGACCTATAGCTATTCTTCCGGTAAAGGATGAATATTCTAACGAAGTGATAAGCATTTGTGTGTTCCCTTCGGTTATTTTTGGGGAAGGAATATGTTCCAACACCATATCCAACAAGGGTTCTATACTATCGGTTGGTTCTTCCCAATCCTCGCTCATCCAATTATATTTAGCAGATCCATATACCGTAGGAAAGTCTAGTTGCCATTCTTCGGCACCAAGCTCAAACATTAAATCGAAAACTGCTTCGTGAACCTCTTCCGGAGAACAATTCTCTTTATCAACTTTGTTAATTACAACACAGGGTTTCAGCCCTAATGAAATCGCCTTTTGCAACACAAAACGGGTTTGTGGCATAGGCCCTTCAAAAGCATCTACCAGAAGCAGAACACCATCGGCCATATTAAGAACACGTTCCACTTCCCCGCCAAAATCGGAGTGCCCTGGAGTATCGATAATATTTATCTTTGTGTCTTTATAAACCACCGATACATTCTTGGAAGTTATAGTAATTCCTCGTTCACGTTCTAAATCATTGCTATCAAGAATCAGCTCACCTTTGTGTTCATTTTCCCGAAACAGGCTGCAGTGATACATGATTTTATCGACCAAGGTTGTTTTACCGTGATCTACGTGTGCAATAATGGCTATGTTTTTAATATTCATATAATTACTCCTTTTAAGGCGGCGCAAAAGTAGTGTTTCTGATTAGATTTAAGTACAATTTTTATGTTATTATTTTACATCAATAATATACTACCTTTGCAAAAGAAATTTTGAAATGAAACTGGAATTAATTCCAAAGATAAAGCACACTCGATCCAATAACTTTTTCCTCCTGGCCGGTCCTTGTGCTATTGAAGGTGAGGATATGGCATTACGCATTGCTGAAAAAATTGTGGCTATCACCAATGAACTGGAGATTCCCTTCATCTTTAAAGGAAGCTTTAAAAAAGCAAACCGAAGCAGGATCGACAGTTTTACAGGAATAGGAGATGAAAAGGCACTAAAAATCCTTAAAAAAGTTTCAGATACTTTCGATGTCCCTACAGTAACCGATATACATGAAATCACAGATGCAGAACTCGCTGCAAATTATGTGGATGTATTGCAAATTCCGGCTTTTTTAGTCCGTCAAACCGATTTGATTGTTGCGGCAGCGAAAACCGGTAAGGTTGTAAATCTTAAAAAGGGACAATTCATGAGTCCCGAAAGTATGCAACACGCCGTAAAAAAAGTCAGGGATAGTGGCAATGATCAGGTTTTCATCACAGACCGCGGAACAATGTTTGGTTACCAGGATATGGTCGTTGATTTTCGTGGTATTCCAACGATGCAAGGCTTCGCTCCCACTATATTAGATATCACACATAGTCTTCAACAACCAAACCAAAGTAGTGGAGTAACAGGTGGCAGACCTGATATGATAAACACATTGGCTCGTGCCGGAATAGCAGCTGGAGTAGATGGTATTTTTCTAGAAACTCACTTTGATCCTGAAAATGCAAAAAGTGATGGTGCTAATATGTTAGACCTTCAATATTTGAAAAAATTACTTAGTGATTTGGTTGTGATTAGAAAGGCTATAAATAAATTATAATGATTTTGATACTGAGTTAAAAGAAATGTGATAAAGTTAAAAAAATGTTAAATTCATACAGCCTTGTCTGTTTTAATTATATTTGATATATGTTTGCTCTATGAAAAAATTAGGTTTAAAAGAAA
>SMUY01003633.1_pt1 | contig 13760 bp, 14 predicted proteins | sample 2456441 | NCBI WGS metagenome assembly SMUY01 (sample SAMN11095931, study PRJNA526329) | marine sediment metagenome | biome: Marine sediment; feature: Surficial sediment; material: Deep marine sediment; isolation source: Hadal surficial sediment | place: Pacific Ocean | collected 2014-11 | depth...
CCAATTATAATATTGAACATATGTCCTATGAACAAGATCAATATGCCAAGAATGGCAAATGGAATTGAAATGTTTAGTGCTTTTAAGAAAATGAAATCTGTAGTATGTGCAAGGATGACTGATGCTAGCAAAATTCCAACCAGTCTAGTATAGGAAAGTATGTGGCTTACAATAGATGCCAATTCCATTATGGCTCTGCCACCTTCACTAACGAACATTAATCCAATTCCTCCAAAAAGTAATCCAAAGTACAAATATGCGATAGGATTGACTTCGATAAGTCTTGGCCACATTGGATTGAGAGCTTCTCCATGAATTAGAGCTAATCCAACTAGAACAACTCCCCAACCAAATGCTAGCCAACCAATTTTTCCAATAATTACTTTTTTTTCGCGTTCTCTTATAGCGTTCAATATACCTAGAATTAGACCAAATGTTACCATTCCAATACCAGTGTATCCAGCTAGGAGCAGAAGTTTGCCTACATTTTCAACTGGATCAAAAAATGCTTGTGAAGGTCTGTTTAAGACCGCACCCGGTTCAGGAAAACCAGTCACTCCAACACTGGCTAGAACATCAAATGCGTAACCGTTAAGATGGAATCCAAAGTATAAATCAAATATTACTCCTAAAAATATACCAACTACACAACCAGGAATCATCGCCTTGGCTAATTTTACCATTTGTCTTTTTTTCAATATCATTAATCCAAAACTCCGCAGTTGTTTTGGCATTATGGTTAGATTGCGTTTTCCTTTTTCTACACGTCTGATAACCCATAAACAAACAAGAAGTATTACCAGACAATAACCAACATCACCAATCATTACTCCATAAAATATCGGGAAAATAAAAGCGAACATCATAGTAGGATCAAATTCTTTGCTTTGTGGCAGAGAATAGAACCGTACGAAAGCCTCAAACAATCTGAATCCTTTAGGATTACTCATTAAGGTGGGCGGTTTCTCATCTGTTTCTAACTCATAGAGAGAAGTTCCATTGGTAAATTTTTGTAAAGTTGCTTTTACTTGATTAATTTTGGGTTTTGGAATCCAGCCTTCTAACGCAAAAGCTGCATCAGTTACACCCAGATTGGCAATAACTTCAAGTTTTTTATTTTCAATCGTTAATTGTTCTTCGATTACAGCCAAATTTGCATAGTGTTCCTCTGAAATTTTGGTTAGCTCTTCATTGATATGTTTAAGTTTTTGATTAAGATTTTCAAGATTATTTTTTTGTTTTGTTATTATGTCAGTTGGTTTTCCATCAAGGTTTGGAACTGCCTCTATTTTGATATCATGTGTTTGAATAATATTGGCAAAAGCATCTGATGGAAAAGATGGAAATACAACGAGTATAAGATGTGTAACTTTTTTTTCTGGTTTTGAATAAAGGAAGATGTCTTGCTTATATTCTTGCAGAACTTTATTAAATTCTTTAAACTTTTCTGATTTAATCTTGCCAAAATAGGATTTTGCGGATGATAATTGAAGAATTTTTAAATCTTCAGGAAAAAAGATGAATTCCTCTACTAGTTTGATATTGTTCTCTGTGTCTTTGATTTTTGTTAGTAGTGATTCTTTTTCTTTTTCAAGAGTTGAAACATTATCATCAATTTCAATTGAACTCGCCGTTTGCAAAAGTTCGTCCGTTGATGCAAAACGTTTACGAATTGTTACGGGAATTGCTGGAAGAGTGGTTAATAATGCTTTTACTCGTAAAAGTTGATCCGAAACCTTTCTGGTTAGTTCACCATCACGCTCATTTCTTAACAGTGTAGAAACATCTTTTGATAATGGTTCTAGTTGCAAAACTTCCAAGTCATGTAAGATGGAAATAGCAGATTGCCTGTTTTTTCTTAAACCTAGAATAGCTATACGAGCCATCGGAACAGGCTTGAAGACCATTATTCTACTCCTTTTAGCAAAATATCTATGATTTCTTCAGCATTTTGAGGCGTAATTTGAGAAGAGGTGTTTTCAGCTTTGGTCTTTGCTTCTTGAATTATTTTCTCTGTTTCAGCAGTAGCCTTTTTTCTTGATTGTTGTATGCTTGACTCTACAAGTTTTTCACCTTCAGTGTTAGCCGACGCTATAGCATTTTTCAAATCTGCATCTAGTTGAGTAATTTTTTCAGCTATCTCCTTTCTATGATTTTCAATTTCTTTCTGGACATTTTCCTCAACCTCTTTGATCTTCTTGAGAGAGTTGATGTATTGTTCTTGTGTAGTCGACATAATCACACACCCAGGAATTCTTTGCTAAAATACAAAATGGCAAAAATTGCGATGACAATATTAGCCCTCATAATTATTTTTTTTATCAAGTAGAATTTTTTTTGTTGAGGATTTTTAAAATTACTTTGCAACTAGTATTGCCTCCTTTTTAGCTTTCTCTTCTCTCTCCCTCATCTTTCGCTTCACAGCCTTTAACATGGTAAATGTATCGCGTTCGATTTCCCCCAATCTAAATAAGATAAATTTAACGGCTGCTTCTAATTTTGGAATGAAGACATTTTCAATTGCATTGGCCTTACGTTTTGTTTTCTCTATCTCTTTGAGAAGTTTTCGTAAAGTCGTCTCTTTTTCTGCAACATCTAATACTATCTTATGAACTTCTTGAAACGCTTTCAAAGCTTCACTGATTGAAACTGGAATTTCTAACAAATATTCTGTAAGAGATTGTTCTCTTGTTCCGCCTTCCAATCTTGGAATTTTAACTCCCATCACATTTTTTGGTGTTATGCGCAGTTTCTTTAGTCGTGGAATTTTCATTGCCTCGTTTTCTAGCCTCATCTCACCGTCAAGCATTTCTGCCATCCTGATACTTTGATAACCCCTGATAAGTTCGGAGTTTAGTTCGCCTCTTAATTTAGCTGATGACTTAGTTATACTAAAAAATTCTAAAATCAATGCTTGGCGTTTAAGTTTTAAAAGTTTCAATCCTCTTTGTGCAATTTTGATTCGTTTTTTTGCACGTAAGTATTCAAGGCGTGTAGGACGAATGTCAGTACTTATTGGCAACCTCTATCACTACTCTGATTTTTTTGTATCACCGGTACTAGTCTTCTTTGCATATTTTGCAATAAATTCTGGTTTAATACGAGTTAGTTCTCTTTCTGAAAGACCAGCTAATAGATCCCAACCAATTGAAAGTGTTTGTTCGATAGAACGATTCTCATCTGAACCTTGGTTAACAAACTTTTGTTCAAAGTTGTTTGCCACAATAAGGAATTTTTTATCTAAATCACTCAGAGCGCCCTCACCCACTATAGCAGCTAGTGCTCTTGCATCCTTACCTTGTGCATATGCAGAATAAAGTTGATCTGCAAGTTGTCTATGATCTTCTCTTGTTCTTCCCGAACCAATTCCCGAATTCATTAAACGTGATAAACTTGTTAGGACATCAACTGGGGGTTGAATGTTTGCTCTATGTAATTCTCTGCTCATTACTATCTGACCTTCAGTAATGTAGCCTGTGAGATCAGGTATTGGATGTGTAATATCATCAGCAGGCATAGTAAGAATTGGTATTTGTGTCACCGAGCCTTTTCTACCTTTAATTTTTCCTGCACGTTCATAAATTGAAGCCAAGTCGGTGTAGAGGTAACCGGGATAACCTCTTCTTCCAGGAACCTCCTCTCGTGCTGCAGAGATTTCTCTTAATGCTTCACAATAATTTGTCATATCTGTCAAGATGACTAGAACGTGCATTTCACGTTCGTATGCAAGAAATTCTGCGGTAGTTAACGCAAGTCTAGGGGTAAGGATACGCTCCATAGAAGGATCAGAAGATAGGTTAAGGAACAAAACAGTTCTTTCTAATGCTCCGCTTTCTTCAAATTGTTTAATGAAAAAGTTAGATTCCTCACTGGTAATTCCAATTGCTGCAAATACAACCGAAAAGCTTTCTTCAGTTCCAAGAACTTTTGCCTGTCTTGCGATTTGGGATGCAAGTAGGTTATGTGGCAGACCAGAGCCTGAAAAAATTGGCAGTTTTTGACCCCTTACCAACGTATTCATTCCATCAATATTTGATATTCCTGTTTGAATGAATTCTGATGGTTCTTCTCGAGAATATGGATTAATACCTGCACCTACTAGATCAAACTTTTCTTTTGATACAATCTTTGGACCATTATCTTTTGGATTTCCAAGTCCATCAAATACTCTTCCAAGCATTTCATCAGAAACTGCTAACGTGGCAGTTTCTCCAAGGAATTTTGTGGAAGTACCAGTAGTATTCAGGCCGAGTGTTGATCCAAATACTTGAACTATAGCTAGTCCCCGACTTGTATCTAAAACTTGACCCTGTCGTCTTTCTCCATCTGGTGATTTTATTTCTACCATTTCGCCGTAGGCAGCATTGTCTACTCCTTTGACAAATATTAGAGGTCCAGCAATTTTGTCAAGTGTTTTGAATGAAACGTTAGACATTAGTCAGAAGCCTCCTTTGAAAGATTATCAAATTCTTGTTTCATCTTGGATTTAATGTCATTAACTAGCTGTTCTAGTTGTTCCTCTTTCGTCCATTTCATTTTTGGCATCATTCCTCTCGATTCAAGTGAAGATGCCTTTACAGCAGAAACTCCTTTCTTTATTGCATCAGCTTCCAGCCTACCAAATTCTAAAATAAGTTGTAACATCTTGTATTGTTTCTCAATCGATGTGTAAGTATCAACCTCATCAAATGCACTTTGTTGTAGGTAATCTTCTCGAATTGAACGAGCAATATCTAAAACACCTTTTTCTGGTTCAGGAAGCGCATCGTATCCAACTAACTGAACAATTTCTTGTAATTCTGATTCTTTCTGTAAAATTTCTAATGCCTCTTTTCTAAGATCAACCCAATCCTTAGAAACATTAGATTTATACCAATCTGACAAATCATCAACATACAAAGAATAACTGGTCAACCAGTTGATAGCTGGGAAGTGTCTTCGGTTTGCTAAGTTTGCATCAAGTGCCCAGAAAACACGTGTGACTCTTAGTGTGTTTTGTGCTACAGGTTCTGAAAAATCTCCACCTGGTGGAGAAACTGCACCGATTATAGATATAGAACCTTGACGCTCTTCAGGAGAAATAATAATACTTTTTCCACTTCTTTCGTAAAATTCTGCTAATCTTCTTCCAAGATATGCTGGATATCCTTCTTCGCCAGGCATTTCTTCCAATCTTCCTGAAATTTCTCTTAGTGCTTCAGCCCATCTAGAAGTACTATCTGCCATAAGTGCTACTCCATATCCCATATCACGATAATACTCGGCCATTGTAATTCCAGTATAGATACTTGCTTCACGGGCAGCTACTGGCATGTTAGATGTATTAGCAACTAGAATAGTTCGTTCCATGAGAGGTCGTTTTGATTTTGGATCTATCAGTTTGGGGAATGAAGTGAGAACGTCACACATTTCATTTCCTCTTTCTCCACAACCGATATACACAATTATTTCACTGTCAGCCCATTTTGCAAGTTGTTGTTGAATTACTGTTTTTCCACTTCCAAAAGGACCAGGAATTGCAGCAGTTCCACCTTTGGCAATTGGGAAAAATGTATCAAGAATTCGTTGGCCTGTAAGCAATGGTTCTTCAGGTGCAAGCTTTCTCAGAACTGGTCTGGATGTTCGAACTGTCCACCAACTAGATAATCCAATATCGGTTGTCTTACTGTTTTTTACAGCTGCGACATTATCGATAACAGTGAATTGTCCTTCAGAAATTTCTACAAGTTCACCAGATACGTTATATGGAATCATAATTTTGTGTTTGATCAGTGGAGTTTCCTGAACCTCACCAATGATTTCACCAGGTGCAACTTGATCTCCTTTCTTCTTAACTGGAACAAAATCCCATTTTTTCTTTTGATCCAGAGCAGGAATAATTTTTCCTCTGCTGATAAAGTCTCCACTTTGTTCTCTTAATACATCCAAAGGTCTTTGAATGCCATCAAAAATTGACGTTAGTAGTCCCGGTCCAAGCTGCATAGAAAGTGGTCTGTTTGTATTTACTATTTTTTCTCCAGGCCTTAGACCTGTAGTATCCTCATAAACTTGAATCTGAGCGGTGTTTCCTTCAAGACGAATGATTTCGCCCACAAGACCCATTTCACCTATACGAACAACATCAAACATCTGTGCGCCTTCAAGACCTTTAGCCACCACAACAGGACCAGAAATTCTTGAAACTAAAGCATCAACCACATTACCATCAACTTACCTCGATATTTATTCCAAGTATACGTTTTGCCAATGCAGCTATTGATTCTTTGTCTTCTTCAGTAGTTTCTTTTAGAGGCGGCAAAAATAACACCAATGGCTCAATTGATCCCTCAATTTCTGACAGAAATTTAGAGGGAATTTTAGTTCGTACTGAGTCACTTGCAATAATTAAACCAAATTCGCCAGAGGAATACAGTTCTTGAATTTTTTTATTTGCTTCTTCATCATCAACAATAAAGGTGTCATCTATTCCAATTAGACGATAGCCAATTACAAGCTCACGATCACCTACAATGGCCAGTCTACCTGTTGCATCGGTTTTTTGTTTTGATATTTGTTCACTCAAGTTAGTAACATCTCCTTAATCTTATCTATTGAAAAGTTGTATCGTTTTCCATATGTAATTCTTTTAAGATTTTCGTGTTCATTTTCTGCATTCATGATAAAATAGAAAATGGTACCAATAGAAAGTGCAATATTTTTCAATTTCTTCACATGTATAGTGTTGATAAATTTGGTAATAGCTACTTCAAAATCAATTAAGCTTTTTGAAGTCTTGTACTGTTCTAGCGCCTCACTTAATTTGAAGTACTGTTCTATTTTTCCTATAATTTGTGCAACATCTTTAACTTCATAAATATCAATTAATTCCTTTGAAGAGATTCGTCCTCCCTCAACAAGATGTCTGGCCACCACTTCTTTTTCAACATTGGATTCTTTTGCCTTCAGAAGGTTTAGAACATTTTTCTTATCTATCTCAACACGAACTAATTCTCTAATAACGCCTTCGTCACCTTGAAAGAATTTTAATGATTCAAGTAACTTTTGATAATAGGATTCATTCAAGGCAGACATCATTGGTCCTATGTCACCTGTCTTTTGGAATTCATCTAGATGCTTCATCAATACTACACCATAGTCGTACTTTGCAAGTTTATTTACAACAGCCTCAACACCGGATTCAGAAAGAATTATCTTAATCTCATCGTGTGAAATGTTACCAGCTGCAATTCCTGCCGGTACATTACGACTGGAGACCAACATAGATTCGGTTTCTGTGATTGTTCGTCCCATTAATTTAGAGGAAAGAATTAGTTCAATGTTGTAAAGATCCCACTTTGCCAAATAAGCCCTAACAGCATTTTTTCCGGAAAATGGTGCTGCTTCTAAAATAATTTTGTTAATTTTAACTAGGTGACGGTTGAGAACTACTTCTAAAAGTGTTGGACCTTGAAAAACTGATGCTGCTTTTTTAATCTCTTCGCCGTACCATGTAGATTCTAAAAGTTTTATGATCTCATTTACATCATTTGCTTTTAGTAGATTCTCAATAAAGTCTGGTTTAAGAAAACTAATTGATATTGATTGTAACTTTCCAAAAGAAGATGAATATGGTGAAGGTCCCATTACGTTATCTTCTCCAAAATAGTATTCTTTATCTCATCTTCATGAGTTCGTAACAATTCCTCAAATGTTAGATCCAGCTCCTTTGTACCATCATTGTTTTCTGCAATTATTCCACCCAAAGTCTGAATTGGGGAACCAACAGTAATATCTCCACTGTTAAAAATGGTTTGATCTTCTTTACGACAGTGGATTATTATGTTATTATCTAATTTTTTTTTAGAAGTTTCAACCATTTTCTGTAATATTTTTTTATATTCTGAAGTTTTTGTGTAGTTACTAAGTTCTTGTTTTATCACATCAAATGTAGAATCTAGATTTTTGTTGATTGCATTAAACAAGATCTTCTTGGCTTCTAATTTTCCAGCTTCAACTATTTTAGATGCCTCTTTCTCAGATTTTATTTTAGCTTCCTTAGAATAACGTTCTTGAATCTCCTTAACAGCAGTGTTTTTTTTGATTTCAGTTTCCGATTTTTTATCGTCAAATTCTTTGTCAATATTTGTTATATCGTTTTTTTTTCTATTTTCTATTTCATGTAGGAATGTGTCTATACTCAAGTTTCTCGCCCTAGAGTATGTCAAGTAATAGGATAATTCCTAAAACGAAACCAATGATCCAAAGTGTTTCCGGAATTACAAAGAAGAATAGGACTTGACCAAACTTCTCAGGTTTTTCCGCAATTATGCCCATTCCAGCTGCACCTATTCCTGATTGTGCACTTCCAGTGCCTATGAGTCCACCAGCTATTGCGATAGAAGCAGCTAAAGCCAAAATAGGTTTGGCTAATGCCGAATCACTAGATTCTTCAGCTGCAAATGCGGGTAATGGGACAAATAAAAATGCTAACAAAGATACTCCCACAATTATACTAAGAATAGAAAATTTTTTTCTCCCAGATGCCATTTAATGTGGCTCGTTTCTTAACACTATATTAATTATTGCTATAAGTATGAGATCAGTTAATTAAAAATAGAAGTTTTTGATGTTTGCTTTAGATAGTAAAATAATTGAATTATTCTACAGGAAGTTCTAATCTATTTCCCCATTCTCCCCAAGATCCTAAATAAACTCTAACATTTTTGAATCCAAGTTTTTTTAATGCAACAAACGTGTTTGCGGCCCTGTAAGCCCCTTGGCAGTATGTTACTATTTCATCATCTTTTGAAAATGGATACAATTGAGAAAGCTCTTTTTCATTTTTCAAAGTTCCATCATTTGTTATATTCAAATTCCAATCAACATTTACTGCGCTAGGAATATGGCCTTTTTGAGCAGCTCGAACTACTGTACCATCAAATTCTTCTTTTGATCTTGCATCAATGATTTTTACTCTATCCAAGTTATCTTTGAGATATTCATAGCCAACAAGAATCTCATCATTTGTCTTACCAGAAAATTTTGCTTGCTTGAATGGATTTGTTTTTATTTCAGTTGGAAGATTTTCGCTTTTCCATTTTTGAATTCCGCCATCTAACATGAAAACCTGAGGATGTGAAAAATAAAGTAGCATCCAAACTCCTCTAGCTGCCAGGATTCCAGACACATCATCATAGAATACTACTTTTTTTTCGTTAGTTATACCAACAAATGAGAACAAGTCTGTGGTTTGGGCATTAAAGTTCTCAATTCCTTTCTTTGATGTATCAAACCAGTGAAATGCAAAAAGGTCCAAGTTTATTGCACCAGGAATATGATTCTCAGAATATTCCTTGTATGATCTTGTGTCAATCAAAACAAGGTTTGACTCGTTTAGAATTTGCTCAAGTTCTTTTGTTTGAATTATCACGAATCAACAAATGATACTCGAATGTAAATTCATTTGTTTTTTTAGAAAATTATCTTTAGGAAATTTAAAAAAAAGAAAAAGGAAGGAATTTCCTATTCGTTGACGTATGCTCTTTCTCCGTGTTGTGCGAGGTCGAGTCCAATCTCCTCTTCCTTAGGAGTGACTCTAATTCCACCAGGCCATATAGTATCCATTATTTTCAGTATTACAAGTGTCATACCAAATGTATAGGCTACAGACATCAAAGCACCAATAATGTTGATTGCTTGTTGTTCATAACCTTCTGGTGTTCCAGTCCATGCACCGATACCATCACCGGTATCCCAAACGTGTGGACTAGCTAGTGTTCCAGTTAGAACTGCGCCAGTGAAACCACCCATTCCGTGTACTGCCCATACATCGAGTGCGTCGTCCCATCTTCGTGCATTCTTGAATGAAACACATGCATAACAAATAGTTCCAGCTGCAATACCAATGATTATTGCCGCCATAGGTCCTACCCAACCAGATGCTGGTGTGATTGCTACCAATCCTGCAACAGCTCCTGTTGCAGCACCAATGATGCTTGGTTTTCCTGTGTAAGCCCAAGACATGAGTAACCATGTTACAGATGCAACACCTGTAGCAGTGTTTGTCACTGCCCATGCGCTTACTGTAATACCATCAACCATTACTTCACTACCTGCGTTAAATCCAAACCATCCAAACCAGAGTATACAGGCACCAAGGACACACATTGGTACATTGTGTGCTTCCATTGGAACTTTACCATAACCTAGTCTTCGGCCTAAAACTAACGCACCTGCAAGTGCTGCAAATCCTGAAGTAACGTGTACGACAGTACCACCTGCAAAGTCAAGTGCATAGCTCGGTGATAGATCCGGATCAAGGTCTAGTGGTCCTCCTCCAATAAATCCGCCACCCCATACCCAGTGGGCAATTGGATCGTAAACGAACGTTCCCCAAAGTAGGATGAAGATAATTAGAGCACTGAACTTCATTCTGTCAATTAGTCCACCAACAATTAGAGCTGGTGTGATAATTGCGAATGTTAACTGGAACATTGCAAACATTTGATGCGGAACAGTTCCTGGCCAGCCTACACTACACATCTCTTCTTCAGGGAAGACTTGCATTTGATATGCGGCAGACCATGTATCAGTACATAGACCTAGCTCACCAAGAGGTGCCCATGCAGAGACTTGGTTAAAACCAACGTAATCTAAAGCGCCCATGTACAAGTTTGCATCATTGTCATTGGGTCCAAATGCGAGGGTATAACCCCATCCTACCCATTGCCATGACATCAAACCCATTACGATGAAGACCATTCCAATGACGTTTACTGCGTTCTTTGATCTGGATAATCCGCCATAGTAGAATGCAACACCAGGAGTCATGAAAAGTACAAGTGACGATGCTGCAAGAATCCATGCTGTATCACCTGTATCAATTCTACAGGGCAACATGCCTCCTTCGCCGTCATCATACCAACATTCGTTTGGATTTCCAGTGTAGATTCCACTGGTACCTAGGACATATCCGTCCATACCATCGGAAATCTGTTGCGCAAATGCTTGAGACATTGCGCCAGTTGCTGTAATAGCTACTGTAACTACAAGTAAGATTGCATACTTGCGGTTCCTAGAATTCATTATTTGCATGAAATTTGGAAGGGATATAAGCATAGAGATTTTTAAAGCGATAGCAGTGTAAGTTATTATATTTCCTTAATATGAGATACTAACATAGAATATGAAAATCATGTCACAAAGTTTTGAACCTAAAAGTAGTGGTAGAATAAGGCAGTTAGAGGTTTTGAGGGGATTAATTTTAAATTAGATTCATCAAAACTAGCAATTTTTGATACCTTCAAAACCAAGAGTCAACAGCTTACTGGTGAAGCAACAAGGCAGAGATCCATAATCATAGCATTAGCTACTCAAGAAAGTCCCAATGAAAAAACAAGGACGTCACTTTCTCAAAGGATTGCAGACAAGAATGGATTAATTTGGAAGAATCTCTATTCTGGAGTTTTTCGAGATTTGGATGAAATTCTCATTCCACTAAAACTTGTTGAGGAGGAGGGTCGCTTGCCATTAAGGCGTGGTCCAAAGGCACTTCAGGAAAAAGGAATTCCATACTATAAACTAACTCAGAGTGGGGTGTTAGTGGCGTTATCAATCAAAGAGATTAAAGATAGACATACTCTTTTGGATAAGTTTTTTTCATATTCAAATTCACAAGAAAAGGAATTTCAGGGAATTATTCTAAAACTCTCAAAAATTTCTCCAAAATTCACCTTTTCTTTATTTGAAAAATATGTGAGAGCATTTTGTAAAGGAAAATTTGAAAATTTGCTTCCATTTACTTTTGCAAATTTGAAGAGTGTTTCTGATCAAAGCCTTCAAATTCAAAAGGAAATACTAGAGGCCTTTTCAAACTTGTCAAAAGCAGATAAAGAGAAAACCATAGATTTGCTAAAAAAACTCAGTTGATATTTCGATAACATTAAAATCAGCACTTGGAGGAGGCTGGGCGATGAGCAAATTTATGAAGATTCATGAGATTGGTGATTTACCATGATGGGAGATAGAGACTATAGGAAACTCATAAAAACTGCCATAGATTCGATTGGAAAGCAGGTCGAACTACAAATTGATGCAAACGATATCAAAACAATTCATCTAGATGAAGTTGTCAGATGTCTTAGACGTTCATACTATGATAGAGTAGAGCCAAATGAGATTGATAGAACTAGTTTTGTAGATTTAGTTGGAGGCCTACTTAGAAGCAAGGGTTATGGCTCTAAAACTGGAGAATTTGAAATTGATGATCTAAAGCTCAAAGGACAGACAGATATGATAATTGATGAAGTGGTCTTTGTTTTACGTTCTGCAAACACACTACCAGAGAATCCAATTGCTCGTGATTTACTGTACCTTAATACATGTATGTGGATTTTTGACAAGACAGAAGGACTCATAGTATATCTTACTGGAGATGGAAAAGAGACCTCTTTTTCCTTGTCAAGGGGCAAAAAAATGTTCGAGGAAGTTGTAAGACGAACCAGAGTTTTTCATGATCTTCTAAAGGAGAAAAAGGTTCCAATTTTAGAACCATCAGATGAATGCTCTACCTGTCAATATTACGAAAGGTGTTACATTAAACAAAAGATTGCAAAATCAATATCAATAAAAGACCTAGTTGGTTTTAACAAGTAAGAAAAATATTGTGAAAGGAAATTTTTCCTTTAACTAATCTATTGGTTCGGAATGTCCTTTGCCACGTAGTGCAAAGCATACAACTGCTAGTGCAATTGCTACTCCTATTGCTGAGCCAAATGCGGCCAAACTTGCTTCTGCCATCAGCAATCATCAAATCTGTGAATCATTTATAACTTTGGCAATTTATTTCGTGTAAAAACAAATAATCATAATTTTTGAATTTTATGATACAATGCCGCAAGGAGATTACTTGGTAAATTCAAAGGTAATCTCATTTTCGCCGCCTGTTGTCATGGAGCTCAAATTGAAAAATGCCTCTCCAATGATTTTCCAATTTGCGGTGTTTTCTGTCAAGTCAGACCAAAGTTCTGGAGTGTTTCCTGTATTTCTCAAGACAATTTCATCGGAAAGGGTGGTAGAGCTTTTAGATAAAATTTGGATATAACTAGAACCAATAACAAATCCCGCAGTACGTTCACCAATTTGACCCACATACACTCGAACATCATCCTCAAGGAGTTCGTATTTGAGATATTGTAGAATCACTGACCTAAAATTTGGATTTGAGACTAGGAATTCAATTTCTAGAACAGCATATCTGTCTGTAATCTCTACAATTGATAGATCCTTTAGTTCTATGGTAATTGGCATAACTTTTGCAGAGTCTGAAGATCCTGAAAAAATTCCTTCTTCAGAAATATCGCTGATTAATGTTTGACTGGAAAAGACAACAATTCCAATAACAACCGCAAACCCGGCAGCTCCTATACCAACAAAAATTCTTGGATTCAATATTCAATTTAGGCTTGAACATCTCTTAAATGTTGATAATTATTATACTGAAAATATATTGATATAATCAATGCAGTATTTTGAGGCAGTAAGAATTGGAAAGCAGAGAGCAAACAAATCTCAAATGAAGATTTTCGACATTGCTGGATTTGGAATGCTAACAATTACGACAAAAAAAGTAGATGGCAAATTTACTCCAGTTGGAGAAGAAGACCTTGCTGCAGTAATTAAAACTCCTGATGGTTTTGCTGCCATTCTAGTTGATGCTGATGGCAAGACAAAAGCTCAATCAAAGGCTTTAGAAAAAAAAGAGGCTATAGATATTTTCAAAA
>SMUY01352326.1_pt1 | contig 13760 bp, 12 predicted proteins | sample 2456441 | NCBI WGS metagenome assembly SMUY01 (sample SAMN11095931, study PRJNA526329) | marine sediment metagenome | biome: Marine sediment; feature: Surficial sediment; material: Deep marine sediment; isolation source: Hadal surficial sediment | place: Pacific Ocean | collected 2014-11 | depth...
CCACGTCGGACAACTTCTGGGCCATGGGCGAAACCGGTCCCTGCGGGCCGTGCTCGGAGATCTTCTACGACCACGGCGACCACATCCCCGGCGGCCCGCCCGGCAGCCCGGACGAGGACGGCGACCGCTTCATCGAGATCTGGAACCTGGTGTTCATGGAGTTCGAGCAGGTGACGCCGGACAAGCGCGTCCCCCTGCCCAAACCGTCCGTCGACACCGGCATGGGGCTGGAGCGCACCGCCGCCGTGCTCCAGGGCACCCACGACAATTACCAGATCGACCTCTTTCGCGCCCTGGTCGCGGCGTCGGCGGAGGCCACGGGCGCCGATGCGGATGGCCCGCACCAGGTCTCCCACCGGGTCATCGCCGATCACCTGCGGGCGACCAGCTTCCTCATCGCCGACGGCGTGCTGCCGTCCAACGAGGGGCGGGGATACGTCCTGCGCCGCATCATGCGCCGCGCCATGCGTCACGCGCAGCTGATGGGGTGCACCGAGCCCCTCCTGTGGCGGCTGGTGCCCGTCCTCGTCGCCCAGATGGGCCAGGCGTTTCCCGAGCTGGTCCGCGCCGAATCCCTGATCGCCGAGACCCTGAAGCTGGAGGAATCCAGGTTCAAGCGAACCCTGGACCGGGGCCTCGGGCTGCTCGACGAGGCGACGGCGGACCTCGGCCCCGGCGGCGAGTTGTCCGGCGACATCGCGTTCAAGCTGTACGACACCTACGGCTTTCCCCTCGACCTCACCCAGGACGCGCTGCGCGCCAAGGGCATGGCCGTCGATACGGACGCCTTCGACGCGGCCATGGAGCGCCAGCGCGCCGAGGCCCGCAAGGCCTGGGCCGGCTCCGGCGAGGCGGCCACCGACGAGGTGTGGTTCTCCGTCCACGAGGAACTGGGCGCCACCGAATTCCTGGGCTACGAAACCGAAACCGCGGAAGGCCAGGTGGTCGCCATCGTCGTCGACGGCGAGCGCACGTCCGAGGCCAGGGCCGGCCAGACGGCCGCCGTCGTCGTCAACCAGACCCCGTTCTATGGCGAATCCGGCGGACAGGTGGGGGACACCGGCGCCATGACGGCCGCCGGCAAGGCACGCCTGACGGTCACCGATACCCAGAAGAAGGTGGGCGCCGTGCACGTCCACATGGTCCGGGTGGAGGACGGGGTCCTGGGCGTCGGCGACGAGGTGGTCCTGGAGGTGGACGCCGAGCGCCGCGACCGCCTGCGCGCCAATCACTCCGCCACCCACCTGGTGCACGCGGCGCTCAGGCGCACGCTCGGCGATCACGTGACCCAGAAGGGGTCCCTGGTGGCGCCGGACCGGTTGCGCTTCGACATCAGCCACCCGAAGGCCATCTCGCCCGAGGAGATCGCCGCCGTCGAGGACCAGGTGAGCGCCCAGATTCGCCGCAACGGCGCGGTCGTCACCCACCTGATGAATCCCGAGGAGGCGATCGAGGCCGGCGCCCTGGCCCTGTTCGGCGAAAAATACGGCGACGAGGTACGGGTGCTGAGCATGGGCGAGGACGAAGACGGCGCTTTCTCCACCGAGCTCTGCGGCGGCACCCACGTCGGCCACACCGGCGACATCCAGGCGTTCAAGATCGTCGCCGAAGGGGCGGTGGCCGCCGGCGTGCGCCGCATCGAGGCGCTCACCGGCGCCGCCGTGCACGCCTATTACGCGGCGCAGGAGGCGGCGTTGGCCGAGACCGCCGCCCTGCTCAAGTGCGCGCCGGCGGACGTTCCCGCCCGGGTCTCCGCCCTGATCGCGGAACGCCGCAAACTGGAGCGCGAGCTGGCCGAGGCCCGGCGCCGGATGGCCACCGGCGGCGGCGACGCCGGCGAGGTGAAGGACGTGGGTGGTGTCAAGTTCACGCCGCGGCTGCTCGACGGCGTACCGGCCAAGGACCTGAAGGGCCTGGCCGACGACCTCAAGCGCCAGGTGGGGTCCGGCGTGGCGGCGCTGGTCAGCGTCAACGAGGGCAAGGCGTCCCTCGTCGTCGGCGTGACCGACGATCTGACCGACCGCATCAGCGCCATCGATCTGGTGCGCGCCGGCTCGGCCGCCGTCGGCGGCAAGGGCGGCGGCGGGCGTCCCGACATGGCCCAGGCCGGCGGTCCCGAAGGCGCCCACGCCCAGGCCGCGCTGGAAGCCATCGAGGCGGCCTTGAGCCAGGTGGGGTAGGGTTTAAGAATCACAAACCCCGGGTACGCCTGTCATCGGGACATACCTCGGATGGCGCAAGCGCTGCCGTATCCCCAGGTGTACCTCGGCGCCCCCGGCGTTGAAAAAATTCAAACGCAGGGGACGCGGGGGAAGGGGGGTGTGCCGCGCGCTCGCCGGAATTTCCGAATTTGAGGCTTAGTCCTTGGTATCAGTCCTTGACGTCCGCCGCCATGCGCATGCGGACGATGCGGTCGGGGTCCTTCACCGTGCCGCTGCGCGAACCGGGCGGCGCCTTCTTGATCCCGTCCACGTAGTCCATGCCCTCGACCACCTTGCCCCAGACCGTGTACTCGCCGTCCAGGGAAGGGTATCGGTTGAGCATGATGAAAAACTGGGAATCGGCGCTGTCGGGGTCGCTCGACCGGGCCATGCCCAGGGTGCCGCGCTCATAGGGCTCGTCGGAGAACTCGGCCGGGATATTGACCCCCGAGCCGCCGGTGCCGTCGCCGCGCGGGTCGCCGGTCTGGGCCATGAAGTCGTCCATCACCCGGTGGAACGGCAGCCCGTCGTAAAATCCCTGGCCCACCAGCTCCTTGATGCGCGCCACGTGGCGCGGGGCCAGGTCGGGGCGCATTTCGATGACCACGCGGCCATCCTTCAGGTCCAGATACACCATATCCCCGGGGCCCGCCGCTTGTGCGCCCGTGCCCGTGGCAAGCATACCGAAAAGAACGGCGAACACGGGAAAGCCAAGGCGGGTCATTGCTCCGTTCTGCGTTCGTGGAAGGATTGAAACCGTGGAGGGGACCCTACCACGGCCAACCGGGCGCGGGACAGGAATTTGGCGGCGGCGCCGAAGGTTCTAGTCGAACAGCTTGTCGATCTCGTCCTGGGTGATGCCCTCGCCGGCGAGCTGGGGGCCGTGCGCCAGCTTCTCGTCGGCGGTCTTTTCCCGCTCCGGCCTGACGTCGACCTTCTCGAGTTCGTTCCTGCCCCAGATTTCGATGAGGGCGTTGATCCGCTCCTCCACATAGGTGACCGACTTGACCACCTTGGACACCCTTTGCCCGGTGATGTCCTGGAAGGAGCATGCCTCGAAAACGGTGGCGCCGTTCGCGGCGATCCTGTCAAGGCAGGCAAGGTGGTCGGCGTCGGTGATCCCCTCCCTCAGCCCGGCCAGGATTTCGTCGTTGTTTTCCATGGCCTCCATGATCGTGTTGGTCGCTTCCTCGGTGGCCCCGACGATGGCGTCAAGCTGGTCGGCCATGCTGTCGAACTGATGGTCGCCGTCGGCGGGACGGTAGATGGCGGCGATCTCCTGGCGCACCCGCCGGATGTATTGGAACAGGCCTATCAGCTCGTGCTTGAGGGCCTCTGCGCCGCTCTGGCCGGCGACGGTGTCGCGCTGGGTCTGCAACCTCGACCTTCCTTTCCGGCAATCACAGGAAACCACCGGATTCGTGTGGCAGCGACGGACGGCGCCCGTCGGTCCCGGCGGTTGTTCGCGGAAGGGTCCATCGTATCGTATGTGCCCGCATGACCGGAACTATCCATTGGGGTTACCCGTCAGGTATTCGGCTCCGGGCAGACAATTTTTGTGCGGACGGCTCCGCCATCCCTCTAATATGGGGGCCGGCATTCACGTGCACCCAGCGGGCCGGGGAACGGGCGATGGGCGATCAGCTTCTCCGATCCATGTTCGATAGGGCCGTGGCCGTGTCCCAGCCCGCCCATTGCGTGCCGGCCAATCTTCCCGTTCGGCCCAAGGGCCGGACCGTGGTGGTGGGGTTCGGCAAGGCCGCCGCGGCCATGGCGCGGGCGGTGGAGGAGCACTGGCCGGGCCGCCTTTCGGGCCTGGTCGTCACCCGCTACGGCCACGCGGTGCCGTGCCGGGTGATCGAGGTGGTGGAGGCGGCCCATCCGGTACCCGACGCCGCCGGCCGGGCGGCGGCGGCGCGCATCGTGGAAACGGTCGGGGCGCTCTCGGCGGACGACCTGGTGGTGTGCCTGATCTCCGGCGGCGGGTCGGCGCTTCTCGCCCTGCCGGCGCCCGGCCTGACCCTGGAGGACAAACAGGCGGTGAACGCGGCGCTGCTCAAATCCGGGGCGACCATTTCCGAGATGAACTGCGTGAGGAAACACCTCTCGGCCGTCAAGGGCGGGCGCTTGGCGGCGGCGGCCTTCCCGGCGCGGGTCGTCACCCTGGCCATCTCCGATGTCCCCGGCGACGACCCGGCGGTGATCGCGTCGGGCCCCACGGTCGCCGACCCCACCACCTTTGCCGACGCCAGGGCGGTTCTGGAGAAGTACGCCATCGAGCCGCCGGAGGCGGTTTCCAGGCAATTGAGCGGGGCCGGCGAAGAGACGCTCAAGCCCGGAGACGAGCGCCTTCAGCGGACCGAGACGGTCTTGGTGGCGACGCCTCGGATGGCCCTGGAGGCGGCGGCCGAAACCGCCCGCGCCGCAGGATACGCGCCGATCATCCTGGGGGACGGCATCGAGGGCGAAGCCCGCCGGGTGGCGCAGGCCCACGCCGCCATTGCCCTCGGGGCGGCGCGCCGGGAGGCGCTTGTGGCCCCTGACTGGGTGGCCCCGGGATGCGCCGCCGCCGTGGCGGGCGCGGCCCCTCCGTGCGTGTTTCTGTCGGGCGGCGAAACCACGGTGACGGTCACGGGCAGGGGCCGGGGCGGGCGCAACGCGGAATTCCTGCTCGCCCTTGCGCTGGCGTTGCACGGGCAACCGGAGGTGCGCGCCATCGCCTGTGACACCGACGGCATCGACGGAACCGAGGACAACGCCGGGGGCATCGTCCGTCCGGACACCCTGGCACGCGCCGAGAGGCTGGGCCTGGACGCCGCCGCCCTGTTGGCGGACAACGACGCGTATCGCTTTTTCGCCGCCCTCGACGATCTCGTGGTCACGGGGCCGACACTCACCAACGTCAACGACTTCCGCGCCATCCTCGTCGACGGCTAGGCTCCGCGCGCCGGTGGCCGGGAGATTACCCCCGAAACCCGCATAAATTCTGGCACCGGCGGGGACCGGGGCCTATGGTTCCGCCATGCGACGCCGACGGAACGCCAAGATCATCGCCACCCTGGGTCCGGCCACATCCACCCAGTCGCGTATCGCCAAGTTGTTCGAGGCGGGGGCCGACGTGTTCCGGCTCAATTTCAGTCACGGAATCCGGGCCGACCACAAGCGGCGTTTCGCGGCCATCCGCAAGCTGGAAGAGCGCTACGACCGCCCCATCGGCATCATGCTGGATCTGCAGGGACCGAAGCTCAGGGTGGGCGAATTCGAAGGCGGGCGGGCCTTCGTGCAGGCCGGCGATGCCTTCCGCCTGGACCTGTCCGGGGAGCCGGGTACCAAACACCGCGCGCCGCTGCCCCATCCGGAGATTTTCGCGGCGCTCAAGCCCAAAACGGACCTTCTGGTGGATGACGGCAAGATCCGCCTGCGCGTGGTGCGCTGCGGTCCCGATTTCGCCGAGACCAAGGTGATCACCGGCGGCGAGTTGTCGGACCACAAGGGCGTGAACGTGCCAAGCGCCGTGTTGAACATCTCGGCGCTGACCGCAAAGGACCGCGGGGACCTGCGTTTCGGACTGGATCTGGGCGTCGACTGGATCGCCCTGTCGTTCGTGCAACTGCCCGAGCACGTGGCCGAGGCGCGCAAGCTCATCGCCGGCCGCGCCGCGATCATGGTGAAGTTGGAAAAGCCGGCCGCCATCGATCACCTCGACGAGATCGTGACCCTGGCGGACGCGGTGATGGTGGCGCGCGGGGACCTGGGCGTCGAGGTCCCGCCCGAGGATGTGCCGGGCCTGCAGAAGCTCATTATCCGCACCTGCCGCCACGCCGGCAAGCCGGTGGTGGTGGCGACGCAGATGCTGGATTCCATGGTCCATTCGCCCACGCCCACCCGGGCCGAGGCCTCCGACGTGGCCACCGCCGTCTATGATGGCGCCGACGCGGTCATGCTGTCGGCGGAAACCGCGGTGGGCGAGTATTCGGCCGAGGCGGTCGCCATGATGGACCGCATCATCTACCGGGTGGAGCGTGACCCGCTGTACCGCAAGATCATGGAAGCCGAACGCCACGCGCCCGAGGCCACCGCGGCGGACGCCATCACCGCCGCCGCCCGCCAGGTGGCGGGCACGGTCGCGGCGGCGGCCGTCGTCACCTTCACGTCGACCGGCTCGACCACGTTCCGCGCCGCCCGCGAGCGGCCCAATGTTCCCATCCTCGGGCTCACCCCCAACCCCGCCACGGCGCGGCTTCTGGCCATGGTATGGGGCGTCCACCCGGTGCTGACGCGCGAGTTGCACAGCTTCGCCGAGATGGTGAACGACGCCATCCGCGTTGCCTCGGAAGAGGGGTTCGCCAGCCCGGGCGAACGGCTGGTGATCACGGCCGGCGTGCCCTTCGGCACCCCCGGCGCCACCAACATCCTGCGCATCGCCTGGGTGGAGTAGGGCACTAGGGCCTGTCGCGAAACCCGTCCTCAGACGCGGAAGACGTATTCCTTGCCCGGTTGGCGCTCGATGTCGGGGGGGTAGCTCCGGCGCTTGTCGGCGTAGTACCGGGCCAGGTGGTCGCCCTCGGACAGGCGATTATAGGTGGCGAAATACAGGCGCCGGATGGGGTCGCTCATGTTGGACGCCGACCCGTGCGGCGTATAGGAATCGAGGAAGACCAGATCGCCCGGCCTGGTCGGGCAGAACGTGAAATCCATGCCCGCCATGTCGTCTTCGGTCAGCGGCTCCCAGGCGCGGAACAATCCCCGCTGATGTTCCCCGGCCGCGATCTTGAGACAGCCGTTTTCCTCGGTCGCCTCGTCGATGGAGACCAGCACGGTGACAAACAGCTTCGCATACGCGTCCCATCCGGCCTGGGAATCCTGATGGGGCTTGAAGCCGTCGCCGCCGGGCATCTTGAAGTTGACCTTTTCCTTGAACAGCACCGCGTCCTCGCCGAGAAGCTGCCCTACCGGCGCTTTCAACGCCTGGCTCAGTTCGGCGAAGCCGGGGTGGAACGGCGAGATGTTCTCGATGCGGTTGACGATCTTCTTGTCCGGCTCGATGAGGCTGTTCTCCCAGAAGACCCAGTGTCTTCCCGCTTTCTCTGGAAGTGCGGCGAGCTCCCGCGCCCAGGTATCGATCCGTCCCATTTCGGCGGCGTCGAACGTTCCGCGGACGACCACGTACCCGTCGCGCCGGAAATCGCCGATCTGCTGGTCCGTCAGTACGGGTGTTTTCAACATGGGCACGCTCAGTCCAGGACGGGTTGCGGGTAAGGTTGAAAAACGCTACGCGCCGAGTGGAAATTGCCGGGGCGCGGCGGCATACTATTCGGATCGCCCGGCGGCTTCAACAGGACGGCAGCCGCCGTGCGTTGCGGGCATGTCCCGTTCTCGAGGACGGAGAACGGCCGTCCTGTTCCCCGGGGCGGAAATACCCGCTACATTGCGCCGCCGCCGGCGGGCCCGGCGGTTGCCGTCCGTTTGGCGCGGAGTCGGGGGAGAAAGCCATAAGCCACAACACCTGGATACACCGTATCGCGCGGGTGGCCGTCCGGCCCCTGGTCGGGACTGCGGTGACGCCCAACCACCTCACCACCCTCAGGCTGGCGACCGGAGTGGCGGCGGCGGGCGCCCTGGCGGTCGGCGATTCGCCGTGGCAGCACGTCGGCGCCGCCATCTTCGTGGTGTCCCTGGTGCTCGACCGGGCGGACGGGGAACTGGCGCGGCTCGCCGGAAAGACCAGCCCGGGGGGACATACCTACGATCTGATCGCGGACGCCGCCGCGGACGCCCTGGTGTTCGTCGGGCTGGGGGTGGGCCTGAGGGAGAGCGCCCTCGGCCAGTGGGCCATCCCCATGGGCATGGTCGCCGGCGTTGCGGTGGCGGCGATATTCTGGTTGGTCATGCGCATCGAGGCCGTGGCGGGGGAGCGCGCCGCCGAGTTGCCGAGTATCGCCGGGTTCGACGTGGACGATTCGATTCTGATCGTGCCCATCGCGGTGTGGCTGGGGGAACCGGTCCCCCTGCTGGTGGCGGCGACCATCGGTGCGCCCGCCTTCGCCATGTTCTTTGTCCGGGTGCTGCTCCGCCGCCGGGCCGCGGCGGGAGCGCCTGAGTCTTAGGTTCCCCGGCGCAGCCCGATCAGGGTCCACAGGGTCCACAGGCAATACACCGCGGCGCCCACGCCGGCGGCGGCGAAGAACGGGGTCAGGAAACCAAGCCAGGTGATAGGCGCGAGAAGGTAGATGCCATCCTCCAGTTCGAACCCGGCGAAGGCGGGATACCCGACGGCGTCCCTGTCCCCGTCTCCGCCCTGATGCTTGTCGATCCCCAAGTTGTTGAACATGGAGACGACGGCCGAGACGGCCCCTGCCACGCCAAGAACCAGGGCCCAGTCCCCCAGGGGACCGTGGCGAAGGCCGATCCCGATGCCCAGGAACAGGGCCGCGAAACTCAACCCGCCGGTGACGTAATCGAAGTAGTACCCGAACCGCGAGACCATGCCTTTTTGCCGCGCCAGCTCGCCGTCGAAGTGGTCGAGGAAACGCGCCAGCACGAATACCCCCGCGCCCCAGTTGGCCAAGGCCGGCTCGCCGACGGCGAGCAGACCAGCCCCCGCAAGGGCGAGAAGCAGCGTCACCAAAGTCACGTGGTTGGGCGTCACCGCCGTGCGCACGAGCGGTTTGACCGCCACGCGGGCGATTCGCTGATCCCAGGGCAGACCCTTCATGATCCGCCTTCGAAGCTCCTTAACCGGAAAAACTGATGGCCGGTGCCCGCGTCGCCGCGGCGCGCGCCACGGCCAAGGTGTTGCACGGGCACGGCGATGTCAAGGTTCCGGCGGCGGGGTTGTTCCGTTCGTCCCAAGAGCGCTATAAGCGGCGGCGTCAATCGAACGGGTCCGCATCGTGATCACAGCCGCCGCCGAAACCTGCCGCCGCATGCTTGTCCTCTGGGTCGACCTGGTCCGCCGGGCAGCGTGGCTCGTTACCCTTGCCTCGGTACTCGGCACCGTGGGCGTTGGCTACTACGTGGCGACCAACATCCGCATCAATACCGATACCTCCGACATGCTTTCCCCCGAACTGCCATTCCGCCGGCAGACGCGGGCGGTGAGCGAAGCCTTCCCGCAGTTCTCGGACAACATCGTGGTGGTCATCGACGGGGAAACCCCGGACCTGGCGGAAGACACAGCGACGGCGCTGACCGCGCGGTTGCGCGAGCGGCCGGACCTGTTCGGGGACGTCTATGATCTGGTGGGCGAGCCGTTCATGCGCAGGAACGGGCTGCTGTATCTGGACGTGGACGAGCTGTCCGACCTCAGCGACCGGCTGGCCGAGGCGCAGCCGTTCCTTGGCACCCTGTGGCGGGACCCCAGCCTGCGCGGCCTGTTCCGGATGCTCGAGCTGGTCATCGACGAATCCCTCAAGGAAGACGGCGCCGTCCCGATCGAGATCGGGACGGCGCTGGACGTCATGGCCGCGGTTGTCGGGGCGCAGGCGGCGGGGCGCTTCCGAAACCTGTCCTGGCAGGAACTGATGACGGGTGACGCCGGCGGCAAAGGCGAGAAACGCCGCTTCATCGTGATTCAGCCGGCCCTCGATTTCGGGTCCCTGCAACCGGCCGCCGCCGCCCTCGGCGCCGTGAGGGACCTGGCCCGCGACATGCAACTGGACGAACGGCGTGGGGTGCGCGTCCGTCTGACCGGGTCGGCGGCGCTGGCCCACGAGGAGCTCCGGAGTGTCCGGGAGGGGATGGGCCTGGCCGCGATCCTGTCGTTGACCCTCGTCGTCGGCCTGCTGCTGGTCGGACTGCGGTCTCCGCAACTGGTCGCCGCCACCCTCGCCACCCTGATCATGGGGCTGATTTGGACCGCCGGCTTTGCCACCCTCGCCTTGGGCCAGCTCAATCTGATTTCGGTGGCCTTCGCGGTGCTGTTCATCGGCCTCAGCGTCGACTTCGGCATCCACTTCGGCTTGCGCTACAAGGAAGGCATCGACCGCGGCGCCGGTCACGCGGCCGCGTTGCGCGAGGCCGCGGCGGGGGTCGGCGGCGCTCTCATGCTGTGTGCCGTGACCGCGGCGATCGGGTTCTACTCCTTCCTGCCGACGGCCTACGTGGGGCTTGCCGAGCTCGGGCTGATCGCCGGAACCGGTATGTTCATCGCGTTTTTCGCCAACACCACCGTGTTGCCCGCCCTGTTGACCCTGGCGCCGGTGAGTCCATCGGCCAACGCGGCGGGCCGTCACCGGCCGGCCACGGTGCAACCGTTCATCCAGCACCATGCCAGGCCCATTGCGTGGGGCGCCTTGGTGCTCGGCGTGGGGGCGGTGCTGTTCTTGCCCCAGGCGCGGTTCGATTTCGACCCCCTGAACCTGAAGGATCCGCAAACCGAATCGGTGAGCACCCTTTTCGATATTATGGAGGACGGCCGCGCCGACCCCTATTCCATCACCATCCTCGCGGAAAGCCTGCCCGAGGCCGGCAGATTGGCCGCCAGACTCGACGGCCTCGCGGAGGTGGACGAGACCGTAACGCTGGCCGACTATGTGCCCGGCGATCAAGACGAGAAGCTGGAGATCATCGGGACCATGGCGTTGTTCCTTTCGCCCTCCCTGGCGATGGTGGAGCGCAAGGCCCCGCCGACGATCGAGGAGTTGCGGACGGCTCTGGCGACCTTGCGCGGCAATCTGGAGCAACTGGCCGCCTCGCCGCGCGATGGCCCCGCCCGTTCGGGAGCCCGCCGCCTGGGCGCCGCGTTTTCGAGGCTTTTCGGGGCCGGCCCCGGCACCGATACAACCCTGCACGAGCTGGAGACGCGATTGCTGTCGGCCCTGCCCGGCCGGTTGCGGGCGCTGCGCCAGTCCCTGATGGCGGAACCGGTGACCCTGGCGGATCTGCCCGACGGCCTGAGACAACGCCAGGTCGCCGCCGACGGCCGGGCCCGTCTCAAGGTCTTCCCCAAGGAAGACATGCGCGACAGCGAGGCGCTCGGCCGCTTCGTCGAAGCGGTGCGAGGGATCGCGCCCGAGGCCACGGGAGCGCCGGTGGTCATCCTGGAGGCGGGCAAGGCCGTCGTCACCGCGTTCCGCCAGGCGGCGATGCTCGCGGCGGCGTGCATCGCGGTGCTGCTGGCGGTGCTGTTGCGGAATTTGAGGGACGTCATGTTCGTGTTTGCGCCCCTGACCCTTGCCGCGGTGCTCACGGTGGCCGCGTCGGTCCTCTTCGGCGTTCCCTTCAACTTCGCCAATGTCATCGTGTTACCCCTGCTCTTCGGGCTGGGGGTGGCCAGCGCGATCCATTTCGTGCTGCGCGAGCGCAAAGAGGGCGGGTCGGCCGGCGTCCTTGGGACAAGCACACCGCGCGCCGTCGTGTTCAGTGCCCTGACCACCATCGGATCGTTTGCCAGCATCGCCTTGTCCAGCCACCCGGGAACGTCGAGTATGGGCGTGCTGTTGACGGTGGCCATCACCATGACCCTGGGCTGCACCTTGGTCGTGTTGCCCGCGCTGATGGCCATTAAGCCGGCTAAGCCGGCGGCAACGGGTAAGACGGCGTCCCGATGAGCGTCTTTCCTGTGATCCGGCACCTGTCCGTTCACGTCACGCCGGTTCTGGCAAAGTTGCCAGTGCGCGCCAGCCAGATCACGGCGGTCTCCCTGCTGGCCGGACTGGCCGGCGGCTTGTGCATGATGCAGGGAGACCGGACGTTGGGAATCATTGGTGGTGTCCTCCTGGTCATATGTTACGTGCTGGACAACTGCGACGGCGAGATCGCCCGCCTCAAGAACCAGACTTCCCGGTTGGGCATGCATTTCGACACCTTCGTCGATGCGGTGGTCCATACCTTTTTCTTTGCCGCCCTGGGGATCGGGGTCAGGGAAACGACCGGGGAGGACGCGTGGCTGTGGCTGGGATGGATTGCCGCCGCGGGAAGCGCGATCAATTATGTAATCTCTATCATCGTCGACCCACGTGATCGGGTGGCGGACCAGAGGCCCGGTGGTTCGACCGGCCGGGAGGGCGCGGCCCAGCCGCGGACGCCCCGACGCCGACGCCAATGGTTCGTCTTCGCCTTTCGCGAATTCGCCCGCGCCGATTTCTGCTTTATCGTTTTGGCTCTCGCCGTGTTCGACCTGACGTGGGCGCTGCTTCCCGCCGCGGCCGCGGGCGCCCATGTCTACTGGGCCACCCGGTTCGTCCGCGGTGCGGGCCAATACCACGTGTAGTGGTGCGGGACCGGTTATGGAGCCTATTGCGCGACCAGCCCGTCGGCCTTGTCGTTCAGGGTCGCGATCAGCGCGTCGACGCCATTTTTCTTCAGCAGGCGGCTGTATTCGGACCGGCGCACCGCGAGTTCGCTGATATCGTCGTCCAACAGGATATCGACGATGCGCCACTGGCCTTTGAATTCCTTCACGACGTAGGTGAGTCGCGCCGGCGAATCACCCGGGCGCACGATCCTGGTCTTGACCAGAACCGTCTTTTGCGGCCCCGGGCGCTGGTCGACGATCTCGAATACCTGGCCGGAATAGCCGTCGAACCGGTTGGCGTAGGTGCTGATGCTCAAGCGCTTGAAGGCGGCGACGAGCCGGGACTGCTGCTCCTTGTCCGCTTTTCTCCAAAAGGAGCCGGTGGCCACGCGGATCATCAGGGGCAGGTGAAAGGCCTCTTCGATCTTCGGCTGTAACCGCTGGTAGCGGCCCGTCACGCCGAGAATTTTCGCTTCCTTCATGACGGCCAGCAGGTCTTGCTGAAACCGTTGGATGACGGTACGGGCCGGGTCCTCCTGGGCCGCGGCCGGAAGCGCCGTCAAAACGCCGGCAAGAAATAAGAGGACCTTAAGCGTGAAGGAACGCATCGCATGCTCCTCCAATTCCTGGTGCGGCGAACCGCGCCCTATTGGGCGATCAGCTCGTCGGCCTTCTTGTTCAAGGTTGCGATCAGGCCGTCGACGCCTTCTTTTTGCAGCACACGCCGGTATTCGGAGCGGCGCACCGAAAGCTCGCTGATGCCATCGTCGACGATGACGTCGATAAGACGCCATCTTTCTTTGATTGTCTTCGCCACATAGGTGAGGTTCACGGATGATTTGTCCGGGATCACGATCCTGGTTTTGACCAGCAACGTATTTTGCGGTCCCGGTTTTTCGCCGATGGCCTCGAAGGTTTCGCCGGCATAGCCGTCAAACAGTGTCGCAACCCTGCTGACGCTCATGCGCCTGAAAGCGGAAATGAGCCGGCTGCGCTGGGTCTGGTTGGCCCCTTTCCAGTACGGGCCCGACGCGATGCGGATCATCAGCGGCAGGTAAAAGGTTTCCTCGATGGATGACACCAGCCGGTCGTAGCGACCCTTTACACCGAGGGTTTCGGCCTCCTTCATCACGGCCAGCAGATTTCCCTGAAACCGCTCGACAAGGACGCGCGGCTCGACCTCCGCCGCGCCGGCGGGAATGGCCGCGACGAGGACAAAAAGAACCGCCAGGACCTTGGGAACAAAGAAGCTCGGATGCATTATGCCGCCATTCCCAGGAGTTAGCGCCGACGCAAAGGTTAAAGCCTGCGCCGGGCGGTGA
>SMUY01302827.1_pt1 | contig 13754 bp, 9 predicted proteins | sample 2456441 | NCBI WGS metagenome assembly SMUY01 (sample SAMN11095931, study PRJNA526329) | marine sediment metagenome | biome: Marine sediment; feature: Surficial sediment; material: Deep marine sediment; isolation source: Hadal surficial sediment | place: Pacific Ocean | collected 2014-11 | depth 0-1...
CTCGGCGGGATGGGTAGGTTTTGTCAGATAGTCATCGACGCCGGATTCGAAACCTCTCACCTTGTCGTCCACCATGGTCTTAGCGGTGAACATAACAATGGGTATATGCGCGAGGGAGGGATCGGACCGAAGTCGTTCCGTGACCTGATATCCGTCCATATCCGGCATCATGACGTCCAGCAAGATCAGATCCGGGCGCTCGGAGGCGGCCTTGGAGAGACCGATCGTGCCGTTACTTGCGACCGCGATTTGATACCCCTGGCGCTCCAGCATCAAGCCGACGAGTTTTAAGGTATCGATGTCGTCATCGATGATAAGGATCTTCTCTGTCATCTTTTTCCTGAAAAAATGAGCCTAGAAACGACTAAAGCAGTCTAGCATAAAGGCGAACGGCGAGCAAGGATTCGACCTTCCCACACCTTATGTTAGGTCGCGCCGTGCCCCCGGAGGAAATTCCGGCGATGCCGGCTTTGATTTCGAAATCTCTACAGGGCTTGTATAATCCCGCCGCCGCTCTTGATTTCGGAGGACTCATGAACGTGGGGAGCTGGGGATTCGGGGGATCCTTCTACCTGGCGTTGCCCACCCGCGATATTGGTTATGTGCTGATCGCGGTCTATTTGCTGTTGATCGTTCTGGGTCTCCGTCACAATCGACTCTCCCTTCCTAAGAAATCGGATCGGGCCCTCTTTCTGGGCCTTCTCGTTTCTGCGCCCATCGCGTCGGCGCTGCTGGCCGTGCATTTCCCTGGCGCGGAGGGGTTGGCCTACCCCGGCCGGCCGTTGGCGCCGGCCGACGCATCGTTCCCGCTATTCGGCGCCTTCCCATGGATATTGGCGGCTGGATTATTAGGTGAGCCTTTTGCGATTGCGGTCGCGTTCTTAGGGGGCCTTGCCCGCGGCGGCTGGATGGTTCAGCGGTTGCTGACCCCCTTTAGCATCGCGGCGCAGGCCGCAGTTTTTGCCTGGCTTATCCGGCGTGGCTATGCAGACTGGCCGGGGCGATTGGCGGCGCGACCACTGCCGAGTGCGCTTGCGGTGGGTCTGCTGTTCGGCGTGATGCGGACTATCGAAAATTTTGCCTACAGTGGCGGCGACTTTTTCGACGCGCTGGATTATTCGCTTTCGCTTCTCGGACCGACGCTGTTGGCCAGCGTCATCGAGATGTCCATCGCCGGAATGATAGCCGAAAGCATCCGGTCTCTCGTGCCATGGCATCGTCCCGCCCAAATCCAAAGCGGACCGTACAACCGCTCTCTAGCCGCACGTATGGTGGCGGTGATCATCACGCTTGGATTGATAGGCGGTTCGGCGCTGACTTATGGAAATTGGTTGCTGGCCCGGTCCTCGGCGACCGATATCATCTCCGATCAGATGGAGCAGACCGCACGACAGGCCGGGGAAGGCATTCCGTTTTTTATCCATACCGGCCGGACGCAGATTCGTGATATTGCGGCCAGCATGGAAGGGGTCGGGGGGCGCGATCAATTCATGACCACGCTGTTAGCGGATGCCCACCGCTCCCTGACATTTTTCACGCGCCTGGCGGTGCTCGACTCTTCCGGAACCGTGCTCGCTGATTGGCCGCAGGGCTCCGTGACAATTCATGGGGAGATCCTGGCTGCCGCCAAAGCGCGCGTCCCTCAGGAGATCACCATGGCGCCGGATCGGGCGGATGAGGGAGTGCAGCTGGTTTTTGTATCCCCGGTGATTGGGCCGGGATCGTCCGTGGTAGGTTGGACCGACCTCGCGCGCAACCCACTTTTGCAGCCGGTGCTGGCGCGATTGGCCGCATACCAGGACGGACAAGCGTTGATCGCGGATGAGCGGGGAAGGGTGATTTCTCACCCTGACCCCGAGCAATGGTTAGAACCGGCGGAGTTCGCAGGTGGCCCGGAAGGCGTTACCTTCGAGGCCACGGGTTCAGGAGGGGCGCGCGCTTTGGTCTACTCGCACCCGGTGGAAGGTTACCCCTGGAGCGTGATCGTCTCCACTCCGCAGCGCACGCTGGACACCCTGGCATTTGCCACCACAGCCAATTTGTTCATCTTACTGGTCACCATCGGGGGAGTGTTTATTGTGGGCGTACATCTGATGAGTCGTCGTCTCACGCGACCGCTACGGCAGATGGCGTCCACCGCAGAATCGATCGCGCGTGGCGACCTGAATCGCCACATAACCACCAAGGGCGAGGACGAGATTGGCAGGCTCTCGACGTCATTCGAACACATGCGCATCAGCCTCAAGGCCCGCCTGGAGGAGCTAAATCTGTTGTTGTCGACGAGCCAGCGCATGTCCGAGAGCTTCGACCTCGATCAGGCGCTCCCGGTAGTGCTCGGCAAGATTCGGGATTTGACTGGGGCCGAATCGGTTCGACTCGTGCTCAAGTCCGGAACCTATAAGGCCGGTCAGGGCGGACGCGGATGGGAGAGCCTGGATGCGGGAATTCAGGAGCTCACGCAGGAGCGCGGGGAATTCGTGCTGGAAAACCCATCCAGAGCGGGCGCGGTACTGGATTTAGCCGGAGTTCAGGATCGTTTGGACTCTCTAATCGCGATTCCCGTCTCCCACGAAGATGAGTTCTTGGGCGCGCTGTGGTTAGGCTACCGAACGCCTAGAACATTCGCCGCTTCGGAGACCAAGTTGCTATCCATAGTTGCCGGTCAGCTCGGGATCTCGCTCGCCAATGTGGGGCTCTACCACCGGGCCGAGCAAGAGCGAAGCCGATTGATGACGATCCTGGAATCGACTCCGGATGCGGTGATTGTCACGGATTCCAGTGGGCGTATCTCGCTCGCCAATCCGGCGGCCGAAGCGGTCTTGACCGGCCGAGCCGACGACATGGTCGGAATGCCGATCAGGGATGCGATTGGACCCCCCGAGCTCAGAAAGCTGCTGACCCGACCGACCGCGAGCGAGGAGGCGATTGAGATCAAGGCCGAAGGTGGCCGCGTGCTCTACGCGGTAGCCTCCGAGGTGCCCGGAGGTGAAACCGGCCGGGTCTGTGTGTTATCGGACGTGACACAATTCAAGATTCTAGATACGCTGAAGTCGGAGTTCGTTTCGACCGTTAGCCACGACCTGCGCGCGCCGCTCACCCTGATGCGCGGCTATGCGACCATGTTGTCGAATGTGGGCCCGGTCAACGATCAGCAGCAGGAGTTTCTGGACAAGATCCTTACGAGCGTCGACCGCATGAGTAAGTTGGTAGACGATCTGCTGGACCTGGGGCGCATTGAGACCGGGATTGGCCTCTCGCTCGAACCGGTCGAGATCTCGCGCGTGGCACAAGACATCCTGGACTCCTTCCGACCCCAGGCGCTTAACAAGCGGGTGTCGCTCGAGATAGAACTCGACGACTCGATGGAACCGGTTCAGGCGGATCCGATGCTGCTTCGTCAAGCCGTTTCCAACCTGGTTGACAACGCCATTAAATATACCGCTTCAGGAGGCCGCGTCATTCTGCGAGCCGAGCAAGTGGATGGCCGCCAGATCTTTCAGGTGGAAGACACCGGGGTGGGGATCGCTCCCGCCGATCAGCCCAGGCTATTCGAAAAGTTCTTCAGACTTGGCAAAGACGACACCAAGGGTTCCGGGCTAGGACTGGCGATCGTCAAGTCGATTGTCGAGCAGCATCACGGGAGGGTGAGCGTCGAAAGCCGGCTTGGAGTGGGAAGCAAGTTCACGATCGCCATCCCCTTGCTCTTACAGCGAAAACAAGTCTCAGCCGAAAACAAGGCCCATGCTTGACATTCGCGAACCCAGACGTATAATATAGCGTTACATGGCAAAGGATCGCCACGAAAATTGTTCGAGGCAGCGTTCGAGGCACGGTGGCTTGAGCGCTGGTTTTGTTTGTGACGATCCTAGCACGTTTGTTCGTATTCCGAGAGAAACCTAGTTTTTACATAAAGCGGAGGGGAACGCGTGGAATCGAAAAGGTTTCGAGCGCTACGTATTAGCCTCGCCTCGCCTGAGATCATGCTCAGCTGGTCTTATGGCGAAGTACTGAAGCCGGAAACCATCAATTACCGGCGCCTGCGTCCCGAGAAGGACGGCTTGTTCTGTGAGGCAATCTTTGGCCCCACCAAAGATTGGCAGTGTTACTGCGGCAAGTACAAGAATATCCGATTCAGAGGCATTACCTGCGAAAAGTGCGGTGTAGAAGTTACGCGTGCCTCGGTGCGGCGTGAGCGCATGGGGCATATCACGCTGGCAGCTCCAGTGGCGCACGTCTGGTATACGCGGCGTGTACCCTCCTACCTGGGCTTGCTCCTGGACATCTCCCGGCGAAATCTTGATCGCGTACTTTATTTCGCGCAGTACATCGTGACCCATGTCGACGAGGATGCGCGCAGCAAGGCGATCAAGCGAATCGACGAACAAATCTCGACCCAGCAGACCGCTCATCACGACGCGGTGAATGAGGAGCTGGACGCAATCAACGCCCAAAAGACGGAAAGACTGGACGAGTTGGAGGCCGAGCAGAAGGCGCTCAAAGCGGCCTATGAAGAGGAAGTCGCCCAGCAAATAGACCCGATCATTCGAGAAGGCCAGCGGCTTGAGCGTGATTTGCGCGACAAGTCTGGGAAGACCATTCGGGTGGCGATCGTGTTTAAGGCCGTAAATCAGGAAATCGCCGAGAAGGGCGAGACGATATCCAAAGATCACCTCGCCTCGGTCCAAGAACTCGTCAAGGAACGGCTGGAGACGATCGAAGGCTCTGCCAAGGCAAAGTGGGAAGAAAAAGCCGAAAAGGTAAAGGCCGAAATCGAGGAGGTCAAGGAACTCGCGGATAGCGCGCTGGAAGAAATTAAAGCTGTTCCACAAGAGGAGAACCTGGCGCGGATCGAACAGCTGGTGAACGAGCGCGAGGAGCTGGAGGGAATTAGCCAGATGATGTTCCTCGGCGACACCCGCTACCGGGAGCTGAAATCGAGCTGGGGGCAGGTGTTCCGGGCCGACATGGGGGCCGAGGCCTTTTACGACATTCTCCAGCGCCTGGACCTGGACAAGCTTGCGCTCGAACTATGGGAGGAAGTCCGCACGACGAAGAGCAAGCAGCGCCGCAAGAAGGCCACAAAGCGCCTCACCGTGGTGGAGGCCTTTCGGCGATCGGGAAACAAACCGGAGTGGATGATCTTGACCGTGTTGCCCGTGATCCCACCCGACTTGCGACCGATGGTTCAGCTCGATGGCGGACGATTCGCTACCTCCGATCTGAACGATCTCTATCGCCGAGTCATCAATCGCAACAATCGCCTGAAGCGCCTGGTCGAGCTTGGTGCGCCGGATGTTATCGTCCGAAACGAGAAACGGATGCTCCAAGAAGCGGTCGACTCGCTGATCGATAATGCACAGCGCGGCAAGGCGTTATCGCGCCGGGGACGTCGCGAGCTGAAGTCGCTCAGCGACATGTTGAAAGGTAAGAAGGGCCGCTTCCGCCGAAATCTGCTGGGAAAGCGCGTGGATTACTCCGGTCGATCGGTGATTGTGATCGGGCCGAACTTGAAGCTTCACCAGTGTGGCCTTCCGAAGACTATGGCCCTCGAGCTGTATCGCCCGTTCGTCATCTCCAAGCTGGTGCTCTATAACTACGCGGCAAATGTCAAAGGCGCCAAGCGCATCATCGAGCGCGAGCGACCGGAGGTCTGGGAGGTCCTGGAAGAAGTTATCAAGGATCGGCCGGTGCTCTTGAATCGGGCACCGACGCTGCACCGTCTGGGCATCCAGGCTTTCGAGCCCGTACTGGTCGAAGGGAAGGCCATTCAACTGCACCCGCTGGTAACTTCTGCATTCAACGCGGACTTTGATGGCGACCAGATGTCGGTTCACGTGCCGCTCTCGGAACGCGCGGTTACGGAGGCACGCGAGTTAATGTTGTCCAGCGTAAACCTGCTTAAGCCCGCGGACGGAGCGCCGATTGTGAGCCCGTCCAAAGACATGGTCCTGGGCGTGTATTACCTGACGATGCAGGTGGAAGGCAAGGGCCGCAAGGGCGAAGGCCGAGCCTTCTCCAGCATCGAAGAAGTGGAGATGGTTTGGAGCCTGGGCGATGTCGATCTGCACGCTCCGATTAAGCTCCAGATCGTTTCCTGGTATGACGACGAAGGAGCTCGCCTGGCGGAGGGGGTCAAGCGCGTGATCGACACCACCGTGGGTCGTGCGCTTTTTAATAGCGTACTTCCGGATGAGCTTCGCTTCGTAAACCATGTGCTGGACAAGGAAGCGATGCAAACGTTGGTCGCCGAGATATACCGACAGCTGCGAGAGGATGGCACGCCAGAAGTGGTAGACGCGATCAAAGACATAGGTTTTTCGTTCGCCACCCAATCGGGTACCACAATCGCTGTGTCGGATATCACGGTACCAAAAGAAAAGAGTGAAATCATCGCGCGCACTTTGGAGGCGGCCGAATTGGTGCGAGCGGACTATCAGCGTGGGTTGCTCACCGAGCAAGAGCAGAATGAGCGCGTCATCGAGCTCTGGCAGAACACGACGGCAGAGGTGGCAGCCGCCGTCCGGGCCGGGATGGATCCGGCCGGGAATCTGAGTATCATGGCCGTATCCGGCGCGACCAAGGGAGGATTTGGTCCAATTTCGCAGCTGGCAGGAATGCGCGGCTTGATGGCTGACCCCGCGGGTCGGATCATCCCGCTTCCGATTCGATCCAACTTCAGAGATGGGCTCAACACTCTCGAGTACTTCATCTCGACCCACGGCGCACGCAAGGGCCTCACGGATACCGCCCTGCGCACGGCGGACGCAGGTTACTTGACGCGTCGCCTGGTAGATGTCGCACAGGACGTGATCACCAATTCAGAAGATTGTGGGACGGAACTAGGCATCGTGTTGAGATCCTCGGATGATGTCGCGGGTCAGGACTTTTCGGCCCGATTGCTGGGTCGCGTGCTGGCGAAGGCGGTTGCCGATCCCGAAACCGGGGAGGTTCTTTATCGTCGCCGACAGGTATTGGACGCGGAGGCGGCTCAGCAGATCGAGGAGGCGGGAGTGGAAGAAGTTATGGTTCGCTCCCCGCTGACCTGTGAATTGCAATTTGGGATGTGTGCGGAATGTTACGGCATGGACCTGGGCCGGGGCAAGATGGTGGAGCTGGGGACGGCGGTCGGAATCGTCGCTGCTCAGTCTATTGGTGAGCCTGGAACACAGCTCACGTTGCGCACTTTTCACACGGGCGGCGTCGCGGCGGGTGGGGATATCACGACCGGTCTTCCCCGCGTCGAAGAATTGTTCGAAGCCCGCAAGAAGCCTAAAGGCGAGGCAATCACCTCTGAAATTGAAGGCACGGTGCAGATCCTCGCTCCGGACACGCCGGATGGACAGCGCGTCGTGCGTGTCGAAGTTAGTCAGATGCTGCATGACGAATACAAGATCCCTGGTAACTGGTCACTTCAGACAGAAGATGGGGATGAGGTGGAAGCGGGTGATCTCATCGCGAGCCGCGGCGACTCGAAGACCACTGCTCTCCATGGCGGAAAAGCCATGGTCGAGGATCGCTTAGTCACTATCTCCCATGAACAAAAGGATGAGGCGGAGTACGACGTACCGGCGAGCGCCCGGCTGTTCGTAAAACACGGAGATAAGGTGGAGGCCGGGGATCAACTCACTGAGGGCTCCGCAAACCCACATCGTATCTTGATGATTTTGGGCCGAGAGGCTTGTGAGCTCTACTTGCTGACGGAAGTCCAGCAGGTCTATCGATCCCAAGGACAGAACATTAACGATAAACACTTCGAGGTGATCATTCGCAAGATGCTCTCGAAGGTTCAGATCTCGCATCCGGGAGATACCGATCTCTTGCCTGGCGATCTTGTCGATCGCCGGTACTTGCAGCGCTTAAATGAGCAGCTGTTGCTGGACGGGAAGTCGCCGGCGCGCGCCACTCAGATATTGCTCGGCATCTCCAAGGCTTCCCTGAGCACCGAATCCTTTTTGTCGGCCTCCTCCTTCCAACACACGATCAAAGTGCTGGCCGGGGCCGCCATTGAAGGCAAGGTGGATCACCTGCGCGGGCTCAAAGAAAACGTGATCATCGGGAAGTTGATTCCGGCCGGAACCGGATTCCCCGGCGAAGAACGCGTGTTACATGACGAACGCCTGGACGGGGTGTTCGTACCCAAAGAAGAGGTCGAACCGGAGCCCGATGAGGAAACCGACGCGCTGAAAGTTCCGGAAGCGGAGATGGTCGCCGCCGACTAGCCGGCAGCCACCTGGGCCAGGCATTCTACGATCCTCGGAGGCCGCTGGCCCCTGGGGGTCCTGTTCGATGCACGAAGAGTACGAGGTCCAAGAAGGTTGACAGCGCGAATTGGCCCCCTTTATAATGTTCCGTCGCATGGTATGAACGACACGTTATGAAATACGCTATCGTCGAATTCAGCGGGAAGCAATATCTGGCGCATGAGGGCAGCCTCATTGAGGTGGACCGAATGTCGCTCGAGATCGGCAAACCCGTTGTATTTAAAGATGTCCTGCTTGTCTCGGACGGGAAGAAGGTGGATGTGGGCGCGCCGTTCGTTAAGGGCGCCAGCGTCAAGGGCAAGGTGCAGGATCACCCAAAGGGCAAGAAGATCATCGTATTCAAATACAAGCCCAAGCAGCGATACAGGCGCACACAGGGACACCGTCAGCTGCTCACACATGTGGCGATTGAAAGCATCGGTTTTCCGAAGGCTCCGGAAGCGGAGACAAAGAAGAAGGTTGCCGCCAAGAGCAAATCTAGCGCAACGAAATCAAGCGCTAAGCGCAAGGCTTTGACCAAGGTAAGCGACGCCAAACCCAAGGCGCCCACTAAGAGCTAAAGGAACAGCAGATGGCACATAAGAAGGGCGGCGGCTCAACTCGCAACGGTCGAGACAGTCGGTCGAAGCGACTCGGAGTGAAGCGTTATGGGGGCCAGGTAGTTCGTTCTGGAAACATCCTGGTCCGACAACGGGGTACGCGCATCCACCCCGGATTAAATGTCGGAAAGGGATCGGACGATACACTATTCGCCACCCGCGATGGGATCGTTATGTTCGACTACGCCCGGGGGGGCAAGAAGCGGGTCAACGTGTTGGAAGGCACCGCATGAAGCCAGGAATTCACCCAGAGTATTTCCTAGAGGCGATTGTGACCTGTTCGTGCGGAAACTCGTGGACAACGGGCTCGACGGTAGAGCGGATTCATACCGACGTGTGTTCCGATTGTCATCCCTTCTATACCGGTGAGCAGCGCATCGTTGATACCGAGGGACAAGTCGATCGGTTCTACCGCAAGCTCGAGGCCAGAGAAGGGTTTATTCAGGAGGTGCAGGTCCGTGAGGCGGCCAAGACCTCTCCGGACACTCTCATTGCGGATCTTGACATCGGCAATCGCGCCCGGACCGCGCTCGACAAGGCGGGTATCAAAGATGTAGGCCAGGCCTTGGAGCTGATGCGGCAGGGGGACGCCGCGCTCCTGGCAATCGAAAATTTCGGCCGCAAGGGCCTGGCGGATCTCAAGCGCCGAATGAAATCGCGCGGTTTTGAGTTACCGGAGCCTGCCGGAGAGCCTCAGATCTAGCGCTGCACGTTTGAAGTAAACTCAAGGCAGGTGCTCAGGCACCTGCCTTTTTCGTATCGGAGGGATTGAAGCTTGACTGGATCATTGGAAGTTATCACCGGTTCGATGTTCAGCGGGAAGACGGACGAGTTGATCCGCCGGCTCAGGCGCGCCACGATCGCACGTCAAAAGGTGCAGGTCTTTAAACCGTCCGTTGACGATCGCGATCCTTCCGGGATGGTCACTTCCCACGCCGGAGGTCAGTTCGAAGCCACTTCAATTAAGACCGCGGAGGCCATCCCCCACGCGGTGGCGGGAGATACCACTGTGGTTGCGATTGACGAGGCCCAGTTCTTCGACGAAATGATCTTGAAGGTGTGTAGAGATATGGCGGATGAAGGCCGGCGAGTCATCGTGGCCGGGCTAGACACGGATTTTCGAGGTAATCCCTTCGGCTCGATGCCCTGGCTTATGGCGACCGCGGAGCGGGTCGACAAGCTGCATGCCATATGTATGGTATGCGGAAAGCCGGCCACTCGGACTCAACGTCTGATCAACAATGCTCCTGCGCGCGCCTCGGACCCAGTCATTGCGGTCGGTGCGAGCGAGTTGTATGAGGCACGGTGTCGGGAGCATCATCAGGTGCCCGAATGAGCGGCTATCAAGAACACTTGGAGGAAATCCTCATCACCGAGGAGCAGCTACAGCGCCGGGTCCGCGAACTTGGGCAGGAGATCAGCGCCGACTATGAGGGCCAGGACCTGCTGCTGATCTGCATACTGCGCGGGGGAGTGCTTTTTCTATCGGATCTGATGCGCGAGCTCACGGTCCCCCACAGTATCGACTTCATGGCGGTATCTTCGTACGGCGCGGGCGCACGCCAATCGACGAATCAGGTGCGCATTACGCTTGATCTCACCATGTCCATCGGCGGGCGGAATGTGCTCCTGGTGGAGGACATCGTCGACAGCGGCAATACCATTGCCTCCGTCCTGGAGCTGCTCAATTTGCGCCGACCGAAATCATTGAAAATTTGCACGCTTCTGGATAAACCCGAACGAAGGGAATCCGAGGTCCCCATTGATTACCGTGGCTTCAAGATTCCGAACAAATACGTTTTTGGTTATGGCTTGGATCTCGATGAGTACTACCGCAACCTCCCTTTCATCGGCGTCGTTCGCCAGGACGAAGTCCCAGAGCTTGACGAAGCTTCTTGAACGCCTCCTGCCGTCGGACCTGGCCGTGCTCATTCAGTCGCAATCCCACGGCCAGCGGGTCTGGCTTGTCGGGGGCGCGCTGCGTGACCACTTTCTCGACCTAGAACATCCAGATCTCGATTTCGCAGTGGAGCAGAACGCCATTTCTTTGGCGCGTGGATTGGGCGACGCGCTCCAGGTGCCCTGTTACGTTCTGGACGAGCAACGAGACGCCGGGCGCGTGATGCTTTCCGGACACAGAACGATCGATATCGCCCGGCTCAGAGCCCCGACCATCGAGGCGGATCTCAAACTTAGAGATTTCACGATGAACGCGCTCGCTATCGAGTTGAAGCATCCGGAGCGACTGATTGATCCCCTGGGAGGACTTCAGGACCTCAAGGACCGCCTGCTGCGCGCTTGTGCACCCGATTCGATCGATCGGGACCCTATCCGTTCGATGCGGGCGGTCCGTCTCTCGTCTAGCATGAGGTTGCGGATCGAGAAGGGGACCCAAGCGCAGGTTCGCCAATCGGCGGCGGCCTTATCCGGATGCGCCGCCGAACGCAGGCGAGACGAACTATCGGGAATGTTCGAGTCTGAGTGGGTAGTGACCGCCATGCGACTCATGCGGAGGTTGGAGCTGCTTCCGGCCGTCCTGCCGGAGCAAGCCGAGCTCAGTTCCAAAGAATGGGATCAAACTCTGCGAATTGTGGACAAACTCACCGATCTTCTGGGCGCTGCGGCCGGCGACTTTGAGCCTGAAAAGGCCGGAAATCTCCCCATGGCCGAATTGACACTGCGTCTCGGCCGCTTTCGAGCGGTCCTGGGAGAGCACCTCGCCTCTACCGTCCGTGGAGGTCACCGTGCGAGCCACATCCTATATCTGGTCGCGCTGTTTTCCGCGGTGAAAGATATGGAAGGTACGGTGTACCCGCGCGCTCGTGCACTTCGCTTCAGTGAGGCAGAAGCCGCTCGAGCCCGCTCCATCATGCGCCACCGCCCCCGAGTGGCTGAATTGGAAGGCGACATGACCGACCTGGGAGCCCACCGCTACTTCCGCGAGAGCGGGTCTCCCGGGGTCGAGGCGGTTCTGCTTTATCTGGCGATCTCGTTCGCTCAGTCGCCGCCACAAGAAATATGGGAGCTGAAAGTTAGCGTGGCTCGAAAACTGCTGGAGGCCTGGTTCGAGAGTTATGAGCGTATTGTGGACCCTCCCCGGCTTTTGCGCGGCGACGAACTGGCGGCTGCGCTCGACCTGAGGCCGGGACCGCTCATCGGGGAATTGCTGGCCGCCATCGCGGAACAACAGGTGGAGGGGAGCATAGAATCCGAAAAAGAGGCGCTCGAGTTCGCGCGGAATCGGCTGATTACATTTAGTTGACTAAGGGAAAATCTCTGTCAGGGAGGGCTCGTAAAAGCAGCGGCATTTTAAGGCGTGGGAGCAGCCTCGCGTCGGAAGCTCCGGCACCTGGCCCTTGTCGTATTCGCCTTCCTGCCCCCGACATGCCGGACACGCATCAGCGGCCACAATCAGCCGGATCCTGCCTACTCTGGGGTTAGCTTCTAGTCTTGACAAAGCGGCTTCTTGTCGTGTTTCCATTGTTGCTCTACCGACCTCCTTTCGAAGCTCTCCGATGCTCCGCGGTGCTGTCCGATGCTTTCAAGTGCCCGCTGACGCTCGAAGAGAGCATTATCTTACTGCAGACGTTACCGTTCTATCCAGAGACCCCTGTAAGAAGTGAGACAAATACTTCACGTTGACCTGGACGCCTTCTTTTGTTCGGTCGAGGAGCTTCGCAATCCCGATCTGCGCGGAAAGGCATTTGTGGTGGGGGGAAGTCCGGAGGGGCGCGGGGTGGTCACATCCGCCTCCTATCCGGCTCGCAAGTTCGGCATCCGATCCGCCATGCCCGTGTCGCGTGCCCTCAGGTTACACCCAGATTTGATCATCGTCAGCTCCAGCCATGGAGATTACTCGGAGTATTCGAGTGAGGTTATGGCATTTCTACGGGGCGCGGTTCCGGCGATGCAGCAGATGTCGATTGATGAAGCCTTCCTGGACGTAAGCGATGATCCCCGGGGTGGGAAGCCGGCCGCCTCGGAGATGCAGGCGGAAATTATGGAACGCTTCAGGCTGCCGACCTCCTGGGGAGTTGCAACGAACAAACTGGTGGCAAAGATTGCCACTGAAGTTGGCAAGCCCAACGGATTGCTCGTTGTCCCTCCCGGCCAGGAAGCGGCATTTCTGGCCCCGCTCCCAGTAAGCATGATGTGGGGCGTGGGGCCCATGACCTCCAAACGATTTGCAGCTTATGGAATTCGGACGATCGCGGATCTAGCGCGGATGTCAGAGGCCAGGCTTTCTCAACTTTTTGGCGCGCGAGGCATAGATCTTGCATCCAGGGCCAAAGGGTTGGACGGCCGACCGGTCGAAGAGCTCCATGATCGGCGTTCGGTGTCGGCCGAACGTACTTTCCCAAAGGACGTAGATTCCATGCAGGAGCTGCGCCGGCACCTGCTCCACCTGAGCGAGCGGGTGGGAACCAGGGTGAGAAAAGCCGGCGTTGCAGGATCTACGGTGCGGGTCAAGCTGCGATGGCCGGATTTTTCGACCTTCACCAGGCAAGTGCGCCTGAGTCAACCCACCGATCAGGATGGAGAAATTTATGCCGCGGCTCTCAAGTTATTCATCGACAACTGGAGGCCCGGAAAGGCGGTAAGGCTGCTGGGAATTGGACTTGCAGATTTGGGTCCCCCAATGCGCCAGCTTGAGCTGTTCGACAGAAGCTGGGAGCAGGATCACAAATTGTTAAGGGCAGTGGATAACATTCGCGAGAAATATGGACGCCGCGCGCTGCAGCGCGCGGGGAGCATGCGTCAGCGCCCGCTGGAGGATGCGGAGTGAAATTACGCGGTAAGGGGCTCTTCATTTGGCAGCTCTGGAAATGCGAGGGGGGTGACCCGGAGGTCATCGCGGCTAAGGCCAAGGCGGCCGGGCTATCGCACGTTCTCA
>SMUY01077582.1_pt1 | contig 13753 bp, 11 predicted proteins | sample 2456441 | NCBI WGS metagenome assembly SMUY01 (sample SAMN11095931, study PRJNA526329) | marine sediment metagenome | biome: Marine sediment; feature: Surficial sediment; material: Deep marine sediment; isolation source: Hadal surficial sediment | place: Pacific Ocean | collected 2014-11 | depth...
CGGTCATGTCGACCTGCCATATCGCCTGAACAAAAAGTGGGATGACATTTCCTTGTCGACGCCAGACGGTGACTTCGACTATCTCCGTGCTGTTGCAGGCGGGCTGAACGCACCGTTTATGTCGATCTTCGTCCCGGCGGAAAATGAGACTGAGGCCGCGCGGGAGGTGGCAGACAAGCTGATTGGACTCGTCAACCGGATTGTCGATGACTCACCCGACAAGTTTGCCATCCCCTTTTCCGTCGCCGACGTCAGACGACATTTTGAAGCCGGCGTAATTTCTTTGCCAATGGGCCTGGAGAATGGATCGCCAATCGGCAATGACCTGGAAATGGTGCAGTACTTCCATGATCGCGGCATACGCTACGTCACGCTTACGCACGGTCTTTCAAATCAGATTTCTGACTCGTCATATGACGACAACAAGCAGTGGGACGGTCTCAGCGACTTCGGCGTCGAAGTTGTAGGTGAAATGAATCGCGTTGGCATCATGGTCGATATCAGCCATGTGTCTGATGCCGCATTCTGGGATGTCATGGAGGTTGCGCGGGCGCCTGTTATTGCCTCGCACTCGTCGGCCAGGTATTTCACGCCCGATTGGGAGCGCAATATAAGCGATGACATGATCAAACGAGTCGCCGAGAGCGGTGGCGTCGTGATGATCAACTTTGGCTCGGCGTTCATCACGAGGGAAGCGAACGAGTACACGCTGAGCAGAATGGACGCATACGATGCGTACATCGAAGAAAGCAAATTCGAAAAGAACGACGAGCTTCAATCAGCTTTCGACGATCTTTATGCCCGGGACAACGGTCCCTTCCCTTACGCCACGCTCGGGGAAACGCTCGTTCACTTCGATCACGTCGTTGCACTGGTCGGTATTGACCACCTTGGCATCGGTTCGGATTACGAAGGCGTAGGCGATTCGCTGCCGATCGGGCTAAAGGATGTATCCAGCTATCCGAACCTGATCAAGGGCCTGCTGGAACGGGACTACAGCGAAGATGATATCAGGAAGATTCTGGGTGAGAATCTGCTGCGTGTGTGGGCCGAGGTCGAAGCGTACGCCGAACAACATCCTATGTAATCGTTGATTGCCCGCAGGACGGGTTCTTATTATGAAGCGAATCAACACATGTTCTGTTATCGCAGCAATTGCTGGCGTGATTGCTGCCTGCACTCCCGCGCCGCCCGCCTACGACCTCATCATCCGCGGCGGTACTGTTTACGACGGCCTTGGCGGCGAACCTTTTGTCGGCGATGTCGCAATTTCCGGAGACAGGATTGCCGCGGTGGGCGATCTTGCCGGCGCGACGGCGGCCGATGAAATCGATGCTTCCGGCAAGGCTGTTTCACCGGGTTTCATCAACATGCTTTCATGGGCAACGGCATCACTCATTGAGGACGGTCGCGGCATGAGTGACCTGAAACAGGGAGTCACGCTCGAGGTCATGGGTGAAGGCTGGTCGATGGGCCCGTGGAATGAGCGCTTGAAGGCCGATGCGCTCGCCCGCCAGGGGGATATCAAGTATGACATCGAGTGGACCACGCTCGGCGAATACATGGATTACCTGACGACGAAGGGCATCTCCCCCAATGTCGCGTCCTACGTTGGCGCTACCACTTTGCGGATTCACGAAGTGGGTTACGACAACCGCAAAGCGACTGCAGAAGAGCTGTCCCGCATGCAGGATCTGGTGCGGGCGGCGATGCGGGAAGGCGCGCTCGGTGTCGGCTCCTCGCTGATCTACGCGCCCGCAAACTTTGCGGATACTTTTGAACTCATCGCGCTCGTCAGTGCCGCAGCGGAATTCGGCGGGGCGTACATCTCGCACATCCGATCCGAGGGCGACAGGCTGGAAAAAGGAGTCCAGGAGCTGATCGATATAGCGCGTGCGACCGGTGTACCGGCGGAGATCTATCACTTGAAAGCATCGGGCAAGCCCAATTGGCACAAACTCGAGCACGTCTTCGACATGGTCGAATCCGCGCGTGCCGAAGGCTTAAACATCACCGCCGATATGTATACCTATCCGGCCAGTGCCACCGGGCTGAACGCGTCGATGCCACTGTGGGTGCAGGAAGGCGGGCACGATGCCTGGGTGGCCCGCCTCAAAGACCCGACAGTCCGTGCACGCGTCGTTTTCGAAATGACCAACCCCGACGTCGACTGGGAAAACCGCTACCTCCAGGCCGGTCCCGAAAATATTCTATTGCTCGGATTCAAGACTGATGAATTAAAGCCTCTGATCGGCAAAACGCTCAAGCAGGTTGCCGAGGATCGGGGCGCTGACCCCGCCGAAACCGCCATTGACCTCGTCATTGCTGACAACAGCCGGGTCGACGTCAGCTATTTCATGATGTCTGAAGAAAATGTCAGGAAAAAGGTGGCTCAGCCCTGGGTCAGTTTCGGCTCCGACGAGGAAGCCTCGGCGACGGAAGGCGTGTTTTTGTTGTCCAACAACCATCCGCGCGCTTTTGGCACCTTTGCGCGCGTACTCGGAAAATATTCACGGGACGAAGGCATCATCCCGCTTGAGGAGGCCATTCGTCGCATGACCTTCCTCCCCGCCGGGAACATTCAGATTCGTGATCGTGGTCGGCTTGCGGCGGGCTACTTTGCTGACGTCGTCGTATTCGATCCGGCAACAGTATCGGACCACGCGACTTTTCCGGAGCCGCATCAATATGCGACCGGCATAGAGCAAGTCTTCGTGAACGGCGAACAGGTACTAAGAAACGGCGAGCATACCGGCGCTACGCCGGGGCGTGTCGTGCGCGGCCCCGGCTGGGCCGGCTGGTCGGAGTAGAGGCAGCAGACCTAGACGTCGACCTTGCCCATTGCGATAAGCAGCAGGATCAAGGTAATGAACGCAGCTGCTGCCACGCCCGTAATAGTGGAAACGAGAAATATAAGGTCCACCGAATTCTCCTGTGACAGATCTTGCGCCCTTTCTAAGGGATGGATCCGACCCGGAAAATGCGTAGTTGTACCTACAGACAGGAAAAACCCGGTCATTGACCGGGTATTCTTATAGCGTACCCACCGTAGAGAATGTCACATCGTGAATATCGCCGCGAAAGTCACGATGCTGTCGAAGAAATGCCCCAGCCTCACGTTCTCGTCAGGGCCGTGTTGATTGTTGTCGAAGTTTACGGTCGGTATGCCGAGAGCCGGAATATCAAGCGCCTCGATAAACGGCGCGATCGGCACAGTCCCGCCACTGGTCCGTTTTTGTACAATTGGCCCGTCCCAGACAGCATTTATCGCTGCCACGACTCGCCGTGCGAGCGGGTTGTTTAGATCGGTTCGGTACGCATTCATGCTGCCGCGACGGATCACTTTTACGATCCGCCCGTGTTCCGCACGGACCACATCATCCGGATCTTCCGCAACAATGTGAAAGCCCTGCCTTTCGATATGCGTTATCAGTTTTGCATAGATGTCGTCCGGCTTGGTCTCTTTGACGAGACGAATATCGATCGCGGCAATCGCGCGACCCGGAACGATCGTCCTGGCCTCGGCACCGACCCAGCCGCTTTCCAGGCCGCGAATGTTCAGCGATGGATATTGAATGGCTTCCTGCAGGGAGTTGCCAACCCTGTCGGGCTTTGAAAAACCCAGCACGGTCTTTAGCTTTTCGAGATTGTCGGGGACTGCGTCCAGCACCCGCTGATCGTCAGGCGTGAACTCGATCCCGTCATAGAAACCCTCGAGGAGCACACGACCTTCGGCATCCTTCATCGATGCCAGCAGCTGGGCCAGTTGCATCGCCGGATTCGGCGCCCAGTTGCCGTAATGTCCGCTGTGTAACGGAGCCCACGGGCCAAAAACCGTCAGATCGACCGCCATTATGCCCCGCGCACCAAAAACGACCGTCGGTCGATCGGACTGATGCAGTGGCCCGTCGAAAATCAGTAACAGATCGGCGTCCAGCCTGTCGCGATATCTTTCAATAGCGGCAACAAGACTCGGCGACCCGTCCTCCTCCTCGCCGTCCAGGATGACTTTGATATTAGAACTCAGGGGGATACCGGCGGCTTTCAGCGCATCCAGCGCCGTAAGCAGCCCGATGATCGGGGCGGTGTCGTCGGAGGCCGAGCGCGCGTAAATCCGCCAGTCATCGTCAAAGAATTCCGCGGACTCAAAATCGATTAGCTGCGAATCGTGTGACAGCTGGCCGTCCATCATCACAGGCTGAAACGGATCGGCCTGCCGCCATTTGGCGGGATCGACCGGCTGACCGTCGTAATGGCAGTAAAGAAGCAGTGTCCGGCTTGCTCCTGGTACCGATAAATTACCGTAAACCAGCGGATTACCGTTTGTTTCTAGAATTTCACTTATAAGTCCCCGCTGCGCCAATTCGTCGCGCAGATAACGCGCTTTCCGCCGGATATTGACCTCGTCGGCGGCAACCGCCGGGAATCGCAGCGCTGCCATCAGCTTGGAGAGGATTTCCTTTTGAGTCGCGCCAACATAAGTTTCCACCGACTGCCGCAGGTCCTGGGCCGGTAAAGCCGCTGGCAATGCCAACGCAGCCCCGAGCAACACTGAAAGCAAAACCGACACTCTCATTGCGCTCTCTCCTGGTTATCAATAATGACGGTTGAGACGACCGGGAATTGTCTGCTCATACTTGATGTCTTGGCTCTTGTCTTTATTCATTAGTTGCCAGCGCACAATATACCCGCGAGACTCGGTTCCGGACAGGCAGATCCGATTAGAAGGAAAATGGTCTTTTGTCTGGCGCTTGTTCCGGCAAATACTTCTTTCTCAATCGCTCCTGCTTCACCGGTGGATACTCTTCGTGTATGACACGGCGTACGTGATTTTCGGCGACAAGGACCTTGTCGTTTGCAATTTTCGCAAGCATCCTGGCGTCCTCCAGCACCTCTTTCGCCTCCTGCACGTGCCTCGGTTTCGTCGTTTCTGCTTGCTCATGAAGCCGTCTGGCGATTCGCTCGGCCTTCTCGATCGCCCGCAGTGTTCTTGCCTCGTCCTGCCGTGCCTCTGCCAATGTGCGCCGGGTCTCACGGAGCTGCCCCCAGGCTGAGCGCCTGATCAGCTGTAATAACACAACGAGGACAATAATCAGGCCAATGCCGACTGCTACCAGCAGCGCCCAGTTACTTTTCAGAAGCTCAGAGTCCATGCCGTGAAACTATACCACTGTGCCTGGCGACCCGATTTGGCGGCAATAGCTCGTTTGGTTTGTCTATCGAAGAATCCAGGTACAGGGTTAATGAACAAAAACATGCGAGGAAGACGAGTTCGCGCACGGTCTGAATGAGCGTGTGCCTGTGAAGTCGTTTTCCGGTGCCCTCGAGCACTGGCAGGTCATCCTGCACGAGCTGGCAGGATGATAAATCATGCCTATTTTATCGGTCTTGTCGGCCCTAGCAGGCTGTTGAAAAACTTTGTTTTTCTACAGGCTGTTAGCCGGTACAGGGATGTACCGTCATTTTCGATGGCTATAAACCATTGAAAATGTGAGAGATCCGAAAATCGCATTTTTCGGATCACGTCGTTGAAAAAGTCATGGAAGACTTTTTCAACATCCTGCTAGTCGCCTGGCGCCCCCATCGGCCAGTCGGCGCTGAACGGGAACGGTTTGTCCTCTGAGTTGAACGACAGGTAGCGCATGATCTGATAGGTGTAGGTCGCCAGCGACTGCCCTAGCTCTGTCAATCGCTTGTTCGTTTCAGCGGTAAAGAGTACGAAGAAAAACTGGAAAACAACCACTGCGGCGAAAATAGCCCGTGTGAGTCCATAGATCGCGATAAATATGATCATGAACAACAGTCGTACCCAGGTGGAGCGTCTTTTCAGGTTCTCTTCCAGTTGGCGGGTATCCCTGTGCCCTTCGTCGCCAGTGTCTTCTGAGCCTTGGTCCGGCGTTGTTTCGTCCTGACTCATCATGATTCCCCTGTTGCTGAGATCCCGGCCAAAATAATACTCCTTTTACGAGCGTTTAATCACTTAGGAAAAATACATATACCAGGTAGGCAATCAGGGCCGCGATTATTATCGCGATCACGCCACTCGCGCCGCCTTGTTCTGTTATTGCCGGAATTGTCATCTCCGTGGATGCGTGCTCACCCAAAAGCGCCTCTGCCAGCTCTTTCGCCTCTCGGAGCCCCAGTCCGGTCTCCTCGCGGATCAGTCTGATCGCCTCGATCTTGCGTCCGTCCGCCAGAAGCTGAAAAACCTCAGGCGATAGTTCCTGTTCAATCACCATACTGCAGGCCTGTCAGTCACATGCAAACGCATGAGATTGGTCGGGGCGTACTTGTTCCTGACCTTGGCCAGTCGCTCATAATTCATGCCGTTTTAATTCCTGAATATGGATTAGACGATTCCATCATTCGGTATTTATCCAATAATAAACGCTTATCGCCGTTAATGCTTCGGCGAAACATACATCGTGATATCCGCATGGACGACTTCCGCGCCGCCGGTATCGACCACCGTGACCGGCACGATCACGTCCTGTGCTTCCCCGTATTCAAGATCAGGCAGCACCGCTTTGGCGCGGATATTGGTTTCCGCTTTTGCCAGGTACTGAATCGTCATCCCTCTCGGTATCCAACGCATCGAAGATGGAATCGACGCTTCCATCATGGTGCCTGCCGCAATCTCACACAAGTTTGCCATGGCGATCGCGTGCACCGTGCCGATGTGGTTGGTGACTTTGCGTCTTTTCCTCAGCGAGACCTCCGCGAGTCCTGCTTCCAGCCGCTCGAACAGCGGGGATATCGAAGCGAAATACGGCGCTTTGAAGCAGACGAATCGGGAGAAAAGCCAGCGACCCGCCAGGTTACCGTTGAGATTGTTCCAGGCTATGAGCGCGAATGACATTTACTGCCTCAACCCCCCGCGTTGCCCGGCCACTGCGCGCCTACCGTTGCAGCAGCCATGAACGGAATGAGCACTGCCGTTTTTAATGATCTGTCTGTCATTGCGGTCATTTTTTCACGTGTTTGCTGCTGCATCAATTCATCACGACAGGCAATATGAGTCGTGATGGATAGATATTACTGTGATAAACAGTCTGATCAGCGACTTCGATTCGATCGCTCGTGCCGAAGGGCTCGCCGTTATTCAGGTTACGAGCGAAGCGCGGGAAATTGCTCGATGAAATCTCCACGCGGAGCTGATGTCCGGCAGGCACCGTGTAGCTGGTGGACCAAAGGTCGATCATCAAAGTGTAGACCTCCCCCGGCTCGATTGGTGACGGACTGACATCCTTGTCTCTGAAGCTCGCGCGCAGGATTCCTTCCTGTATGAGCAGGCTGTAACCATCGGGATAAACATCGACCAGGGCTGCCGTGAAATCCGTGTCCGGCGCGGAAGAAGACGCGTAAAGCTCGACGGCAATCGCACCCGTAATCTCAAGATCATCGAGCAACGGGCGCGTCTCGTAGGTCAGTACATCGTCGCGCTCTGATAATATGGCGCGATCCGGCAGGCCGGCTGCACGGCTCCAGACATTGGTGCCTGCGGTAATCGACACCGGATCGCGCGGGTCGTAGGCATAGGAATCGGCCGGTTCGTTCCTGGGTGGCAGGAAATCCAGCAGCCCGTCATCTGCCGACCCCGCATTTCCCGCACTGTGAAAAAACAAAGAGCGCAGTCTCGATTTTTCCGGCGGCCACTGCTCACCGTAACGCCAATCGTTGTCACCGATATTGAAGTACTGCACTCGTGGTACGTCGATGAAACCATTGTCCTCACGCTTCAGGAAAAAAGTGAAGAACTCGAGCAGCGTATCGCCGTACGTCGACACGGCAGCGCTGCCAGTATCACGCCGGCCGATTTTAGTCGGCGCCGCCGCGCCTGACAGGTGTGTGGACATGGATTCATGGTCCCAGGGTCCCATGACGAGCCACTGCATCTCACTGGCATCCTGATCACCGCTGTAGAGCTTGACGCCCTCCCAGATGGCGATCGTGCCGCGCGTGAATGTGTCGTACCAACCGCCGAAATGCAGGGCCGGAACACGGACCTTCTCGTAATCCTCCAATGCCTGTGCGCGCCTGGCGCCGGGATTGGCGAGATATCCCGATACGAGATCACGCCACAGCACATCGCGCAGCCCATTCGCTTCGCCCGTCGTTATCAATGGCAGGTGATACAGATCGATCTGGTCTGTGTCCTGGTACGGTCCATTCACGCCCTCATCCATCCTCAGGGTCCACAGACCGCTGCCGTGCAGGGGGTACGCGCCGTCAAGCACCTGTTTCTCGCGTGCCAGGGTGATGTTAGCGAGCGATATCGCTTTGATGGCCGAATGTCCGCTGGCCGCGGCCGCGAAGGTCGTGTAGCCGTAATAGGACTCGCCCATTACACCGACAATGCCGTTGCTCCATTCCTGAGATACGATCCAGTCGATCGTGTCGTAGGCGTCCGAAATTTCCTGACCATCCATGTAGGCGCTGAACGTGCCCTCCGAACCGAATCGCCCACGCACATTTTGCGCGACATAAGCAAAGCCGTTCTCGGCAAAGAAATGGCCGATGGCCGGCTGAAATGCAGTCTCCGTCTTCGTACCGTTCGCCAGTCGCGTCAGGATAACCGGGAACGGACCCCTGCCCGACGGCAGATAGATATCCGTCACAAGATTGACACCGTCACGCATTTCAACCGGCACGTCCCCGGTAACGCGGACGCCGCAGCCGCTTGCCGCGGCAAATAACAATACGATTACTATTAGTCTTGGTCCCGGAATTTCCATTCACCGCTACCCTCAAAGAGATGAGTTGGTTCCAAACCCGACAAACGAAAGATAGCTTACCGTCGGGCCTCGACATCGGGCACACGTCATGATGCCGTGGCGCCTTGATTGTAGTGCAAGATTGCCCTCAGACCACCTGCGCGCGGGATACGATAGATTCCTCGTCACCGCCGGCACAAACGACAACAATCATGGCCGGGCGAGTGTCCTGCACCGATCAAAGCTTGCTCTTGATAAGAGCAGCAGCCGAGATATACAGCCCCAACGCCAGCAGGACTACCGCCGTAAAGCCAAACTCAATCGCCAGAAGCGTCGCCAGGGAGACGCTCACGACAGACGCGAATCCGTTAAGCCCCCATGCCCAGGGAATAAAGTCTGCCGCTTCTTCCGCAAGCCTGTTGAGCCCAATTGGAAATGGCATGCCCATACAGAAAGCGAGCGGCGCGATCAGGAACAGTGCGAGGCTGACTTTCAACGCATCGGGCAGGCCGACAAAGCGAGCGAACAGTTCCGGCAGGAGCAACACATATATAACAGTAATCCCGCTGATGGCGGCAACGACAATAGTGACTGAGGAGTATTTGCCACCATCGAAGCGCTGCACCAACCGTGTCGAATAGCCACTTCCCATGCCGGCGAAAACAAGGAATCCGCTCAGTACGACGGCGACCGAGTACAGGGGATGACTGAGGAAAAGGATGAATTTTTGAATGAAAGCCATTTCGACAAACATGAACGCGAATCCCAGAACAAAGAAGTAGCTGCCCATGCGTGCCCTCCTGCCGCCTTGTGCATCGCGTTTCCTGAGCAACAATGGCACGAGGATCAAAACGACACCGGCGACAAGCGCCTGCGCAAGCGTCGCAATCAGAATCAAATAGCCCCACTCAATCAGTCCGGCACCGCCGCGTTTGCGCAGCGCAAAGGTCTCAGGCAAAGAGCTCCACTTGAAGTAATGGAAGAAATAGGGTCGATTATCGGTCGCCGGCGTGATGTCGAACTTGTAGCGCTCGATGAAATCACCGGCCCGGTCACTTAACAAAGCTGTTGCGCCCTCGAAGATGTATGCTTCTGCAAGGATGTTGTAACGGTTTGCCTCGCCCGCAGGCATGGATGGATAAAAAGCGGTGTCGAACGAACGTGAGCGGGAGAATTCGCGAATCGAACCGATTTCCTGTGCCGTAAATTCCCCGTTTCTGACCAGCAGGGTGCTCGTATTCCAGCTGCGAATAAGCGCAAGCTGCCGACCCGGCGCATCCACCCCGGTCCGCCTCAATGCCTCCACAGCTGTGGCAAAGAGTTTCAGGCTGTCGCGAGGCGGTATCCGCAGCCACCGCGTAATGGCGAGCATGCCGCCAGGCTCCAGGTGACGCAGGTACTCCTCAACGCCCTCGATGGTGTAGAGATAACTTTCGTTGAGCGTCTGGACACCGGACCCGGAGGCCGAAAAAGAATCCAGCAGTGCGATTTGGATGAGGTCGTAATGCCCCGACTGGCGCGTGACGAAGCCTCGTGCCTCACCGGCATGCACATTAACCCGGTCATCTTCGTACAGATGCCCTGCAAAATCGGCGTAGGTTTCCCCGACCAGTTTCCGCATCAGTGGATTGAGTTCAACGGCGTCAATTTCACGAGCACCGTGATAAAGGGCAGATAGCACATCAGTGCCACCACCCGCGCCGAGGATGAGTACTCTGGGACCATCGAGTAGCTGATATGGCAGCGCGGCGGTCACGTCATCCATGTAGGCCAGTGATTCGAGATTACCGTCGTAACGCGTAATCACACTCATCGCGTCGGCGTCGGTGAAAATTGCCAGCTGTTCGGGCGGCTCCGATTGCGTGTTCAGGCTGAGCCCCGGCGCGTCCCGAAAAGGAATGGTCGGGCTTTCGACTACCGTCACGAGGCCCAGCGGGTTCGAATACTGTGCCAATACCTTCGTGTCGATGACCTGCAGGGCCTGACTAAGACCCTTGAATGGAGATATCCGGAAGTCAAGCCAGCCTTGCGGCAGACCGAACAGCAAGACCGCCAGGCAGACACCCTGCGCAAGCATCAGGCGCTTTCGTATTAGCAATGGGACTGCCGGACTCATCAGCACCGACGCCGACAGGGCCAGGACAGCCAGCAGCCTTAGTGCGTTTTGCGGCGACAACAGGAATAGCGCAACAACAATCATCGCGGCGCCGATTCCGGCGCCGAGTAAATCAAAAAAGTAGATGCGGCTGATGTGGGCTTTCAGGCAGGTCAAAGCCAGGCCGATGCAGCTCGCCGCAAAGAAAAACGGCACGAAGAACACCAGATATATGCCAGTCAGGTAGATCAGTTGCCGTGGATTCCAGACGACTTCCAGTGCATTAAATGGCACGCGTTGCCCGATCGCGAAACACGCAACCATCGTGACGCCAAATAAAAGCCCGCTGGTAGCAAACGCCAGGGCGAATCGTGGCTCGAGAACACGTCTACCGAGCGCGATAACAGTACCACTCGCACCATAACCCAAGAGCGCCAGACTGATGATCATGTAGGCGAAGTGATGCCACTGCACAATCGACAGCAGGCGCATCAGCAGGATTTCGTAGCCGATCGCGGCCGATGAGATCAGGAAGGTCGCGAGCAGTACAAAGCGCAACTGCGTCACGAATCCTCGCCTAGTGCTCGCCCGTCAGCGGTACAAACCTGACTGCCGCGATCTGCCAGGATTTGACCTCACCCTGTTCGGTCTTTTCGATCATCAACAGTTGCTGCGTCATGAATCGGCCGCCGACCGGGATGACCATACGCCCGCCCGGGCGCAGTTGCTTGACCAGCGGCGGCGGTACGTGACTCGCAGCTGCCGTCACGACGATGGAATCGAACGGCGCATGCTCTTCCCAGCCGTAGTAGCCGTCACCAAGACGCGTCGTGACATTGTCGTAACCGAGACGTTCGAACCGCGCTTCGGCCTCGTGCGCCAGCGGTGGAACGATCTCGATGCTGTAAACCTGCTTGACGAGACCCGACAAAATGGCCGCCTGGTAGCCCGAACCGGTGCCAATCTCCAGCACGATGTCGTCCTTGTCGGGCTCAAGCAGGTTTGTCATCAACGCCACGATGTAGGGTTGCGATATGGTCTGGCCGTGCCCGATTGGCAGGGGGCGGTTCTCATAGGCAAAGCGTTTTTGTGTGTCGGGCACGAACTCGTGCCGCTCGACGATGCCAAGAGACGCTAGAACACTTTCGGCAACAGCCTCGCCCATCGTGTCGCCCGCCAGGAGCGCATACAACTCGACCTCGGCAACCATGTCGGACCTCTCGGCTGCGAAGCTGGATTCATCCGCACGGCTCGTCCATGAAAGGCCCAGCAGCAAAGCCAGCAACGCGCCGGCACCGACCTGGCAAATTTTCTGGCATGAATTCATGTTATTCCCTTGCCCGCGACCAGGGGTCAGCGGAGCAAACCATGCACTTGTCCATGGCGCTTTACAATGACCTGTGTATTCTTGCTGCAATTCTGCCCTCACTATAGCTGACGATTATTGTTTATTCCGGTCAAGCCAGACTTTCCCCTGCCCAGGTTTCCGATTCTGACCGTCCTCATCTGTGTCCTGTGCCTTGCCGTGTTTATGCACCAGATGAACATCTGGGAGGAATACAGGACAGCGTTTAGCTCGTTTTGCGGGGAACCGAAGGGACGCCTTACGGAAATGGTCCTGGCCAGGATCGCAGGCCCGGAATCGGCCGCGCCGTGCTTCGACGTCCTGATCGATATCGATAGGGCTCCGGACCCGGCCGAGACCATCCTGCAGATGACAAATGAAATGAAGCCGCTTGCAGGACTGAACGCGGAGGACTCTCGCGCTTACGTACTCGATAAACTGAATGAACAATACCGGCTATACCAGAACAGCGTGCCGACCTACCCCGACAATAAATTTGCCTATTACACGGGTTCCTGGAACCCGATTGCGATGGTCACGTCGAGTTTTACACATGGCAGCTGGTCGCACATTATCTTCAACCTGATTTTCTTCTTCGCGTTCGCGACGACGATCGAAGTACTGATCGGCAGTTTTTCCTTCATTGCCGTGATTATTGCGATATCGATTTTTGGCGCCGCGTTCTCATCGATGGCGGCCGGCTTGCTCGGAGCGCATTACTCGACCCTGGGACTTTCAGGGGTAGTGATGGGGATGATGGGTTTGTATGCTTTTCTGTTACCGGCCGGCCGCATTCGCTGTTATTACTGGTTCATTATCATCTTTGGATCGATTGCCGTACCTGCTTGGGCGCTGGCCGTCTGGTTCATCGGTCGGGATATCTATCACTTGTTTGCGAATGTGGACACCGGCGTGGTCGATGTCATGGCACACGTAAGCGGCGGCGCCGCCGGTTATCTTTATGGCGCCATATTCTTGAGGAGCAGGCGCCGGGAAATAAAGGCCTTGGGGCTCGTCAAGCCCCTCGGACAGCCACCGGTTATTTGATCGCGACACTGCAGGGTTTCGTCGAGGCCGCTGCGCGTAATCCGGCTCAAGCCTGACTACTGTCCCAGGAACTTCACCAGCCTCACGAGCGCTTCGGTGTCGAACTTGCAGTACCGCAGCAGTTGCTTTTTGAGCTCCGCTTTGCGTTCGCCCGTGGTGTTGGCATCAATAGCCTCTAAGTAACCTTCAGAAGCTGCTGTACCCTCTTGAATTCCTGTTAATTCTTGGTACTGCATATCGGCAGAGATCGTGGGCAGCACGTGTTTTAGTGACCAGGAACCGTGCATGTCCGGATGGTAATAGAACTGCCGTGCGACCGGCGCCAGATCGACGAGCCGCTCGACGATCGCGGCCAGTGGCCGCTGCAGGTCCGGAAAGCGCTCAATCAGGCCATTGATGACGCGCTTCTCGTACGCCGTATACATCAGGATGGGCCCATCCCTGCCCAGCGCACGGACGAGGGACTCCGCGAGCCTCCGCATGGGTGGATCGCCGCTCAGATCGAGAAACTCGGCATGATCCATTTTTCCGGGTGCCAACTCGACATGGCAG
>SMUY01062247.1_pt1 | contig 13748 bp, 16 predicted proteins | sample 2456441 | NCBI WGS metagenome assembly SMUY01 (sample SAMN11095931, study PRJNA526329) | marine sediment metagenome | biome: Marine sediment; feature: Surficial sediment; material: Deep marine sediment; isolation source: Hadal surficial sediment | place: Pacific Ocean | collected 2014-11 | depth...
AATGAGTGGCTGCGCTAGCTCTCATCGCGGCTGCGCTCTTGTGGGGCCTGTCCAGCCCGGCGCGCGCCGTCGAATACACCGTGGTGTTCGAAGGTCTCTGGGACGACGCGCAGGTGGCGGAGGGCCCCCTGCCCGGGGGTGCCCACTTCACGAACTTGATCGGGGCCAGCCACGAGGCGGGGCACCCGCTGTGGCAGGCGGGCGGCGTATAGGGTGCGGATGCTGTTGCGGTTGCCGCGCCTGGCCGCCCATTGCAGGCCCTCGCAAGCCAGCAGACGCAACTACGCGTCGTCATTGGGGTCCTTGGGCCCTTCGTAATCAGCAGGTCCGCGGTTCAAATCCGCGCGTCGGCTCCAGTAAAACCAGTAGGGAACTTCGGCTTCAACCTGCACGCCGGAGAAGCGCCGACGACGACCAACCTGGTGCTCGTGCATCCTGACGGACGGATCGAGGAGGCTGCCTCGGGGCTCAAGTTCCCCAACGGAACCGTGATCACGCCCGATGGTGGCACCCTGATCGTGGGCGAGAGTTTCGATGCCTGCCTCACCGCTTTCGACGTCGGGGCCGAGGGGAGACTCACGAACCGACGAGAGTGGGCCCGACTGGAGCGCTCGGTTCCCGACGGTATCTGCCTGGATGCCGAGGGCGGGATCTGGGTCGCGTCGCCGATCAGCCACGCCGTGCTACGGGTTCTCGAAGGCGGCGAGGTGACGCATCGGGTGAGCGTCGAGCACCAGGCCTTCGCGTGCATGCTGGGCGGGCCGGAGCGGCGGACGCTCTACATCTGCACCGCCGGCGACTCGGACCCGGCCAAGACCGGCAACCGTCTGGGCCGCATCGAGTCGATCCAGGTCGAGGCCCCCGGCGCGGGACTCCCGTGATATCCCAAAGCTTGATCGCCTTCCTCCATGAACGATTCCCAGACTGGTCTCACGTGGGCTCGTTCTAGGGGGGTCAGGTCACCCGCTTATTCTACTTATCCGCTACGGCGATCGGGTTGCCCATCACGAGCCTCGGTCATGAGGGACCGTGAAGTCCACCTCGGGACCGGTGGGCACGATGCCGAACGGGTTGATGTGACGGTGAGACTCGAAGTAGTGGTGCTTGATGTGCTCCAGGTTCACGGTCTCAGCCAATCCCGGGAGCTGGAAGATGTCTCGTGTGTAGCCCCACAGGTTCGGATAATCAACCAGACGGCGAACATTGCATTTGAAGTGCGTCACATAGACGGGATCGAAGCGCACCAGTGTGGTGAAGAGGCGCACGTCGGCCTCGGTAAGCCGGTCTCCACACAGGTAGCGGCTTCTCTCCAGGATCGCTTCGACCCGGTCGAGCGCCACGAACAGAGTCTGGACGGCGTCGCTGTAGGCCTGCTGCTTGCGCGCGAAGCCGCAGCGGTACACGCCATTGTTGATCTCTGGGTAGATCCAATCGTTGAGCGCATCGATCTCAGTACGCAGCGGCTCAGGGTAGAGATCGATCTCCGGGTGTCTGGCAACATCATCGAACTCGCTGTTCTGTATTCGGATGATTTCAGACGACTCGTTGTTGATGATGGTCTCGCTCTTGCGGTCCCAGAGCACCGGGACCGTGATGGCTCCCTCGTAGTCGGGAGCGCTCGACAGGTAGACCTCGCGCAGGAGCGAGCGCCCGCCGATGCGGTCGCCGGTGGCGCCGGTGGTGTTCTGTTCGAAGCTCCAACCCCTGCTGTCGAGGAGAGGGTCGACCACGTCGACACTGATGGCGTCCTCGAGTCCCTTCAGCTTGCGCAGGATCAGCGTGCGATGCGCCCAGGGACAGGCCAGCGACACATACAGGTGATAGCGTCCCGCCTCCGGAGGGAAGCTCGTCGTTCCCCCCCGCTTGATCTGGCTGCGAAAGCTTGTCGGCTTGCGGACGAACTCACCTTCCCCTTCGATCTGCTTCTCCCAGGTGTTCCCGCCTGCGACGTTCGAAATTTGCTCGCTCATCGTCTCTCTCCTGCAGTGAGTTGCCATACCCGCTACGGCTGGCTTGAAGGCTTGTGCTTCGCCAGAATCCGTAGTGCCTGGAATCATTGACTTTTTCTGCCGAGGCTCCGGGACGCGGCTCCCGGCACCAAGCGGTCTCTCTCCTTGAAACGGGGCCGCCCCGGGGCCAAGATGCCCAGCTATGATAACCCTGATCTTCGTGCTGAAGGTGGTGTTCCAGACCGTCCGAGGCCTCTGGCAGGTCCGTTCGGATCTGATCCTCGAGAACGTGGCCCTACGCCAGCAGGTCGCCGTTCTCAGCAGGACGACACGGCGCATTCCGCTTCGGCCCGAGGATCGCATGCTCTGGATCGCCCTTCGCCGTGGTTGGCCCCGCTGGGCGGAGGCCCTGATCATCGTGAAGCCCAAGACGGTCGTCGCCTGGCATCAGAGAGCCTTCCGGCGCTATTGGACGTCCATCTCGCGATCGCCCGGACAGCCGAGACTCGACGCGGAGGTTCGAGAACTCATCGTCCGGATGTTCTCAGAGAATTCGACGTGGGGCGCACCGCGCATCCACGGCGAGCTCCTCAAACTCGGCTTCCGTGTATCAGAGCGCACGGTGTCGCGTTACCTGCCGCGGGATCGACCGGACAGGCGAGCCGGTGGGGATTGGCTGACGTTCCTGCGAAATCACCGCGAAGTTCTGCCGGGGATGGATTTCTTCACCGTGCCGACGGCGACATTCCGGATCCTCTACGTCTGGTTCGTAATCCACCATGACCGGCGCCGGAGCCTGCACTTCAATGTGACGAAACATCCCACCGCGGCATGGGTCATCCAGCAGCTTCGAGAGTCGTTCCCGTACGACACAGCACCATCGTACCTGGTGTTTGATCGAGACTCGATCTTCACGGAGAATGTGGTCTCGACAGTACGTGCTATCGGCATCAAGCCAAAGCGCGCCGCATACCGCAGCCCATGGCAAAATGGAACGGCGGAGCGCTGGATCGGCAGCTGCCGCCGAGAGCTCCTGGATCGGGTGATTGTGCTCCATGAGGACCACCTCCGGCGCCTTCTCCGTGACTACGCGGAGTACTACTCCAGCGACCGGTGTCATCTCGGACTGAAGAAGGACACACCCGAGCGTCGAAGCGTGCAGCGGTGCCCGAGCCGTAGCGCCCGCATCGTGTCACAATCCGCGCGTCGGCTCCAACGTTTCGATACTGAACTCGGGGAGCTGTCTCCCTGTGCCAGCAGTTCGTCAAGTAGACCCCGCGCAAAGCGATGTCCCAGGTGAGCCGCCTCCTCCGCGAAACTAAGGACCTCATCCGCTACGTTGAGCTCGATGTAAAGATCCTCCCGGAGATCGTCGCCGAGCGTATCTATCCGGATCGAGGATCCATGCGGTACACGGCAACACCTTCGGGCAATGACTCACCGGCCGGTGTGCGCAAGATCCGGCGACGTTCCGCTGCGTCCGTGATCAGGATGGCCCGACGCTCGTATAGCTGATCGCCGATCTTGAGCCGAACGCGCGGATCCCGTTGCACGTTCTTCGGCCAGCGCTTCGACCCGCACCTTGCACACGGCACATAGAGCGTCTCGTCCACGACCCACGATGTCGTCGTCACCGAGTGAGGAACCAGATACCAGGTTCGCGTCTCTACAACAATCAGGTTTCGGCCATGCAAGAACGACCAGTCGGTGTCCTGGACCTCGGCCACCTCACCAGTGACGCGTGTGCCGGGCCTGCGCCCCTCTGGTTCGAACGGCATAAAGATCGCTGCAGCGTATAGGATCAGTAGAAACCCAACGGCGATGAGAGCTGCCCTTTTCATTGAATCATCCCTTCGTTCTGATGAGGCCAACTGGCCGAACCAGCCGTCCGCCCTCTGTAGCGCTACTCATACCGGAGTGCGTCGATCGGGTTCAGGGAGGCGGCCCGCCACGCCGGCCACAGTCCGAAGAAGATCCCGACCCCGGCACTGAAGGCAACGGCCAGGACGATCGCCCCGAACGAGATGAAGGTGTTCCACCCGGCGATTCGCGAGAGTGCCACGGCACCGCTGCTCCCCAGCGCGATGCCGAGAACGCCCCCGACCAGGCACAGGACGATCGCCTCGACCAGGAACTGCATCAGGATATTAGTTCGCGTGGCGCCGAGCGCCTTTCGGATCCCGATCTCGCGGGTGCGCTCGGTCACCGACACCAGCATGATGTTCATAATGCCGATCCCCCCGACGAGCAGACTCACGCCGGCGATGCTCGCAAGCAGATACGAGAACACCTGCGCGGTGGCCTGCTGGGTGTTGAGCAGCTCCTGGCGGTTTCGGAGCCGAAAGTCGTTGTCCTCGCCGGGTCGGATCCCGTGCTCGCGGCGTAGGACGCGTTCCACATCCACCATCCCTTGCTCGAGCGGGACGCCTTCGACGACCCGGACGGTAATCGACCGCAGTCGATCCGTCCCGAAAACGCGGAACTGGGCGGTCTGCAGTGGGATGACGACTTGCTCGTCCGGATTCCTCCACGAGCCCTCCGACCCTTTCTCCGCAAAAATCCCGATGATCTCGAACGGAATCCCCCGGACGAAGACCCTCTGCCCCAGCATCTCGGTCGCACTCGCCTCGAGCATCCCGGGAACGGCGTGTCCAAGCACCGCGTAGCGTCGGCGAGCCTCTCCATCCCCGGCCGTGAACATGCGGCCTGCTCGGAGGGTGTAGTTCCGCACGTCGTCGTAGTTGGGGGTCGTACCGATCACACTCGTGTTGATGTTCTGGTTCCCATACTTGACCTGAACCGACCGCTCGATCTCCGGCAGGACGCCGTCCAGGAGCCTGGCATCGCGCGTGAGCGCCTCGGCATCGAGCGTTCGCAGGGTGACCCGCTCGCCGGAAGCGATCCCGTGCTGGTAGGACTGCCCCGGATAGATCGAGAGCAGCCGGGCTCCGAGCGCGGAGATCCGCGCGTCGATCGCGCGCTGCGCTCCGGTGCCGAGAGCCACGACGGTGACCACGGCGGCAATGCCGATGATGATGCCCAGCATGGTGAGCGCCGCACGCAGCTTGTTCGCCAGAATCGACTGAAAGGCGACCGCCAGGATCTCACCGATTTGCATGGCTAACGCTGCGAGCGGCGCACGCCCGGCAGGCCTCCACCCGTCACCCGGTTCAGACGGTCTCGAAAGCGCTTCTGGGAGCGCACCAGGCTCGCGCTTGGAAGAACCAGGACCGACTCCCCCTCCGAGAGACCGGAGAGCACCTCGCTGTAGTCGAAGTCGGTCAGCCCCGTCTCGATGCTGACCGGCACCGGAGTGCCGTCCCTCTGTACGAAGACGATATATCGATTCCTGGGCTGCGGCAGCGCGCTCTGCTTTGCGCCTTGCGGACCGTCCGGCCAGCGCACATCGGACTCCGAGAGACCGAGCACCCGCGCGGCCGAGTCGACGTCGCGCGGAGTGCGGAGCGCGGCACTGGGAACAGCCAGTACGTTCTCGCGGCGGCCGAGCTCTATCTCCACCTCGCAGTTCATGCCCGGTCGGAGCTGGCCGTCGCGGTTTCCCATCCTGACGAGTACCGGGAACATCGTAACGTTCTGCTCTGTCACCGATTGCGGCTCGATCTTCATCACCGAGCCGGAGAAGACGTGATCGGGATAGGCGGCAACGACGATCCTCGCATCCATGCCCGGCCGTATCTTCCCGATGTCGGTCTCGTCTACAAGAGTGCGGACCCTAACCAAGGCCAGATCTGCCATCTTCAGGAGCACGGTACCGCCCGCGACGTCTCGCGTGGGCGAGGAGATCACCTGGCCGGGCTCGACGTTCTTCTCAATGACGGTGCCCGTGATGGGGGCGAGGACATCGGTGTCGTCCATGGCGATGCGAGCGTTCTCGACAGCCACTCGGGCTCGCACGACCCCGGCCTTTGCGTTGGCGTGAGCCAGCACAGCCTGATCGTATGCTGTCTCTGGAATGGACTGCACCTTGAAGAGCTCCTCGGACCGGCCCAGCTGTGACAACGCGTACGCCAGCCCCGCGCGCGCGACCTCCAGCTCGGCCTCCGCTTGGGCCAGCGTATTCCGGGGCTGCCGCTGATCGATCCGCACCAGCAGGGCGCCCCGGTCCACCAGGTCTCCCGTCTCCACGGGGAGCTCCAGGATCTCGCCCGAGGCCTTGCTCTTCACCTCCACCGTGACATCGGGCTCGATCGTGCCGGCTGCGTGGGCCACCAGGATGATGTCGCGCCGTTCAACGGCAACGGCCTCGTACACCACCTGCGGAGGCGGCTCGTCGCAGGCGATCGGGAGCAGCACGAGGGACAAGAGCGCACTGATTCGCTTCACGCGCTGCCCTCAGTCCGGACGTCTCGCTCCACGCTGCCATCCACTAGGTGGATCTGCCGATCGGCATGGTCGGCGACCTCCGGATTGTGAGTCACGACGACGATAGTCTGTCCGCTCCGATGGAGCGCCTCGAACAACGCCATGATCTCCTGACTGGTGGTTGAGTCCAGGTTTCCAGTCGGCTCATCGGCAAGCAGGAGACTCGGCTTCGTTACCAGCGCGCGTGCGACCGCCACGCGCTGCCGCTGTCCGCCAGAGAGCTCGTTGGGGCGGTGCCTCATGCGATCGCTGAGGCCGACCTTCTCCAAGGTCTCTTCGCTCCGCCGTCGGCGCTCCTTCCTTCCTACGCCGGCATAGACGAGGGGAAGCTCCACGTTGTGCAGGGCGGTCGAGCGAGCCAGGAGGTTGAAGGTCTGAAACACGAAACCGATCTCGCGGTTCCGGATCCGCGCGAGCTCGACGTCGTCCAGCTCCGAGACGCGCTCTCCGTTGAGCCGGTACTCACCGCCGGTCGGCTGATCGAGGCATCCGATCAGGTTCATCAGCGTGGACTTGCCGGAGCCCGAAGACCCCATGATCGCCACGAACTCGTTTACCTCGATCGTGATGTCGACGCCGCGCAGCGCGTAGACGACCTCGCTGCCCATGTCGTACTCGCGCCGGATGTCGGCCATCGCGATGATCGGGTCAGGAGTCGAAGTCGTTGGCGGCTCGCCGTTCTGCGGGCAGGACATGGGCGGCAGGATAGATCACGCGGCCTCGATGTGCCGCCCGCACCGAGTCAGATACTACAGGGGGACGAACAAGCGATCTAATCTTGAGCGATTTCGCCGGTACCGATAAGCATCTCGACACCGTGTAACCTATCGACCTGCCGCTGCGTAATGCCGGGGGGGGGTGTGACGGAGGCCCCGCATACACGCTCCGTCCCGAGCGAGAGGAGCCCGAGATGTCTCTGACCTGGCTGGATCGCAACGAGTACCCCTTTGCACCAAACTGGCTCGACGTCGAAGCCGGGCGTCTGCATTACGTGGACGAGGGAAAGGGCGACCCGATCGTCATGATTCATGGACAGCCGACCTGGTCGTTTATGTACCGCAAACTGGTCCAGGATCTCTGTGGGGACTACCGCTGCGTGGCGCCCGATCTGATCGGCTTCGGGCTCTCCGACAAGCCCCCCGACTGGTCCTACCGGGTCGAGGCTCATGGCGAGAACCTGAGGCGACTGATCGAGCAGCTCGGCCTGAAGCGGATCACACTGGTGGTACACGACTGGGGCGGTCCGATCGGCATGTCCTATGCCGTGGATCATCCCGACAACATCGAACGCATTGTCTTCCTCAATACCTGGATGTGGTCTTTCGAGGGCGAGCTCTGGGCGCGGGCCTTCAGCGCGATTGTGGGCGGCGCCCTCGGGCGCTGGCTCAACCGGCGCCACAACCTTTTCGCAAGGGTCTTCATGAAAGGGGCCATTGCCGACCGCGCACACTGGGAGCAAATCTCGCGGAACTACGTGGAGCAATTCGCGGGGCCGGAGGAGCGGGTCGGCTGCGCGGCGTTTCCCGGCCAGGTCTACGGAGCCAGCCCCTGGCTGGCGGAGATCTGGAGGAAGCAGCCCGGACTGGCCAGGAAGCCCGTCCTCTTCGTCTGGGGCATGAAGGACCCCGCCTTTCGCGAGCCGATCCTGCAGCGCCTGCGGGCGGCCTTCCCCGACCACCGGCTCGTGCGGCAGCAGAACATCGGCCACTACGTGGCTGAGGAGATGGGCCACGAACTGAGCCCACTCATCCGCTCGTTCCTGAACGAAACCACGGGCTGAGGCAGTCACTTAGTTGATCGGGGCATAGCCTCGGGCTCCCGGAGTCTGGCAATCAGCTGCGCGACGTACTGGGGCGAACCGGTATGGCGTGCGAGCCTTGATTGAGGATGAATGTGACGCATGGGCATCCTCCCTACCGCCCTCAAATAGGGGTGCGTATAGGGTGCGGTGCTGTTGCGGTTGCCGCGCCTGGCCGCCCATTACCACCCCTTGCAAGCCAGCAGACGCAACTACGCGTCGTCATTGGGGTCCTTGGGCCTGACCTGACTCCCTAAAACGGCCCCATGTAGAATCATGGGTGTTGGAGGGAGAACGAGGATGGGCAGGAAGAGGCATACGGCCGAGCAGATCATCGGGAAGCTGCGAGAGGCCGAGATCGAATTGGCCCGGGGCCGGACGACCGTGGATGTGATCCGCAAGCTCGGGATCACCGAGCAGACGTACTACATCTATGGACTGCTCCCGCTTTGCAAGAGGCTCGAGTGAAAGGGGCCTGGCGGGGGTCAGTTGCAAACATCTATCCGGCGTCATCCGCCAGAGCGGAGCGCCCAAATGGGGCATCCGCCCACGCACTCCTCTATAGGTGGTAGGCCTCGAAGGCCATTGTAATAGCCAGGTTCTGTGCGTGTCGGTCTGACCTGTCAAGCCATTTTTCTCGATTCTCTTCGCAACTGCTCAGGTGGGTCCTCGGGCAGCGTCGCGGTACGCCTCCTCATGTCGAAGCACGGCCCAAATGATCCGTGCATTCTTGTTGGCGACGGCTACGGCAGCACGATTGAAGCCGCGACGCTCCCGAAGCTGGTTGACCCAGGTACTGCGCCTAACCACTCGTTGCCGCGGACGGCGCACGCAGCGCGGCGACGCTGAAGTCATTGGTCATGCTGGCACCAGAGGAGTTCGCAAGATCAGTCGAGGTCAATGCGGCGTTGTCGCTTAGGGCGGCGCGGGAGTTGAGCTCGGGTGCGTCGCCACCGTCTTGCCCTTCCCGCTCTGGTGGACGATAGTCGGCGCGTGGTGGACGGTGAAGCGCTCGCGCGAAGTCTCGATCGCCTGCGCGGAGAGGTGGCGGACCCGCGCGCCGGACTCTTCGGCCCCGACTCGAAGCTGTGGGAGGTCAACAAACACTCCATCAGCTTTCTCGGGGCGGGGCGCGCCGCACTGCTGCAGCTCGCCCACCCTTGGGTGGCGTGGGCGATCGACCAGCACTCGAATACGCGTAGCGATCCGCTTGGCCGCTTCCGCCGCACGTTCCTGCACGTCTTCCGCATGGTCTACGGCGACCTCGACACAGCCATGGGCGCGGCGCGGGCGGTACACGGCATCCACCGGCGGATCGTGGGCGAGGCTCCCGAGGACGCCGGGGCGTTCGCTGCCGGCTCGCCGTACCGCGCCGACGAGCCGCACGCGCTGCTCTGGGTGCACGCGACGCTCTGGGACACGTCGGTGCTGTGCTTCGAGTCCGTGGTGCGGCCGCTCGTGGCGGCCGAGAAGGACGACTACTACGCCGACACGCGGCGCTTCGCCCTGCTCTTCGGCATTCCAGACGACGTGTTGCCCACGAGCTGGGAGGCGTTCGCGGCCTACAACCGCGCCATGGTCGAGAGCGACGTGCTCACCGTGACGCCGGCCGCGCGCGAGATCGCTGGGTTCCTGTTCCGCCCGCTGCTGCCCGGCAGCGGCCCCTTGATGAAGCGCTACGCGGAGACCACAGCGTGGCTGCTACCCGAACGGCTCGCCTCGGGCTTCGGCCTCGAGCGCGGCGGCGCGGCGGGCGAGCGCCGCTTCGAAGCGACGCTGCGGAGGCTGCGGCGCGCGTGGCCGCACCTGCCGCGCCGGCTGCGCTACCTGCCCCCGTACGTGGACGCGCGCCGGCGCGTCGCGGGACGGCGCGATCGCGATCCGCTCGGCGAGCTGCTGAACCGCCTCTGGGTCGGACGGGCGCGGGCGCTCTAGACGACTGCGCGATGCCTGCGGCGCCTTGCTCCTCGAGCGCCACCCTGTGACGACGCGCGCGGAGCAGAGCGAGCTGCTCGCCCGCATTCGCGCTGTCGTTCGTTTCAAAGCCCGCTGACCCACCCGGCCAGTAAGAACGCTTGGGCTTCATCCATGGGATCCCCTCGTCGGAAGGCGTCTCGGGGGCTAACGGCTTGATCTTACGAAAGCATTCGGCCGCGTGTCAGCGAGAGAGCAGGATTTACCTCGGAAATCCAGGTTTAACCGTTGGGCGAGAGCCCGGCTCGTCGTCCATGTTTACGTCACCTAGGCCTCTAGGGCCTGAGGATCCTCGGAAAAAGCTGTACGTGGTCGGGCTCGCTGCTCCGAAAGTTCTCCCCTGCCCCAACCGAATCAGCAGTGGGAGACCGTCCCGTGGGTGCAGGATGGGCACGTTTACGGTCGGCGGGTTGCTTCAGAGGAGAGGGAGGACGACATGAGCGGTACGACTCGAAGGACTGGCTGGCATCGGCATGGAAGCACCCTGGTGGCGATCCTGGCGGGTGTGGCGCTGTCCACAATCGCTTGTGTACATGTCCATGAGCGCCCGAAGCCGTCGTCCAACGCTCACGTGCACAAGGGGGGACCTCCCCCACATGCTCCAGCGCATGGATACAGGCAGCAGCACGACGGAAACGTAGAGCTCGTCTTCGACGCTGAGATCGGTGTATACGTCGTCGTCGGCCACAAGGACCACTATCACGACGGTGAGCACTATTTCCGCTGGGCGCGTGGGCAGTGGCGGATGAGCACCCGTCTAGGTGGGGGGTGGGTCAGCGTATCGACGCGCGAGCTCCCGCCCGGTCTGCGCGCAAAGAAGAGCAAGCACAAGCCGAAGCGAGGCCACGGCCCGCCCGCTAAGCACGGCTACTGAGTCCCAGCCGTCGAAGGATATGGCTGCATTGGTTGGTAAGACCCATACGATGAGTTCAGAGGATGTGCAGATTCTGGAGCGGTACAGAACTCTGCGGAAGCGGGTTGACGAGAAGAAGGCGCATGTCCAGAAGCTGAAGGCCAAAATTGGCGATCAGCTTGAGCAGGTGAGCCAACTGGAGGTCGCGGCAAGGCAAGCAAGAAACCGGTACCAGAGCCTATCGATCCGCCACGGAGTCGGGGGCCGAGAGGGAGACACCAGCGGCGTAGATGCTGGTAAGCACGAGGTAGGAACCACAGAAGCAGACCTCGTTGAAGCGACAACCCTGCTGTGTGGCCTTGAGGCTGAGCTACCCAAGATGCGGCCGGGAGCATTCGATGCTGCTGAGATCGACAGTGCCCGACGTGCGGCCTGGGAAGTGGTCGTGCGTGACTTGCAGGCCCAGATCCCTGAGGGGCTCGACGAGCTGATTGGTAAAGTGTTCGCGGCTACCTTGGAATTCAGGCCCCAGGCCTCATTTCCGGTGGCACTGGCGTCAGTCTGTCCGGTTGAGCTCAGGAGAGAGCAGTGCCCCCCACTGCTCGAGCAGCTTGCCCAGGAGTACAGTATTCCTCTGTGAAGACAACACTGCACGTTGTTGTGAGCCTTCAGAGTCATCGGGACAAGAGGGCTCATTGCGTAAGAAACAGTTTCCGGCTCCGCCGCCCTCCCCAGTCCCTCTCTTCCTTCCTTCAAGTGTTTCACGCTTGATCCGTTCACGCCCGCCCATTGCCACCTCTCGCAAGCCAGCAGACGCAACTACGCGTCGTCATTGGGGTCTTCGGGCCCTTCGTAATCCGCAGGTCAGGCTCAACTCCGGTATTGCGTCTCTCAAGAAGCGGATCGAAAGCCGGGGCGCAGTGAAGTCAGACCCATTTGAACGGCTTCCGGGGATCCAGCGTTCAGCTCGCGGAGACGCGATCTCACATCCGCCCTCTCTGGTGCGCGGAACACGAGAACGGACGGAGCTTCGAGCTCGATCGTCAGCCCGGTCGCCTCTCTGAGGATCCGTTCGATCTCTGCGACGCTGCGAACAGTGAGGCGCTCCTCACGGAGTTCAAGTTCACCCAGCAGCTCGCTCGCCTTGCTCTTGTGCCCGCGGGGCAGATAAATGGCGCCTGTGGCGAAGTCAACGGCAAAAGCGATGACCCCGGGAACCAAGAAGAAGAATAGGCCGAGCCCGTCGAGGATCACAATGTCTACGTCCAGTCTTCCCATAGCGGACTGCCCGCGTCGTTCTGGATAGAGAATGGTTCCACAGCCGACGAGTGGAGCAGCGATCACCGCGGCGCAGATAAGGATCATCCAAGTCTTGCCGATGCGGTACTTGAGCCTCATTGGACGCCTCCTGGGACCGTCTTCTGCCTCATCGAGAAGGAATCGGTTCGGCGAGGCGGGGGCTTGACCCCGGCTGGTCACTGGAGGAGGGAGAGTGGCTGCCACTCCCGAAGTCTCGACCACCACCCCGCTGCCCCTCACCCCCAGGCACCAGGAGGCGGCCGCCTCGGTCGCGCGCCGCGTTGGGGAATACCTGGATCTGCCTGTCGACAAGGATCCCGGCTAGAGGGTCCTCTTCCAGACCAGAGCGTTACCTCCGGTCCCCCATCTCTAGCACCTAGCGGGGATCTAGCCGGACAAAGTACCTGGGCGGAAATCCGGTCAGAATTCGGAACATCATGCCCGTGCTGTTGTCGCCGTTGACGCGAGCATGCTCTTCCCCGGTGACAGGTACTGCGAGATAGTCTCCCTTCTCACCAGCCAAAGTGACTTTCACATTCGGATTTTCCAACGCCCGCTTGTACCAGGCTCTGGGCCAGTGGTTGGCAGCCACATAGAGCTGGCCGTTGCTCTTGAGCGGAGACAAGACTCTGTCGTTCGGGGTTCCGTCCTCAGCTGTGGTGGTAATAACGAGCATAGTTTCCCGTCCGGGTTGGAAATACCCGATCAACGACTCAAACGCGATCACGATTCCTACGTAGACCAGGACCAAGATCGCGATTCGCTTTACAGCTTTCACTTTAGGACTCCTACTGATTACAGCAGTGGGGCCGCTGCTTCGCTTACACCATGTCGGAAGGTATCACGGATGAAGCGGAGGTGATTCGCCTTCGCCAGAGCATCGAGACGCAGCCACGCTTCGGGCCGTCCGGAACCCGGGGACAGTCAATCTCGCGCGCGCGCTCTCAAGTCCTTGGAAGCCTGAGAGGATCCGGCGCTTGACCGTCTGGAGCGCCAACGCGAGAATGGCCGGCGACTTACCCCACATCTACCTGGAGCGCGTAAAGACCCTGGAGGCCTTCTACGGCTCGACGGCCTGGCACACCGAGAACGCGCTCCGGTTGGCACCGGTCATGGCCGATCAAACCGCGCACCGAGCCTCGGGCTGAGGCGGACGGGAACTTCGATGGCACTCGAGCTGATTGGCGCCGGTCTGGGGCGCACCGGGACGCTCTCCCTCAAGGCCGCGCTCGAGCGCATCGGGTACGGGCCCTGCTACCACATGCTTGAGGTTCTCGCCGCACCGGAGCGGGGGCGGCACTGGCTCGAGCAGACGCAGAGCGGCTCCCACGACTGGGACGCGATCTTCCAGGGGTATCGGGCCACGGTCGACTGGCCGGCAGCGGCCTTCTGGCGCGAGCTGGTCGCACGCTACCCCGATGCGAAGGTCCTGCTGTCGCTGCGCGACGCCGACCGCTGGTACGACAGCATGATGAATACCATCTACCTTGTG
>SMUY01005543.1_pt1 | contig 13747 bp, 10 predicted proteins | sample 2456441 | NCBI WGS metagenome assembly SMUY01 (sample SAMN11095931, study PRJNA526329) | marine sediment metagenome | biome: Marine sediment; feature: Surficial sediment; material: Deep marine sediment; isolation source: Hadal surficial sediment | place: Pacific Ocean | collected 2014-11 | depth...
CACATACACCTTGCCACCGGCAATGTGATCCGTATGGTCGTGACTGTAAATCACGTAACGGACCGGTTGGTCGGTTATCTTGCGAATCTCTGCAAGACAGGCTTTGGCTGCGTCAGGACTAAGCGGATCGGTCGCAATTACACCTTCATCGGTGACGATGAAGATGTTGCTGTGAAAACCATAGCGAAAATGATAAACATCAGGCGCCAGCTGCGTGACCGATGTTTCCTGGGCCAGGACCGGCAGTGTGAAGAACGCCAGGCAGGAGAAATAAAAAGCGTTCTTCACACGCCGGATTTTAGCGTCGAACATCCCGAAGGTATTTTAGTTGCCGAAGCGTTTGATGAACGTAACACCGTAGGTCGCCGGCATACCGGCAATTGACTGTGCAGTCACGTCGCCCGGGAATGCCAGCCCGGTGCCATCAGCGGCCAGGCCGAACACCCGGATAATCGGGTTGATACGACGATACACTTTGTAACGCTCGTCAAATATATTCTTGCCCCACACGGAGACGTCCCAGTCGCCATTCGGCGAGGTGTAGCCTATGCGGGCATTGAAAATATCGTACGAACCTTCCGTCACAAGTGCTTCGAGCGGCGAATCATTTTCGACCAGCTCATGCAACACCTCTCCGGTGTGCGACCAGTCCAGGCGGAACAGAACTGTGCCCTGGCTGCTAAGTGTGTGGTTGTAAATGGCCGAAGCATTGCCGGTCCAGTCCGGCGCCTGTGCAAGTCGTTGCCCAACGAACGCACTGCTGTCCACAATGGGCACACCGGGGTTTTGTGGGTCATCGATAATCAGTGGATCAGTGAGCTCACTATCGGCGTATCCGAGGCCTGCGGTAAGCAGGAAATTGGGCGTGAGGACCGCTGTCAAATCAACATCAAAACCGGTTATTTCAGCACCAGGCACATTCAACACAACTATGCCTGTCGCCAGCCTGGTGATGCTCTGCTGTACATCCTTGTAGTCGGTGTAGAACAATGCGGCGTTGAGTCTTAAGCGATTGTTCGCAAAATCGGTTTTGAACCCTATCTCGAAGGCATCGACAGTTTCCGGATCGAATTCTATGTTCGCCGGCGCTTCATTCGGGTCAGCAGTCAGGGCAATTGCGGCATCAATGACGTCCTGCTTCACAGCGCCCGGATTGGCCGCGAGAAACCCGTTGACGAATGCGGGACTGCGAAACAACGCTCCGAACACCGTCACATTTTCGCCCTGCGTGATGTCGAATTGAAATCCGCCTGATTTGAAACCGCGCGAATATTTTGCATAGGCCATGAAATCGTTGCTGGGCTTGAATTGCAGCGACAGGGTGCCGGAAAATTCATCATCGCTGCGACTTTTCTGTGTGCTGAATGATGGACGTGAGATGTTGATCATGCCCACCTGATCCATGATGAGATCTTTGTCTTCCGTCGTGTAGCGAAGACCAGCGGTCAGGGTAAACCGGTCGGACATCTGAAAATCAGCGTGGCCGAATATCGCGAAGGCCTGTGTATCCAGAGAACCGACTTCCTGCACAAATGCGGTTTCGGGAACGGTCGCCACCGTTAATGGTGAATCAAAGCCAAACGCGGGATCACCGACGATATATTGATCGATGGCGTTGCCACCTGGAATATGACGGCCGAATGCAATCAGGTCCGGGTTATTGCAGCCAATATTCTCCGGGACACCAAACAAACCGAACGGAGGTATCGTTACGTCAGGTTCGTTGAAAATACCATTGTTGTTCAGGTCGTAGTCCCATACCGGAAAGCCGTTTTGATCGACTCCGGCAATTCTGGAACTTGGCTCGAATGGTGGACCCGGGGGAAAACCGCGAAAGGTGTTTGGCACCACCGGTTGGTTGCAACCCGCGAGGATGTTCTGCGGGAAAAAACGCGTCTGCGTCGAGTTGTCTATCTGCTGGTCACTGAAATTTATGCCTGCCACCCAGTTGACTCGCGAATCCTCAGGAGAAAGCAAACGAAGCTCGAAGCTGATGGTATCAACTTCGGTATCGAGCTTTGTATCAGACAGGCGTTGACGCTGGGTATCACCGTCAAAAAGACTGTGGATTTCCGAGGTGCGCAGTGCAGCGATGCCTACCCAAGTATAACCACCGGAGGTATCATAATTGACTTGCAGAGATGTGCCCCAAATATCACGATCCGAGGTGCTCGGCGAATCGACGTCGACAATTCCCGCATCAATGTTAACTGCCGGATTCGCTTTCAGGTCGCGTGGATCATCGTTAACCTGGGCAATAAAATCCCGCTCATCGAAGAAACCGTCTGCGGTCCAGTAGATACTCAGGTTTTCGCTGGGGTTAAAATCCAGCTGGGTTCTGAATGAAATATTATCCTGACCATTGAACTCACGGCCATCGTTCAGGTTCTCTATCCAGCCATCCTGGTTTTCCACGGTAACCGAGATGCGGCCATTCACAGTTTCACCGAGCGCGCCATTGAGCATCGCGCCGATCAAAAAGCGATTGTAATTGCCGGCTTCAACCTTAACTTCGCTGCTTAACTCATCTGTTGGCCGCGGTGAGGTGATGTTGACCGCACCGGCGATTGTGTTCTTGCCGAACAATGTTCCCTGGGGACCGCGTAGCACTTCTACCTGGGCCACGTCGCGTAATGCTGCGTTAAACGCCTCCGGCCGGCCGACCAGTACACCATCGACATAAACCGCCATGCCCGACTCAACACCGACGTTGGCAATGTTGGTAACAATGCCACGCATGCCGAAGTTACCGAGAATCGAGCCTCTGTTCTGGAAAGTAAAGTTTGGCACAGACTGGGTCAGGTCACCCATTGTCTGAATACCCAGCTGTTCGATTTCCCGCCCTGACACCGCAACGATGGAGATCGGAATCTCCTGCATGGACTCCTCTCGTCTGCGCGCCGTTACGATGATTTCCTCCAGTTCGAACTCGGAACCGGCGGCTGACGATTGTTTCGCTAAAGCGTCAGGTGCGATCAAGCTTGTCAGACCGAAGAATAGGATGGCCTGTACGCCAGCGAATAATTTGCGAAGGTTATTGCCGATCATTTCTTCAATCCCCCCCCGAGGAGCAGAGCTGAAAAGCGCTCATCGTACACAATGTCGAACGATTGACCGCCCCGCGCTGTGTGAGGCCTACCATGAGCCAAAAGTGAACTGTAACGTACAGTCCGATTATGGGACGTACCATCCCAATGTCAAGCGATGTGGGGGTTGCAATGCCGCAACAAACACCCCGTTTTTTTTACAGTAAAGGCGACTTTGATCGGATACCTGCAATGATTTCAGCCGATTTACATCTTTGCTCACTGCGACGAAGACAACCGCACTCATCAGCTGCTTCGCTTTTCATTTTTTGCGATAGAGAAGAAATCATACCAATCCGAATCGCTGCCGGCACCCCAGCTCTCGATCTTTACATCCAGCAAAAATGGCCGACCGTCATGCATCGCGCGCTGGCAACGCTGCAGCGCAGCGGCTAGGTCGCCCGGCTCTTCTACCCGTTCGCCTTCCATGCCGTAGGCATCCGCCATTTTGACGTAAGACACATTGGGGTGTCCCAGGTTCACGCCGATATACTTTCCGGTATCGAGCATGCGCCCTTTGTAGCGGTTCTGGTTTTGTCGATTCGCCTGATACTCGCCGTTGTTAAATACGATGATGCCGATTGGAACTTCATAACGAACGGCAGACCAAAGTGCCTGGCTGCCGAAGTTCAACGCGCCGTCGCCTGTCAGGCACCACACTTCTTTGTCCGGATTGCCCATGTTGACACCGATCGAGGCAGCCACTCCCCAGCCGAGGACACCAGAGACCGTATCGAAGTTGCGACGCCGATCAGCAAATGGCCGCGTGTGATCGAAGCGAACGTGGCGACGAATGAATTTATCGTTGCTAACGATCTCGCTGACGATATATGCATCGTCTGCCATGCGCCGGTCCAGTTCTGCCAGGAGCCTTGAAGATGAGATTGGGGAATTGTCCCATTCCGTTTTAGCATTCGCGTCAATTGCTCGCTGGCGCTTCGTCGAGTAGTCCTGCAACCATCGTTTGCGATCCTGAATTGCAGACGTATTTGTATCGCGCCGCTGTAACGCTTCGAGTACGGCCGCTGACGTTGACTTGATACTGGCGATCGATGCGATATCAACAGGATAGTTTCTGCCAACCTCTGACTGCACAAGGCTGGTGTGCATAACCGTTGCCGACCTGGATATCAGCGGCTCATTTGGCCGTGCACCAGTCTTGAACATCGGCGCGCCAAGACTCCAAAACGCGTCAATGTCCGGCATGATTGCCTTGTCATCCTGAAACTGGCCTGCGTAATTCGGATGGGTATTAGGAAACACAACCGGAATTTTGCCGGACGTCATGACCATCGCGCCGATGCTTTCCGCAATGGCGGCGACCTCGCCACTGATCTCGTAACGAATCGCTTCGTTGCCGAGAAACAACACTGGCAATTGTGCCGTAAGTAGCGCGTCCGTGATCTTTTGCACATGCTCGTCACTAGGCACTACTTCCGTCGCTACCCGTGATCTTGAACGCGGCAGAATTTCCGCGGCCGCAACCCTGGTTTCCTGCAAATCTTTTGACATCGTTATGAATGTCGGCCCACCTGGTGGGGCTTCCGCGAGCAGGAAGGCACGGCGCATTACTTCAGGAATCGTTTCCGCCGACATCAGGTCCCAGGTCCAGCGCGCATAGTCCTGCGGTAACTGGTGCAGATTGGCGGCCTCAAGGAAACCATCATAACCACGAAAGTTCGCAGACTGGCGACCCGCCATTACGACAACCGGCATGTTGTCGCGAAAACTGCCTGCAAGCTGACCAAGTGCGTACGCCGCACCCGCGACCGAATGTAGTTGCACGATCGGTGTCTGTCCTGTCGAGCGGGAATAGCCGTCCGCCATCGCCATTGCTGCGCTTTCATGCAGACAAGTCGCATACTGCAGTTGGGTACGGTCTACGAGCGCGTCGAGGAATCCGACCTCCTCCGATCCAGCCAGGCCGAATACGTACGGTACCTGCCAGTCGATCAGGAACTCTGCCATGAGTTCGCCACCGGTATGGTTCTCGAGTAGCCTGCCACTCTCTGGTGCCGAAGCCATCTTGCCAGAGTCTGTAACTTCCCTGGCCGCCAACGAATCGGCAATCGTCGCTGCGCCCGCAAGTGACACGCCAGCCTGCGTCAGCCGGGTAATGAAAGAACGGCGGCTGATTTTATTATCCAGGAGTAATCTGGAAATTTCCAACATGCTGTTTTCCAAAATTTGCTATGGGCATCATTATTATGGCTGAAATAATGCCGCACGGTCGTTGGCGACGATAATTTATGCCACAGGTTTTTTCATGCATCGTGCTTAACCGGAGCGGATAACCGCTCCTGATCGTCTTACAGTTTATCTGGCAGTTCAGTGTTGAGCATGTTCGCGTCGTCCCGCAGGGTAGCGTTTATATTGGCTCTGTTGCCAGTGCCGTGCTTCAGGCGGCGGAAGCGCTGATATTGTCGGCATTGCCGGGCACACCGAACACTTCGCCGCCTGGAAAGTAGTCCGACCAGACGTACCAGAAGATCTTGTTGTAATGCGCGATGGGAGAGAGTTGGCGGCCAGCGTAGGGCCCACTTTTGCATTCGCCGGTAACAGACCATTCTGAACCGCTTTCCATATCGACGATGCTGTTGCCGTCGTCGGATTTTCTGAAAATCAAAATCGTATCGTCGTCAATACTACGGTCAAACACCTGCATGAAGTCGTCCTGGCAAAAGATCGCCAGCTGCATTTCGCCGAGTGTATCGTTGATTATCCCTCTCTCGGCAACCGCCTCGATCGGGTATGCACGCGACTTGCTGGCGGAAAGAATGCCCAGAACCTGTGATTTCATGGAGAGCCGCTCGTCCAGGGGGTTTTGCAGCGGGTAGACTATTACCGAACTTTTCGGATCAATGACGTCAGCCCGTGCCAGCAGCTTCAGGTAGAAAATGTCGCGCCATTCAACAGGCCGCATCCACACCGGCGAATCGGGATAAAGATCTTTCCACGTTTTCAGACTGGTCATGACCGTTGGCACTGTTGTCAGCGGATCGTTGCGACCTTCCAGGCGATTATTGATTTGCACGACAGAACAACGGCTGCTCTTTTCGTAAAAAACCATGTTATTAGCCAGCGCGGCCGTAATCGTGATGTCCGGGTTACTGAAGTTACCCTCCATCGCATACGACATCGAGCTGTGTGCCAGGATGCAGTGCGTCATGATGAAGGGCGCATCACCCTTGGTTTGATAAACAATGTGCGGCCGGCGAGCCAGTCGAGCGACGAAGGCGAAAGGCTTGCCGGTTTTGTCGATCACCCCGACAACTTCCTCGTCAGGTCCGTATTTTTCCAAAGCTGCATCGATGGATATGAAGACCGGCTTGCGGACTGGTTTGAAAAGCAATTTAGCATGCATCAGGAAACCGTAAATCAACAGGATCGCGACCGCAGCCATAGAGCCAATAACGAGAATGGAATACGTGCCAGCCATTGCACTTTGGTAACCGGTGTAGGCAAGCAACAAAAGTGCTGCGACGATAAGCAGACCGGACTGTGAATAGATGTAACGGGCACCAGCGGGAGACGCGGCAATGCGGTTGGTCAGCATTAGTACGCCCAACGTCCCGGGCAACACGCTCACTGCGATCAGCAACACCGCAAGAATTGCAAGCACATCGAGAATATTCATCCAGGAAGCCACCTTTCCGTCATCTGAAAAATTGTACTGTACCGTACATTATTCTTCAAGATGCAGAAAAATTCCAGACGGATTCAGCCCGCGGGTGGTTCAGTTGCCTTCAGGCTGGTGGTAGGCCTCGATGAAACGATCAACGACGTGGCGTGCCCTGACGCCGATTTCTTCTTCGGATGGCTGGCTGGCATTCAGGTAGAGTTGTTCGATATAGCGCTGATGCATGAGCATGCCACGAAAAAATTCCGAGGCCTCATCTGCGCTCCTGATATCGATCAGGCCCTTGTCGATCAGGATTTCAAAATAATCACGTAACAATATATGGCTATGCAATGGGCCCTGCTCGTAATACATGCGAGCGATATCCGGAAAACGATCACGCTCCGCAATGATGAGTCGCGTTAGTGCCCGGTGCTTGCGTGAAAATGCGACTCGCAACCGATGCTCGGCGAAGACCACCAACGTGTCGCGAACATTATCCAGCGATTTTAGTTCCTGGCTTTCATTGCTGGTAACGATAGAGTCAACAACAGCGCGAAACAGATCTGCTTTGGTCGGATAAAAGCTGTACAAAGTTGCTTTAGAGCCACCGGATTTCTCAACGATGGCATCGATCGAACTTTCGCCGTAGCCGATCTTCAGGAAGAGCTGTGTCGCAGCAGCAAGAATTTTTGCCTTTCGTTGCTGACCACGCGATGAAACGGGCACGGAATTCCTACCGCTTTTCCTGCCCCCTCGTTTACTGACTTTCTGTTTTTTCGCCGCCACGAACCTGGCCCCATGCAGAAAAGTCGATCCGGAATACCCGTTTCCGACCGTAACAAATGACCATAGCAGATTCAGCCTTTAACAGTGAATCCCGGATTTTCATAACGGTAACGCCGTCTCGAACTTGATCTGCCGCAGCGCGAAATCCGAGTGAACCTGGGAGACACCCGGCGCATTGAAAATAACATTTTCCAGAAAGTGATCATAAGCTGCAACACTCGGTGTAGCCACGCGCAGCATGATATCCGCGGCACCGGTTGTGAAAAAACATTCCATGACTTCCGGTTGCTGTCGCATCAGTTCAGCGAATTCGACACTGGAGCTTTTGGTGTGACGTGCCATTGAGACATGGGCGAATACAGTTTCGCCAATGCCCACCATTTTCGGATCCAGGATCGCGGTATAGCGCTGAATGACGCCGGCGTCCTCCAATGCTCTTACCCGCCTCCAGCAAGCCGATGGCGACAGGCCGACTTGCCGCGCGAGGTCCTGATTGCTCACCCGGCCATCGACCTGAAGCGCAATCAGTATGGCGCGTTCAAAACGATCAAACGACAGCGCTTCAGCTTTTGTTATTCCGACCATAATGATTAATTCTCCCTATTTTTAGCTATTTATTGCAAGATTCTTCCATTATTATCGCTATTTACGGAAAAAAAGAAAGGTTTGTGCGCATACTTCGGCGTAAGCTGTCTTTTATCAATAACTTACGCGCGCCAAGGCCTATCACGATTCCCGCTACTCACAGCCCTGCCGCCCCAACGATCGTTCCCGATGGAAAAAGCCGCATCAAGGCACACACGCTGGCCGACAGCAAAATGATCGTCCAGGACGAAGAGACGGAAGAGTGGCTGAGAAACCTAGCTACCGACAAACCCTGCGGTCTCGATGATCAGATCGAAGATGCCTATTCAATCCGCGCAACACCGCAAGTCATGGGCCCGGTAGTGGACACAACACAATTCGTGCAGCAGACCGTCGAGACGGGAATCAATTCATCGAACGACAATCCGCTGATGGTCGTCGAGGAAAACGAGGCCATGCACAATGCCAATTTTCACGGCCAGTATATTTCCAACGCCATGGATCAACTGGCGATCGTGCTGGTCAATATGTGCAATCTTTCAGACCGGCGCAACGATCGCCTGCTGCATCCCAGCGTCACGACATGGTGAGGGAATACGTACCTTATCTCGATCGCGACGAACCACTGACTGACCACATCGAAAAAATTGCTTCCATGTTTACCAGTGGCGAATTTCTCGACGCAGTGCCGCAAGAGGTGGAAGCCTACAACTGGTAGAGTGATTGGAATGACAGCAGCAATTCGTGAAACTTATCTTGTTCGAACACCGGCGAGCGCGAAAAACCATGTTCGGGCGTGTGAGTTCATGCCCGGTGGAACATCGCGCCAGGCGTCATTCTGGGCGCCCTATCCACTGACCATCAAGCGTGGTGAAGGTGCATACTTTTGGGACGTTGACGGTCATCAGTATCTTGACCTGATCAACAACTATACGGCGATGGTCCATGGGCACGCCTATCCGCCGATTGTGGATGCAGCGCGCAAACAAATCGGTGCCGGGACCGGTTGGGCCGCAGCAAATGAACCGCAGAACAGGCTCGCAGCGATGATCGTCGATCGCGTTCCCTCGATCGAGCAAGTGCGCTTTACCAATTCAGGGTCCGAAGCCGGCGCACTTGCGTTCACGATCGCCCGCGTAATCACGGGCAGAAACAAGGTCCTGATGGCGCGCTACGGCTATCACGGTTCACTTTTCGAATTTGAGATCGGTTCCTTCGGCAAGGAAGGGCCGCTTACGCACCTGGCAACCTACAACAGGCTCGATGAATTTGCGGCAGTGCTTGACGAACACGGTGACGACATCGCCGCCGTTTTCCTGGAGCCCGTGATGGGTGCCAGCGGGATAACAGCGGGTGATAAAGATTTTCTCCAGGGAGTCCGCAAGGCCGCACATGCCGCTGGCGCACTCTTCATTCTCGACGAAGTGCTGACACTGAGATTCGCTGTCGGTGGTTGCCAGGCGGGTCTGGAAATCGACCCTGACCTGACGATGCTGGGTAAAATCATCGGCGGTGGCTTTCCGGTCGGTGCGGTGGGTGGAAAAAAGGACATACTAAAGATCTTCGATCCTGACAATATGAAGGTTTTTCACACCGGCACCTTCAATGCCAACCCGGTAACGATGGTCGCTGGAGAAGTATCGCTGCGAGAACTTACGGCAGAGCGTATTGAAGTCATGCGCGATCTGCGCGAATCACTGCAAACACAACTCACCGATGTGGCAAAGAAACATGGCCTGCCGCTTGCGACCAACCATTATGGTTCCTGCCTGAATATTTATTTCAGCGAATCGGTTCCTGAGTCATCCGTTGTCCGTGACGACGACGAGCTGATGGACAAGTTTCACCTCGCGTGTATCAACCACGGCGTGTTTATCGCGCCGCGAGGCATGATCGCACTATCGACGGTGATCACTACGGGGCAAATTACTGAGGCAATTGAGCGCATGGATACCGCCATGCGCGATGTAGCGGCTGAGGTTCGATAAGAATCAGAACAATCTCTATAGGCGACTTCAGAATACTCTGAAATTGCCACAGAGCTAACTTGGGCATTTGCATGGATCTGCACAGGGGGAGAGAACAGCATGTATCTTGATGGTGAAACATTAACAGTCGACCAGATGGTTGACGCTGCATACCAGCAAACGCACGTTGACGTATTTCCGCAACAGATGGAACGCGTGAAGGCCTCCCGCGACTTGCTGGAGGGTTTCGTCAAGTCCGGCCGCATCATCTACGGTGTTACTACCGCAGTTGGTGGCTTCGTAAACTGGCTGATTCCGGAGGAATATGCCGAGAAACTGCAGAACAATATCCTGCGTGGCGTTGCCTCGAATGTCGGCCCGAATCTCGATGATGTCTACGTCCGTGCGGCAATGCTGTGCCGCATTAACTCTCTCGGTCGTGGTGTGTCGGCAATCAGCCCCGTGAACTTTGAAAAGTATATTGCTGTATACAACGCAGGGATCGTCCCCTGTATTCCCGAGCAGGGATCCCTCGGCGCAAGCGGCGACCTCGGACCGCTCGCCTATATCGCCATGGTGGTTACTGGCGCATGGCGGGCCAAATACGAGGGAGAAATTATCCCCGGGGCACAGGCGCTGAAACTTGCCGGGCTCGAGCCGGCACGCCTGTCTTACAAGGAAGGCCTGGCCATGATCAATGGCACCTCGGCCATGGTTGGTGTCGGCGCACCGGTCATTTACCACGCCAAGAAATTGCTCAAGCAATCTGCATTAATAGCGGCGCTGGCACTCGAGGCGTTGCGCGGCAAGATCATGCCCTACCACCCGGCCGTGCATCGCAACAAACCACATCCAGGACAACTCAAAGTCGCCGATACGGTCTGGACGACGCTCGCCGACAGCAAGATGGTCGTCCAGGACGAAGAAGTCGATCGCTGGCTGGCCAAATTGCGCACCGATGAGCCGCAGTGCATGGACGAGCAAATAGAGGATGCTTACTCGTTGCGCGCAGCAGCGCAGATTCTTGGCCCGTCGGTCGATGCTCTGTGGCAGGCAGATCGTACCCTGCAAATAGAAATCAATTCCACCAACGACAACCCGTTGATCATCGTCGAGGAGGGCGACGCCTTCCACAACGCCCATTTTCACGGGCAGTACGTCAGCCAGGCCATGGACCATGTTGCCATCGCGCTGACGACCGCCTGCAACCTGCATGACCGGCGTATCGATCGATATCTCGACCCGCATCACAACAACGGCCTGCCACCATTTCTTTGCAAGGAGGACCCCGGACTACGCCACGGCCTGATGGGCATCCAATATTGCGCCGCTTCAATCATGGCAGAAATGCGCTCGTTATGTCATCCGGTCTCGATTCAGACACTGACAACCACCGGAGACTTCCAGGATCATGTTTCCATGGGGCTGGTTGCAGCACGGCGTGCTCGCGATATTCTCAACATCTGTTATGCAGTTCCTGCGGTTGAACTGGTGTGTGCCTGCCAGGCGGTAGATCAGCGAGAAGGTGGTGCAGCGAGATTGAGCACGGTCACACGGAAAATTTATGACATGGTCCGTGAGTCGGTTCCCTATCTCGATCACGATGAAGCGCTCACCGATTACATCGAGGCCGCCGCAAGTTTGTTGCGTGACGGACGCCTGCTGGATGCGCTGCCAGAGGGTGATCTGAACTGGGAACTTTAAAACATCGCATGTTGTGAATTCGTGTTGTAGGGAGCTGAAGGCAGAAAAATGTTTGAGCAAGTTGAGATTCCATATGGCTGTTACTGGTCGTCTCCATTCGTGCGCTGGCAGGGGGCGCTGCAGAACTTACACGCCCTGAAGTTTGCAGCACACGTTGCTCGCCGCGAACTTGCCAGGCGCAACATCGACCCGACGTCTTTTGATGCTGGCGTACTCGGCCTGAGTATCTATCAGCATCAGTCGTTTTACGGGACGCCGTGGTTTATGGGTTTGCTCGGTGCGCCACAGGCGCCGGGCCCCACCGTGTCACAGGTCTGTGCCTCTGGTGTCAGGACCATGGTCATGGCCGCGCAGGAAATAGGCAGCGGCCTCGCACAAACAGTGCTGGCCGCCACCGCGGATCGATGCTCTAACGGACCGCACACCTACTATCCTGCGCAGTCGGGACCGGGTGGAACCGGCGTGGCGGAGGATGTCGTTCTGGACAGTTTTAGTTGTGATCCGCTGGGCAAACACTCCATGTTGCAAACCGCTGAAAATGTCGCAGCGAAGTATTCGATCTCGACGTCCGAACAGCATGAGGTCGTATTGCAACGTCGCGCACAATACGAGGATGCGCTGGCCAATGACCATGCCTTCCAGAAACGCTACATGGATTTGCCGTTCGCTGTACCCGATCCACGCTTGCGAAAAACGATCGAGGAAATTGACGGTGACCAGGGCGTTGCCGAATCAACTGCCGAGGGCCTGGCAAAACTCAAACCTGTGATCGAGGGTGGTGCGGTTACCTACGGTGGCCAGACACATCCCGCCGACGGCAATGCAGCAATCGTCATTGCCAGCCCGGACAAGGCCCGGGCGCTATCGACTGACACTTCCGTGCGAATTCGCATGCTGAGTGCCGGCCAGTCGCGTGCTGAACTGGGTTATATGCCGGAAGCGCCCTGCGGTGCTGCCCGTTCGGCGTTGCAACTCGCGGATCTGTCGTTCGACGACATGGACGCTATTAAAACGCACAACCCGTTTGCGGTGAACGACATTGTTTTCTCACGCGATGCCGGCGTGCCGCTGAAGAACATCAACAATTTTGGCTGCTCCCTGATCTGGGGGCACCCGCAAGCGCCGACCGGGATGCGATCGGTCATCGAATTGATCGAGGAGCTGGTGCTGCGCGGTGGTGGCCGCGGACTGTTTACGGGTTGTGCGGCGGGCGATTCAGCCATGGCGCTGGTCCTGGAGGTTGATAACCGTTGAAGGAGAAATGAGGTGACGCCGGACTTCGCACCTGCTGCGGTTGATGTCGAGAACCTGGAAAACGGTGGCTTTATCCTGCGCTCACCGCTATCACTCGATCCCTATGCCACGAATATCTGCTCACACCTGATCGAGTGGGCGGAAAAAGCGCCGCAGAGAACCTTTCTTGCCGAGCGGACAGCATCTGGTGAATGGCGACGCCTGACCTATGGTGAAGCTCTGCCAGCGACGCGCTCGCTGGCACAGGCTTTGCTCGCGCATGGCGTGACGGTCGAGCGGCCGCTCATGATTCTCTCTGGCAACAGCATCGAGAGTGGTTTGCTGCAACTTGCAGCGATGTTCGTTGGTATACCGGTGTCGCCAGTATCACCAGCCTACTCGCTGATGTCCCGCGATTTCGGCAAACTGAAATTCGTCTATGACCTGGTACGTCCAGGACTCGTATTCGCAGCGGATGGTGACATGTTTGGCGGCGCGCTCGCGGCGCTTGATCTCGACGGCGTTGCCCTGGTGGTTAAACAGGGTGAAACTGCGGGATCTGAGGCGATACTCGTAGACGATTTGTTGACGACGGAATCGCGCTCCGCCATCGATGCCGCTTATTCCCGCGTAGGCCCGGATACCGTCGCCAAGATCCTGTTCACTTCCGGTTCAACAGGACTGCCAAAGGGGGTCATCAACACACAACGAATGATGTGTTCCAACCAGCAGGCATTAGCCCAGATCTGGCCATTCATCACTCG